>Ga0116179_1003568_pt1 | contig 10704 bp, 9 predicted proteins | sample AD_UKC071_MetaG_FD_89751 | JGI IMG/M metagenome (GOLD analysis project Ga0116179, IMG submission 89751) | Active sludge microbial communities of municipal wastewater-treating anaerobic digesters from USA - AD_UKC071_MetaG | ecosystem: Engineered > Bioreactor > Anaerobic > Digestate | place: USA...
GATAATGATTCTTCAACATAATCATACAGGAAAATTTGATTAAGGTGGCCTATTTTTTTACCGGTATGTGGTACAATATTAGAATAACATTAACACGGTTATACACCGCTGCCTGATTCCACCCTTTTCCCTATCTATTTATATACATATTTATCTTTATCTAAAACCGTGGGGAATAGCACTGGGACTGAATTCGAGCCGATGAGATAACCGATTTCATACACCTACGATGGTTAATAGCATTGTCTTGGTTCCCCTGTGAGGCTCTTGTTATTTATTTATTTTTTGGGAAGGAGCATAAAAACCCGTGAAGGTTTACAAGATTGCTCCTGCAAACACATCACGGAAAATCACCAAACTTTATTTTGATTCAATATTGGCATAAATTAATTTTCTATATTTAGCAAACTATTTTTTTGTTGTAACACTTTCTCTGTATCAAAAGTTATTTCTGCAATTTCTTGAATTAAATAATCTTTATCAACTGTAATTGGAATGTATTTTATATTAATAGCACACCTGGGATATAATATTATATTTGTTTGATTAATATTTTCTCTCTCAATCCACTGTATTCTATTTCTCTTTTTTTGCTTATGATTTAACATCTTACTTTTTAGTTTGCTTATTCTGTTCTCGTTAACATCACAAATAATATAAATCTTTGCGTTATCTAAACTTGCTTGTAATGTGGCAATAACATTATCGTCAAGAACTTCAGATAAATTTCCTGAAGAAATCACAATTTCAGTTGGTCTGATATCTTTAATAGATGTTAATATGTAACCATATTCTTTTTCGAGCAAATATCTGTCTGAAAAGTAATATTCTTCTATATCTTTAGTAGTGTTATTGCTACCTGAAGCACTATTATTTTCTACAACCTGAATCAATTTCTGTGTGTTTTCCTCTTTTTCTTTATCTATTACAACTTTTGTATTAAAATATTTACCACAATGATAAGGTGTGTCTAAAAAGTTTCTAGCACCTACACAGTCATATATTTGTTTTGCAAGAGTGCTTCCATAAACATTATCCGGGTCATTTTCACACTCATATAACAAATCATTATCTCTAATGTTCTTATATACAAATGCCTTTTCCTCAAGATAACATAACTTTTCATATTCTTTTCCGATAATCTGATATATTTCATTTTTAATATTATGGCTTTGTCCTTTAACTTCATAATTTTCCTGTCTTTTTTGATAATATTCATTAAAATCATTGAAATGACTAGTAATAAATTCGTCTGTAATTCTTATTACCTCATCTAAACATGAGTTCTTATAAGTTGGCTTTTTATACATATGTTCTAAGTCTTCTATTTTTCCTGTAATAGAATTTATGTATATCCTATTTATTTCTTCCCTCTCAATCACAGTCTTCTTTAAATCATTCAATGCTGTTCTACCCTTAGGTGTAAGAGTAATTATATTACTCTTAACATAAACTAAGTCTAGTTTTGACATTTCACCAACTACATCATTTAAGATTTCTTCTTCAACACCTGTCAATTCAGATATACTAATAATCTCATTACATTTACAGTCTACTAATTTCAAAATTGTTTCGTAGAAAAAAGGTAATGGTTGTTCTTTTCTTACCAATATTTTTAACCCAATTTCTTTATAAGGAATATATAACTTGATAGTTTTTATGAATTCATAGCCGCTTTTTCGTGGAGGAATCAACCTGTTTAAATCATAAGTAATATTCCACATATTTATGCCTCCCTCTTGTTATCATTACGCAATGCAAGATAATCAATTATTTTGCAGTGTTCCTTATTTGCCTTAATATACTTTATTATTTGAGGAAACTTATTTTCATTAATAGCAGTATTACTTAAAAACTCAGCATCTCCAACTATAATCAAAAGTCTTTTTGCTCTTGAAAAAGCAACATTTAATCTTTCTTTTGATTTTAAGAATCCAATATCTTTATTCTTATCACTACTTCTTACAGTTGAATAAATGATTATATCTTTTTGCCCACCTTGAAAAGCGTCTACTGAGTTTACTACAACTTTACCATTAATATTATTATAAACAATTTGTTGTATTTCACTGCGAATTAGGTTTTTTTGTCCACTGTAAGGTGTAATTATACCAACATCGTAATTACAATCTTTGATGTCATTATCTATAATTTTTAATTGTTCTTTCACTATATTGGCTTCCAATAAATTCCTGTATGTGGTTGAAATTCTTTCTTCAAATTTATCTGGACATTTGGATGTATCTATCCAGACAATGGCTAAATCCTTATAGTGCTTGATATTATGGGTTCTATTTTCTAAAGGAACACCGTTAGATATCTGATTATCATAAAAAAGTTGGCTAATCATAGTACCTATTGATGGATGCATCCTATATTGGGTATTTAACACTTGTTTGTTTTCACTAGGTAAATGATTAAAAAGTTTCATGAATATACTATTATATAATGTTTGAAAGTCGATGTTGCTCTCTATGAATGTTTGTTTGCTATTATTAATCAATTCCTCATCTAATATTGGAGGGAGTTGTTTATGGTCTCCAACCATTATAATTTTTTTTGCTCTAATTATTGATATTAATAATTCGGGAAATGTTGCCTTTGCGGCTTCATCAATTATTACATAATCAAATATCATATCATTAATTACATGATTTGATACAACACCAGTACAGGTTCCAGAAACAATCACAGCATTTTTTATAAAATATTGCTGAACATCCATTCTACCAGCAATCCTATTAACCCAATCCCTCTGGATTATTAAAGATTTAAAATCTTTTGTATCTAAATGTTTTTTATACTTTTCTTCAAAATAGGTTACAAAAGACTTAGCATCTTCATAAAACTTATCCTCTTTTCCCTTCGAAAACTCTGTTTCCATAATCGCTTCACAATATTTATCGAACTCTTCCTTATTAATATTTAAAGTAGATAACAACTTTTTTGCAAACCTATTACTGTCTTTTATAATTTTATTAATCCATCTTGACTGCGCATAATCTACGGCATATTTTTCCTTGACCATATCAGATAAATTTTCATCTCGTCCAATTCTAATAACCTTGCTATTATCATTAGAAGACCTATCTAAATCTTCAAGCATTTTATCAACAGCGGCATGTGATTGTGAAACAAGTAGTATTTTTTGTTTAAATATATTACCTTGCCTATTCATTTTAAGTATCTGTCTCAATATTTCAATTATTACATTTGTTTTCCCTGTACCTGGCGGCCCTTGTATGAGGGCTATATCTTGGGAATTTAATGCTTTTATAACCGCTTTTTTCTGTGCAGCATCTAAATTTTCATTAAAAAAAGTTCTTTTATTAGGTTCATTAAAAAAACTTGCAGATTGTATGCCAGAAAAAATGCTTTTTAAATTTGAAGGGCTTACATAATCTTCATTATTAAAAGCATTTAACGCTTTCACTTCTCTATTGATTAATGAAAGATTTCTTCTATAATCTTCACAAATTATTCCCCTTCTAGGTAGTTTTGATTTCAAACTTTTATTTGTGATATTTACCTTTAAATAAAATTTTTCATTATCAATATATACGGTTTTAAGACTACCTATTTCAATAACATTACTTCTTTTACCATTAGCATTTTCATATATAAATGTAAGTTCATCCTTTCTTTCATCAAGTAAATAATAGTCTTGTTCATTAATAGAAAAAATACAAAAGTTATCCTCTATATGAAATGAGTCATAATTAATTCTTATTATATTATTTTTATATTCCTTTTCCATTATCTCCAATAATTTATGCCATGCAAAAAAGTTCTTTGTATATTCATTATTAACATTTGAAGAAGATAAATAATCCCGCTTACTATCCTTAGCATTAATAGTTAATTCGAAATTATTATTTGTAGGCGTTCTTCTTCCACTTAGTATAAACTTAACCTCACCATTTACAAACATTGCTTTTTTCTTTATTTCTTCTCGTTTATGAGGTTGCAACTTAAACACTTTGACGATATGAAATAGTTGATTCCTATCATCATAATTACATTCAAAATAATAGTGTATTCCATAGAGTCGATATAATTCTTCTGGCTTATCCTCATTTTCTACAAAAATATATGCTTCCAAAAAATCTTTATTAATATTGTTTTCTATTATATCCTCATACTTGCCACTATTAGGAACCAACGAGAGTCTTCTCATATGTTCAATCTTACTCGTATCAATAGAAAACACAAATGTTCTATTGGATTTAGTAAATCTGGTAAATAACTTTAGCAATGCTTTCCTAACTTCAAAAATATTATTATATCTATCTTCAGGTAATAACTTTACCATTTTTATAATTATTTCTTTCAATTCTATATCAATTCCACCAGTTTTAATTAATTTGGTCTCAAACTCATCTACTGTTGGAGGCTCATCACCAGTAAAAAGAAAATATAGAACAGCACCCAATGAATATATATCACTCTTTTCAGTGGCATTTTCACTATGTTTATGAACCTCTGGAGCGGCATATTTATTAGTTGCAAATTGGTACAATGTATCTGTGTTTACCATATCTTTTATTTTACTAATACCAAAGTCGATTAATTTAACTTGTTTGTCTCGTGTAATTATAATATTTTTAGGATTAATATCTCTATGTATTATGCTATTTTCGTGTGCTATCTGGACTGCATTTATCAACTGTTCAACAATATGAAATTTTTCGGAATTACTTAACTCTGTAACATCAGTTTTTTGAAGCGTTTCTCCTTCAATATACTCCAAAAAAACTCGTCCACATTTTCCATATTTTTTATCATTATAAATATCATAATGCTCTAATCTAACTATATTACTACATGTTCTCAGTTTAGTTAGCGCTCCAACTTCTCTCTCAAAAATGACATTATACAATGGAGTATTTATTCCTTTAATAATCTTCATAACATAATGTTTTTCTGTAGAAATATCTTTAATCTCAAGCACCTCTGAATTACTATTTTTCTCTGATTTTAGTATCCTTACAATCTTATATTTGTTTAGCAGCATACTCCTCAACCCCTCACTTTTGTATACCAGTCCCACAGCGTTATTTTGTCTTATAGAATAGCAAATAACTCTCATCAGTACTTTATAATAAAAGTTACCCTTTCTAATATATTACCATTTCATGATTCTATAATAAATAAACAAAGCAAATCTTCATATAACTTTACAAATCATACTACGCTTACACTACAGAAGATTTCCTTATCTCCATATCTCTCATATTTCCTAATTCTCCTCTATACTCAATCCTGCCTGACTTAATAAGTTCTAATATCCTCCAGAATAAAAAGAAATCTGAGATATAACTTTCATTTCTTCCGATAACTTCTCCAACAGTTCTTGCACATTTAGAAAAGTAACGGTTTGTATACTTCAGAATTATTTCATCAAAATAAGATTCAGGAACACTCAGGATATTTCTATCTTTTACAACACGCAAATTACAATTTTCCTGTTGGAGTTTTGTCCATAATCCCATCAAAGATACGTAACCTTCTAATCCCAACTTTTTCTTCATACCAATAAACCACTCCAATCTTTCGGGAGATACTTCACCTGCTGAACGATACCTGGTCACTGTGCCGACATAAATAAAAGGTTTTTCCGAAACATTAATAGTGTATACATTCTCTACCTTATCTTTTAACAAAGATAAAATATAGAGTAAGCCTGTCATTTCACTTCCATTCTCACCATACCATATATAAATATCTTCATCTTTTATGTTTGAAACTTCTCTATTTATATCACTGTAGTTTTCCCTTATATTATCCAGCGGGTCATCAAACTTGGAAGGAATAATTCTTCTATCCCATTCAATTCGTCTATCAATGTTACCCATATCATCAATCGGTCCATTTGACAAATCATCTAAAAAGTTTATAACCTTTATCCTGTGACGCAATTCTACAGGTATTCCATATCTCAAACATCTTTTTACGCTTTCAGAAAAGCATATGTATAGTGTATTTTTCACCTTTATTCTCCTAACGCTAAATGCCAAAAGTCTATTTAAATTATTTAAATTGGGTAAATTTATAATTCATTTCTACTAATTCGGTATTTGCGCTTAAGCAAATATTTTCCAGTTGTAACAGTAATGGAGTCTATAGACCCCGATATCACAAATGACTTGGCCTTTTTGCCACATTCATCAGCAATATAAATCACAGTAGGCCCGTTATTCTCTATTTGCAAAGGGCTCATTTCTCTTAATATTTCAATTATCTCTTTTCTTTTCATTACGCTACCGCCTATTTTCTGATATATAGGGTAATATGAACCATTATAATCTCCTTCCTAATAATCTACCAATTAGATTGCCAATCAGAGATATAACAGCATATCCTATAATGTAAACCCAAGCACTTCTATTGTAATAGATAAAAATTGTTGGTATAAAAATAACACCTACAATCACTGGAAAAATTAAATTAAATCTATTCTTTATGCCGTAAATCAATGATGTTATAAAACAAACTAGTGGTATGGCAATCAATAATATCAGCATAAAACTTCCTGTATCTTTTCCTGAGAGAGGCAATATATAAAAAGCCACTGCACATACTAATAAATAGGCTAACATATTTTTAAATTTATACATTTAAAGTCTCCTTATTAATACTTTAATATTATTGTACAGAAACGACTTTATTTTACCATTATTATACAATAGTCTCAATTTAAAAACACCTTTTTTATCCTTTACTTCTGAGAATATAAAGGCAACTTATGTTTCCCAAAATACCAAAAAATACCCTATCAACTAATTCCTATTTCTCTTACATCCTATTTATAATATAACTTTAATTTCATTTTGATAGAATTTTATCGTTTATAAAACAACCATTCTGCTTCTGTAATTCTTATCCTTAATCCTATTTTCATGTCTCCTTATAACCTTTCAATGACATAACTCTATTATCCATTTGACACAACATTATTATTTTTACCACAAGTTTTTTATTCGTGACATGAGATTATTATTTTTTTACCTACACATTAAATTATTTCAAATTACTATTTTTCACTTGACATTTCTGACAAGAAAAAAGCCTTGCAAAGAGAGTTTGAACGCTCACTTACCCTGGCTTTTTTACATTTATACGCTCAGTATTATTTACATGTCTAGCAGTTATTACCTGAAAGAATTTGGTATAATGTCGCTATCAAACCTGCAATACTCGAACTATTTGCAACAAATGAAAATGCTTTACTAAGAATATCTAACTTATCTTTTATTAAGCCATTGTTTCTTTGTTCTGAAGGCTTTGCTATCTCATACTTAAACTCATCAAAAATTTTTAAGATTTCGTTTTTATCATCTCTATTATAATGCTTGACAATATCAACCTTTAATAATTCCAATAATTTATCTATACTATTAAACACCTGATTGAAATCCTTTGCAACTTGCATTGCATTATCTCCAATGTTAATGTTCCCCTGAAGTACATTATTATTACCAATATTAATTGTCATCTTCAACATCCCCCTCGTTACCAATATTTATATTTCCATCGAAATCATTATTAGACCCAATTTGAACCTGTTTAGGAGTAACTGTATTAATTATACTAATACCCTTATCCTCTTTAAGTGGTACTAATTCCGCAAAAGGCAAGTATTCATTGATATAATTTAATATTGCCTTTACATCATTTAAAATCTTTATATGTAATGCCTTAGATTTGAACAAATAATCATAATTAATCATTAATTGTCTATGTAGTGGTGTTGCCAATTGAGGATAGGTAATACATAAGGGTACTACTATACTTCCTTTAAAGGAGTATTCATTCTTTGAAAGTTCAATAGGATACCAGAATAATTTACTTTTGGCTTCTAACTCAGCAGCCTTATTTTCTAAACCACTTAATCTTTTAGTTATAGAGTTACTTGCTATAATTCTATTAAGGAGTTCAGAAATCAAGCCCACCATTTCACTAAGTTTTTCTTTAAGTAAATCTGCATTCTTCGAAATGTCATTTTGAATTTTATTTAGATACTCTTCCGATAAAAACTCATATCCATCATTTACCGTCCCGTACAAAGCATCTCTTAAACAAGGCATAGTGGGAACACTAAAATATCCGTTCTTAATATAGTAAGCGTTAGAATATGGTAAAAATGGTAACTGAGAATGAGCCTTTTCCATGTCATTCATAAGATTCCAAAAATCTTTCTCAAATTTATCAAATTTTTGATATTCCTTTCTAATTTTAGCAAGTAACCCATCAATTTCCTGTATATATGCCTCATTTTTTATTAATAATTGTTCAATTGCTTTCTGTTGAAGTTCATTCATTGCTAACCTCCGACATAAGTATAAATAAACGAACTTATGTAATTATTTCTACATAATTGTAAAGAATCCTCTTTTTATAAGGAATAATCTTGCATTTTGCTGTAGTACTATTCAAGCAAACCTTAGTCGTAACAATAATAAAATTTCTGTATAGTGTTCTTGGCTTACTTTTCCCTTGCTCCTTAATCCTGCCTTCTGTGTAAACATCAAATAAACTCGTTCCATTGCAAATAAAATCGTTCCGCTGCAAATAAAGTCATTCCTTCGGAATAGGTTCAAGGGGCAAGGTTTAAGGAATTAAGTTATGCATCCTTTTTATAAATCAATCCTTTGTAATCCAGTTATTATACCGGTTACAAAGGATTTTATATTTCTGTCATTATCCCTTTTCCCTTAATCCTTATCCCTTTAAAACCTCTTCTATGGAACGACTTTATTTCCTAATATTCCTTCCATTTTTCCCATTTAATTCAATTCAACTATCCATTTTGCGGAACATCTTTATTTTCATCCATTTTCTCCCATCCATCAACCATGCGGGTTTGCGGAGTTGGGGAGGGAATGAGTTTATTTTATATTCACATAATTTTATATCAAAAAAGATCTGTTACGTTGGAACTTGAATCACCCTTGATTCCCATAGACTATTTATTGTCCTTTATCATCCTCTCTGCAATTGAGACTAACCGGTCTTTTATCAATATCTTTTCTTTCCACCTTTCGGGAATGGCGCCATATCCATAGTACACTCCTGCCATTCCTCCTGTAATGGCAGCTATTGTGTCCGAATCTCCTCCGAGATTGGCTGCTTCACACACAGCGTCCTCAAAGGTTGAGGTGTTAATGAAACACCACAATGCACATATCAATGTATCAACTACATATCCCGTTGGTTCCAGCTCATCCTTTAACACCAGAAATGCTTTTAAATACTCCGGATAATTTTCAATATATTTTCTTATAACAGGTATTTTAGGCTTTCCGTTTAGATAGTCATGAACTATCAGATTATACAACCTGCAGGCATCCGTTGATTGCCGGTCATAATGGGTCATAACACTTTGCGAAGCTGTTATCTCCAGCATTTTTTCAACATCACCGTAATATAAAGCAACCGGTAAACATCTCATGAGAGAACCGTTTCCAGCACTCCTGCCACCGGTTGACTGATGAGCGTAATAGGAAGATTTCAGCCAGTCTTTGCATCGTATATATTCACCGAATGCAATCCGGATAATATTGCCAATATCCTTAGGTCTACTGCTATACCATTCAATAAAGTGTTTTCCGATATTTTCGACAGGATCCTCCGGATTGTCAAGGATGCCTTCTGCCACAGCAACAGTCATCATTGTATCGTCCGTCACTTCCCCAGGCTTCAGTTCCCAGCATCCGCCGCCTATGATATCTTTTAAATATCCATATTGTCTCTTAATCTCATCCTTTGACATGAATTCCAGTGTTCCTCCGAGAGCATCTCCGCAGGCAACACCAAAAAGTCCCCCGAGCACGCGTTCATATCTATCCACGAAATACACTTCCTTTAAACTCAGAATCTATGATAATTTAATGTTTTCTTTAACCCTCAAGCCTTTAATTTGCTTTTTAATGCACAACTCCGGCTAATGAAAGAAGATGTTATAAATTTATATATGTATCCAGTACCTTTCGATATACGCATCTTCAGGCTCACAATAGACGGTACGTTCGTATATACCGCCATTAGCCAAAATGGTACGTTTACTGCCTTCATTTTCTCGTTTGCAAGTTATTAAAACATCCCTGAGCCCATATGCTTTACAGGCTTTAAGACACTCAGCAAGCATCCGTTTTGCATATCCCTTTCTTCTTTCACTGGGTCGAACCGAATATCCAATGTGACCGCCATACTTCTTAAGAAACTTGTTAAGATAATGGCGGAATTGAATCATACCAACTATTTTTTTGTCTGCTACACGAACGTAAATATATTGATCACATGTAACCCAGTTATCAGGTACATATTTTTTATTTCCGCAACATTCACTATATCTGAGCCATTCCTTAATGTCATCCATATCCTTCAAAGGACCTGTTCCATCCATAGAACTATTGGCCTCTATCATTTCCTTGCGATACGCTGCAATTTCACTTTCGAAAGAAGAGTCCGGTTTTACTAAAACACACTTATCCATATAAATCTCTCCCCCTAAAATTAATCATATGATGTCAGTTCTTCATACAATTTTATTATTTCACTCTATGATAATTTCCCCTAAGCCTTCTGCTTCGTATATTTTGTATGCTCTATCGTCTTTTACATCAGGAAAATCCTTTCTCCTGTAGTAAAACCCTTTACACCCTAGTTATTCTTAAATTTTTACGCATACCGTCCCTGCTTAAA
>Ga0116179_1003572_pt1 | contig 10694 bp, 9 predicted proteins | sample AD_UKC071_MetaG_FD_89751 | JGI IMG/M metagenome (GOLD analysis project Ga0116179, IMG submission 89751) | Active sludge microbial communities of municipal wastewater-treating anaerobic digesters from USA - AD_UKC071_MetaG | ecosystem: Engineered > Bioreactor > Anaerobic > Digestate | place: USA...
GGTGAAGGCCGAATCGGCACCCTCGTCCAGCACCGCACCGACCACCCCGTCCAGGTCGTGGGCGGTTAGGAACGGACTGGTGCACTGGGCCATGACCAGCACCTCCGGCCCCGCGGCGTGGCTGCCGTAGAGCGTCTCGACGGCATGGCTCAGCGCAGCCTCGCTGGTGGCCTCGTCACCGGCGAGGTCGGGCGGCCTCTCCACCGCGATCGCGCCCGCCGCCGTGGCCGCCGCGGCGATCGTCGGATCGTCGGTGGACATCGCGACGGCTGTGACGCGCTGGGCCATTTGGGCGGCACGAATCGCGCGCACAACCAGTGGCACCCCGCCGACCCGGGCAAGGTTCTTGCCTGGGACGCCCTTTGAACCGCCCCTGGCCGGAATCACCACCAGCACGTCGCCGCTCATATTGCGGCCAGCTTCCGCAGTGCCGGCGCCACCACTTCGGCGCCGTGCCGGTACATGGTGCGGGCGCTGGTCCGCACCGCCGCGCGCAGCCGTCCGGGCCCGGCCGCACCGCCACTGAGCGGTTGGCCATCGGCACGGACGCCGTAGCGGGCAAGCAGTCCGGGCAAGAGGGCCGGCGCGTTCGCGAGCGTGTAGAACGGTCGCAGCTGCGGCAATCCGTTTCGCACGAGTTGCTCTGCCACCCGTCCGGGAAGCTGGTCGATGCCGATGCCCAGCCCGTGTCGCCGCGCCCACCTGGGCTCGGCTACCGGGGCGGCGCCCGCGTCCAGGTCATCGAAGGAGACCAGGCAGCCGGACCCGAGGAAGTAGGCGTTGCCCAGCGACTCGCGGATCCCGAAGTCAGTGAGGATGGCCGTCGGGACGCTCCGATGGATCGCCTCGGCAGCCGCGGTCGAACTGACCGTCACCAGCAGGTCGGTTCGATCCAGCACCTCGCCCATCTCACCCATCGCCAGCTTCAGGTTCGGCGGACGGGACGCGCCCAGCCCCTGCACCAGGTCGGCATAGGGGTGAAGCTCGGCGTGGGTGACCCGCTCCCCCGGCAGCGCGCGGAGTTTCACCTGCACGTCCCGAGCAGTGTGACGGCGGGCATGTTCGGCGAGCCGCTCGATCAGGTAGCGACGCTCGCGAAGACTGCCCGGCACCCCGGGCTGGCCGGCGAAGGTGACCGTATAGGCGTCCGAGGCCGAGGCAGTAAGCCGGTCCGGCCGGGCGTCGCCGAGAAAGGGCAACCGGCCCAGCACCAGGCAGGACGGATCCACCCCGGCCCCGCTCAGCACCAGCCGGAACCGGTCGTAGTCAGCGGGGCTGTTCGCGACGATCAGGTCTGCCCCGGCGCGCAGGAGCAACCCTTCGACGACCTTCTCGTAGACCACGCCGACGTACCCGGCCACCACCAGGGGACGGGACGGCAGCTCGGCGGCGGCCAGCAGGTGCAGCATCGCCTGGCACCCACCACCGGGCAGGGCCAGGATCAGCACGTCGGGCTGCTGTTCGCGCAGCGCGCCGATCAATTCGGCGGCAGTCACGCTCCTGATCTGCCCGGGCTGCAGGCCGGCCTCGGCAAGCTGCCGGCCACTTGGCGGCACGCTGCCGAGCAACTGGAAGCCGGCCACCGGCGTGGACGGATGCAGCCGTCCAGCCAGATGGGCTGCCCACTTCCAGCGGCTGTCGGTATCGGCGAGGATCGCCACCGACCGGGATCGATTGCTGGTCACACCGGCAACCTAGGTAGCCAGATTGGCCGCGCTGACAACGCCGGAACACAAGTCGGTGAACAACGTCCGAACGATGTTGGCGCCGTTCGGCTGGTCGAGCTTGTCGAGACCCAGATCTCGTCCGATGGGTTTCAAGCATCCGAGCAAGGGGGAAGACCACTCGCGATCGCTCTTTCCGCCGGCCTCGCCCCTGGTCCGGCCCAGGCGCACGGCCGCCACGATGATCACCCGGCCGGTCGAGGACACCGGTCAACGCGATCCAGCTACCCAACGGATTCCAGCCCGAAGGCATCGCCATCCTGGGTCGGACGGCCTACTTCGGCTCCCTCGCGGACGGCGACATCTACGCTGCGAGCCTGACCACCGGCGAGGGCAAGGTCATCAGCGAAGGCCCCGGCACTCCGTCCGTGGGGCTCAAGGTGGATGGTCGCGGACGGCTCTTCGTCGCCGGCGGGTCCGCCGGTAACGCACGCGTGGTCGATGTCCGCTCCGGCCGGGTACTGGCGAGCTATCAGTTCACCACTGGAGCAGCTTTCATCAACGAGGTGGTACTCACCCGTCACACCGCGTGGTTCACCGACTCCCAGAACGCCGAGCTCTACGGGGTGCCGCTCGGCAAATGGGGGCGCCTCTCAGCCCCTGACCAGGTGATCCACGCTGCCGCTCAGTGGCGCCTACGTGCACGCGTCCGGCTTCAACCTCAACGGCATCACCACCACCCCGAGCGGTGCGTTGCTGGCCGTTCAGTCAGCGACCGGGCTGCTCTTCCGCATCGATCCGCGCACTGACCTCGGCGGGCAGCTGCTGACCAACGGGGACGGCCTGCTGCGACAGGGCCGCACCCTGTACGTGGTGCAGAACCAGCAGAACCAGATCGCAGTGGTGAAGCTGTCGCGCTCAGGCGCGACCGGAGCGCTCAAGCGGACGATCACCAGTCCGGACTTCGACGTGCCGACCACCGTTGCTGCCCTTGGCAAGTGGCTCTACTTGCCGAACGCCCGTTTCGGCACCGCTGCGACACCGCAGACCGAGTACACGGCCGTCCACGTGTCGACTCGCCCCGCGGTCAGCCGGCCTTGACCGCAGCGAAGCCCGCCTTGATCTGGTCGATCAGGACCAGCCGCTGGTCGAACGGCAGGAACGCGCTCTTGGCTGCGTTGATCGTGAAGCGCTGCAGGTCGTCGATCGTGTAGCCGAAAGCCGCGCTGAGCAGGGCCAGTTCCCGGCTCAGCGTGGTGCGGCTCATCAGCCGGTTGTCGCAGCTCACGGTCACCCGGAACTGCAGTTCGGCCAGCCGTCCGAACGGATGGTCCTCGATCCGCTCGCAGATTCCGGTCTGCAGGTTGGAGGTCGGGCACAGTTCCAGCGGAAGCCGCCGGTCGCGGATGTAGGCGGCCAGGTCGCCCAGCGTCCCGTCCGGTGCGATGTCCTCGACCAGCCGGACGCCGTGACCAAGCCGGGACGCGCCGCACAGCTGCACCGCCTCCCAGATGGACGGCAGCCCGAACGCCTCGCCGGCGTGGATCGTGAACTGGAAGTTCTGCCGCTTCAGATAGTCGAACGCTTCAGCGAACCGGCTGGGCGGGAACCCGTCCTCGGCGCCGGCGATGTCGAAGCCACACACCGAATCGTGGCGATACCCGACCGCCAGTTCGGCGATCTCGGTGGTGGGCATGCCGTGGCGCATCGAAGTGAGGATCTGCTGAGCGATGATCGGACGCCCGGCGACCGCGCACGCGGCCATGCCCTCAGCCAGACCGTCCCGGACCGCCTCGACCGCTTGGGTCAGGGTCAGCCCGCCGGCCAGGTGCTGCTCGGGCGCCCATCTGGCTTCGGCGTAGACCACGCCGTCGGCGGCCTGGTCCTCGACGAACTCGGCGGCCACCCGCCGCAACTGGTCATGCGTCTGCATCACCGCGATGGTGTGGTCAAACGTCTCCAGGTAGCGCACCAGCGAACCCGAGTCGGCTGCTTCGAAGAACCACGCTCCAAGCTCGGCCGGGTCGGTGGTGGGTAATTGGTGGCCCACCCGGGCCGCCTCTTCGACGATCGTCGCCGGACGCAGCCCACCGTCCAGGTGGTCGTGCAGCGCCACCTTCGGAACGGCGCGGCAGATCTCGATCGGCACGCTCACCCGGTCACCTTCTCGATGTCGGCCCCGCCGAAGGCCTGCGGCAGCACCTCGCTCATTGACTGCACCCCCAGTGGCGTGTCCACGAGCAGGTCGGCGCCGCCATGCTCCCAGAGCAGCTGGCGGCAGCGTCCGCACGGCATGAGCAGTTCGCCGTTCGCGTTGCAGCATGAGAACGCCACCAGGCGTCCGCCACCGGTCGCGACCAGTTCCGAGACCAGGCCGCATTCCGCGCACAGCGCCACGCCGTAAGCCGCGTTCTCGACGTTGCAGCCGGTGACGATCCGGCCGTCATCGACCAGCGCAGCGGCCCCCACCGGGAAGCGCGAGTAGGGCACGTACGCCCGCTCGAGCATTCCCTGGGCGCGCGAGCGCAACTCGTCCCAATCGACGCTAATTCGCCTCACCCTTTCGGTAGATCGCACCGTCCGCGGCCGGCATTCGCAATCGCTGCGCCGAGAACGCCAGCACCAGCAGGGTCGCGATGTACGGGGTCATGTTGGTGAATTCGGCCGGCACCTCATCGGTGAACCAGTACCAGGCCAAGACGGCCAGGGCGAGGGCCACCCGAACCAGCGCACCCACCGGCTTGCCAGTGCGCCGCCGGACCAGTTGCCAGATGCCCCACGCCAGCAGCATCAGGCCGATCGGCAGCAGGTAGGCGTGGATCACGTCGCCACGGCCGCGCAGCTGGACGGCGTCCGCGTAGCCGAAGAGCAGCGCACCGGCGGCCAGACCGCCCGGACGCCAGTTGCCGAAGATCATCGCCGCGAGGCCGATGTAGCCGCGTCCGCCGGTCTGACCGTCGCGGTAGAGGTTGGACGCGACCAGCACCAGGAAGCCACCGGCCAGACCCGCCAGCGCACCGGACACCAGCACCGCGAGGAACTTGAACCGAATCACGTTCACGCCGAGCGTCTCGGCGGCTTGCGGCGCCTCGCCGCAGGAGCGCAGGCGCAGGCCGAACGGCGTCCGCCAGAGCAGCCACCAGGAGAAGACCAGCAGGCCGACCGCGATCACGGTGAGCACGTTCAGGTCGGTGGTCAGCGTGCGCAGGATGCCGGCCAGGTCGGCCACCAGCCAGGTACGCGACTGCTCCAGCCCGAGCAGCCAGTCGCCGAGGCCGGGAATCGAGATGGACGGCAGCTTCTGCAGTGGCGGCGACTGGGTGGGACCGCCGCCAGGCAGCCCGGTGAAGGTACGGACGGCGAGGTACGCGCCCGCGCCGGCGCCCAGCAGGTTCACCGCGACACCGGAGACGATGTGGTCGACCCCGAAGATCACCGTGGCCAGCGCGTGAATCGCACCGCCGAGGATGCCCATCACCACCGCGCCGAGGATGCCGATCCACGGCCCGTAGTGGAAGCCGAAGAACGCCGCACCCCAGGTGCCGAGGATCATCATGCCTTCCAGGCCGATGTTCACCACGCCGGCCCGCTCCGACCACAGGCCACCCAGGCCGGCCAGCGCCAGCGGCATGGCCAGCCCGATGGCTGCGGCCAAGGCGCCGGACGAGTCGATGTCATGGGCGCCGGTGAGCACCCGGATGGTGGCGATCACGACCAGCGCGCCGCCGATCAGGGCCGGCCAGTACCAGGCCGGACGTCCGGGGGTCAGCGTTGCGCGCAGCGGTTCCGGCTTTGCCGTCACGGAAGTGCTCATGCCGCCACCTCCTCAGTAGCCGGCTTGGGTTGGGCGGCGAGTTCGCGGGCGACCCGGCGTTGCTCCATGCGCAGGCCGGCCCGACGGACGACCTCGTAGGCGATCACGACCGACAGCACGATGATGCCCTGGATGATCAGCACCAGCTTGTCCGAGACGCCGGCACTGATCTGCAGGCCGTTGCTCAGCTGGTTCAGATAACCCCACAACAGCGCGGCGACGGCCATGCCGACCGGATGGTTGCGGCCGAGCAGCGCCACCGACATGCCGGCGAAGCCGAGCCCGGCCTGGACGGTGTCGCCATAGGCGAAGTCCTGGCCGAAGAGCAGCGGCATGCCGACCAGGCCCGCGATCGCACCGGAGAGGATCATCGAGGTGACGACCATCTTCTTGACGTTCACGCCGCTGGCGATCGCCGCGCTCTCCGAGCGTCCGGTGGCGCGCAGGTCGAAGCCGAACCGGGTCTTGGTGAGCACGAACCAGAACAGGATGCCGACCGCGATGGCGAGGAAGATCAGGCCATAGATCTCCCGGCCGGTGCCGAGCCAGCTTTCCACGCTGATACCCGGCACTCGCGAGCTCTCGGCGATGACCGCAGTGCTGGTCGCGTTCGAGCCTTCCACCTTCACCGCCGCACCTTTGAGCAGGTAGGCGACCAGGTAGGTGGCGATGTAGTTGAGCATGATCGTGCTGATCACCTCGGAGACCCCGCGGGTGACCTTCAGCAGACCGGCGATCGCTGCCCACAGGGCTCCGGTGACCATGGCGATGAGGATCGAGACGATGATGTTCAGCCAGCCCGGCAGCAGGTTGGCACCGGCGAACACCGCGGCGGCGAAGGATGCGATCCGGTACTGCCCGTCCACGCCGATGTTGAACAGGTTCATCTTGAACCCGATCGCAACCGCCACCGCCGAGAGGTACAGCACGGTGGCTTCGTTCAGGATTGCCACGATCTGGCGCGGCAGCGGGGCTTTGAAGAGCACCTGCCACACCTGCAGCACCGGGTCGCCGGCGACCAGCAGGATGATCGAGGTGAGCACCAGCGCCACCAGGATCGCCAGTACCGGTGCGGCCACGGCTAGGCCGAGCTTGCGGAAATCGACCTTCATCGCATGTCCTCCTCAGCGGCGGTGCCGGCGCCGGTCATTGCCGAACCGAGTTCCTCGCGCGTGACCACGTCCGGGTCGAATTCGCCCGAAAGGCTCCCGCGCAGGATCACGCGGATCGTGTCGGAAAGGCCGACCAGTTCTTCCAGGTCGGCCGAGATCAGCAGCACGCCCAGGCCGGAGCGGCGGGCATCCTTGATCAGGTCCCAGATCGCGGCCTGCGCTCCGACGTCCACGCCGCGGGTGGGGTGCGCGGCCACCAGGACGCGCGGCGCGTGGCTCATCTCGCGGCCGACGATCAGCTTCTGCTGGTTGCCGCCCGAAAGCGAGGCCGCGGTCACGAAGATGTTGGGCGTCCGCACGTCGAATTCGTCGACCACCCGCTGGGTGTCAGCCTTGGCGGCCTTGGCGTCGATCAGGGGGCCCTTGACGTTCGGCGCCTGAGTCTGGTGGCCAAGGATCATGTTCTCCCACAGCGGCGCTTCCAGCAGCAGGCCGTGGCGATGCCGGTCTTCGGGAATGTAGCCCACCCCGGCTTCGCGAATCTCGCGGACGCCGGCCTGGGTGATGTCGGCGTCGCCGAGGATGACCTGGCCGGACGTCGGTCGGCGCATGCCCATGATCACTTCGACCAGTTCGGCCTGCCCATTGCCCTCGACGCCGGCGATGCCGACGATCTCGCCTGCGTGGATGACCAGATCGATGTCGTCCAGCACCAGGCGCTCGCTGCCGCTGCCGGCCAACGACACGCTCTGCAGGGTGAGTCGCGGCTCTTCGGTGACCGTGGATTCCTCGGTCTGCGGGGACGGAAGTTCCGAGCCGACCATCAGTTCGGCCAACTGCCGGGCGTTCACCTGCTTGGGATCGACGGCCGCGACGGTGGTGCCGCGCCGGATCACGGTGATGTCGTCGGCAACCGAGAGCACTTCGTCCAGCTTGTGCGAGATGAAGATCACGGTGAGACCCTCGCTCTTCAGTTCCCGCAGGTGGTCGAAGAGCTCGGTCACCTCCTGCGGCACCAGCACGGCGGTCGGCTCGTCCAGGATCAGGATCTTCGCCCCGCGGTAGAGCACCTTCAGGATCTCGATCCGCTGGCGGTCGCCCACGCCTAGATCGGCGACCAGTTCGTCCGGTTCGACCGCGAGGCCATACTCACGCGAGATCTCGCGGATCTTGTCCCTGGCCCGGTCACCGATGCCGTAGAGGTTCTCCGCGCCCAGCACGACGTTCTCCAGCACGGTGAAGTTATCGGCCAGCATGAAGTGCTGGAACACCATGCCGATGCCCACCCGGATCGCCTCGGTCGGGCTCTTCAGTACCACCTGCTCGCCGTTGATCGCGATCGTGCCCTCATCGGGCAGCTGGACTCCGTAGAGGATCTTCATCAGCGTCGACTTGCCGGCGCCGTTCTCGCCCACGATGGCGTGAATGGTGCCCTTGCGGACGCTCAGCTCGATGTCGCGGTTGGCGACCACTCCGGGGAACCGCTTGGTGATCCCATGCAGCTCCACCGCGAGTCCGTCGCCGGCCGGCGCTGGTGGCGGCTCTTGGAACTCGACAGCACTTGACATAGTCGGTTCTCCTCGTCAGTTTGCTGGCCCGCCAGGCATCAGTGCCCACGGCCTCGATCGCACTCTAGTGGGAAAGTCGGCGGCCCGGACGCACCTTGACGGTGCGCCCGGGCCGCCGGGGAATTACGGGTCAACGACCGCTCGGTCGTCGCCTCAAATCACTTAGCCGGAACGGTGATCTTGCCGCCGATGATGTCAGCCTTGTAGGCCTCCAGCTTGTCCTTGATGTCGTCGATGTGACCGTTGGTGGTGGAGTAGCCCACGCCGTCAGCCTTCAGGTCGAAGACGGTGTTGCCGCCCTTGAACGCGTTCTCGTGCACCGACTTGATGAAGGTGTAGACGCCCACATCGACGCGCTTGATCATCGAGGTGAGGATGACGTCGCGGACGTCCTCGGCAGCGGTCAGCGCCTGATCGGAGTCGACGCCGATCGCCCACTTCTTCGCCGCCTTGGCAGCGGTGAACACGCCGCCACCGGAACCGCCGGCAGCGTGGTAGACGATGTCCGCACCGTTCTGGTACATGCCCTCAGCGGCAGCCTTGCCCTTGTCGACGGACGCGAAGCCCGAGAAGTCCGGCGGCTGGGTGAGGTACTTGGAGTCGACCTTGATGTCAGCCTTGGCTGCCTTCGCACCGGCGACGAAGCCGGCCTCGAACTTCTTGATCAGATCGGTCTCGACGCCACCGACGAAGCCGATGTGGCCCGACTCGGACTTGAGCGCGGCGGCCGCGCCGACCAGGAAGGAGCCCTCGTTCTCGGCGAAGGTGATGTTCATGATGTTGTCGGCGGTGGAAGCCTCGGACGCGTCGTCGACGATGGCGAACTTGACGTCCGGGTTCTCCTTGGCGACCTGGCCGACCGCGTTGGCGTAGGCGAAGCCCACGGCAACGATGTTGGTGAAGCCGGCGTCGATCAGCTGCTGCAGACGCTCGGCGCGGGCCGACTCCGCCTCACCGTTGGTTGCGGCGGCATCTTTCACCTCGATGCCGAACTCGGCGGCGGCCTTGTCGAGGCCGGCGGCAGCGGAGTCGTTGAAGGACTGGTCGCCGCGACCGCCCACGTCGAAGGCCATACCGACCTTGAGCTTGGGGGCCTGCGACGTCGCCGGAGCGCTGGTCGCTGCGGCTTCGCTGCTCGTGGCCGCAGGGGTGGTCGGGCCAGCACAAGCGGTGAGGGTCAGGGCGGCGGTTGTCGCCGCGATAACGATCTTGGTCACCTGTCGCACGGGTGTCTCCTTATTTGGATCATTCAAGCGTGGATGCCACGCCGAGATTCAGACTCTAGTCCTCCACGGCGTCGCGCTCGACCGCCTCCGACGAAGCTGCGACCAACCGTTATCGAAACGTAAATTCTCCTGGTCGGCGATAGACTTCGGAAATGGAGATGGATACCTTCAAGGCCGAGGCTGAACGACTCGTGACCGACCCCGCGATCGGGTACGACCAAAAGGTGCGGCGCCTGGCCGGGCTGGCGGTGAGCGCCCTGCCCTACCCGTCGCTTTCGCCGCTGTGCGCCGAGGCACTGGACGCCCGGGTGATCTGCGACATGTTCGAGGGCAACCGGCCGATCACGCCGCGCTACGTGCTGCCGGACTACGCCAAGGCCCTGCGCAACGGCGTCCGCTACCTCGAACTGGAGCCGCCGACCACCCTCGACGACGCGCTGTCCTTCCTGACGATCCTGTACACCCAGGTGCCTTCGGTGACCACCTACCCGGTCTACCTCGGCGACCTGGACGCGCTGCTGGAGCCGTTCGTCCCGGCCGACCTGCCGGACGTCGAACTGGACGCCAAGCTGCGCCGCTTCTGGATTCAGCTCGACCGGTTGCTCCCGGACGCGTTCGTGCACGCCAACGTCGGCCCGTCCGATTCCCGCGTGGTGCGCTCGATCTGGCGGGTGGAACGCTCGCTGCGCCAGGTCGTACCGAACCTGACCCTGAAGGTGACTCCCGATACTCCCGACGACCTGATCGAGGACGCGGTACGCACGGTCTTCGTCACCGGCAAGCCGCACTTCGTCAACCATCCGATGATGGTCGCCGACCATGGCACCGACTACGCCGTGGTGAGCTGCTACAACTCGCTGAAGACCCGCGGCGGCGCCCACTCGCTGGTGCGGCTGAACCTACTCGAAGCGGTGCGCCGGCACGTCGGCGGCGTGGACGCGTTCGTCACCGAGGCGCTCCCCCACTGGGTGGAGCTCACCGCGGAACTCGGCGAGGCCCGGATCCGCTCGTTGGTTGAGGACCAGAAGTTCTTCGAGACCAACTTTCTCGCCACCGAGGGCCTGATCGACCTCGACCGGTTCTCACTGATGTTCGGCATCTTCGGGCTGGCCGAATGCGTCAACGAGCTGATGGTGCGCGACGGCCAGTCGGACGCGCGCTACGGCCACGACGCTGCTGCGAACGAGGTGGCCTGGCGGCTCACCAGGCGCATCGCCGAACTGGTGGCGGAGCGTCCGCTCCCCTACTGCGGCGGCGGTGGCGGCTTCGCCTACCTGCACTCGCAGAGCGGCATCGACCTCGACCTGGAC
>Ga0116179_1003573_pt1 | contig 10693 bp, 10 predicted proteins | sample AD_UKC071_MetaG_FD_89751 | JGI IMG/M metagenome (GOLD analysis project Ga0116179, IMG submission 89751) | Active sludge microbial communities of municipal wastewater-treating anaerobic digesters from USA - AD_UKC071_MetaG | ecosystem: Engineered > Bioreactor > Anaerobic > Digestate | place: USA...
CGCTGGGGCTATGAATGGGATATCGGTGCGGCGGCGCTGATCGCGCGCGAAGCGGGGGCAGCGGTGACGGACGCCTTCGGTCAACCGCTGGCCTATAACAAGCCCGATCCGCGCGCCTTTGGCCTGCTGGTCAGCGCCCCCGCAATCCATGCCGCTGGGGTTGAGCGCCTGGCGGGGCGGGCCAGGGAGCTGGCGGGTTAGATTTTCGCGCCTTCGCGTGTGAATAGAAAAGGCCCGACCTTGCGGCCGGACCCCTTCTGACGATCTTCCCGACCGAACTCAGGAGCCGGCGCGCGCGGCGGCCACGTCTTCCTGGGTAACCGGAACGATCTTGATTTCGACCCGGCGGTTCTTGGCCCGGCCTTCGGCGGTGGCATTGTCGGCCACGGGCATGGTTTCGCCAAAGCCCTGGCTGCGGATCCGCGCGGCCGGAACGCCCTTGGAGATGAGATAGTTCATCACCGTCTTCGCGCGATTTTCGGAAAGCGTCTGGTTAAAGGCGTCGTTGCCGGTCGAATCGGTGTGGCCGTAAACGTCAACCAGACTGTTGGGATAGTCAATCAGGCTCTGTGCCACCTTGTCGAGTGTTTCGCGGAACGCGGGCTTGAGCGTGGCGCTGCCGACGTCAAAGGTCACGCCATCGGGCAGGTTGACCAGAATCGCGCTGCCGTTGTCGGTCTCGGTCACGTCCACGCCCGAGCCGGAGGTCTGTTCCTTCAGCTCCTTGATCTGCTTGTCCATGGTGTAGCCGACCGCAGCCCCGGCAACGCCGCCGATGCCGGCGCCGACGATCCGTCCGGTCTTGCCGCCGATCAGCCCGCCCAGCAGCCCGCCGACCACGACCCCGCCAACCCCGCCGATGGCGGTGCGCGAAATCTTCTTTTCACCGGTGTTCGGATCGGTCACGCAGCCGGCCGTGATCAACGAGAGCGCAGCCACGCCCGACATCAGTTTCTGGGTCTTGGTCATCGAATTTCCCCTTCCTGGAAAGATACTTGGCTTTAACCCTATTATTCCCAACCTGAATGACTCCTGCATTGCAGACTTGTCAACAAAATGCGCCTCTTCGCGTCGGGCCGCAACTCTGCTATCGGACGATCCGTGCAACCTTTCCCCTGGACCGACGTTTTCATCATCGCAGGCCTGATCCTGCTTAACGCCGTCTTCGCGCTGTCGGAGTTGGCGATTGTATCGGCGCGCCCGGCGCGGCTCAGACTGGCGGCCGATCGCGGCCACCGCGGTGCGCGGACCGCGCTGGCGCTGGCAGCCGATCCTGGCAAGTTCCTCTCTACCGTGCAGATCGGGATCACCCTGGTCGGGATCATTGCCGGGGCCTATTCGGGCGCCAGCCTGGGCGGCCCAATGGGTGAACGACTGGCGGCTCTGGGCGTGCCCGATCGCTGGGCGCCGGAGACAGGCTTTGCCATCGTCATCGCGCTGACCACCTATTTCAGCCTGGTGGTGGGCGAACTGGTGCCCAAGCAGGTCGCCCTGCGCGCGGCAGAGCCGATTGCCATGGTCGCTGCGGTGCCGATGGCGTTCATTGCCAAGGTGACCGCGCCGTTCGTCTGGCTGCTCGATCGCTCGTCCGCCTTTCTGCTGCGGCTATTGGGGGTGCGGGCCAAGGGCGAACACGCGCTCACCGCAGAAGAGCTGAACCTGGTCTTTGCCGAGGCGACCCGCTCCGGCGTGATCGAGGAGGAAGAACGCCAGATCATGACCGGGATCATGCGGCTGGCCGACCGCCCGGTGCGTGAGCTGATGACCCCCCGGACCGAACTTGACACGATCGACCGCAAGGCCAGCGAGGCCGATGTCCGCGCCGCAATCAAGGACAGTCCGCATTCGCTGTTGCCCGTGGCCGACGGCAGCCCGGACAATATCGTCGGCGTAATCAAGGTGAAGGATGTGCTGGCCACTTTGCTGGCGGGCAAACGGCTCCAGATTGGCCGCCTGATGCGCAAGGCCGAAGTGATCCCCGATCAGCTCGACGCAATGGACGCGCTGCGTCTGCTCCAGCAGAGCGACGTAGCGATGGCGCTGGTCCACGATGAATATGGCCACCTTGAAGGGGTGGTGACCCCGGCCGACCTGCTTTCCGCGATAGTCGGCAATTTCGCCAGCCATCAGGATGAGGGCGACGAGCCGATGGTGGTTGAGCGGGAGGACGGCAGCCTGCTGGTCGCCGGATCGCTCCCCGCCGATGCCCTGGCCGACCGGCTGGGGATCGAGCTGCCGGACGATCGCGATTTCGCCACGGCGGCGGGCTTTGCCCTGTCGGTCCTGAAAAAGCTCCCGCACGAGGGTGAGCATTTCCACGAACAGGACTGGCGCTTTGAAGTGGTCGATATGGACGGCCGCAAGATCGACAAGCTGCTGGTCAGCCAGGTTGCTGATGAAGCGGCGGCCTCTGCGTGAACCCAAAAAAAGACCCGCCTTCCGGCGGGTCCCTTAAGCCTTCGAACCAAGCTGAGGCTCAGTTGCCGCCGGCGGCCGTCTGGGCTTCGCGGCCGTCGCCTTCTGGGGCGGCGATGATGTCGCGGGTGACGTCGCCCTTGGCGACGGTCTGGGTTGCCGGATCGCCCACGGTCGAGCGGATCGACGGGGCAGCCTGACCGGCCTTCTGGTCAACCGCGGTTTCCACGCTGGAACGCGGCTGGGCCGGGCCGAACAGCGCTTCCTGCGCCTGGGCGGCAGCGCCCTGCTCGGTCGGACGCGGGGCGCCGGGGGCCGGCGGAACCAGCGCGAAATCAGGCGGCACCACCAACGGGGCCTGCCGCTGCACCGCGAATTCATCGGGGCGCTGGCGGTTGAACAGCCCGCCGCCACCGCAGGCGGAAAGCAGCACGGTGCTGCCGACAAGAACGATCAGGGCCGACTTACGCATGGTCAATAGTCTCCGGGGCGGGGTTGCCCGCCGGTTTTGCAGCGCCCTTTTCGCGGATCAGGAAGCTGCGGGCAAGGATTATCACGACGCCGATGGTTATTGCCGCATCGGCCAGGTTGAAGATCAGGAACGGACGGAAATCGCCGATATGAAAATCGGCATAGTCCAGCACATAGCCAAACCGCACCCGATCGCGAATGTTGCCAAGCGCGCCGCCCAGCACCAGCGCCAGCGGAACGATATCGCCCAGCTTCTTTTCGCGCAGCAGCCAGACGAACACGACCAGCGCGATCCCGGTGGTCAGCGCCACAAGCCCCCAGCGCATCTCCATCGAGTTAGCAGTCAGAAAGCCCAGCGAAACGCCATAATTGTGGGTGCGGGTCAGGTCGAAGAATGTCAGCAGATCGCGGTGCATTCCCTCGTCGGTCAGGCCCCAGGGGCCATCGACCATCCGCTTGATCCACTGGTCGATCCAGAAGATCAGCCCGGCCAGGATCAGGCCGAAGATGCGGGGGCGGGCGGACAGCAGTTTCATGCGCCAGCGTCCATGGCCGCGACTACCTGATCGCAGCGTGAACAAAGCGCGCCGTCCTCGGTCACTTCGGGCAGATGCCGCCAGCAGCGACCACATTTGTGATGGGTGGTGCGGGTTACGGCAACTGGACCGTTGAATTCGCCAGAAGGAGCGACGACTGTCATGTCGGCGGTGATGCAAATTTCCGACCAGTCAATCCCATCGTACTGACCATCGAAGGCCGTGTGCATTGGTAGCACAACATCGGCTTCGAGACTGGAACCAAGTACTTTTTCTCGGCGCAGCGGTTCGATGGCCTCATTGACGCCCATACGGACTGTGCGGATGGATTTCCACCGTTCAACCAACTCGTCGCCCCGGACTTGATCCGGGGCTTGGCTTTCTTCTGCGACGTCAGCAGAAGAAGAGCCTTGGCCCGCATCAAGTGCGGGCTGACGCGAATGGCAAAGAGCGGGAAGTTCCGGCCACTCCAGCAGATGCACTGACCCGCCGTCCGGATAGCGCGTGCCCCACACTTCCTCGGACGTGAACACCAGCACCGGCGCGGCATAGCGGATTAGGGCGTGGAACAGGGTGTCGAGTACTGTACGATAGGCCATCCGCTTCGGATCGTCCGCCGTATCACAATAGAGGCAGTCCTTGCGGATATCGAAGAAGAAGGCCGACAGGTCCTCGTTGCAGAAATCAGTCAGCGCGCGGACATAGGTGTTGAAGTCATAGTCGTTCACCGCCTGCCGCAGCGCCGCATCGAGCTTGCTCAGCAGTGCCAGAACATAACGCTCCAGCTCGGGCATCGCCGAAACCTCGACCTTTTCCGCGTCCGAGAACCCGTCGAGCGCGCCGAGCAGGTAGCGGAAGGTGTTGCGCAGTTTGCGGTACTGGTCGGCCACGCCTTTCAGGATCTCATCGCCGATCCGGTGATCCTCGGTGAAATCGACCGAGAGCGCCCACAGCCGGATGATATCCGCGCCATAGGTTTCCATCACCTTCAGCGGATCGACCGTGTTGCCGAGGCTCTTGGACATTTTCATGCCCTTCGAATCCATCGTGAAGCCGTGGGTCAGGATCTCGCGATAGGGGGCGTGGCCGCGGGTGGCGCAGCTTTCCAGCAGGCTCGACTGGAACCAGCCGCGATGCTGGTCAGAGCCTTCCAGATACATGTCGGCCAGCGGGCCGACATGGCCTTCGGGCCGGGTCAGGTCGGGCCAGCGCCCGCTTTCCAGCACGAAGGCGTGGGTGCTGCCCGAATCGAACCAGACGTCGAGAATGTCGGTGACCCGCTCGTAATCCTCCAGCCGGTAGTCCGGCCCAAGGTATTCCTGCGCGCGTTCATCGGACCAGGCATCGACCCCGCCGGCCTTGACCGCTTCGATGATCCGCGCGTTGACGGCGGGATCATTGAGGTAAAGCCCGGTTTTGCGATCGACGAACAGCGTGATCGGCACGCCCCAGGCGCGCTGGCGGCTCAGCACCCAGTCAGGCCGCCCTTCAACCATCGATCCGATCCGGTTGCGGCCCTTTTCGGGGACGAAGCGGGTGTCGGCGATCGCCTGCAGCGCGGCCTGGCGCAGGGTCGGCGCGGCACACAGCCCTTCCTCGGCCGGGTTGATCGCTCCGCCCTCATCTTCCCAGCGCTTTTCGCCGCGGGTCTTGGGCTCGATATGGGTCATCACCCTGTCCATCGGCACGAACCACTGCGGCGTGCAGCGGAAGATCACCTTGGCTTTTGACCGCCACGAATGCGGATAGCTGTGCTGGTAATCCGCGCTGGCGGCCAGCAAAGCTCCAGTGGACTTGAGGTCGCTGCAGATTGGCCCGTCGGGCGCGTTGAACTTGGGGTTGATGACCGAGCCTTGCCCGCCGAGCCAGACCCAGTCGGCCCGGTACTTGCCATCGCCCTCAACCGCGAAAACCGGATCGATTCCGTGGGTCTTGCACAGCAGGAAATCGTCCTCGCCGTGGTCGGGTGCCATGTGGACCAGCCCGGTGCCGCTGTCGGTCGTGACGAAATCGCCGGGCAGGAACGGGCGCGGTTTGGCAAAGAACCCGCCAAGGTGGTGCATCGGGTGGCGGGCGACGGTTCCGGCTAGGTCTGCGCCGCGAAAAGTCGGCCACTCACTCTCATGATACACGAAGGTACCCGAAAGCGCATTGCCGCCACGTTGCTGAAAGCTGGCGGCTAATTCCTTGGCCGCAGATAGCTGCGCGGCGAACTGCCATCCCGCAGCAATACGTACTCTACCTCCGGCCCATAAGCCAAAGCCTGGTTCGCCGGGATCGTCCACGGCGTGGTCGTCCAGATCACCGCATGGGCGCCAACCAGTTCGGTGATCGGGCTTTCGGCGATCTCGAACGCCACGTCGATCTGGGTCGAGGTGATGTCCTCATACTCGACTTCGGCTTCGGCCAGCGCGGTCTTTTCGACCGGGGACCACATTACCGGCTTGGCCCCGCGATAGAGCATTCCGGTCTCGGCGAACTTCAGCAGTTCGGCAACGATCGTGCCCTCGGCCTCCGGGTCCATGGTCAGGTAGGGGTTGTCCCAATCGCCCAGAATGCCCAGTCGCTTGACCTGTTCGCGCTGCACGTTGACCCAGTTCTGGGCATAGGCGCGGCATTCGGCGCGGAACTCGACCGGATCGACCTGATCCTTGTCGAGCTTTTTCTTGCGGTACTGCTCCTCGATCTTCCATTCGATCGGCAGGCCGTGGCAATCCCAGCCGGGCACATAGGGCGCGTCCTTGCCCAGCAGGTTCTGGGTGCGGCAGACCATGTCCTTCAGGATATGGTTCAGCGCGTGGCCGATGTGCATATCGCCGTTGGCATAGGGCGGGCCATCGTGAAGGATGAACTTGTCGCGGCCCGCGCGGGCATCGCGCAGCTGACGGTAGAGGCCAAATTCGTTCCAGCGCGCCAGAATGCCAGGCTCCTTCTGGGGGAGGCCCGCTTTCATGGGGAAGTCGGTCTTCGGCAGGAAGACGGTGTCTTTAAGATCGCGCTTTTCGGTCATGGCGACGCGGGCCTTAGCCTTGGCCGGGATGTTTCGCAATTTTTTGGTTCACGCAGAGGCGCAGAGAAGAAAAGGGAGGCGCAGAGAGGTTGCCTTATCCGCCGTAGGCGGCCTTCGATCCGTTCTGCTGCGTTTGCCGCGCCGTTGGAATTGAAGGCGGCTTCGCCGCAGGCGCGACACCTCTGCGCCTCCCTTTTCTTCTCTGCGTGCTCTGCGCGAACCCGATCTAGCGTGAGGCCAGCAGCCCGCGCGCCGCCGCGCAGTCCTGCTCCATCTGTGCAGTCAGTGCCTCGAGCGTATCGAACTTCGCCTCAGGCCGCAGATAGTGGTGAAACGCCACCTCGATCTCCTGCCCATAGAGGTCGCCGGAAAAATCAAAGAAATGCGGCTCCAGAAGCTCGATCGGCGGATCAAAGCTGGGGCGGATGCCGAGGTTGGCCGCGCCGTGCAGCACCTGGCCGCCGGGCAGGGTGCCGGTCACGGCATAGATCCCATAGGCCGGGCGCAGGTATGAACCGAGCGTCAGGTTGGCAGTGGGAAAGCCGATGGTCCGGCCCAGTTTTGCCCCGTGTTTCACTACACCGCGAATGGCAAAGGGCCGAGTCAGTAGATGGGTCGCGGCGGCGCAGTCCCCAGCTTTGAGCGCATCGCGGATCCGGCTGGAGGAAACCACCGCGCCATCCTCGCTGACCGCACCCACGGCCCGCGCGCCCATGCCGACCTCGGCGCCAAGTTCGGCCAGCACCGTGACGTTGCCGCCGCGCCCTTTGCCGAAGGTGAAATCTTCGCCCGTCACCACCCCGCCTGCGCCCAGCCGTCCGGCCAGCAGCCCGGTCACGAAGTCCTGCGCTGTGGTTCCGGCCAGTTCGGCGCCGAACTGGAACACCAGCATCGCATCGGCTCCGGCCGCCTCGAACAATTCCTGGCGCTGGTCGAGCGTGGTCAGGCGGAACGGCGGGGCATCGGGAGCGAAGTGGCGCACCGGGTGCGGATCGAACGTGGCGATGATCGCCGGGCGACCTTCGGAACGGGCCCAGGCGATTGCCTCTCCCGCAACGATCTGGTGGCCGCGGTGAAACCCGTCGAAATTGCCCAGCGCAATCACCGCGCCGCGCAGGCTTTCGGGCATCGGATTGCCTGCATCAAGCCGGGGAATGGTCATGATGCCTGCTGCGGCCCTGCCTGGGGAAACTTCATCGGCACGATCCCGGCGCGGATCAGGCGCAGGGCATTGCCGCCCATCACCGCGCGGATTTCCTCCGCCGAAAAGCCCTCATCGATCAGCGCCTGGGTGATCTGGGCAAGGTGCGAGGTATCGAAGCGAACCGTGGTCGCCCCATCATAGTCGCTGCCAAGGCCGACATATTGCACCCCGACCAGATCGCGGACGTGGCGGATCGCCCTGGCGATGGCGCGCGGCGAGGTATCGCAGATCGCCGCGTCCCAGTAGCCGACCCCGACCACCCCACCGGTGCGGGCGACGCCGCGGATCTCATCGTCGGTCAGGTTGCGGTTGACCTTGCAGGTCGCCTGGACCCCACCATGGCTGAAGACGACCGGACGGCGCGCGGCGGCAAGCACATCGGCAACGCACTGGTGGCTGCAATGGGCGATGTCGACGATCATCCCGATCTCCTCCATCCGGCCCATCACCTGACGTCCTAGCGGGGTCAGTCCACCCTTGCCAACTCCGTGCAGCGATCCGGCCAGCTCGTTATCAAAGAAGTGGGTGAACCCGGCCATCCGGAACCCTGCGGCATAAAGCCTGTCGAGGTTTTCGATCTTGCCTTCCAGGTTGTGCAGCCCTTCGATCGAAAGCAGCGCGCCGACCGGGCCGTGGGCCTTGCCATGGGCGGTCAGCAGCCGATCGAAGGCAAGTTCGTCGGTTACCTTGAGCAGTTGCCCGTCCGACGCAGCGGCTGCGCGATCGAGCTTTTCGGCGTGGAACAACGACCTTTCAAGCAGCGATGTCCAGGTCCGACGCGGCTGGAGCTGGGCAATCGCCAGCGCGGTGATATTGTCGGTTTCGCCGGTGTTGGCATCGTAATTCTGGCCGCGCGGGGTCTTGGTCACGCTGGAAAAGACCTGCAAGGCCACGTTTCCGGCTTGCAGCCGCGGCAGATCCTCATGCCCGCGGTTGGCGGGCCGGGTCAGATCGCGTTTCCACATCAGCGTGTCGGAATGGAGATCGACCACTAGCAGACTGTCATGCAGCGCCTGGGCTTCGGGGCTGACCGCGATCAGCCCCTTGCCGTCGATCCGGTTCATGCTGTTTTCAAGATAGCCCGGAGCGATTCCGAAAAAGCCCAGCGCGGCCAGGCCAACCGTGACCAACGGTATCCAGTATCGCTTGCGCATCAGGCCCCTCCCTGTTCCGGACCCGGTTTACGCACCAGCGTGACGAAATCAAACCCTGGTGTTGCGCCTTCGGCCGGATGGGGTTCGCGGAACGTTTCTGTCCATTCGCTGCGATCAAAGGCGGGAAAGCGGGCGTCGCCATCGGGATCGGCATGAACCTCGGTCAACTCGATCCGCTGGGCCTGCGGCAGCGCTTCAGCATAGATCTGAGCGCCGCCGAAAATGATGATCTGCGGGGCATTGGCGAGGGCCAGCGCCGCAGCCAGTGATCCCGCCCGCTCGGCCCCATCGGCGTGCCAGACTGGGTCACGGGTGATCACGATATGGCGGCGGCCGGGCAGGATTCCGGGCAGCGAATCAAAGGTCTTGCGGCCCATCACCAGCGGCTTGCCCATGGTCAGCGCCTTGAGCCGGCGAAAGTCGGCCGAAATGCGCCAGGGCATTCCACCTTCGCGCCCGATCACGCCGTTATCGGCCACGGCCACGATCAGGACGATTTCCGGCCGGTCCATGGCCGTCAGAAGGTCAGCCGGGTGACGTGGCCCATCTTGCGCCCGGGGCGGGCGGCGGCCTTGCCATAAAGGTGCAGATGGTTGGCCGGGTCGGACAGGATCGCCGCCCAGTCCTCCGCTGCATCGCCGATCACGTTGCGCATCTCGACCCGGGTGGCGGCCAGTCGGGTATCGCCCAGCGGCAGGCCGCAGATCGCGCGGATGTGGTTTTCGAACTGGCTGGTAACGGCGCCCTCGATCGTCCAGTGCCCGGAATTGTGCACCCGGGGCGCCATCTCGTTGAAGATCGGGCCGTCTTCGCCGGCAAAGAATTCGAACGCAGCCACCCCGACATAGTCGAGTGCGTCCGCTATCTGCCGGGCCAGATCGCGGGCCTGATCGACCTGCGCCGACACCAGCGGACCGGCGGGGACGGTGGAACGGGCCAGGATCCCGCCTTCGTGGACGTTTTCGGCGCTATCCCAGAACACTATGGTTCCATCCTGGCCGCGCGCCAGAATGACACTGAATTCAGCCGCAAAGCTGACCAGCCCTTCATAGACCATCGCCTGACCGCCCAGCGCGATCCCTTCCGCCTCGTGGTCATAGGCGATCCGCCACTGGCCCTTGCCGTCATAACCCTCCCGCCGGGTCTTGAGGATCCCCGGGGAGCCGATCCTGATCAGGGCGTCGTTCAGGTCCTCGGCAGTATCAACCGCCATCCACGGGGCGCAGTGCCCGCCAAATTGTTCGACGAATTCCTTTTCATTCACCCGGTCCTGCGCCACTTCCAGCGCCCGGGCATTGGGGTAGAGCGGCACCTGGCCCAAGGCCCGCAGCGGCGGCACCGGCACATTCTCGAACTCATAGGTCACCACCGCACAATCGGCGGCGAAGTCGGCCATGGCTGCGGTATCGTCCCAGTGGGCGCAAGTGAACTGGGCGCAAACCTCTGCCGCGACCGAATCGGGTTCCGGGGAATAGACGTGAACCCGGTAACCCAGCTGCGCGGCGGCCTTGGCCAGCATCCGCCCAAGCTGTCCGCCGCCCAGAATGCCGATGGTTTCGCCCGGTGTGATCATGCCTGTGTGACCGTTGCCGTCAGCTTGGCCGCTGCGCCACGCTGTCGCTCTGCGCGGCGCGGAACTGCTTGATCCGCTCGGTCAAAGCGGGATCGTTGGTGGCCAGGATCGCTGCGGCCAGCAGCCCGGCATTGGTCGCCCCGGCCTCGCCAATTGCCAGAGTGCCGACCGGGATTCCGGCGGGCATCTGGACGATCGACAGCAGGCTGTCTTGCCCGGACAGCGCCCGGGACTGGACCGGCACCCCCAGCACCGGCAGGTGGGTCATGCTCGCCACCATGCCCGGCAGGTGGGCCGCGCCGCCAGCCCCGGCGATGATCACCTTGAAAC
>Ga0116179_1003574_pt1 | contig 10692 bp, 10 predicted proteins | sample AD_UKC071_MetaG_FD_89751 | JGI IMG/M metagenome (GOLD analysis project Ga0116179, IMG submission 89751) | Active sludge microbial communities of municipal wastewater-treating anaerobic digesters from USA - AD_UKC071_MetaG | ecosystem: Engineered > Bioreactor > Anaerobic > Digestate | place: USA...
CACCACCGGGCCATGCCGGCCCACCACCGGGTTACGGCCCACCACCGGGTTACGGCACGCCACCGGGGTACACCTCCCCGCCACCCGGGTACGCATCGCCGCCACCGGGGTACGCCGTGCCGCCTGCGCCGGCCTATGCGGGCCTGGAGTTCCGGCCCGGGATCATCCCGTTGCGCCCTCTGGGCCTCGGCGACGTCTACGGCGCCGTGACCAAGGCCGTTCGCGGCAACGTCGCGGCGACGATGGGCCTGGCCCTGCTGACCGCCCTCGTCTGCCTCATCCCGTTCACGGCGCTCGGCGCGTGGGTGGCCAACCAGGAGACGGTCGGCTTCGACAGTGACGAGGCCGGGGTCTACGGCCTCATCGGCACCTACCTGCCCAACGTCGGGTCGGTCCTCGCCTCGATCGCCCTCACCGGGTTCCTCGCCTACGTCATCGGTCAGGCGGTCCTGGGGCGCAAGGTCGGGATGGGTGAGACCTGGGACGGCACGAAGCGGCGCCTCCCGGCGCTCGCCGGTGCTGTGCTCCTCACCTTCGTCGGTGCCCTCGTCGTCGTCGCCGCTATCCTCGGTGCCCCCATCGCGCTCATCGTGAGCCAGGGCTTTACGCCGCTCACCGGCATCCTGCTGTTCGTCGCGGGCCTGCTGCTGGTCGTCGCCTACCTCTTCCTCTGGACGCGCACGGCCTTCGTCACCTCGGTCATCGTCCTCGAAGGTCGTGGTGCCCTCAATGCGTTCGCACGGTCGTGGCGTCTGACGTCCGGCACGCCGTTCTGGCGGATCCTCGGGATCCGCCTCCTCACGAGCTTCCTCGTCGGTATGGCGGCGCAGATCGTGCTCATCCCGATCACGCTCGTCGGGGTGCTCGCGATCTTCGCTCTCGGCGGGGAGTCTCAGGCCTTCATGTGGCAGGCGATCCTGACCGGTTTCGCGAGCATCATCAGCGCAGTCCTCACCACGCCGTTCTCGGCAGGTGTCGACGCATTGCTGACGATCGACCAGCGCATCCGCCGGGAAGGGCTGGACGTCCAGCTCATCCACACCGCCCAGCACGGTGGGCCGCCCCCGTGGCCCAGCGCCGTCCAGGACCGCTGAGCCCGTGCGCCTCGATCCACCGCTCGACCCCACGTCCCCCGAGGCGCGGACCTGGCTCGAGAACGAGCTGAGCAAGGGCATCTACCGCGACGACCGCAGCCTGCTGGAACGCCTGCAGAACTGGCTCATGGAGCTGTTGTCCAGCACCGGGTCAGGCAGCCTGCCCGCGTGGTTGATCGCCGTGGCGATCGGCATCGCCCTGGCCGTGCTCGCCCTCGTGGTGGCGCGTTCGGTGCGGGCCGAGCGTCGCATGACGGTCGACCGACCCCACGGCGTCCTCGACGGCCCGACGCGCACGGCCACCGAACACCGGGCCGAGGCTGCCCGGGCGCTGGCAGCGGGCGATCACGCCACGGCAGTCGTCGAGTCCTACCGCGCCATTGCCCGCTCGGCCGTCGAGCGCACCCTGCTCGACGACCTGCCCGGCCGCACCGCCCACGAGGTGGCGATCGCGCTGGCACCCGCCTTCCCGGCATCCGCCGATCGCCTGCGCGATGCTGCCGACACCTTCGACGCCGTGCTCTATGGGCGCCGGGCCGCCGCTCCCGAGGCCGCTCGCGACCTGGTCGCCCTCGACACCACGCTGGCCACCACCCGGCCCGTGCTCCCCGAGGTGCCCTCGCAGGCCGGGGCCGGCCGATGACCGCCGGCGCCCCCACCACCCAGTCCGCGCCCGCCGACGTGCTCTCGGCTGGCGACGCCGGTGGGATGCCGCGTGCAGCGGCGCCGCGCGCACGGCGACGTCGTCGAATGGGCGCCTACGCCCTCGCCGTGACGCTCGGTCTGACCCTCATCGCCCTCCTGGCCCTCACGGCCCAGCGGCCGGGAGAGCCGCTGGACCCGCAGAGCCCACGCCCGAACGGGGCACGAGCGCTCGTCGAGGTGCTGCGCGAGCAGGGCGTCGACGTCGAGGTCGTCCGCTCGGTCGCAGACCTCGAGGCGCTCAGCCCCGACGCCGACACCACGGTGGTGATGAGCAACCCCGCCAACCTCGGTCCGGGAGCCACCGCACGTCTGCGCGAGGCGACGACCACGGCCGGTCGGCTCGTCCTGCTCGGGGTGGACAACGACCACCTCGACGAGCTCGGGCTGCCCGTGCGAGCGTTCGGCGGTTCTGCCGGCGACCTCGCGGCGCGCTGCTCCTCGAGCATTGCCCGTGACAGTGACGTCGTGTCGGTCACCGAGAGCCGCTACCTCGTCGAGGACGGAGCGAGCGGGGTGCGGACCTGCTTCGCCCTGCCCGACCCCGAGAGCCTGACCGGCGAGCCCGCCCCCGGTGGTGTCTACGGCTCCGGCATGGTCGAGCTGGGGGGCACCGCGACAGCACCGGACGTCGTCCTGATCGGGTTCGGGTCCTCGTGGAGCAACGAGTACATCGCCGAGAACAGCAACGCCGGCACCGCGGTGCGCGCGCTCGGCTCGTCCCCGCGCCTGGTCTGGTACCACCCCGGAGCCCAGGATCTCGCGCTCGCTGGCGGCGAGCGGCCAGAGGATGTGTGGCCGGCGTGGACCGGGTCTGCCCTCGCCATCGTCTCGGTCGCGATTCTCGCCCTCGCTCTGGTGCGCGGACGCCGCCTCGGGCGGCTCGTGCGCGAACCACTGCCCGTCGTCGTGCGGGCCATCGAGACGACCGAGAGCCGCGGACGGTTGTACCGCCGAGCCGGTGACCCCGGCCGGGCCGCCGCCGTGCTGCGGGCCGCCACGGCTGAACGCCTCGGCCGTCGGCTCGCCGTCTCCCCCGGCGCCGGCCCGGCGGGCCTCGTTCCTGCCGTGGCCGTCGCGACCGGTCGCCCGGCCGACGAAGTCGCTGGCATCCTGTTCGGGCCTGCGCCCCAGGACGACGCGGCCCTGATCCACCTCGCCCAGCAGCTCACCGACCTCGAGGAGAGGGCCCACCACCCATGACCGACTCACCACACCCCGACGCCTGGCGCCCAGCGGGCGCCGAGAACCCCGTGAGCGCCGAGAACCCTGCCAGCGCCGAGAGCGCCCGGGCGGCCCTGCTCGCCGTGCGCGCCGAGGTCGCCAAGGCCGTCGTCGGTCAGGATGCCGCGGTCGCCGGCCTGCTCGTCGCCCTGTTGTGCCGCGGCCACATCCTGCTCGAAGGGGTGCCCGGCGTCGCCAAGACGCTGCTCGTGCGCGCCCTCGCCGCCTCGCTCGACATCGAGACGCGGCGGGTGCAGTTCACCCCTGACCTGATGCCCGGTGACCTCACCGGCTCGCTGGTCTTCGACGCCCGCGAGAGTGACTTCACCTTCCGCCCGGGGCCGGTCTTCACCAACCTCATGCTCGCCGACGAGATCAACCGCACTCCCCCGAAGACGCAGTCGGCGATGCTCGAGGCGATGGAGGAGCGCCAGGTCAGCGTCGACGGCCACCCCCACCCGCTGCCGAGTCCGTTCATGGTGGCCGCGACCCAGAACCCCGTCGAGTACGAGGGCACCTACCCGCTGCCCGAGGCGCAGCTCGACCGCTTCCTGCTCAAGGTCGTGCTGCCCCTTCCCGGGCGCGACGAAGAGGTGCAGGTGCTGCGGCGCCACGCGAGCGGGTTCGATCCGCGCGACCTGGCCGCTGCCGGCATCCGCCCCGTCGCGAGCGTTGCGGACCTCGATGCCGGTGTCGCGGGGGTGCGCGCGGTCTCCATCTCCGACGAGGTGGCCGCGTACGTCGTCGACATCGCCCGCGCGACGCGGGTCTCGCCGTCGCTGGCCCTGGGCGTGTCCCCTCGTGGGGCCACGGCGCTCATGGCGACGAGCCGGGCGTGGGCCTGGCTCGCCGGGCGCACGTTCGTCACCCCTGACGACGTCAAGGCCCTCGCGCACGCGACCCTGGCCCACCGGCTGTCACTTCGCCCCGAGGCCGAGCTCGAGGGCATCGGCGTCGGCGCGGTGCTCGACAGCGCCCTCGGGTCGGTGCCCGTCCCCCGCTGATGACGATCACCTGGCGCTCGGTCGTGCTGGTCCTGCTCGGACTGGCACCGGTCGCGCTCTGGCCGAGTGGCGCGACGGTGCGCTGGTGGCTGCTCGCCGTCGCCCTGCTCATCGCGCTCGACGTGCTGCTGGCGAGCCGCCCGGGGGTGCTCGACATCGTGCGCAGCGCGCCGACCCAGGTTCGCCTCGGCGAGCGGACGACGAGCACGTTGTGGATCACGAACACCTCCGGGCGCGGGGTTCGTGGTCAGCTGCGGGACGCGTGGCCACCGTCGGCAGGGGCGGTGGATGCCGTGCACGACCTTGCCGTGCCGCCTCACGAACGAGTGCGGTTGACGACGACGTTCGCCCCGACCCGGCGCGGTGATCGCAGCGCCGACCGGGTGACGGTTCGGCTGCGCGGCCCGCTCGGGCTGGCGGCCCGGCAGCGCTCGTTCCCCGTGCCCGGCTCGTTCCGAGCCCTGCATGCCTTCCCGTCGCGGCGCCACCTCCCGAGCCGGTTGGCGGTCCTTCGCCAGCTGGACGGCCGGGCGGCGGTGCGGACCCGCGGCCAGGGCACCGAGTTCGACAGCCTGCGCGAGTACGTGGAGGGCGACGACGTGCGCTCGATCGACTGGCGGGCCACGGCTCGGCGCCAGCACCTCGTCGTGCGCACCTGGCAACCCGAGCAGCACCGGCGGGTCATCATCGTGCTCGATACCTCACGCACGAGCGCCGGGCGCATCGGTGACGCACCCCGCCTGGATGCCGCGATGGATGCCACGCTGCTGCTCACTGCGCTGGCCGGTCACGCTCGCGACCGGGTGCAGGTGCTGGCCGGTGACCGGGTCGTCCACGCCCGGATCAGCGGCACCGACCGCGCCCGGTTGCTGCACGACACGATCAGCACCCTCGCCCCGGTCGAGTCCCGCCTGGTCGAGGCCGACTGGCGGGCCCTGGCCACTGAGGTGGTGCGGCTGGGCACCCACCGGGCGCTCGTCGTGCTCATCACGTCGCTGGAGTCCGCGGCCATCGAGGAAGGACTGCTCCCCGTGCTGCCCGCCCTTGCGGCCCACCACCGGGTGGTCGTCGCCTCGGTGAGCGACCCGGCGCTCGTGGGGATGGCAGCCGCACGCTCCACGACGTCCGAGGTCTATGACGCAGCCGCCGCGGAACGCACGGTGGCGCTGCGCCGCCGCACGGCATCCGCGCTGGAGCAGTTGGGGGTCGACGTCATCGACGTCGGGCCCGATGAACTGCCCGTGCGCCTGGCCGACCACTACCTGATGCTCAAGCGCCAAGGCCTGCTCTGACGATCGGGGTCCATCGCTTCGGACCACTGGGGCGAATTGATGCGGAACCCGGGCCCGGCGCACGGGCACCCCTCGGGCCTACACTCAATCTCATGCCAGAGTCCCGAGTCGTCGCCGACCACCGCATCATGGGCGGGGTCCCTTGCGTGCGTGGAACTCGGATCCCGGTCGCCGTGATCGTCGGGCTGGTGGCTCAGGGTCGCACGGCCCAGGAGATCCTCGCTGACTACCCCACCTTGACCGCTGATGACGTCCGCGCGGCCTTGGAGTTCGCCGCAGCAGCGGTCAGCGAGCGGCAGGTTCCGCTGCGCACCTCGGCGTGAAGTTCCTTCTCGACGAGTGCCTCAGCCAGCGTGTGGTGTCGCTACTCGAGGAGGCCGGCCATGATGTCGTGCACGTCGTGAGTAGCGCACTTGCCGGAAGCGTCGACGATGACGTCTTGGAAGCAGCCCGCGCCGCGGGTCGGGTCCTGGTCTCCTCGGACACCGACTTCGGTGAATTGCTGGCCAATCAGGGTGCTCAACTTCCGAGCCTGATCCTGTTCCGGCAGGGTAACCGAACACCAGACCATCAAGCCGAGACCCTGCTGGCGAACCTCGAGCAGGTTGCCGAAGACCTGGATCGCGGCGCCATCGTCGTCTTCACCAACGACAACATCCGGATTCGGGCCCTGCCGATCTAGAGCGGGCCGGGTGCACTGGCGGCGCTATGACGCACCTTCTCCTCGTGCGCCCGATGGGTCAATGGCTCTCCTTGCCCGGTGTTAGAAGGCCGGTTTCATAGGCGTAGACGACGGCGTGGACCCGATCTCGCAGGGCGAGTTTCATGAGGATTCGCTTGACGTGTGTCTTGACCGTGCTCTCGCCGAGGTTCAACTCTTTGGCGATCTCGCGGTTGGCCAGTCCGTGTCCGATGTGTACGAGGACCTCGCGTTCCCGGTCGGTGAGGCGGCTGAGGTCGCGGTTGCTGACGTCGGTGGCGTGCCTGCCCGTTGCCGTTGCCCTGGCGAACTCGTGCATCAGGCGCCGGGTGACTGACGGGGAGAGCAGGGCGTCGCCTTCGGCGATGGTGCGGATGCCGGCGAGGAGCTCCTCTGGCGGGGTGCGTTTGAGCAGGAAGCCGCTGGCGCCGGCGCGTACCGCTTCATAGACGTACTCGTCGATCTCGAAGGTGGTCAGGATGAGGACGCGGGGAGGTTCTGGCGCACCGCCTGGGACGGCTGCGCTGGCGATCCGCCGGGTGGCTTCGATGCCGTCGGTGCCGGGCATCCGGATGTCCATCAGTACGACGTCGGGATGCAGTGCGTTGGCGAGGGCGACAGCATCGCTCCCGTTGGCTGCTTCAGCCGTCACGACGAGGTCGTCCTGGGTCTCGATCATCATTCGCAGGCCGGCGCGCACGAGGGTGTCGTCGTCCACGACGAGCACGCTGATCGTCATCGTGCCCCGACCTCGTGGCGTTCCGCCGGCACACCAGAACCGTGCCCGTGGCCGGGCTCCAGAGGGAGGACCGCTTCGACCCGGAACCCGCCGCCGGTGGCGGGGCCCGCGGTGAGACGGCCGCCAAGGACCTTGGCGCGCTCTGTCATCCCGGCGATGCCGCGCCCACCGATGGCGTGGCTCCGCCCGGGCGGGACGCGGCCGTCGTCCGCGACGAGCAGGTGCAGCTCGGTGCGGGTGCACGACAGGACGACGTCGACGTGTGCCACGCCCGCGTGCTTGAGCGCGTTGGTCAGGGCCTCCTGGGCGATGCGGTACGCCGCCGCACCGACGTGCCGGCCGACCGGGCTCTCGCAGTTGTCGTGCAGCGTGATGTCGGCGCCGGCGGTCTGAAGTTCCTGAACCATTGTGGCAATGTCTGCACTCGTCTTGGCAGGTGCGCGGATGGGTGCTTCGGTGTCGTCGAGGAGGCCGAGCATGTGGTCGAGGTCGGTCAGGGCGCTGCGGCCGAGGTTCTCGATCTCGTGGAGCGCGGCGAACGCGGCCATAGGACGGTTGGACAGCCTGGCTGCGCCCGCCTGCAGGACGATGACGTTGACAGCGTGACCCACAGCGTCGTGCAGCTCACGAGCGATCCAGGTGCGTTCTTCGGCAATCGCGGCTGCGGTCAGCTGCGCTTGGGATGCCTCGAGGTCGTCAACCGCCTGGCTGAGCTGCTGAGTGCGGTCCTGGGTGCGCCGAACGAAGACCGCCACGGCCCAGCCCAGCCCGAACAGCAGGAACCACACCACGATGACCAGGGGGTCGGGGTCACCGGGACCGTAGAAGGTGGAGGTGGACAGTGCCAGCGCCGCGAGACCCACGATGGTGGCCGAGACGCGCACAGGCCGGGTCAAGCCGACGGAATAGGCGAACAGGGGAACAGCGAGCGGGGCGTTGCTGTCACCCTGGGTGGCGCTGGCCAGCAGGTAGAGCACGGTGGCTGCGACCAGCGTCGTCACGGGCGCATGGCGACGCACCAGCAGCAGCGCGTTCGGGCTCAGGGCGAGCAGCCACCCAGCGCCCTCGATGGCGCCGTACTGGTCGACGTAGGCGTCGCTGCGCAACGACACGACGGTGATCCACGTGAACAGCGCCGTGACCGCGACATCGGCGGCCACCCACCGCATCCCGGCTGGGTGCCTTCGATCGGGGTGGGTCCAACCATTCACGTTCCGACCGTACCGCCGCCTCCGAGGACGCGGGTCCCCCCACGGGGGGACCCGCTCTCATCCCGCAGGATGCCTCGACTTCGAGCGGCCAGGGGGACGACGCAGGGTCGCCGGTCGGCGAGCGTGAAAGCACACCCCATCGAGGTAGAGGAGCACCATCATGAGCGCCCACGTCCAAGACGACAAGGCCGTGACCGGCAGCGCCCAGCAGGAGCAGCCCAGCGGTCCCGCGCCGTTCCCCGCACGAGGCTCAGCGCGCCGCAACCGTCGACTCGGCCTCCTGGTGGCCGTCTCCCTGGCTGTCGCGTGGGGACTGGCTGCGGGCTGGTGGACGCCGCGCGGGCCACTGACCTCCAGCGCGGCGATCTGGTCGATCGCGATCAGCTTGGCTGTGGGTGCCGCGGCCGGGTTCGCCGTGCGTAGCCGGTGGGCGATGGTGTTGGCCCCGGCCGCGTTCGCCACCGTTTTCGAGCTCGCTCGGCTGCGCGTCGACGGCCCCATGGTCGACGGCATCCACGCCAGCTTCTATGGAGCCATCGCCTTGGTCACCGGGCGCGGTTTCCATGCCCTGTTGACCCTGTTCCCCATGGCGCTCGGCGCGGCGGTGGGCGCAGGGGTGGCCAGGTCACGAGCAGGCGACCGGGGCACCGCGCCGCATCAGCCGGCACGGGTGCTCCCGCGCGCCGGTGCCGTCATCGCCGCAGTCGCGCTGGTGGCCCTGACCGCGGGGCTGGCGCGGCCGGCGACGACCGCTGCCATCACGGCGTCCGGTGGAGAGCCAATCCCGGGTTCCGTGGCCGAGCTGACGACGGTCGAACTCGGCGGCCACGAGCTGGGCCTGATGATCCGCGGAGCCAACATCGACAACCCGGTCCTGCTCTTCCTCGCCGGGGGGCCGGGGGGTTCCGAGCTCGGGGCGATGCGACGCCATCTGCCCGAGCTCGAGAAGTACTTCACCGTCGTGACGTGGGACCAGCGCGGAGCCGGCACCTCCTACGCGCAGCTGGACCCCACGGCCACCGTCACCCTCGACGGCTACGTCTCGGACACCATCGCACTGACCAACTACCTCCGCGCCAGATTCGACACGAAGGACATCTACCTGCTCGGCCAGTCGTGGGGAACCACGCTCGGCGTGCTCGCTGTGCAGGAGGAGCCGCAGCTCTACCGAGCATTCATCGGCACCGGCCAGATGGTCAGCCAGAGCGCCACCGACCAGATCTTCTACAACGACACCCTGGCCTGGGCGGCCCGGACCGGCAACAACGGCCTGGTCGAGCAGCTGAAGGCGGACGGTCCACCGCCCTACGCCGCCATGTTCCCGTACGAGACGGCCCTGTCGCACGAGAGCGACGTCTACCCGTACGACCACAGCGGCAACTCAGAAGGTGCCGGCCAGATGTCCGAGAACCTGCTCGTGCAGGAGTACAGCTTCATCGACCAGGTCCACGTCCTCGGCTCATTCATGGACACGTTCGCAGCCCTCTACCCTCAGCTGCAGGACATCGACTTCCGCAAGACCGCCACGGACTTCGAGATCCCGATGTACTTCGTCCAAGGGGCCCACGAAGCACGCGGGCGAGCCCAGCTCTTCGAGCAGTGGTACCCAACGGTCAACGCCCCGATCAAGGACGTCACCGTGCTCGAAACATCGGGACACCGGCCCCTGTTCGAGCAACCCGACGAGTTCATCGACTACCTGGTCGGCACGGTCCTGCCAGAAACGAACCCGCGCTGACCCATCGTCGACTGCCCGCGGCCGCCCGCACCCCTTCGAGGCAGTACTTCAGCCAAGGAGCGCGGCGGCCAGCGCGCTCGTCGCACAGGATGCCCGCCACGCGGCGATAGGACGCGCGTCGGGGCGACCGGATACTTGTGCGACTGCGTTGGGGGTTCATCCGTCGCCGGCATGCGCTCATCGCGGCACGCGATTCTGGACTACCTTGGGCTTATGGCTGATGGGATGGAGGCGGCGTCGTGAGCCGGGACATGCTGAACGACCCGCCTCGGGCGGACCGTGCTTGCACGGGCGAACGTGGTTGCCCGGTCGAGATCCACATCCACGGCTGCGAAGTGGACTCCGACTGGAGCCAGTGCAACCAATGGTGGGAGCACCCGAACCGCGCGTGACGACCGAGGCCAGGGAGGAACGTGGCGGCCGCAGCCTACTGCCGTAAGAGAGAAGGAGCCTCCATGTACGGCATCGACCTCACCTCGATGGCCTCGTGGGCAATGTACGTCGAGTTCGCCAAGGCGCAGGTCGTCGTCCTGCAGCGGCAACTCGACGACGCGATCGAAGGACACGACGCAGCCGTGGTCACGCTCGACTCCGCCGTCGGGGAGGGCAGGCTGACGCGCGAGCAGGCAGACCTGATTCTCGCGTCCTACGAGAGTCAGGCGAGGAGGCTCACGGAGTTCCTCGAGCGGTTCAAGCGGACGTTCGGCCTCGACTGACCCGCCCGCCCACCTCTCGCCCATCAGGGACGCGGAGAACGGCCTCCGGGACCCAGGTCGCCCTCGCGGCGAAATGACGCACGCAAGGGCAGTGCCTCTAGGGCGCGTCTCCTAACGCGTCGAGCCAGATCAGGACGGCGCGTAGGAGGGCTCCGGCTCGGTAGGTCAGGGCGAGCTTGTCGTAGCGGGTGGCCAGGGCCCGCCACTGCTTGAAGGTGTTGAAGCTGCGTTCGACGACGTTGCGGTTCTTGTACCGCTGCGTGTCGAACGCG
>Ga0116179_1003576_pt1 | contig 10691 bp, 7 predicted proteins | sample AD_UKC071_MetaG_FD_89751 | JGI IMG/M metagenome (GOLD analysis project Ga0116179, IMG submission 89751) | Active sludge microbial communities of municipal wastewater-treating anaerobic digesters from USA - AD_UKC071_MetaG | ecosystem: Engineered > Bioreactor > Anaerobic > Digestate | place: USA...
CCGACATCGCGTTCGCCTCCGGGTTCGGGAGCATCCGGCAGTTCAACGACACCATCGTCGAGGTGTACGACCGCACACCGTCGCAGGTGCGGGCCGCACGACACCCGAACGCTGTCGAAGCCGAACCGGCCGCGCGGATCAGCCTGGCGCTGCCAGTGCGCCAGCCCTTCGACGCGTCCGGCGTGTTCGCCTGGCTGGCCGTCCGGGCGGTGCCGGGCGTGGAGGACGCCGGCCCGTCCCACTACGCCCGGACCATCGCGCTCCCCCGCGGCCCGGCTGTGTTCGAGGTCCGCTACGACCAGCAGTTGCGTCTGACCGCCGAACTGAGCGCTCTGGCCGACCTGACGCCGCTGGTGTCCCGGGTGCGCCGCCTCTTCGACGCGGACGCCGACCCGGTCGGGATCGATGCCGTGCTCAGCCGCGAGCCCGCGCTGGCCGAGTCGGTGCGGCGAACGCCCGGCGTCCGGCTGCCCGGAGCGGTGGACCCGCACGAAACGCTGCTACGCACCATGATCGGCCAGCAGATCTCAATCGCGGCAGCCCGCACCCAGCTGCGGCGGCTGGTCGAGGCCTGCGGTCCTGAGTTGCCGCTGCCGCCCGCGGACGGTGCCTACCCCGAGCGATGGCTGCGCTTGACGAAGCCTCAAGCAAGCACGGCCCTCGGCCGGCTCTTCCCCACCGCAGCCCAAGTCGCCGCCCACGGCCGGGACGTTCTGGTCGGCCCCAAAGCCCGGATCGAGAGCATCCTCGGTGTTGCCCAGCGACTGACTAGCGGCGAACTCGACCTGGATTGGGCGGACGACCCGAGCGACCAGCATCGGCGCCTGGTCGCCGAGCGTGGTGTTGGCGAGTGGACCGCCAGTTACGTGGCCATGCGCGTGCTCGGACACCCGGATGTGCTGCCGACCGGCGACGTGGCCCTGCGCACCGGTGCGGCCCGGCTCGGCCTGCCCGACCGGCCCGCCGAACTCGCCGCCTGGGGCGCCCGCGTCTCACCGTGGCGCTCCTACGCTGCCCTCCACCTGTGGGCAGCGTCCGCCCGAAAGGACATCTCATGAAGCTCACCACCGTGCCCACCCCGGACGGGGCGTTCACCATCCTGGTTGACTCCGGTGCCGTGCTGGCGTCCGGCTGGACCGATTCGCCGGACGCAATCCTGGCGCGCCTGACCCCAGCCGAGCGGCCACACGAGCTGGAGCCGGTCGCGCCGGACGATCCAGCGGTGCGCTTCGCAGTTGATGCGGTGCAGGCGTTCTATCGCGGTGATCTGGCCGCGATCGACAGTGTGCCTGTCCACCAGGCGGGGACGGAGTTCCGCCGCCGCGGTTGGTCGCGGCTACGGGCGATCCCCGCCGGCGCGCCGCTCAGCTACACCGAGTTCGCGACTGCCCTGGGACGTCCGACCGCGGTTCGGGCGGCGGCGTCCATTTGTGCCACCAACGCGCCTGCGCTCTTCGTGCCGTGCCACCGGGTCCGACGCGGCGACGGTAGCCTCGGCGGCTTCGCCTGGGGCCTGGACGTGAAGCGTTCGCTGTTGGCTCGCGAGGCGGCCGGCGGTTGACCCCGAACAGGCACGGGAACCTCTGCGGCCGCACACCTCGAAAGGCTCAGGCCCCACGACGGTCGCGATTCGTCTTCAGGCTCGGAAGCATGGGTGCCGGCTCTTTTGAACCGGATCTTTGGAGCTAATGGCACGGGGGCTGCGCCCCCTCTTCGCGCCAACCCGAATCCTGAAGCTTGTGACCGACCCGAATCTGCTGCACAAGCTCCAGAAATCTGTCGATGGAAGTTCAGCTCGTCGAGTGTTGCTTACAAACTCCAGAAACCCGGTTCGTCGGGTCTCGACTCGGCGAGCTGGGCTTCAATGAAGCTGCGCACCGTATCCACGATCAATCGCTCGCGCGTTTCGACGAGCGCCGTCGATGCGCTTCTCAGTGGAGCCAGCGGGTGGGTCGCGTCGGGCACCTCGACGACCTGGATGTTGTCGCGGCCAGCGCCGAGCGCGGACCGTAACTCGATCGGCGTGCCGAAGGTGTCGCGCGTGCCCTGAAAGACCAGCACCGGCCCACCCACTCCGGCGAGTTCGGCGATGCGGCTCTTGGCGGGCTGTCCGGGCGGATGCAGTGGGAACGACAGCAATACCACGCCCGCGGTCGCCGCGTTGAAACCGCGACAGGCCGTCCGCGCACCTGCGCTGTGGCCACCGACGAACAACGACAACTCGGGCCACGCTTCCCGCACTGCAGCCAGCGCGGGCGCCCAGCCGCGGTCGAGACTTGCCGTCGACCCGGGCAGCTTCCGGCCAGCCACCCGATGCGGCTGGCGGTAGCGGATCACAGTTACCCCACGACCCGCCCGCTCACCAGGGTGCACCGAACCTCGCCGTCCGGACGCCAAGCCGCCCCCTTCGCGTGCCGGTAGTTCGCGCGCCAGCAGGGCAAGATCCCAGCCGGACACGTCCGAGCCGGCGCCGTGGCCGAGCAGCAGCACCGCGCACGCGTCCACCGCCGGGTCGACGACCAACTCGCCTGGGCCATCCGGCGTGCTCACGGTAAGCGTGGTGCTCATGGGTTCAGTCTGGTTCATGAACGGCTGGTCTCGACAGGCGGCGCACCGAACCCGGGGCTTGAACCAGCAGCTGTGACGGGATATCACAGCCGTGACCACGCCCTACCGGCCTTCAGCGGCAAGATGAACAATCTCTTGCCGAGATCGCGACATGGAGGGCCGCAACCGCTACCCGTCGAAGAACGGTTCGACTGGCCGGGGACGCCGATCTCGACAGCACTGTCAGTCGATGGTGGGATGCTGAATGCCGACACCGAATCAGGAGCGCCGAGATGGACTTCTACAACCTCTACCGCCACGGCTTCGCCCGGTTGGCGGCTTGCACACTGCCGATCAAGCTGGTGCAGCCGCGGGCCAACGCCGAGGCGGTGCTGGCCCAGTCCCGCGAAGCCGCGGACGCCGGCGCCTGCCTGGCCGTGTTCCCTGAGCTCGCGCTCACCGGCTACTCGATCGAAGACCTGCTGATGCAGGACACCGTCCTCCAGGCGACCACCGCCGCCCTCGACTGGCTGGTGCCGCAGACTCAGGACGTCGGCGCGATCATCGTGGTCGGCGCTCCCCTGGTCAGCCTCAACCGGATCTACAACTGCGCGGTCGTGATTCATCGCGGGGTCGTGCTTGGCGTGGTGCCGAAGTCCTATTTGCCCACCTACCGGGAGTTCTACGAACGCCGGCAAGTCGCCCCCGGCGACGACGTCACCGGCGAGATTCGGATCGCCGGACAGGACGTGCCTTTCGGCTCGGATCTGTTGTTCGCCGCCGAAGATGTGCCCGGCTTCGTGCTCAACGTGGAGATCTGCGAGGACATGTGGGTGCCGATTCCGCCGTCCGCCGAGGCTGCGCTGGCCGGTGCGACCCTGATCGCGAACCTCTCCGGCAGTCCGATCACTGTGGCCAAGGCCGAGGAGCGCAAGCTGCTGTGCGCGTCCGGCTCGGCGCGGCTGCTGGCCGGCTACGTCTACTCGGCGGCCGGTGAGGGCGAATCATCCACCGACCTGTCCTGGGACGGCCAGACGCTGATCTACGAGGCCGGCACTCTGCTGGGCGAGTCCGAGCGCTTCCCCGACGGCCCGCGGATGACCATCGCCGACGTCGACCTGGGCAGCCTCGTCCAGCATCGGCTGCGCCAAGGCACCTTCGACGACAACCGGCGCACCCACGCCGAGCGCACCGGCGAGTACCGGACGGTCACCTTCGAGCTCGACCGCCCGTCCGGCGATCTCGGCCTGCAGCGGAAGCTGGCCCGGTTCCCGTTCGTGCCCGCCGACCCGACCCGGCTCGCGCTGGACTGCTACGAGGCGTACAACATCCAGGTCTCCGGCTTGGAGCAGCGGTTGCGCGAGATCGGCCAGCCCAAGATCGTGATCGGCGTCTCCGGCGGCCTGGACTCCACGCACGCGCTGATCGTGGCCGCGCGCGCCATGGATCGCATGGATCGCCCGCGGACGGACATCCTCGCCTTCACCATGCCGGGCTTCGCTACCAGCGCGCACACCAAGGGCAACGCCACCGCGCTCGCCAAGTCGCTTGGGGTGACCTTCGCCGAGCTCGACATCACCGGCACCGCCCGGACCATGCTCGACGAGATGAATCATCCGTTCGCCGAAGGCCAGCCGGTGTACGACGTGACCTTTGAGAACGTCCAGGCCGGACTGCGCACCGACTACCTGTTCCGGCTGGCGAACCAGCGCGGCGGCATTGTGCTCGGAACGGGTGACCTGTCCGAGCTGGCTCTGGGCTGGTGCACCTACGGGGTGGGCGACCAGATGTCGCACTACAACGTGAACGGCGGGGTGCCGAAGACGCTGATGCAGCACCTGATCCGGTGGGTGATCAGTTCGGCGCAGTTCGACGACAAGGTCTCGGCTACGCTGCAGGCGATTCTGGACACCGAGATCTCCCCCGAACTCGTCCCGGTGACTGAGGGCGAGGTGCCGCAGTCGACCGAGGCGTCGATCGGGCCCTACAGCTTGCAGGACTTCAACCTTTACCACGTGCTGCGCCTGGGCATGAAGCCGTCGAAGATCGCCTTCCTCGCCTGGCACGCCTGGAGCGACGCGTCCGCAGGCGAGTGGCCCGAAGGCTTCCCGCACGACGAGCGGACGGCCTACGACCTGGCCACGATCAAGAAGTGGCTAGAGGTCTTCTGCAAGCGCTTCTTCGGTTTCGCCCAGTTCAAGCGGTCAGCGCTGCCGAACGGCCCGAAGGTCGTGCAGGGCGGCTCGCTCTCCCCACGCGGTGACTGGCGGGCGCCGTCCGACACGTCCGCCGCCCTGTGGCTGGAGGATCTGGCCAACATCCCGTCCTGATGCACGCGGGGTTGGTCGCGAGGGGTTGGTCGCGACCAACCCCTCTGCCGCCTACTCGACTGCGGGGGCGTCCGCCGTAACCACTGGCTCGGCGGCGGGCGCATCAACTTCGGCCGGTGCAACCTCGACCGGAACGGGTTCGACGGGCGGCCCAACCTCGACCGGAACGGGATCGACGGGCGGCCCAACCTCGACCGGAACGGGTTCGACGGGCGGCGCAACCTCGACGGGCGGAACCTCTGCGGGCACCGGCTCGGCCGGCTTGGGCTTCGGCGCGTCCTTCGGGGTGCGAGCCGACCGCCGCGAGCCACCCGAAGCGCTGCTGCCCCCACGCGAGGTCCGGCGACCGGACTCACGGTCGCCACCGTCGGCGGGCGCCTGCGACGCCACCGGGGCGTCGTGCACGTGGTATCCGCGGCCCTTGCAGGTCTCACAGGACACGGTGAAGGCCTCGGCCAGTCCCGTCCCGATCTTCTTCCGGGTCATCTGCACCAGGCCGAGAGAGGTCACCTCGGCCACCTGGTGCCGGGTGCGGTCGCGTCCCAGGCACTCCACCAGGCGACGGAGCAGCAACTCACGGTTCGCCGGCAGCACCATGTCGATGAAGTCGATCACGATGATGCCGCCGATGTCGCGCAGCCGGAGTTGGCGGACGATCTCTTCGGCCGCCTCTAGGTTGTTGGAGGTGACCGTGGCCTCGAGGTTGCCGGAGGTGCCGGTGAACTTGCCGGTGTTCACGTCGATCACGGTCATCGCCTCGGTGCGGTCGATGATCAACGAGCCACCGGACGGCAGGAACACCTTCCGCTCCAGCGCCTTGGCCACCTGCTCGTGCACTCGGAACGCGTCGAAGATGTCACCCTTCGAGGTGCGATCCCACTTCTCCATGCGCTCAGCCAGGTGCGGCGCGACGTGGCGCACGTACGCGTCCACGGTGTCGTAGGCGTCGTCAGCCTGACCATTGCCGTCGATCACCAGCGAGCCGAAGTCCTCGGTGAAAAGGTCGCGCACGATCCGGACGGTCAGGTCGGGCTCGGCGTAGAGCAGTTGGGGCGCCTGGCCGGCCTTGACCTTCTTCTCCAGCACCTCCCACTGCGCCTTCAACCGGTTGACGTCGCGAACCAGCTCATCTTCGCTCGCGCCTTCGGCCGCCGTCCGCACGATCACGGACGCCTGGGGTTCGATGAGCTCGTCGAGGATGCCCTTGAGCCGCTTGCGCTCGGTCTCGGGCAGCTTGCGGGAGATGCCGGACAGATGGCCGCCCGGCGCGTAGACGATGTAGCGGCCGGGAATCGAGATGTGCGAGGTCAGCCGGGCGCCCTTGGCCCCGACCGGGTCCTTGCTCACCTGCACCAGCACCTGCTGGCCCGACTTGAAGACCTTCTCAACCTTCTTGTCCTGACCGGTGACACCGAACGAGTCCCAGTCGATCTCGCCGGCGTAGAGCACTGCGTTGCGGCCGCGACCGATGTCGACGAACGCAGCCTCCATCGAAGGCAGCACGTTCTGCACGCGGCCGAGGTAGATGTTCCCGATCATCGATGTGGCGGACGCGCGGTCGACGTAGTGCTCGACCAGGACGCCGTCCTCGATCACCGCGAGCTGCGAGTAGTCCTCGGCCTGACGGATCAGCATCTTGCGATCCACGGCCTCCCGGCGGGCCAGGAACTCGGACTCGCTCAGGATCGGCGTCCGGCGGCGCCCAGCGGCGCGGCCCTCACGGCGACGCTGCTTCTTGGCCTCCATGCGAGTCGAGCCTTCGATTCCGGTGACCTCGTCGCTGGCGGAACTCGTGCGCCGGCGCGGCTCGCGGACGCGAACCACCACGTCGATCGACTCGTCCTCCGGCTCGCCGGTGTCCTCACCGCGACGACGGCGACGCCGGCGCCGGCGGGACGTGCCTTCGGCTGTGGCTTCGTCGGACTCGCCCTCGGTATCGCCGTCGTTCTCGCCGTCAGCCGGCTCCGCGACCGTTGAGTCCTCGTCGCCGGCGTCCTCGCTGTCGACGGCGGCTTCGCCCGCGCCACGACGGCGGCGACGCCCGCCCCGGCGACGGCGGCGACGGCGCGGCTGGCCTTCGTCCCCCTCCATGCCTTCGGCGTCCTCCTCGGACTCCTCGGCTTCGTCAAGCTCTTCCGCCTCGTCGAGCGGCTCTTCCTCGGCCTCCTCTTCGAGGTCGGCGGCCGGTTCGAGCAGCCCGCCGATGGCTGCGGCCAAACTGTCCAGCACCTCGTCCGGGGTGGCTTCCTCGCCCAGTCCGAAGCTCTCGGCCAACGCCGGACGGCGGGTGCGACGGCGTCCCTTGGCCAGGTCGGTCAGGCTGGCCGCGACCGCATCGGCGGCGGCATCGTTGTCGGCCGGGGCGTTCGCGTCGGCTTCAGCCGGAGTGGCGGACGCCGCTACCGGAGCGGCAGCTGTCGAGTGGCCGGTTTCGGTCGCCGCTTCCGCCACGACGGGTGCGGCCTTGGTCTTCTTGGTCACCGCGCGGCGCCGGACGGGCTTCGCCGGCGCTTCGGCTGCCGACGGCTCCGCGGCCTTGGCCGGTTCGGCCGGCTCAGTGGGCTCAGCCAGCGGGAGCACCGGCTCAGCGGCAGCGGGCTTGGTACGGGCGCGCCGGGTGCGCTTCTGCGGGGGCTCGGCGGGGACGTCGGCCGCGGGGCTCGGGGCGTCGGCGGCCGGGGTGGTGGTCTCGGTGGATTGCGCGGTGCCGCTCAATTCGGCGGCGACCGTCGGCTGTGGCGCGCTGGCGGCCTCGGCGGGCGCCGCAACGACTGTCTCCACCGGAGCGGGTGGACCGGCCGGCCGACTGGCGGCGCGGCGACGCCGCGGCGGCTGCTTGGGCTCGTCCGGCGTGGGCGAAGCGCTCTGCGGATCTTCGGAATCGAGCATGATGCTCTCCTTCGGCGGCGGGGGCGCCGCAAACGTGGCTGCCATGGGCAGCGAAGCCTGATCGGTCGAACGTTCGACGGTGCGGCCCCCGCGGTCGGCTTGCGTCGCGGTGAGGCCTCAGCGTCGCGATCGGCCTGTCACACCGATCGATTCGAAGGTTGGGGGTCTGGATGACTCCAACTTGCCAGCCAGTATCCCACACCTCAGCCGGCTAACGCGGAGCGACCCGAAATCGCGTCCGATCAGTCCGCCAAGGGATCCAGGATCCGCTCGCCGTCCCAGGTGCCCTGCGCCAACCGGGTGATCAGCGCGTTGCTGGGAAGCTCTGGCGCGAGCTGCCGCAGGGCGTTGAGCACGTCGTCGGGACGCACCAGCGGCTCACCGATCGCCGAGACCAGGTTCAGGCCGTTGGCTGAGGCGGTCAGCGAGATCACCGCGGCGCGCACATCGAAGGTGCGCAGGCCGGTCTTGGTCATCCGCTGCACCTCGAACGAGTCGGCAGCCAGTAGGGCGGCCACGGCGGTGCTGAGTTCGGCTTCCACCACGTCCGGCAGGTCCACCTGCCAGGCGGACGTGGTCAGCCGCTCGGCGAGTGCACCGGGGCTGGCCACCACCACCTTGACGATCACCAGGCCGTCCGGCATCGCAGCGTTCAGTTGATCGCGAACCGCGTCGGGCTCGCGCACCTCGGCCAGCCCCAACTCGAGGTACTCGGCCTCAGTGGCCGCTCCGGTCGGGGACGCGTTCGCGTAGCTGATCCGCGGATGCGGCGAGAAGCCGGACGAGAACGCCATCGGGATCTCGGCGCGGCGGAGCGCACGCTCGAACGCGCGTCCGAAGTCGCGATGGGACGCGAAGCGCGCCCGGCCCCGCTTGGCGTACTGGACGCGCAGCTTCTGCACCGGAGGCGCCTGCTGCTCGGGCTGTCGTCTCGCGCTCACAGCCGGTCAGCCTACGGCCTTCACGGCCGCCGGCCCACCCACGAAGACTAGGCTGCCGCGATGATCGAGCTGCGCCTGGCTGAACCTGCCGACTACCCAGCGGTCGGAGAACTGACCGCGCAGGCCTATCTAGCCGACGGCGCCCTGCCTGCCGATGATCCGTACTACGAAGTACTTCGCGACGCTGCCGCCCGTGCCGAGTCCGGTGAGCTGTGGGTTGCGGTCGAAGCCGATTCCCTGCTGGGCACCGTGACCTGGTGTCCGCCCGGATCGCGGTTCCGTGAACTCGCCCACCCGAATGAGGGTGAGTTCCGCACGCTTGCGGTGGCAGTTGCTGCCCGCGGCCGGGGTGCGGGCCGGCTGCTGGTGGAGAAGTGCCTGCAGCTGGCCACCGATGCCGGCTCGACCGCGGTGGTGATCTCGACGGCGGAGTGGATGACCACCGCGCACGAGCTCTACCGGCGGCTCGGTTTCGTCGAAGCGCCCGAACGGGACTGGTCGGCACGCCCGGATGTCCGGCTGCGCGCCTTCGTCCGTCCGCTCAACTGACCACCCGAGCCCGTCGAGCCTCAGCGCAGACCTGCGTCCGACTACTCCGAGACGCAGAACTCGTTGCCCTCGGGGTCGGTGAGCGTGTACCAGCGGTGCGGCCCCTGGGACGCCTCGTGGCTGAAGTTGGCGCCACGCGCAACCAGAGCGTCGCGGGCCGCGTCCAGATCGGCACCGACACCCAGGCGCACATCGAGATGCATCCGGTTCTTCACGGTCTTCGGTTCGGGCACCAGTTGGAACAGCACCCGCCGGCACGGGCTGCCCTCGGGCGCGTCCGGGACGCGAATCGCAGCACCGGTCGCCCAGACCAATTGATCCTTATAGACGCGGGTCTCGGCCTCAGTGGCGTACCCAGCGGTCACCATCTTCCGGATGAAAGCCTCGTCGGTCGGCTCCACCTCCCAGCCAAGGGTCTCGGCCCACCAATCAGCGAGCACATGCGGATCGGCACAGTCGAGGGTGACCTGGAAGGTGAGGCTCATCGGTTCTCCTTCGGTTGCGGCGGGATGTCGGGGACGCCAATCGGGCGCGTACCCAGCACATCTTCATGCCACGCGGCATACCCGGCAACGGCCGTCGGCAGAGTGGCGAAGATGTGCTCCTCACCGACAGCCTCCACGAACCCGGCGGCAGCGAGTTGGTCGCGCACCTCCATCTTCACCCGGGCCATCGCGAACACGATGCCGTCCGCGTGCAGGGTCCGGCGAAGTTCCTCCAGGGTGTCGACAGCGGTTAGGTCGACTTCGACATTCGCTTCGGCATTGAGGACGAACCAGAATGGCGGCGGATCCGCGGCGCGAACGGCCTCCATTGCCCGGGTGAGGAAATCGTCGGCATTGGCGAAGAACAACGGCGAGTCGTAGCGGTAGACCACCAGGCCGGGCACTTGGCTGGCCTGTGGGTAATCCTCCACATCGTGCATGCCGGCGACGCCCGGGACGTAGCCCAGCACGCCGTCGTGCGGGTGCGCGATCCGGCGGATCAGGTCGAGCAACGACAGCCCGATTGCGATCCCGATGCCGTTCAGCAGTCCGGTCGCAAGGACCGCGACGAAAGTGATCAGTGACAGCGCCAGTTCGCTGCCGCGGAACCTCGCGATCCGACCCAGCTCGGCCAGGTCGACCAGACGCAGCCCGGCGTAGATCACGACCCCGGCCAGCGCAGCCTGCGGGAAGGCCGCCAGCACCGGCGAGAACAGGTAGATCGAGCCCACGACCATGGCGGCCGCCACCAGCGAGTGGAGTTGAGTCTGGCTGCCGGCGGAGTCGCCGATCACCGTCCGGCTGGCCGACGACGACACCGGGAAACCGCCGACCAGTCCGTTGGCGAGGTTCGCCGCACCCACCGCCAAGAGCTCGGTGTTGGCGTCCACGCGCTGGCCCTTTCGGGACGCGAACGCGCGGCCGGTGAGGATCACGTCGGAGTAGCCCAC
>Ga0116179_1003580_pt1 | contig 10684 bp, 9 predicted proteins | sample AD_UKC071_MetaG_FD_89751 | JGI IMG/M metagenome (GOLD analysis project Ga0116179, IMG submission 89751) | Active sludge microbial communities of municipal wastewater-treating anaerobic digesters from USA - AD_UKC071_MetaG | ecosystem: Engineered > Bioreactor > Anaerobic > Digestate | place: USA...
CGGTCTACCACTGCCTCTTCATCTATTAAAGTATCACTCATTACAATGGAATGGCGAACTTCTGCACCTCTACTGACATAAACTCCACTAAAGATTACCGAATCCTCCACACTCCCGTCTATGATGGCCCCGCTACCTAACAGACTCCGTTTAATTCTCGCTCGATGACTAAGTTTGACCGGCGGACGATCTTCAATGTAAGTGTATATAGGCCATCGCTTATCGTAAAGGTCCAGAGCGGGCGAGGACCCGAGTAGTTCCATATTAGCCTCCCAGTAAGCATCTATAGTTCCCACGTCTTTCCAGTAACCAGAAAAGCAAAATCCGTACACTTTTCTTTGTCCAATCATCCTAGGGATGATATCTTTACCAAAATCAAAAGAAGTACCTTCTCGGAGAGCTTCTTCTTCCACTTCTTCTTCTAAAACGTGGCGATCGAAGACATATACCCCCATATTGATTAAATTGCTACGGGGGTGGGGGGGTTTTTCTTCAAAATCAACTACTCTTCCTCTCTCATCAAGAGATAACACTCCAAAACGATGAGCTTCTTCCCAGGGAACTTCCATTACCGCTATAGTTAAATCCGCTTTTCTCTCCTGGTGAAAGCGAATCAATTGGCGATAATCCATTTTGTATACATGATCCCCGGAAAGAATGAGCACCAGATAAGGGTCCTGGTCTCGAATAAAGCGGAGGTTTTGATAAACGGCATCCGCCGTTCCTCGATACCAGTGGGTAACGATATCACTTATATAAGGCTGGAGAAGAAAAACTCCGCCTTCCATCCGGTCTAAATCCCAGAACTTACCAATCCCAATATGCTCGTGAAGAGAACGAGGATTATATTGTGTCGGAATCCCAACACAATATAGACCAGAATTGACGCAATTACTCAAAGGAAAATCAATGATCCGGTATTTACCCCCAAAAGGCACCGCCGGTTTAGCTCTCTTTTCCGAGAGAATATCCAATCTTTTACCTTCCCCTCCAGCTAAAATCAGAGCTAAAACTTCTCTTTTATACACTCTTTTTCCCCCTTTGCTAAAGCCCGCAAAACACTATGTATTAAATAAAGAAAATGCTGGCGAAAGCTTTCTTTCTGAGACGAGGGATTATCGTCTCCTAACCACCAGAACCAATCGCTACCTTCCGCCTGATATATGAGATCTTGTATTCTCTCTCTTTCTCCTTTTGATAAATATTCCTTCTCCCTATCCCAGAGTTCCCTCACCCGCCGCAGTTCTTCCCAGGCCCAGTTTTTTTCTGGGTGTCCGATCCAGGTATTTAGATTGCCGCAGATCCAGGAACCAGGCACAATACGAGAAATTTGAGGAAGATGGGAAAAATTCCCCAAATACTCAAGAGGAGTAGTAGTTACAAACTCCTCACTCTCAGAGAGTGTCTGATATAGAGAGGTGATAAAAGGCAACCCGTTGTCTACATAGTATTCCCAGGCATTTTCTCCATCTAAAATGATATTTACCAGATAAGGTTTATCTTCGGGGAGTGCTTCTCTAATAGCTCTCAAATGATTCATAAAGTCTTTCACCGCTTCTTGAGGAGGAAAATGTTGATAACTAAACCCGATTAAGTCTGATAGGCCAGTATCCCGGAAGAATACAGCTATCTCTTTTCCGTCTTTAGCCCAGACATGGGGGAGATAAAGTTCTTGCCAGGCTGTTTCCTTTTTCTTCCCCAAAGAACGAAACAAAATCTCTTCTCCTGTAGCTAACCATTTTACGCCTTCCTGGATAGCTAAATAGATAGCTTCCTCACTTACCGCTCCCTCAGAAGGCCACATTCCCATAATATCAGAACCCCATATATCTTGAGAGAAATCTTTACCCTTATTTATTTGCTCTCGAGCATCTTCAGGGAAAGAGAAACGATGAGGCAAAATGGTAGAAGGGTTAGCCTCCCGAGCTACATCCGTATTTATAAGGAGAGGTAAAATGGGGTGATAAAGGGGAGAAAAAGAAATTTCTATCTGTCTTTTTTCTAATAATCCTCGGTAGCAAGCAAAAATATCTTTAAATATTTCTTCAGTAGCTTTCCATATTTTTTCTTTATCTTCTTCTCTATAATTTCTACCCCGCTCCCATAATTCTCGACCTACTGGATTTTCTTCTCGCCACAGAGGGTCAAACCAGATAAGTTGGTAGAGAACTTGAAGGTCTAATAAATCCTGAGAGGTAAAGGACTCCCAGGGCTTTTCTTTTAACTCAGCAAAACGAGGCCACTTCTCATAGGTGCGAGGAGAAGAAACAATAAAGAATTTTTCTTTTATTAATTTTTTATCTTCCTCGCTAATAGCAGAAGCTTTCTTTTTAGCCAATTTCATTACCAAATCTTCTTCGCCTTCCAGATAAAGTTGAAACTGCCGAAGGAGACAGGGAGCAAAGTTGAAAGTAACCCGGAGAGAAGGAAATTTCTCTACCAATTTAGCCATAAAAAGATAATCTTTGGTGGCATGAAATCTCACCCAGGGAAAATCAAAAACTCCCTTTTTTTCATTCCAGTAGAAGGGCTGATGCATATGCCAGGTAATGTTGACCATCAATTTTTTCGCCATTTGTTTCACCTCAATCCACTTTTAATATTTCTGCTTCAATTATTTTCCCCTCTCTCAATTCCATAAAACCAAAAGAGAAATAAGGAGCAAATACCCAATCAGTAGGACTCCCTGGATTAAAGTATAATACTTCTCCTCGCCATTCTTTACTGGGTTGATGAGTATGACCGTATACTATTACTTGGAGATTTTCCCCATTGAATAACTTTCCCACTCGCTCTTCTATCCCCGCAGGAGACCCTTCCCCATGAGCAATTCCTATTTTTACCCCCTCTACTTCTACAATTTCTTTATCGGAAAGTCTCTCCCGGACCAGAGGAGAATCCATATTGCCCCTTACTGCTCGCACCGGGGCATACTTCATTAACTCTTCCAGAAACCACCACTCTGTTATATCTCCAGCATGAAGAATGAGAGAAACTCCTTCCAAAAAACGAAGTAAATAGGGAGGGAGGTTTCTCCCTCGCTGGGGGATATGAGTATCAGAAATTACTGCTATTTTCATCCCTCTTCACCATTTTTAATTTTATCATGGTTTTGCTTTTTCTAAAACACTTCCCTTCAAACCACACTCTTTATTTCAAGCATTCTTTCGCTGTAAAGCTCTTTCTGCTGCCTTAACCGTATTAGCCATGAGCATGGCAATGGTCATGGGACCTACTCCTCCAGGAACCGGACTGATGTAGGACGCCACTTCCTTCACTCCCTCAAAATCTACATCTCCCACAGTCTTATCCCCCACTCTATTGATTCCCACATCCACCACCACCGCGCCCTCTTTTACCATATCCGGGGTAATTAAACGGGGCGAGCCACAAGCAGCAATTAAAATATCAGCCATCCGGGTATAAGTTGAAAGATTACGAGTTCCGGTATGGCACATAGAGACAGTGGCGTTAGCTCCTCTACCTTTTTGGACTAACATCATAGCCAGGGGTTTACCCACAATGTTGCTTCTACCCACAATTACTACATTTTTCCCTTCGGGGGACAAATTATAACGCAACAACAATTCTTGCACTCCCCAGGGAGTGCAGGGAAGAAAAACCGGGTCGCCAATCATCAATCTTCCCAGATTATAAGGGTGAAAACCATCTACATCTTTTTCCGGAGAAATATGATATAGAACTTCTCTCTCCTGGATATGAGGAGGAAGAGGAAGTTGCACCAATATTCCATGAATGCGCTCATTCTGGTTCAAATTATTTACTAATTCTATCAGCTCTTCTTGAGGAGTGGTGGCAGGAAGACGATGCTGAACGGAATAAATGCCCAGTTTTTCACAGGTTCTTTCCTTGTTTCGCACGTATATCTGGCTCGCCGGGTCATCCCCCACCAGAACTACCGCTACACCCGGCTGACAACCCTGCTCAGTAAGGTAAGCAATACGAGGTTTAAGCTCTTCTTTAACCTCTGCCGAAGTTTTTTTCCCATCTAAAATTTGAGCACTCACTTTTTACCTCCTCTTTCTATTTAAAAATTTTTCTATATTATCTCTACTGGAGTTGAGCACCCGTTCAGGAGGAAAACCCACTTCCTCGAGCAAGCCCTGGGCTTCTTTGAATTCTCCCACCGTCTCACAGAAATGAGCATCGCTGGAGACCGCTACCCATCCCCCTTGCTTTTTTACCTCCTGAGCGATCAAGCGACAATTTTCCCTGCTGCCTCTTCTGGTTATTGTAAAAGAGCTATTATTAATCTCTATAACCTTTCCTCGACTAACTGCTGCTTCTACTACCCTTTCATAGTCCAGAGGATAGCGAGGATTCCCGGGATGAGCAATGATATCTACCAGAGGATTTTCTATCGCTCGGAGCAGCGCTTGAGTATTTATCTCTCGGGAAGCAGGAGGAAAAATTTGAGGATGAAAAGAAACAATCACAATATCCAGCTTTTTCAACAACTTTTCATCCAGTGCTAAATTTCCTTTTTCATCCAGTATATCTGCCTCTACTCCAAAATAAATTTTTACTCCTGCTATTTCCCGAGGAAAATGGCCGTGGGATTCAAAATAAATAGGCAAAGGACCACCAGGCATCTCGGGACTGTGGTCAGTTATCGCCACTACTTCCAGTTTTTTCCTCTTTGCTACCTGCGCTATTTCCATAACTGTACTATATCCATGACCACTGGCCACTGTATGGGTATGTAGATCTCCTACTAAATTCAGGTTCATCACCTCACTGTTTTTTATTAGAAGCGAGCAACCTCCATATCTGGTTATCAAACTCCGCTACCGGAGGGTCGCTCCATAAGTCTAAGCCTCGTAACCAGGCATTATAGGAAACAAGATACCGCACAAAAGTCATCAACTCTCCTGTTGTTTGAAAATCGGGTAAATAATATTCCCATCTTAGAAAATCTTTTCCTTCTTTATACAACAGGTTCTCCACCACCCGGCACTCTATCTCTTTTATTTCTTTCCAGGAACCAAAGGTAGGTACTGACCCTTCCGGAGAAAAAAGATCTATTCTTTTGAGAGCAGAAGGAAGAGTAAATTTGATTTTATTAATCTTTTCGCTTTTTACCAGGATGAAAATAGAGTTGTCAGACAGAAATAATTGCCCATCTCGCATCATAGAAAAATCAAAAGCGCGAAACTCCATCTTCCCTTCCCCTTTACAACTGTATTCCAGAAGAGGAATAAAACTTTGCAGAATAGAAAGGATAAAACTATTATCTACCAAAAAATTAACTCTCTCTATTCCCCTTTCCTCTATTTCCTTGATAAAAAGAGAAAGAGCTGCTGCTTCTTCCCGGAGATAATCACTTTTTTTAAATCCTTCCTCCAGCTCCTCTACCGGCAGGTTAAGACTGATCAAAGGTAGATATAGAAGAGCACTCCTTTGCCAGAAATAGTGGTGATAAATTTCGGTAGGTAAAAAGGGAAGAAAGAGGATTTGAGCACTTTGAGCCAATATACCATAGTTACTCCCTACCAGCACCTTTTCCCACTGGGGAAAAGAAAAAGCTAAAAGCAAAAGTTGCAACTCCTCCAGTGGTCGAGCCAGAACCACAAGGGCAGTATCCTTGGGAGGCAATTTCTCTTTCCAGTAGAGAAGGAGATCAGGCCTTGAACTGTCAACAAGACCTATAAACTGTTCTCCCCGGGAGCTTACCTCTTCCATTAGAAAATTCCGGAGAAAAGAAACCACCACAGGTGAAGATAAAAAAATGAGGTTTTTTTTCTCCCTTAAAACTGCTCGATAAAAACTAAAGAATTGCTCTACAATTACCTCTTCTTCCTCAAAAAGAAGAGGTAATTTATCTAAAAGCTCAGCTCTCTCTTCCTGAGAGAAAAAACTACCCTTTCCCCCCTGAGAGAAAACTAAGCTTTTTTTTCTCTTCGCCATAACCCATATTTTATGCTATCAGTGAGCGCTTGCCAACTAGCCTCAATTATATCAGCAGACACTCCCACTGTTCCCCAGGAATCTCTCCCATCAGTAGATTGAATTAAAACTCGTATACGAGCTGCTGTACCTTCTTTTTCATTCAAAACCCGCACTTTATAATCTGACAACCGAATTTCTTTCAACACCGGATACATTTCCTCTAGCGCTTTCCTCAAAGCATTATCCAGAGCGTGAACCGGACCATCGCCTTCTGCTGCTGTATGTATCATTCTCTCGTTCACTTTCACTTTAATGGTGGCTTCGGCTACTGTATCTTCTTCTCCTCTTTTTTCCACAATTACTCTGAAACCTTCCAGGTCAAAAAACTCAGCACTTTCTCCTAAAGCTTCTCGCAACATGAGCTCAAAAGATGCATCTGCTGCTTCAAACTGATAGCCATAATTTTCTGCTTCCTTAATTTTCTGTATCAGGGTAAGCAGGCGAGGGTCTTTAGGATCTAACTCTATTCCCAGCTCTCTGGCTCGATAAGTGAGATTGCTCCTTCCCGCCTGTTCCGATACCAGAATCCTTCTCTCATTACCTACCGATTCAGGAGAAGCGTGCTCATAAGTGGCAGGATAGCGAGAAATGGCACTGACATGAATTCCTCCTTTATGAGTGAAAGCACTTCTTCCTACATAGGGGTCATAATCATTAGGTCTTAAATTAGCTATTTCACTTACAAAATAAGAAGTCTCTCTCAGTTTTCGCATTTCCTCATCAGTGATAGGATGAACATTCATCTTCAATTTCAAATTGGGAATTATGGTGCAGAGATTAGCATTACCACATCTTTCTCCATATCCATTGATAGTACCCTGAACTTGCTGTGCTCCTAGATGCACTGCTATTAAGCTATTAGCTACTGCTACTCCACTATCATTGTGAGCGTGAATGCCCCACTTTATCCCTTCGTCTCCACCAAAGAATTCCTTCATCCGGTTGATGATTACTTCCATCTCTAAAGGAAGAGTCCCACCGTTCGTATCACACAAAACCAGAATCTGTGCTCCCGCCTCATGAGCAACCTGGAGAGTTTTCAGAGCATATTCCGGATTATCTTTAAATCCATCAAAGAAATGTTCGGCATCATAAACTACTTCTCTTCCCTGTTTCACTAAAAAACTTACCGAGTCTTCTATCATGCGTAAGTTTTCATCCAGAGTGGTTTTAAGTGCTTCGCGAACGTGAAGAGTCCAGGACTTACCAAAAATAGTAACTACTGGAGTTTCAGCTTCTACTAAAGAGCGAATATTTTTGTCTTCTTCCACCTGAATGTTAGCTTTTCTTGTGCTACCGAAAGCGCTAATTTTAGCCTTTCTAAAAGATATCTTTTTAACTTCCTGAAAAAAAGCGGCATCTTTGGGGTTGGAGCCTGGCCAACCTCCCTCTATGTAATGAACTCCCAGTTCATCTAATTTTTGGGCAATTTGTATTTTATCCTGTACTGAAAAATTGATTCCTTCGGCCTGCGAGCCATCACGCAAAGTAGTATCGTAAATCTCAACCGCCGGCATTATTTCACCTCTCTATTTTGACTTAACAATTCCTTCAAAACTCCTAAATTTTCTACCACCATATCTGGCCGGGCGCTAAAATGAGCAAGGTCTTCTTTTTTACTCACTCCAGTCAAAACCAGTATAGAAAAGAGGCCAAAATCTTCAGCTAACTTTATATCAGTATCTAAACGGTCTCCTACAATCACCGTCTCTTCTTTTTCAAAACCAGTAATTTCTAATAAAAACTGCAGAGATTCAGGATAAGGTTTTCCAAAAACCCGAGGTTTTACTCCTGAAGATACCTCAATAGATGCTAAAATCGCTCCACAACCCGGCATAAAACCGTCTTCAGTAGGAAAAGAAGGATCAGGGTTGGTGCCGTAAAAAGATGCTCCATTTAATATACATCTCATAGCATTGCTCATTTTTTTAAAATTAAACTGGCGGTCCATCCCCACCACCACTCCATCTACCTGATAAGGAGGAACTTCCACCAGATTCATTCCTCGTTGACCAAGCTCTTCCCGCAACCCTTCTTCCCCAATCACATAGAGGGAAGCTCCCGGGTTTTCTTTGCTCAAACAATAAGCAGTGATTAAGCCAGAGCTCACAATCTCTTCTTCTCGAGCTTTGATGCCCATATTACTCAATTTCTCCACATATTGCTTCCGGCTAAGGGTAGAGTTATTGGAAAAGAAAACTACTTTTGCATCTATTTCTCGCAAGAAATTTATAAATTCTGCACTGTGAGGTAAGGGGGTATTTCCCCGGTAGATTACCCCATCCATATCTATTATAAAATTCCTATAGCGTCTATCAACAAACACACTCTTTTTCCTTTCTTCTGGTTATTAAATCTATTATATTACCAGAATCGCTTTAAAAATTCTATTCTTCTAGTTGCCTGGTGCAGTGTCAACCCTTTTTGTTTTCCCTCCGCTATTCCCCATTCGGTATTAGATAATATGAACAGCCCATTCAGGAAAGGTCTTTGGTTAAACTCTCGGAGGTCAAGAGAAATTAGTAACCAGATTTATCAAGAACAGGGGCATTAAAACTTCGAGCTTCTTCAGCCCGGACAAAAATATTTATATCCTATAAATCCGTCCTGTAGGCACCAACTAATCTTGCCAGAGCAGAGATTTCCTCAGGATGGGCAAACAGAGCACAGGGTACGCCATCAGTTTCCAGCAGGTGTTCATTCTTGCATATTTCTTTAAATAATGGACTGGCCAGCCCTTCCCTTAAGGTAGAGTTAACAAGGTTATGAGTGGCAATATTGGATACCGGACAGGGAGTAAGGTCTCCTGCCGGAGTAACGTGGACAAAACCTCTTCCTGCAGATACGCAACCTCCGAAATATTCTTCATCACCCGGAGAATGAATAATAAAAACAGGTTTTGTTGAGCGGAATGCGAGAACTTGTGACCTGAATTCCTCTCTTTCTTCCGGCCGAAGCAAGAGAGCATGGTCGTTTATCGATTCAGACAGAGTGTTATCCAGAGAAGATGCTGCTAAACAATCAGCTAATTCCGTCCCTGCTTGAGGCAGAGGTGATTGGGGAATATATTCAAGAAAAAATAATATTCTGATATTCTGTCGAATTAACCTATCGATATTATCAGCGTCCATCCAGTATCTAAAATTCTCTCGGGTGATGGTGGCAGATATTCCTGCAGGCACACCTATTCGGTCAAGACACCTGATAGTTTCCAGAGCTTTCTCGTAGACCCCTTCTCCTCTTCTTTTGTTGGTATATTCACAGCTTCCCTCCACGCTTACTACGATAGCCAGGTTGGTGGAGCGTTTTAACTTGTCATAGTCGGCTTGAGTGATGGCGGTGCCGTTGGTAAAAATTACAAAGGCCTGCTCTTTAAACTCTTCACAAAGCTCTATTAACCCCGGAAACAAAAAAGGCTCTCCACCGGCAATTATATTAACGAATATGCCCAATTCTCCTGCCTCTTTTATTATTTTTTGCCATTGTGTAACGTTCAGGGCAGCTTTGGTTTTTAAATCGTCCGTATGCTTGATGTGGCCGGCAGCCGAGGCATAACATCCCTCACAACGAAGATTGCAGCAGGGAGTGATGCTTATAATTAAGACGGGCGGGACTTGTAATCCATTTTCTAATTCTTTTTTCCGGATCTGCTGAGCATTGTTATAGGCTTGATACAGATGAAAAAAGCTTTTCAGATAGCGAGGGTGTCGCAGACTCCAGGAAACTAACTCTTTCCTGATATCCGGATTTATTTTGCTGAGCATATCTCTTGCTACCTTTAATCCCTCCTCGTCAAAATCTTTACTTATAAATTTTAGATTCATTGCTTTCTCCTTGTCTCTAACTCCCCGCTGCTTTAACTCCAATAAAAACATGGAAGATTGTATTTGATATCCTGAATAGAGTCAAGCAATCGAACTGGCCAGTGTAGTGTGAACCTGCAGGGTATTTTTCCCGACTTTGACAGTTATAATTTAAAAGTATTGATATATCAAGAAATTAGGTACTCCTTTTTGCTTACTCCACTACAGTTTCACTGAGGATAAACTTACCTAATAGTTCAGCAAATTTGTGAGCTAAGGAATGAGTTTATTAAGTCTTCTTCTCTTCCTAAAGTGCATATTACTCTATGTTTGGGTTTACCTGATTCATCTCTATAGGATTGTACTAATTTGAGATAGTAAATGGGTTTTTCTTTACTTCCCCCTCTGGTTCTTTTGATGAACATTCTTCTACCCCTCTTTTCTTTCTTTTACTACATAATAACTATAAACAATACTGAATATCAGTAGAAAAACATAGAAATATCACAAAATAAGGAAAAACAAAAAATGTAGATTTATCAAGGGTTTCAGAGACTAGAGGAGTTAAAAAGAGGGATAAACTGTCAAAGTCGGGAGGGTAAGTTCTTAGTTTTTTTCCGGTCCAAAAATATTTAGTTATTGAAATTGGGTTTCATCGTCGCTTTTTATAACTACCGTTACTTCACCCCAACCTCCTTCGCACAGACTATTCTTCTCTGAGTAGCCCCTCTTTCTGCAGACCAAAAAGAATAATTCTTCCTCAGAGAGAAGTAACTTCTATCGCTCCACATATATCTCCTCTTATTCTCCTTTTTAAATCAATCTCATCTCTTAAGGATGATGAAGATAAAAACCCAAATAATTCCAGAATTCGTTAATCCTGGATTCGGCCATATCATGAACTCGGAAAA
>Ga0116179_1003581_pt1 | contig 10682 bp, 8 predicted proteins | sample AD_UKC071_MetaG_FD_89751 | JGI IMG/M metagenome (GOLD analysis project Ga0116179, IMG submission 89751) | Active sludge microbial communities of municipal wastewater-treating anaerobic digesters from USA - AD_UKC071_MetaG | ecosystem: Engineered > Bioreactor > Anaerobic > Digestate | place: USA...
CACACCGGTCAGCGCCTCGACGCGCTTGAGATAGCTCTGCGCATTCATCGGCAACTGCTCGAACTTGCGGATGCCGAACACCGATTCCTTCCAGCCAGCCAGCGTTTCGTACACCGGCTTGCAGTCGGCAACGGCGCTGGAGCCGTACGGCAGGCGGTCGATCCATTCGCCGCGGAAGTCGTAGCCGGTGCAGATCTTGATCTCGTCCATGCCCGAGAGCACGTCGAGCTTCATGATCGCCATGCCATCGACGCCGTTGATCTCGAAGCTGCGCTTGAGGGCAGGGATGTCGAGCCAGCCGCAGCGACGCGGGCGGCCGGTGACTGAGCCGAATTCATTGCCGCGCTTCGCCAGACCGGCACCGATGTCGTCGAACAGCTCGGTCGGGAACGGGCCGGAGCCGACGCGCGTGGTGTAGGCCTTGGTGATGCCGAGCACGTAATCGATCATGCGCGCGCCCACGCCGGCGCCGGGGCCAGCGGCCCCCGAGACGCAGTTGGACGAGGTGACGAAGGGGTAGGTGCCGTTATCCACATCCAGCAGCGTGCCCTGCGCACCTTCGAACAACAGCGGTTTGCCATGGCGGCGTGCTTCGGTCAGTGCGTGCGAGACGTCGGCCAGCATTGGTGCGATCTGTTCGCCGGCCTTGCGTAGCGTGTCAAGCGTCTGCGCGTAATCGACCGTTGGCGCGTTCAGGTAATTCGCCAGCATGAAGTTGTGATACTCGAGCACTTCTTTCAGCTTGGCTTCCAGCGTCGGCTCGGTGAGGTCGTGCAGGCGGATGGCGCGGCGGGCGACCTTGTCTTCGTACGTCGGGCCGATGCCGCGGCCGGTGGTCCCGATCTTGGCGTCACCGCGCTTGGCTTCGCGGGCCTGGTCAACCGCAACGTGATACGGCGCGACCACCGGGCAGGCGTGGGCAATCTTGAGGCGCGAACGCACTTCAACGCCTGCGGCTTCCAGTTCGCCGATTTCCTTCATCAGGTCCGCGGGCGACACCACGACGCCATTGCCGAGATAGCAGGTGGTGTGCGGATGCAGCATGCCCGACGGAATCAGGCGCAGCACCGTCTTTTTGCCGTTGACGACCAGTGTGTGGCCGGCATTGTGGCCGCCCTGAAAGCGCACGACACCGTGCACCTGTTCGGCGAGCCAATCAACAATTTTCCCTTTACCTTCGTCACCCCATTGGGTGCCGATGACGACGACGTTACGTGGCATTTACAGTGTTCCTGATTGGTGGGGAAGGACGACGGGCGCTACGCGCCCTAGGACGACGGCCTGCCTGCGGCGGCCTAAGACGACGCTCGCATTCGCTCGCTAGGACGCGATGTGAGAAGAGGAGAAGAGTGCGACTATCAATTGCGCTCACCTTGGCCGGTTCGGAGGGTGATTTGGGCTGGACAGGTCGCAAATCATTGCGTCCTAGGCCCCCGAAGCCAGGCCGTCGTCCTAGCGCGAGCGCAGCGACGCGCGTCGTCCTGCCGCTGCTCACGCGGTGACCTCGGCCAGCGCCCGCAGATCAACAAACGAGAAACCGGTCGCCGGTCGTGCGCGGGCATTGCCTTGGGTGAAGGCTTCACCGACGCCGTCATAGCGGCCGCCGCGGGCGACGACATGCGTTGTGCCTTGCAGATAGGCGACGAAGACGAGGCCGGTGTGATAGTCGAGCCCCGGCAGGTCGGCGAGGTCGAGCGAGCACTGCGCGCCAGATTCGGTGATGGCGGTGGCGACGGCTTCGAGCTGGTCGAGCGCGGCGGTGATCGTGGCGTTGCGCGGCAGCGCGGCGCGGGCGCGTTGCAGCACGGTCTTGGCTGGGCCGAACAGCGTGGTCAGCGTGGCGAGCGTCTGCCGGGCTTCGTCGGACAGCGATTTGATGTCGGACAGCGCGGTGCTGCTTTTGGCGGCGAGCGCGGCGTCGGCCGCCTGGGTGGCCTTGGGCGAGAGTTCGTAGTGCTGCGCCAGCGCCTTGAACACACCGACATGGCCGCAGTCGAGCAGCAGCGGCGCGGCGCCTGCCGCTTTGGCGGACGCGATCATCAACCGGACGATTTCCACGTCGCCGTTGACGGTGGCATCGCCAAACAGCTCGGCGCCCACCTGCGTCAGCGCGCGGCTGGAGCCGATGCTGGCCTCGGCGCGCAACACTTCGCCAGCGTAGCAATAGCGGCGCGGCGTGCTGGCGTCACTGCCGGAATAGGTGGCGTCGATGCGCGCGACCTGCGGCGTGATGTCAGGCCGCACGCCGAGCAGCTTGCCGGAGAGCGGGTCGATCAGCTTGAAGGTGTTGTGTTCAAGGTCGCGGCCGGTGCCGGTGAGCAGGGCTTCGAGATGCTCGATTAGCGGCGGGTTGACCAGTGCGTAGCCAGCAGCGGCGAAGCTGTCGAGCAGCGCGCGGCGCGTGGCTTCCATGCGCTGCGCCTCGGGCGGCAGCACATCTTCAACGTAATCGGGGAGAACCCATTTGCGCATGGCGCGGGCGGAGCGCTCGGCAGGTCGCGAACGCTGGAGTTATTGACAACGAATTCTACTGGAGCAAGTTTTGCACGTGGCTGACACGGCGAACTGGACGATCAGCTTTTGCGGGGAAAGCTCATTTGATTTGGGCTCCGACTGCAAAAATAACGACAGTCGATATTTGAAAAAATGGGCTCAGAGCCCTTTTCCGTTGGCAGTTCCACAGAAAAGCTATTGTGCCGAAAAGACCACCCGCGTGCCGGCCAGCCGGTCGTGCAGGAACTGCCGTTCACGGTCTGCAAATGCCCACAGGAAATTGGCGAACAGCCCAAGAATCCACCAGGCGCTGCCTTTGGTACCGATCAGCATGAACATGCCGAGCCCCAGCGCCGGGCCGATCCAGGTGGCGAGGTAGCGGATGACGGCCTGCCGCCGAGAAACTGTACCGCCGTCGACAGAAAGCAGCCGCAGCGACCAGGTCTTGAAGGCGAGCGTGCGCCGCCCGTCGATCCAGAAATACATGAAGTAGGCGCCTATCGACAGAAACAGGTAGGCCTGCTGCAACACGGCGACCGGTCCGGTCAGCACCTGCGGGCGGCCGGCACTCATCGATTCGCCCGACAGCGAGGCGAAGATCAGGCCAACGATGAACAGATAGGCGACGAGAAAAAGCAGCTCGTGGACAAAGGCGCCGAAGCGACGCCAGAGGCCCGCGATTGGCGGACTGGCAGGTGTTGAGGCAGACAGGGGAACAGTGGGCGCAGACATTGGGCCGCAATGTTAAGGCAACGCCTGTTTCTGGCGTCCGGCGGTCGATCGGCGGGACCACCGCGCGGCCGCCACACGCGGGCCGCGAAGCAGACAGCAGCTATTTGCCCGGACTGGAGGGTGGCACAGCCGGCGCCGGTTGCGTCGGGGCAGTGCCCGTTGCGGCCGGCGCAGGAGCGGCCTGCGGAGTCTTCGCCGAGGGCGATGCCGAGCGGGCGGGGACGGCTGGCTTGGGCTGCTCGGCCGCCTTCTTGCGCAGTTCGTCACGCTTCTCTGGCGGCAGATTGCGATATTCGTCCCACTTCTGCGGTACGGCCGCACGCTTTTCTGCGGGAAGGGTCTTCAGTTCGTTGTACTGTTCTCGCGCTTTGCGTCGCTCGTCGGGCGTCAGTTTGGCCCATCCGGCCATGCGATCATGCAGCTTCTGCTGTTGATCAGGCGGCATCGTCGGGTATTTGGCGGCGATCTCGCGCCATTTCTTCTTGCGAATATCTGACAGGGTGCCCCAGTCCGCCTGCAGGGGCGCGAGAACTTTCTGCTCTTCCGGCTTCAGGTCCTGCCACTTCTGCGCCATCGCGCCCGGCGAGAACAACAGCCCGAGCGAGAAAAGCAAAACGGCCGCGAGTCGTTGGACGTTCGCGGCCGCTGCTGCGGAAAGCAGGTTACCGTGCCGTGGTGTCACTGTTCTTCCCGCAGGAAATGGGAGAAGCCTTTATCGAGAAGGGCATCGACTGGTACGTCATCGGCGAGCAGCATCACGTCCACATCAGCCGTATCGCGGGCGGTGACGTATTCGTTCCACTGCTGATAGCCAACGGTAGACAGAACAGCGGCAACTACCAGACCAGTGGCCCAGAAGCGCCAGTCGGTCAGGCGTGAGCGAACGCCACCGGCGATGGTCAGCGTACCGCCGCTGACCACCGTGGCGCTGGCGGGTTGTGCCTCAAGCGAAGCAATCGCCGCCCGGCGAGCTTCCGCCAGGCGATACGCGACGCCCGGCTTGACGTTCTCGGCGCCGGCGTCGAGATAAGGACGCAACGCCTTGCCGACGCGATCGAGTTCCTGATCGGGGAGGAGGATTTGTTCTTTTTTCATAGTGTGATCCCTTTCTGGCGCAGCAAACCTTGCAGGGCATGAACCGCGCGGGAGCAGTGTGTTTTCACGCTTCCCTCCGAGCAGCCCATGGCGGCAGCCGTCTCGGCAGTATCCATATCTTCCCAGTAACGCAGCAGGAACGCTTCCCGTTGACGCGCCGGCAGCTTCGCCAGCGCTTCCTCGATGGCGCCCATCGCCTGACCTTGTTCCAGTGCGGCGAGCGGCTGATCCTTGCCGACCGCGCTGTCCTGCGATTCGAGGATTTCGAGGACGTCAAAGTCGTCGTCGGCCTCGGCGCCACCCAGGCTGGAAAAGTTGGTGACGTACTGGTTGCGCGTCTTGGTGCGGCGGAAATAGTCGAGGATGGTGTTCTGCAGGATGCGGGTGAAAAGCATCGGCAGCTCTGCGGCTGGCTTGTCCGCATAGCTCTCGGTCAGCTTCATCATCGAGTCCTGCACGATGTCGAGCGCCGCATCATCGTCGCGCACGGCGTAGGCCGCATGCTTGAAGGCACGGCGTTCAACCGAGGCGAGGAATGCGTTGATCTCTTTGGCCTGAGCCAGGGTGGGACCTTTCTTTTGCTTCGGCGCGAGCTTGGGCATCGCGCTTGTAAGTTGGGCGATTATAGGCACCGAACCAGCGACCACTGCAGCGAACATCTGGACAGTTTCTCCCCTGAAAAATCATCCAAACACGGGAAAGCCCCGCCTGCTTGCGATAACGTAGCGGCAGCAAAACGGATGACAGAATCGTCGCCGTGCCGACGGAAGGTGCCAGATGAGCCCACTGATCTCGACCCTGAAACGGGTGCTGAAAACTCGCGGTGTGACCTATGCCGATCTGGCAGAGCGGATCGCGCTGTCGGAAGCGAGCGTGAAGCGCCTGTTCTCGCAGGGGACTTTCACGCTGGAGCGGCTGGAGCAGGTCTGCGCTGCGCTGGAAATTGATGTCTTCGAGCTGGCCAAGCTCGCCCGTGGCGAGCAGGCGCGCGCCCAGGAGCTGACCGTGAAGCAGGAGCAGGCGCTGGCGAAGGACCGCGTGCTGCTGGGCGTGTTTTATCTGGCCTACAACGGCTGGCAGATTGACGACATCGTGGCGAAGTATGAATTCACGCGGTCGCAGGTGTTCTCGCTGCTGCGCAAGCTGGATGGCATCGGCGTGCTCGATCTGCTGCCGGGCGATCAGGTGCGCATGAAGGTGGCGCGCAACCTGCGTCTGCGCCGGCGCGGGCCGATCGAGCTGGCCTATGGTCGTGCGGTGGTGGGCGAATTCCTGCGACCGGAATTCGATCAGGTCGGTGGCATGTTCCGTTTTGAATTCCGCGAGCTGTCGAACGCGAGCTTTGAGGTGCTCAAACGCAAGCTGGAGCGGCTCGCCGATGAGGTGCATGAGCTCGCCGAGCTCGACAGCATGCTGCCGTCGAAAGAACGGCAGACGGTGGGTGTTGCGGTCGGGCTGCGGCCGTGGACGGTGTCGATGGTGAGTGGCTTGCCGTTACGAAATGCACCGACTGCCCAGGAACCGTGAAGCAGCTATTTACCCGGAGCCGCGCCGGATATGGGCTCGGAGCGGAAAAGTGGCGATAGTCGACAAAATGAAAAACGGGCCCGAAGGCCCGTTCAAATAAGGCCTTCCAGAGAAAGCCAATGCTGTCTGACTGAGCTTACAAGCCCGACGCCAGCACGCCCTGGAAGAACGTACGCACGGCGACGTTGCAGAACGGTGGCACCAGCGAGCCGTGATAGGCACCGACAACGCGCTCTGCCGGCGTGGCGCCCAGCGTCGGATCGGCCGCTGCGGCGGCTTTGGCAGCTGCAAATCCGCCAGCCAACGTCGGGCCGACAGTCGCCGCGTCTTCAAGGTTCATCACTGTGATGAGTGACGATGCGCCCTTGGAGGCGAACGAAGCGGCCGCGTCGGCGGTATTCGTGCCGTAAACCGTAGGATCCTGCGCGCCGAAGCACATGGCGATCGGACGTGTCGGTGTCCAGCCGAGCAGGTCGTTCTTGGCGGCGGCAACCCATGCCGGATGCTGCGGATTCGAAAGCACGGCCTGACGGTAGCTCTGCTTGAGCAGGTTGGGCGTGCCCACCCCGGCGGCGAACAGCGCGTCGAGCGACGGATCACCGGTCACCAGGGCGCCGCTGGCGAACAGCTTGGTCGGCAGCTTGCCGGTGGTGAACAACTGGTTGAAGGTCAGCGCGCCCGGCAGCAGCGTTTCGATCCCGCTCGCGTAGGGCGTTTCGTAGACGTCGCTGGTCGACGTGTACATGTTGCCGTAGGCCATCTGCCAGCTGGTCAGGATCATCGGCGTGAATACAGTAGCGCCTGCATTGACACCGCCCGCGTAAACGGTCTGGAAGGTTTTCACCAGCGAATACGGACCGGACATCGGGCCGGCGGCCGTCACCTTGAATTCGCTGGAATAGGTCGTCTGCATCGCACGGTGCGTTGCCATCGCCACGTGACCACCTTGCGAGTAGCCGGAGAGAAACAGTTTGCCCGAGTCACTGGCGCCGATGTTCGGGAACGCCTTGCGGGCCGCACGCAGCGCGTCAACCATTTCGTTGGACTGCTGTTCGGCGTTGAGGTAAGGGTGATAGGGCAGGCGCGAGGCGTCGTAGCCAGCGTAGTTCGAGGTCACGACGATGAACCCCTGCGCAGCGTACATCGCTGCCAGCAGGGCGGCCTCGCTGTTGGCCGGGCTGGCAATGTTGTAGCCCTTTTCGACCGTGGTGCCGTGGCTGTAGAGCAGCACCGGACGCGCACCGGTACAAGCGGCGTCAGTGCCTTTCGGCACCATGATGCCGCCGGTTGCATTGGTGGCCTCACCCTTGCCGCCGACGGTGTTGTACTCCATGTAGTGGAAGTTGATGCCGCACTTCGGTGTGCCGGCAATGGCGAGCAGATTGCGTCCGGTGGCCGACGCCGAGAACGTCGCGCTGACGTCGGCAGCGGTGGGCATGCTGGCCAGTGTGACCGGCGGATTGGCGACCAGTGTGCCGCGCCCGGTGGTCAGATCGATCGCCGGGCCGGTAGCGACGTCACCGCCGCCACTACAGGCGGTCAAAACGGCCGCGGCCAGGGCACCAAGCCCGAGCGAGTGAATGGATTTCATGCAGTTCCTCCTTGTGTCGAATGCTTCGCGTCCGGCAAACTTTCCGCAGCGATCGGCCACAGACCGGACAGGGTATCAATCCGCGATGTTAGGCGTTTGTTTCACCGCCTGCCAGCGCTGCGTTTCGCGGGCCGGTCCGGCGCCCGGTGGGTGTTGCGTTTCTGGTGGCCCGCGTAGCGGCTGCGGCGTTTAGAACGCGCTGCGACGGCTGCGATGTGTCAGGGCCGGCGCTCAAGCGGCTGCGGCGGCCCGGCTGGCCTGATTGATTGCCCGCTTGGCGTCCAGCTCTGACGCCACATCAGCGCCGCCCAGCAGCGTGACTTTGATGCCAGCGGCGAGCAGCGGCTCCTGCAATTCGCGCAGGGGCACTTGTCCGGCGCACAGAATGATGTTGTCGACATCAAGCCAGGTCGCGTTTTCGCGCTTTTCGCCGTAGCTCACCAGCAGGCCCTGATCGCCGATCTGTTCGTAGTTGACGCTACCCATCATCTCGACACCGCGCGATTTGAGCTCGGCGCGGTGGATCCAGCCGGTGGTCTTGCCAAGGCCAGCGCCAGGTTTGCCCACCTTGCGTTGCAGCAGTGTGATCTGACGCAGCGGCGCGGCGGGCTTCGGCTTCACGACGCCGCCAGGAACGTTGGCTGGATCTACCACGCCCCATTCAGCGAGCCATTCGTCGAGATGCAGCGTCGGCGAATGGTCGCCCTTGACCAGGAATTCCGCGACGTCGAAGCCGATGCCGCCGGCGCCGATGATGGCGACTTTCTGGCCCACCGGCGCGCGCCGCGCAAGCACGTCCACATAGGAGAGCACCTTGGGGTGATCCTGCCCCGGAATCTGCGGGTCACGCGGCGTTACACCGGTGGCGAGGAACACTTCGTCGTAGCTGCCGGAGACCAGTGTGGCCGCCTCGGCACGGGTGTTGAGGTGCACATTGACGCCGGTGACTTCAAGCTTGCGCCGGAAGTACTTGAGCATCTCGTGAAACTCCTCTTTGCCCGGAATGCTCGCCGCCATGTTGAGCTGGCCGCCGACCTTGTCGGACGCCTCGAACAGATGGACCTCATGACCCCGTTCGCCCAGTACGGTGGCGGCAGCGATGCCGGCAGCCCCGGCGCCGACCACGGCGAACTTGCGCCGCTTCGGCGTTGGCCGGTAAATCAGTTCGGTCTCGTTGCACGCACGGGGATTGACCAGGCAGCTCGACATTTTCTGCGCGAAGATGTGGTCGAGGCAGGCCTGATTGCAGCCAATACAGACATTGATCTCGTCGCGGCGGCCCTGTGCCGCCTTGTTGACGAATTCAGGATCGGCGAGGAAGGGCCGCGCCATCGACACCATGTCCGCGCAACCATCGGCCAGCACCTGCTCGGCCACCTCGGGCACGTTGATGCGGTTGGACGTGATGACTGGAATGCCAACTTCTGGTTTGAGCTTCTTCGTGAGCCACGTCCATGCTGCGCGCGGAACGCTGGTCGCGATGGTCGGCACCCGCGCCTCGTGCCAGCCGATACCGGTATTGATGATCGTGGCGCCGGCCTTTTCGATGGCCTTGGCGAGTTGCACCACCTCGCTCCACACACTCCCGCCAGGCACCAGATCAATCAGTGACAAGCGGAAGATGATGATGAAGTCCGGGCCGACTGCCTCGCGCACGCGGCGCACGATCTCCACCGGTAGCCGCATGCGGTTCTCATAGCTGCCACCCCACTCATCGGTGCGACGATTGGTGTAGCTGGTGAGAAACTCGTTGATGAAGTAGCCCTCGGAGCCCATGATCTCGACGCCGTCGTAGCCACCCTCGCGGGCGAGTACCGCACAGCGCACGAACGACCGGATCTGGCGCTCGATACCGCGCACGCTGAGTTCGCGTGGCGTGAACGGGGTAATCGGTGATTTCAGCCGCGACGGCGCTACCGACAGCGGTGAGTACCCGTAGCGCCCGGCATGCAGTATCTGCAGCGCGATCTTGCTGCCTTCGGCATGCACGGCCTCGGTCACCACGCGGTGCTTCTTTGCTGCGCTGCTGGTCGCCAGGCGTGACCCGAAGGGCGACAGCCATCCTTCAATATTGGGTGCGTAGCCGCCAGTAACCATCAGGCCGACACCGCCGCGCGCGCGCTCGGCGAAGTAGGCAGCGAGCCGGGGAAAGTGCTCCGCCTTGTCCTCAAGCCCGGTATGCATCGAGCCCATCAACACGCGATTCCTGAGTGTGGTGAATCCGAGATCGAGAGGGGCAAGCAGATGTGGGTACGAGGACATGGCAGTCAATCAAAAAAAATGGCGCGCCCGAAGGCTACGCCATTTTGTAGGGTAGGTTCAGCGGCATCGCCGCCGTTTGAAGCGGCGGCTCTACCGCATTGCAGCGATGCTACTGCGGGATGGTCAGGGTATTGGCCGAGAAGGTGATGGCATCGGCGGCTGCAGGCGATGCACTGATCGCCGGCAGATTTGCCGCCGTGATGGCTGGCGCCGCGCCAGCGGTACCGCCGCGCGGCGTGGTGCGCACCACTTGCGACGGTGGCAATGTCTTGCCTGTTTTCAAGGCGTCGTACATCGCGTCCATCGCACGATTGAAGTAAACGTGCAACGGGATGAAGCGGGTGTCGTAGCCGGGCAGCGCGGCGTTGCCGATGAAGGCATCAAAGTGCTGCGCGTTGGTCACTTCGATGTAGCTGAGTTTGCTGTTCGCGTCGTTGGCCTTGCTTTGCGCAACGTACGGGCGCGACGAGTGATTCACCGGCACCAGCGCATCATTGCGACCGTGCACGATGATGGTCGGTTTGCCCTGCAGACGGCCACTGCGTTGCACGGACTTGATGTTCGCCGCAACGGTGCTGTCGCTCAGCTTGCCCGCAATGCAGCGTGCACCATCAAGGTTGTAGTCGAACACGCCACCCGCTGACGCCGAGCCGGCACCCTCAATGATGGCGCCAGTCGGGTTGTTGAAGTTGACGACGTTGATGCCGCTGGATGGCGGGATGCCGTTGCCGGTGCCGAACAGCCGTGCGAACGCAGCCGGTGCAATGGCGGTCGGCTTGAAGTCGGCGCCCGTCGCCGCGAAGCCATAGCCGCAGAGATTGTCGGCGACATTCGCCTGCGCATAGGTGTTGACATAGGTCACTGCAATACCGGGCACGGCGAAGGCAAAGTGCGACGCGTGCAGCAGGTCAGAGTCGGGAAGCCAGCCAGCAGCACGAATTTTCGCCAGTGCTTCATCAGCTTGAGCTGCAGGGGTGGTGGC
>Ga0116179_1003598_pt1 | contig 10646 bp, 8 predicted proteins | sample AD_UKC071_MetaG_FD_89751 | JGI IMG/M metagenome (GOLD analysis project Ga0116179, IMG submission 89751) | Active sludge microbial communities of municipal wastewater-treating anaerobic digesters from USA - AD_UKC071_MetaG | ecosystem: Engineered > Bioreactor > Anaerobic > Digestate | place: USA...
CACCAGCAGCAGCGACGCGACCTGCGGGTCGCCGTGCAGCACGGTCTTGGCGAAGGCCGGGAAGTTGGCCAGGAACACCGCGCCGAAGAACCACATCCAGCTGATGCCCAGCAGCGAGCGGAAGACCACGATGTCCTGCCGCGCCAGCATCAGGTTGCGCCAGGTCTCGGTGAACGGGTTCCAGTTGATGCGCAGCGCGGGGTCGGTGGCGGGTGAGTGCGGCACCGCCTGCGCCACCGCACGCCCGGCCAGCGCCACGCCGAAGCAGGCCACGGCCACCGTCGCGGGCCCGATCTGCGGGATGGCGATCAGCAGGCCGCCGGCCAGGCTGCCCAGCAGGATGGCGACGAAGGTGCCCATCTCGACCATGCCGTTGCCGCCGGTGAGTTCACGCTCGCTCAGGTGCTGCGGCAGGTAGGCGAACTTCACCGGGCCGAACAACGTGGAATGCAGGCCCATCAGGAACACGCAGCCCAGCAGCAGCGGTGCGTTGGCCGTCATGAAGCCCAGGCCGGCGGCCGCCATGATGGCGATCTCCAGAGTCTTGACGAAGCGGATCAGGCGCGACTTCTCCAGCTTGTCGGCCAGCTGGCCGCTGGTGGCCGAGAACAGCACGAAGGGCAGGATGAACAGCGCGCCGATCACCAGGCCCGCCATCGCCGGCGGCAGCCAGGGCAGCTGCAACTGGTAGGTGACCAGCACGGTGAAGGCGAACTTGAACAGGTTGTCGTTGCCCGCGCCCAGGAACTGCACCCAGAAGAACGGGCCGAAGCGGCGCTGGCGCAGCAGGGCGAACTGGTTGGCATCCTGGTGAGGGGTGGGGGCGTCGTCGCTCAACATGGGCTCCGGCAAGGGGTGGACGCAATGTAGTGCGCCGCCGTGACCTGCAGCAGCGCCACCGCCGGCCGAGAATCGACGCCACCTTTGCCACCGAACGGAGCCCGCGCATGTCCAGAGACACCGGCGACACCAAGGACCACCTGCTGGCCAGCCTGGCCGCCACCGTCGGCGAGGCCGCCATCCGCTGGCGCCGGCTGCAGGGCGACGTGCCGCCGCAGGCGGTGGGCGCGGCGCCGGAGATTCCCGCCGGCAGGCCGCAGGGCGCGATGCCGACGCTGAAGATGCCCACCGCCCAGGGCTGGGCACCGGGCCAGCGGCCCAGCGCCGCGCCGGGCCTGCAGGTCAACGCCTTCGCCACCGGGCTGAAGCACCCGCGCTGGCTGCACGTGCTGCCCAATGGCGACGTGACCGTGGCGGAGGCCCTGTTCGAGCCCGGCCCGCCGCAGTCGGTGTTCGACCAGGTGATGGTGGCGACCATGCGCCGCGCCGCCGCCATCGGCCCCAGCCCCAACCGCATCACCCTGCTGCGCGATGCCGACGGCGACGGCGTGGCCGAGGTGCGCCACGCGCTGCTGGAGAACCTGCGCCAGCCCTTCGGCATGGCCCTGGTGGGCGACACCTTCTACGTGGGCAACACCGACGGCGTGGTGGCCTACCCGTACACGCCCGGCGCCACCCGCATCGACGCGCCGGAACGCCCGCTGTGCACGTTCCGCCGCCTGGGCCATTGGACGCGCAGCCTGCTGGCCAGCCCCGACGGCAGCAAGCTCTACGTTGGCGTCGGCTCGCTCAGCAACATCGGCGATGCCGGCCTGGACAAGGAGGAAGGCCGCGCCCGCATCGTCGAGCTGGACCTGGCCAGCGGCACCGACCAGCCGACCCTTCGGCCCTTCGCGACCGGCCTGCGCAATCCCGTCGGCATGGCTTGGGAGCCGACGACGGGTGAACTCTGGACCGTCGTGAACGAACGTGACGGCCTGGGCGACGAGACGCCGCCCGACTACCTGACCCGGGTGCAGGACGGCGGCTTCTACGGCTGGCCGTACTGCTACTGGGGCCGCACGGTCGATGACCGCGTGCCGCAGGCATCGCCCGAGGCGCAGGCCCTGGTGGCCCGCGCCATCACGCCCGACTACGCGCTGGGCGGCCACACCGCCTCGCTGGGCCTGTGCTGGATGCCGGCGGGCACCTTTCCGGGCTGGCCCGAGGGCATGGCCATCGGCCAGCACGGCTCGTGGAACCGCAGCGTGCTCAGCGGCTACAAGGTGGTGTTTGTGCCGTTTGCCGACGGCCGGCCGGCGGGGCCGCCGCGCGACATCCTGGGCGGCTTCCTGGCGCCGGACGAATCGGTGTCCTACGGCCGGCCGGTGGGCGTGGTGCTGGCGCCCGGCGGCGGCCTGCTGGTGGCCGACGACGTGGGTGACGTCGTCTGGCGAGTGGTGGCGGCCTAAGCGCTTTCGCACGGCCGCTCCGAAGAAGGCGCGCACCCCCCACGGGGCGGTGGTCACGCAGTGACCGGAGGGCCGACCCGTCCTTCAGCCCGGCCCGGCCGACGGCAGCAGCTGGAAGACCTCCACCCACTGGCCGGGCACGGCAGGCAGGTCGTTGCCGCCGCCCACCCACAACCAGCGCACCGGGTGGCGGAAGCGGGCGTGGCGTTGCCACAAAGCCGTCAGCGCCAGGCGCAGCGCCACATGGTCGGCCGCGTCGGCCAGCACCAGGGTCGGCCGGCGCGGCATCCAATCGGCCTGCAGGCTGCGCAGCGCCTGCGGCGTGCTCTGGGCCCAGCCGGCGTCCCAGGGGTCGTCGGCCTGGCGGGCGCGCCAGGGCCGGGCATCGTTGAGCTTGGTGCGCACGCGCCAGGCCAGGCCGGCGGCGCGGGTGGGCAGGGCATCGAGGCGGATGCCGCCGTCCATCTGGCGGGCGAAGGCCTCGGCCCAGCCCATCAGCGCCACGGCGTCGCCGCCGCTGGCAGCACGCAGCGCGCCCACGGTCATGCGGTGGCGCAGGCGCGGCACGGCGCCGGACAGGCACCACTGGGTGAGTGCGCGCACCGCGTGGGGCTGCGCCTTCAGCCGCGCCAGCTCGGCACTGACGGTGGCCGGCGGGCGCAGGGCCTCGGTGTCGAAGCCAGCCTGCACGCCGACCAGGTAGTCGGCCAGGCCTTCAACCAGGCTCACGGGCAACCCCCGGGCGACATGGACAAGACAGCGGCATGCATGGGGGGCGATTGTGGCGGCGCACAACCCTGGCGAACGCGCGTGACAGACGGCTTTCGTCCGTCAAAGTTACGCTTTGCGTCATGACCTCCCTCTTCGACCCGATCCGGCTCGGCGACATCGCCCTGGCCAACCGCATCGTGATGGCGCCGCTGACGCGCAACCGCGCGCCCGGCCAATTGCCCAATGCGCTGATGCGCGAGTACTACCGCCAGCGCGCCAACCCGGCCACCGGCGCCGGCCTGATCGTCACCGAGGCCACCCAGGTCAGCCCCATGGGCCAGGGCTACCTGGACACGCCCGGCATCCACAGCGCCGAGCAGGTCGCGGCCTGGCGCCCCATCACCGACGCCGTGCACGCCGAGGGCGGCAAGGTGGTGGTGCAGCTCTGGCATGTGGGCCGCATCTCGCACAGCAGCCTGCTGCCGGGTGGCGCCCAGCCGGTGTCGTCGACCAGCCGCCCGGCCAAGGGCAAGACCTTCACCAGCGCCGGCTTCGTCGATTGCTCGGCGCCGCGCATGCTGCGCACGGACGAGCTGCCCGGCCTCATCGACGACTACCGCCGCGCGGCGCGCAACGCCATCGATGCCGGCTTCGACGGCGTGGAGGTGCACGCCGCCAACGGCTACCTGATCGAGCAGTTCCTGCGCGACAGCATCAACGACCGCGCCGACGCCTACGGCGGCAGCATCGCCAACCGGGCGCGGCTGCTGGTCGAGGTACTGCAGGCGATCACTGCCGAGATCGGCGGCGGGCGCACGGGCATCCGGCTGTCGCCGATCACGCCGGTCAACGACGCCGGCCAGGACAGCGACCCGGCGGCCCTCTACGGCCACGTGGTGCGCCAGCTGGCACCGATGGGGCTGGCCTTCCTGCACATCATCGAAGGCCAGACCGGCGGCGCGCGCGACCTGACGGCCAAGGGCGTGCCCGCTTTCGACTACGCCGCCCTGCGCGCCCTGGCCGGCAACACGCCCTGGATGCTGAACAACGGCTACACGCGCCAGATGGCGCTGGACGCCGTGGCCGGCGGCGCGGCCGACGCGGTGGCCTTCGGCAAGCCCTTCATCGCCAACCCCGACCTGGGCGCCCGGCTGCGCGCCGACGCACCCTGGCAGGCCATCGACCAGGCCACGCTGTACGGCGGCGGCGCGGCGGGCTACACCGACTACCCGACGCTGCACAGCGCCGCGGCTTGAACCGGCCCGGCCTGACTGCCGGGCACAGCGCACGCATCGCCGGCACCCTGCTGCTGGCTGCTGCTGCCGGCGCCATCGCCCAGGCCCTGCACGGGCCGCTGCCGTGGATGATCGGCCCGCTGCTGGTGACTGCCATCGCCAGTGCCGGCGGGCTGCCGACCGCCGCGTCACTGGCGCTGCGCAACGCCGGGCAATGGATCATCGGCACCACGCTGGGCCTGTACTTCACGCCCACCGTCGTTCAGGTGCTCGTCAACCTGGGGCCGGCCATCGCGCTGGGCGTGGTCTGGGCCCTGCTGCTGGGCCACGGCTTCTACCGCTTCCTGCTGCGGCTGGAGCCCGGCGGCTCGCTGCAGCCGGCGTCGGCCTACTTCGCCGCGGCCATCGGCGGCGCGTCCGAGATGGCGCTGATGGCCGAGCGCAACCACGCGCAGGTCGACCGCGTGGCCTCGGCCCATTCGCTGCGGGTGCTGATCGTGGTGGTGCTGATTCCGTTCGCCTACCAGGCGCTGGGTGTGCACGGCGCGGACCTGGCAGTGAAGGCCACCAGCACGGTGAACCCCGGCGGCCTGGCCGCGCTGCTGGCCGCCACCGCGGCAGGCGGCGCGGTGATGTGGCGGCTGAAGGTGCCCAACCCCTGGGTGCTGGGCGCCCTGGTGGTCAGCATGGCGCTGACCGGCAGCGGCGTCGCCTGGTCGGCCATGCCGCGGCCGATGGCGAGTGCCGCGCAGCTGGCCATCGCGGTGATGCTGGGCGTGCGCTTCACCCCGGCCTCGGTGCGCGCGGCGCCGCGCTGGCTGGGCGCGGTGGCGCTGGGCACGCTGGGCATGATCCTGCTGTCGGCCGGCTTTGCCGCGCTGCTGGCCTGGGGCTGGGGCCTGCATCCGGCCACCGCCCTGCTGGCCACTTCACCCGGCGGCATGGCCGAGATGGCGATCACCGCCAGCGTGCTGGGCCTGGGCGTGCCCGTGGTCACGGCCTTCCACGTCGTGCGTTATGCCGCGGTGCTGGTGCTGACCGCGCCGCTGTGGCGGCTGGAGGCGGCGCGGCTGGCCCGCGCCGGCCAGCTCAGGTGAAGCTGCGCCGCCCGCCGCGCTGGTGCTTGGCCAGGAACAGCTCGCGCAGATTGACCTCGCGCGGGCCGGGTTCCAGCGTGAATTCCTCGCCCGCCTGCACCAGCCCCGGGTGCAGCACCGCCAGGTAGGCGCCGCAGTAGCCGCTCTGGTTCATCAGGCTGCTGGCCTGCGGAAAGCCCATCACCGCGTTGAACTTGTAGCAGGGGTTGCGCGGCTCGCTGACGACCAGGGTGCAGCCCGGGCCGCGCAGCATGTCGCCGATCCACAGCTGCGCTTCGTCGATGCCGTCGACGGTGAGGTTCTCGCCGAACAGGCCCGGCGCGATCGGCGCATCGGCCGCTGCCACGCCGGCCTGGGCACGCACCGTCTGCCAGAACGCGAGGTGCTGCACCGGGTACAGGTAGACCGCCTTGCTCTGGCCGCCGTGCACGCTCTGGTCGGCCTGCTCGTCGCCTTCCAGCCCCAGGGCGAAGACGCCCACCGGGCCTTCCACCGGCTGCTTGCCGATGGCGGTGGACACGGGGCGGCCCTGGATCAGCCGCTTGGCGGCGCGGGCGGTGTTGACGCTCAGGATCTTCATGGCGCCGGATTGTCCGTGGCCGCGGCAACCTGGCGCTCGTCCCGGGCAATGCGCCCGTCGACCAGCTCGATCACCCGGTCGCAGCGCGCGGCCAGGCGCGGGTCGTGGGTGACGATCAGGAAGGCAGTGCCCAGCTCGCGGTGCATGCGCCGCATCAGGCGGAACACCTCGTCGGACGCCGCGGTGTCCAGGTTGCCGGTGGGCTCGTCGGCCAGCACCAGCGGCGGCGCACCGACCAGGGCGCGGGCGATGGCCACGCGCTGCTGCATGCCACCCGACAGCTCGCCCGGCCGCTTGGCGGCGGCGGCTTCCAGGCCGACGGCGCGCAGCATCGCCAGCGCCCGGTCGCGCTCGGCGGCGCTGACCGTGCCGTCGCGCATCAGCGCCGGCAGGGTCACGTTCTCCAGCGCGCTGAAGGCCGGCAACAGGTGGTGGAACTGGAACACGAAGCCCAGCGTGCGGCGCCGGCGCAGGGTCAGCGCGGCGTCGTCCAGCCCAGCCACCTCGTCGCCCTGCAGGCGGTAGCTGCCGGTGGTCAGCGGCTCCAGCAGGCCGATGATGTTCAGCAGCGTGCTCTTGCCCGAGCCCGACGGCCCGATCAGCGCGGCGAATTCACCCGCGGCCAGCGACAGCGACAGGCCGCGCAGCACCTCGGCCTCGTTCGGGCGGCCGACGTTGTAGCGCTTGCGCAGGTCGGCCAGTTCCAGCAGCGGTGGCGCACTCATAGGCGAATGGCCTGCGCGGGGTCCAGGGCGGCTGCGCGCCGCGCCGGCGCGACCGCCGCGATCACGCCGCAGACGGTGGCGATGGCGGCGATCTGCAGCGCCATTTTCGGGTGCAGCGTGATGATGAACAGCGGCAGGCCGTCGCTGCCCTTGACGAAGTGGGTGAAGGCCCAGATCAGGCCCACGGCCAGCCCCACGCCCAGGGCCGAGCCCAGCGCGCCGACCACCGCGCCCTGCAGCAGGAAGATGCGCAGCACCTGGCCGCGCGTCGTGCCCATCGCCCGCAGGATGCCGATCTCGCGCCGCTTCTGCACCACGCTGACCACCAGCACGCTGGCGATGCCCAGCACCACCACCACCATCACCACGGCGCGGATCAGGCCGGTGCTGATCGACTGCGCGTTCAGCGCCGACACCAGCGGCGCATTCGTGTCCTGCCAGCTCTCCACCTTGTACGGCCAGCGCTGCGCCAGCGACTTGGCCAGGCCCGGCGCCTGCCAGACGTCGTCCAGCGCCAGGTCGATGTTGGTGGCGCCGCCGGGCAGGCCGACCAGGCTTTGCGCGGCGCGCAGCGGCACCAGCACCGTGCGGCGGTTCAGCTCGCGCACCCCCAGGTCCACCAGGGCGGTGATGCGCACCGCATCGCTGACGGCACCTGCGCCGGTGCCGGTGACGAGGTTGACGCGGTCGCCCACGCGCACGCCCAGGTCGCCGGCGAGGTCGCGGCCCAGGATGCCCTCGCCCGGTCCGAGGCGCAGCGTGCCGGCGACCAGCTTGCTGTTGAGGTTGACGATGCGGGCGTAGCGCTCGATCTCGACACCGACCAGGGCGATGGATTTCGTCGCCTCGCCGCGCTGGGCCAGGCCGGCGCCGGCCACCATCGGCGAGACGGCAGCCACGCCCGGCGCGGCGTCCAGCAGCGGCAGCAGGGCCTGCCAGTTGGCCACCGAGCGCGGGCGCTGGGCGCGCGGCTGCACCTGCAGCAGTTGTGCGCCCGATGCCGGCGCGGCCGCCGCGGCCACCACCTCGTCGGGCGGGCTCAGCGTGACATGCGGCTGCGCGCCCAGGGTCTTCTCCAGCGTGTTGGCCTGCAGGCCGCTGACCAGGGCCGAGATGTAGGCCACCACCGCCACGCCCGCAGCCACGCCGACGATGATCAGCAGGCTCTGCATGCGGCCTTCGCGCAGGAAGCGCAGCGCCACGCGGTGTTCGAAACCCAGCCAGGACAGCATGGTCGGCAGCGTCACCGCCTCAGCGACCCATCGCGCCGCTGAGCGCGGCGCCGCCGCTGCCGGTGGCGCCCGGTGCCGGCCCGGCGGCGGCGCTGGTGTCCGCCGTCGCCCGGGCGCCGGGGCCAGGCGTGGCGGCCAGCAGCACGGTGTCGCCGGCCGCCACGCCGTCCAGCGCCTCGGCGCCGTCCAGCGTTTGCAGGCCCAGGCGCACGCGCACGGCCTGCACGCGGCCGTCGACCAGGCGGTGCACCGTCACCCGGCCCTCGGCCACCGGGCCGATGAAGGCCGCGGCCGGCAGCACCAGGGCGCGGTCGCGTCGGCCGGTCTCGACCGCGATCGACAGCGTCATGTCCTCGCGCAGGAAGGCCGGGGCCGCGTCCGGCACCGTCAGCTTGACCTCGACCGCGCCGCGCTGGGCGTCGACCAGGGGCGCGATGTGGTCCACCCGGGCGGCGAAGCGCTGGCCGGGGTAGGCGTCGGCCACCACGCTGGCGGTCTGGCCGGTCTGCAGCTGGCCCAGGTAGCGCTCGTCGACCTGGCCGCTCAGCTGCACCGGCCCCTGCAGCGCCAGCGCCAGCAGGGCGCGGCCGGGCTGCACGATCTGGCCGGGCTCGACGCTGCGCTGCAGCACGCGGGCGTCGGCCGGCGCCCGCAGCACGGCCTGGGCCAGGCGGGCGGCGGCGGCTTCGGCGGCGGCCTCGGCCAGGGCCAGCGCGGCCTGCGCCTGGGCGATGTCGGTGCCCTGGTCGGCCACGGCGCTGCGCTGGGCGGCGGCGGCGTCACGCTGGGCCTGGGCGACGGCGACGGCGCGCTGCGCCTCGTCCAGACGCGCCGGGCTGACGAAGCCCTGGGCCAGCAGCTCGCGCGTGCGGCGCAGCTCGGCCTGGGCGGCCAGCAGGGTCGACTCGGCTTGCGCGACGCCCGCCTGGGCGGCACCGCGGCCGGTGCTGCGCAGGCCAGCCAGGCGCGCCGCGGCCTGCTGCGCGCTGGCGCGGGCCTGCGCCAGGGCGGCGCGCAGCTCGGCGTCCTCCAGCTGCACCAGCGGCTGGCCGGCGCGCACGGCGGCGCCCTCGGCCACCCCCACCGCCTGCACCCGGCCGGTGATGGTGGCGCCCACGTCCACCCGCTGCGGCGCGGCCACGCGGGCGGCGAACAGCAGGCTGCGCTGCAGCGCTGCCGGCTGCAGCACCAACGCCGGCACCGCAGGCACCCGGCCGGCCCACCAGCCGGCAGCCACGGCCAGCGCCGCCAGAACGATCAACAGGACGACGAGCAGGCGGCGGGGCATGGGCGCATTCTTCCACTCGCGTGACGGCAGTCTCTGCGCTGCCGCCCGGACCGGGCATCAAGTCATGCGGATCTTGCATGACCCCCAGCAAACCGGCGGTTACCACGCCATTACACTCAAATGACAATCCCATCGCCGACCACCCCCGGCACGGGATGCCGACACCGAAGTAACCGCTTCGTGATCGTCTCCAGCGACCGCCGGCACCCTGTCCGGGCCCGGTCGCCACCGCCAGGACCACCCCCTCCTCCACCTCCATCACGCGGCATTGCAAGAGCCTCGGTGGCAGCGCCCACACCTGGTCCGTCAGCGGGCCGGTCCTCGGGCGGTCCTCGGGTCTCCTGCAAATCCGCTTTCAAACCTCAGCCGATTGGAGATCCCGATGAACCAGCCCGTGATGGAAGGCCTGCGCCTGAACGTCCCTGCCTATGTGAAGCACAGCCGCCTGGTGGCCTGGGTGGCCGAAATGGCCGCGCTGACCGAAGCCAGCGACGTGTACTGGTGCGACGGCAGCCAGGCGGAGTACGACCGCCTGTGCCAGCTGCTGGTCGACGCCGGCACGTTCAAGAAACTGAACCCCGCCAAGCGCGCCAACAGCTTCCTGGCGCTGAGCGACCCGAGCGACGTCGCCCGGGTGGAAGACCGCACCTTCATCTGCAGCGCGCAGAAGGACGACGCCGGCCCGACCAACAACTGGATGGACCCGGCCGAGATGCGCGCCCTGCTGCAGACCGGGCCGAACGCCTTGTTCAAGGGCTGCATGAAGGGCCGCACGATGTACGTCGTGCCCTTCAGCATGGGCCCGCTGGGCTCGCCCATCGCCCACATCGGCGTGGAGCTGAGCGACAGCGCCTACGTGGCAGTGAACATGCGCATCATGACCCGCATGGGCCGCGCCGTGTTCGAGGTGCTGGGTGACGACGGCGCCTTCGTGCCCTGCGTGCACACCGTGGGCGCGCCGCTGCAGCCGGGCGAGCAGAGCGCCGCCTGGCCCTGCAACAAGACCAAGTACATCGTCCACTACCCCGAGACGCGCGAGATCTGGTCCTATGGCTCGGGCTACGGCGGCAACGCCCTGCTGGGCAAGAAGTGCTTCGCGCTGCGCATCGCCAGCACCATGGGGCGTGACCAGGGCTGGCTGGCCGAGCACATGCTGATCCTGGGCGTGACCAGCCCCGCCGGCAAGAAGTACCACGTCGCCGCCGCCTTCCCCAGTGCCTGCGGCAAGACCAACTTCGCGATGCTGGTGCCGCCGAAGGCGCTGGACGGCTGGACCGTGACCACGGTCGGCGACGACATCGCCTGGATCAAGCCGGGCGCCGACGGTCGCCTGCATGCGATCAATCCCGAGGCCGGCTACTTCGGCGTGGCGCCGGGCACGAACTACAAGACGAATCCGAACTGCATGGATTCGCTCAAGCAGGACGTGATCTTCACCAACGTGGCGCTGACCGACGACGGCGACGTGTGGTGGGAAGGCATGGACG
>Ga0116179_1003600_pt1 | contig 10644 bp, 9 predicted proteins | sample AD_UKC071_MetaG_FD_89751 | JGI IMG/M metagenome (GOLD analysis project Ga0116179, IMG submission 89751) | Active sludge microbial communities of municipal wastewater-treating anaerobic digesters from USA - AD_UKC071_MetaG | ecosystem: Engineered > Bioreactor > Anaerobic > Digestate | place: USA...
CAGCTGCGACTCGACCAGCCCACCCAGTTCCATCACACGGGCAGAGGCGCTGTTGAGTTCGCTGTCGAACTGGCTTGAGAGGTGTTTTTCGGGCATGGTGTCTCCTTAACCGAAACGGCCGGTGATGTAGTCTTCGGTTTCTTTGCGCTGGGGCTTGAAGAACATCTGCTCGGTGTCGCCGAACTCGATCAGGTCACCCAGGTACATGTAGGCGGTGTAGTCGCTGCAGCGGGCGGCCTGCTGCATGTTGTGCGTCACGATCACCACGGTGTAGTCGTTCTTCAACTCGGAGATCAGTTCTTCCACCTTGGCGGTGGAGATCGGGTCGAGTGCCGAGCAGGGCTCGTCGAGCAACAGCACCTCGGGCTTGATGGCAATGCCGCGTGCGATGCACAGGCGCTGCTGCTGGCCGCCGGACAGGCCCGAGCCGCTCTGCTGCAGCTTGTCCTTCACTTCGGTCCACAACGCGGCCTTGCGCAGCGCCCATTCGACGCGTTCATCCATGTCGGTGGCGTTCAGGTTCTCGAACAGGCGCACGCCGAAGGCGATGTTGTCGTAGATCGACATCGGGAAGGGCGTGGGCTTCTGGAACACCATGCCCACCTTGGCGCGGATCAAAGCCACGTCCTGCTTGCTGGTGAGCAGGTTCTCGCCGTCCAGCACGATCTGGCCTTCAGCGCGTTGCTCGGGGTACAGCTCGAACATGCGGTTGAAGGTGCGCAGCAGCGTGGACTTGCCGCAGCCCGAGGGTCCGATGAAGGCAGTGACCTTGTTCTCGGGAATGGACATGTTGATGTTCTTCAACGCATGGAACTTGCCATAGTAGAAGTTGAGGTCCTTGACCGCGATCTTCGGCGCCACGGTAGGGGATGCAATAGCGTTCATGACAGTTTTTCCTGCGTTATTTCTGGCGGGTCACGATACGTGCCACGATGTTGAGACCCAGCACGGCCATGGTGATGAGGAACACCCCGGCCCAGGCCAGGCTCTGCCAGTTCTCATACGGGCTCATGGCGAACTTGAAAATCGTCACCGGCAGGCTGGCCATCGGCTTGGACAGGTCGGCATTCCAGAACTGGTTGTTCAGCGCGGTGAACAGCAAGGGCGCGGTCTCACCTGCGATGCGGGCCACGGCCAGCAGCACACCAGTGATCACACCGGCCTTGGCTGCACGCAGTGTGATCTTGATGATGACCTTCCACTTGGGCGTGCCCAGTGCATAGGCCGCTTCGCGCAGGCCAGCAGGCACCAGCAGCAGCATGTTTTCGGTGGTGCGGATCACTACCGGGATCACGATCAGCGCCAGGGCAATCACACCGGCCCAGCCGGAATAGCTCTTGAAGCGGGCGACCACCACGGCATACACAAACAGGCCAATGACGATGCTGGGCGCCGACAGCAGGATGTCGTTCACGAAGCGGGTCACCGAGGCCAGCCAGCCATGGGTGTCGTATTCAGCCAGGTAGATACCAGCCATCACACCGATGGGCGTACCCACGAAAGTGGCCAGGGTCACCATCACCATCGAACCAAAAATGGCGTTGGAGATGCCACCGTCTTCATTGGGCGGCGGGGTCATCTGGGTGAACAGGGCCAGGTTCAGCCCGCCCAGGCCCAGGCGCAGGGTTTCCCACAGGATCCAGACCAGCCAGAACAGGCCAAAGCCCATGGCGGCCAGCGACAGGAACAGCGCAATCTTGTTGACGCGGTTGCGGCTGTTGAAGCGGGCCTGCCGCGCGGCGGCATGGTCGGCCGCGGAGATGAGGCGTTGGGCGGTGCTCATGATTTCTTGCCTTCGCTCTTCTTCAGACGGGTCAGCAGCAGCTTGGAGCAGCTCAGCACCACGAAGGTGATGAAGAACAGCACCAGGCCCAGGTAGATCAGCGATGCCTGGTGCAGGCCTTCGCCAGCTTCGGCAAATTCGTTGGCCAGGGCCGAGGTGATGCTGTTGGCCGCCTCGAACAGGCTCAGCGAATTGAGCTGGTTCATGTTGCCGATGACGAAGGTCACCGCCATGGTCTCACCCAGTGCGCGGCCCAGGCCGAGCATGATGCCGCCGATCACACCGGTCTTGGTGTAGGGCAGCACCACCTTGGAGATGACTTCCCAGGTGGTGGAGCCGAGGCCATAGGCCGATTCCTTCAGCAGCGGGGGGGTCACTTCAAACACGTCACGCATCACCGAAGCAATGAACGGGATGATCATGATCGCCAGAATGATGCCGGCGGACAGGATGCCGATACCCACCGGCGGGCCGGACACGAAGGCGCCCAGCACCGGCACGCCCGAGAACACGGCCTGCAGCGGCTGCTGCACATACTTGGCCAGGATGGGGGCAAACACCATCAGGCCCCACATGCCGTACACGATGGACGGCACGGCAGCCAGCAGTTCGATGGCGGTGCCCAGCGGCCGCTTGAGCCAGGAGGGCGACAGCTCGGTCAGGAACAGTGCGATACCGAAGCTCACCGGCACCGCGATCAGCAGCGCGATGACCGAGGTGGCCAGGGTACCGTAGATCATCACCAGGCCGCCGTACTCGTTGAGCACGGGGTCCCAGGTGGTGCTGGTCAGGAAACCCAGGCCGTATTTGGCGATCGCGGGCCAGGCCCCGATCACCAGAGAGCCGAGGATGCCGATCAGCAGAGCCAGGGTCAGCAGAGCCGCCCCCTTGGCCAGCCAGCCGAACAGCTTGTCAGCCACCGTGCCGGACAGCAGGGGCTTCTTCGTAGGGGGTTTGGTCATGGTGTTGCCGCGCCCCGCCGAAGATGCGGGAGCGTGGTTGACCGGCAGTGTAGTGGACACGTGTCAGCTCTGTGATCGGCAGGCGAATGGTGCGGAAATCCGGTGGATTACTTCGCTGCCACGGTCTTGCCGGATGCGTCCTTGATGTCGTCCCAGGACTTGTAGATGATCTGCTTGACCTTGTCGGGCATGGGCACGTAGTCCAGGTCACCGGCGGTCTTGTCACCGTTCTTGTAGGCCCAGTCGAAGAACTTCAGGGCGGTGGTGGCCTGTGCGGGCTTGTCCTGGGTCTTGTTCATCAGGATGAAGGTGGCCGAGGTGATGGGCCAGGCGTCCTTGCCAGGCTGGTTCGTCAGGATCTGGTAGAAGCTCTTGTCCCACTCGGCGCCCGCAGCAGCGGCCTTGAAGTTGTCGTCGTCAGGCGAGACGAAGTTGCCGGCGGCGTTCTGCAGCTTGGCGTAGTTCATCTTGTTCTGCTTCACATAGGCGTACTCGACGTAGCCGATGGAGTTGGGCAGGCGACCCACGAATGCGGCCACGCCTTCGTTGCCCTTGCCGCCGGCACCCGTGGGCCAGTTCACGGCGGTGCCTTCACCGACCTTGGACTTCCACTCGGGGTTGACCTTGCTCAGGTAGTTGGTGAAGCCGAAGGTGGTGCCGGAGCCATCGGCGCGGCGCACCGGGGCGATGGCAGCGTCGGGCAAGGCCACGCCGGGGTTCAGCGCCTTGATGGCGGGATCGCTCCAGTTGGTGATCTTGCCCAGGTAGATGTCACCCAGCACCTGGCCGCTGAGCTTCAGCTCGCCGGGCTTGATGCCAGCCACGTTGATCACCGGCACGATGCCGCCGATCACGGTGGGGAACTGCACCAGGCCCTTGGCCTTCAGGTCTTCGTCCTTCAGCGGAGCGTCGGAAGCGCCGAAATCCACCGTCTTGGCTTCGATCTGCTTCAGGCCGGCACCCGAACCCACGGACTGGTAGTTGATCTTCACACCCGTGGCCTTGTTGTAGTCGGAGGCCCACTTGGAGTAGAGCGGTGCGGGGAAGCTGGCACCCGCGCCGGTGGCTTCCTGCTGTGCCCAGGCACTGGAGAAACCCACGGCAGCCAGGGACAGGGTCAGGACTTGGATCATCGACTTCTTCATGGATACACCTCGTACGTTGAAAAGCATGGCGGGAATTCGCTTGAGGTGCACTGTAGAAGCGCCGTATGACAGTGTCGTGACATTTTCAGGCCGTCACAAAAGCATCTTGCGCCGGTAGCCGCCCCGACATCCACATCTTCATCCGTCACGTCCAGGTCACACAAGAAATGTAATGTTTTGCGTCATTTCCATGCAGATATTTTTCATATTTCTGCCTTTTTGCCCAGGTTTTACCTTGGCATATAGCTATCAAAAATGAAGCAAAATACCTCCCCATATTTCCCCAAGGCAGGCCAATCCGCACCCGCCTCCACCCGCCGCCAGTGGCTGCAGGCCACTGCGGCCGGCATGCTGGCCTGTAGCACTGCCCTGCAGGCCCAGCCCGCCGGCAAGGGCGCGGGAGCCAGGCCCGCCGCCGGGACGCCGGTGGCCACCGTGGTGCAGATCGTGGACATGTCGGCCGACCAGCAGGACATCAGCCGTGACCTGGTGGTGGGCGCCCGAGCCGCCTGGCAGTCCTTCAACGCACAGGGTGGGCTCAAGGGCCGCCCTGTGCTGCACCGGGTGCTGGAGACCGACGGCAGCGCCGACAGCCTGCAGGCCGCCTGGCAGGCCACCCGCAAGGACAGCAGCTGCGTGGCCCTGGCCGGCTGCACCGGCAACAGCGTTGCTGCGGCCGTGATAGGGCTGCAGGCGCAAGGCACTGCCGACGAACGTCTGGCCCACATGGCGCCCTGGCTGCAGAATGCCGACACCGTGCTGGACGACGCCAGCTTCCCCATCTTTGCCGACCACCATGCCCAGATCGAACACGCCCTGAAATCGCTGGCGGTGATGGGCGTGCGCGAGCTGGGGGTGGTGTATGCCAGCCCTGCCGCCCGCACCGCGTCCAAAGGGGAGCTGGAGCGCACCAGCCAGGCACTGAAGCTGCGACTGGTCACCCTGCCCGCCGCCGCCAGCCTGACCGCCACGGCCCAGCAGCTGCCGGCGCAGGCCCCGTCCATCCTGCTGTTCATGGGCGGCACTCCCGAACTCGCCCAGTTCATGCAGGGTATGAAAGGCCGCAAGACCCAGCATTTCGTGGTAGCCATGGCCGACGCCAACCTGCAGACCCTGGCCCAGCTGGGCAGCCTCACCAGCACCGCGCCGGTGGTGGTCACCCAGACCGTGCCCCTGGTCAACGCAGGCCTGCCGGTGGTGCGCGCCTACCGCGACGCGATGGTGCGGTACTACGACGAGCCGCCCACCCCGCAAAGCCTGGCCGGTTTCATCGGGGCGCGCTACGCCATCACCGTGCTGCAAGGGCTGGACACCGCCCCTACCCGCCAGAACGTGCTGGCCGCCTGCCAGCGCCGCAGCCCGCTGGACCTGGGCGGATTCCAGGTGCGCTTCGACGGCAGCAAACGCAGCGGGCACTATGTCACGCAGAGCATGCTGTCGCCCGATGGACGGGTGGTGGGGTAGGACAGGCACACCATGCGATCCCCCGATGGGTGCTATGCTGCGCCGCAAAATAACAGGCGCAAATCCCCCAGCACCATGCAAAACGGAACCCTACTCGCCGCCCTTGACCTGGGCTCCAACAGCTACCGCCTGGAAATCGGCCGCCTGGAACATGGCCAGATCCTGCGCACGGAATACCTCAAGGAAACCGTGCGCCAGGGCAACGGACTGGACGCCGACCGCAACCTGACCCCCGATGCCATGCAGCGCGGCTGGGACTGCCTGGCCCGCTTCGGCGAACGCATCGCCGGCTTCGAGCGCACCCACGTGCGCGCCGTGGCCACCCAGACCCTGCGCGAAGCCCGCAACCGCGACGTTTTCCTGGCCCGCGCCAGCGAACTGCTGAAATTCCCCATCGACGTGGTGTCCGGCCCCGAAGAGGCACGGCTGATCTACCAGGGCGTGTCGCACCTGCTGCCCCAGTCGGACGAGCGCCGCCTGGTGGTGGACATCGGCGGGCGCTCCACCGAGATGATCCTGGGCCAGCACTACAACGCCAACGTGGTCGCCTCGTTCCGCGTGGGCAGCGTGGCCTGGTCGATGAAATACTTCCCCCAGGGCCAGTTCACCGCGCAGGCCTTCCAGATCGCCGAGATCGCCGCCAAGGCCGTGCTGGACGAAGCCCTGGACAGCTACCAACCCGGCACCTGGGACGTGGCCTACGGCGCGTCCGGCACCGTGGGCGCCATCGGCGACATCCTCGCCGCCGCGGGCGAGCAGCCCGGCACCATCACCCGCGCCGGGCTGGACATGCTGCTGGAGCGCCTGCTGCGCGCCCAGAGCGCCGACCGGGTGCGCATGGACGGCCTCAAGGAAGACCGCCGCGCCGTCATCGGCGGCGGCGTGAGTGTGCTGCGCGCCATCTTCGACCTGCTCTCCATCGAGCAGATGGAAGTGGCCCAGGGTGCGCTGCGCCAGGGTGTGCTCTACGACCTGATCGCCCGCGAACTGCCGCAGACCGACATGCGCATGTCCACCGTGCAGCTGCTGAGCCGCAAGTTCGGCATCGACACCGTGCAGGCCCAGCGGGTGAGCCAGGTGGCGCAGGCCCTGTTTGCGCAAGCGCTTCCCGGCCACAACGAACGCCCCACCCGCAAGCTCGGCTGGGCCGCGCAACTGCACGAAATCGGCTGCCAGATTTCCCACAGCGACCACCACCGCCACGGCGCCTACATCCTGCGCAACACCGACGCGCCCGGCTTTGCCCTGCCCGAGCTGGAAGCCCTGTCCACCCTGGTGCTGGCCCACCGCGGCAAGCTGCGCAAGGTGGAAGTGGCGCTGACCGACCGGCAGTTCGTGCTGCAACTCGTCTGCCTGCGCCTGGCCGTGGCCCTGTGCCACGCCCGCCGCGACCCCGATACCGACGCCATCCGCCTCAGCCTGGAAGGCCAGGCCATCCAGGTGAGCGCCAGTGCCGGCTGGGCCGCTGCCTACCCCCAGTCCGCCCACCTGCTGCGCGAAGAAGCCGCCGCCTGGCAGCGCACCGCCTGGACGCTGGACGCTGTTTTTTCGTGAGAAAAACGGTATAAACGGTTTATACTGTTTATACCGTTTCACACAAAACAAACACCATGTCCACCACCCCCGCCTCGACCGCATCCGCACCGACCACCGCCCCCACTGCTGCACCAGCACCTGCAGCGCCCGCGCCTTCCCCCGCAGCAGCAGCGGCCCCCAAGGCACCTGCCAAAGCAGCACCCAAAGCCGCCCCCGCAGCCAAAGCCGTGAAACCGGCCGCGCCCAAGGCCAAGAAGCCCGCAGCCAAGCCTGTCGCAGCGGCCAAGGCTCCCGCTGCCCCCAAGGCGCCGAAGGCAGCCAAGCCCGCCAAAGTCGAGGTGAAGGCCGAACCCAAGCCCAAAAAAGCCAAGCTGGTGCGCGACAGCTTCACCATCCCCAAGCCCGAATACCTGGTGCTGGACGAGATCAAGCAACGTGCCCAGACACTGGCCCGCCCAGTGAAGAAGAGTGAAATCCTGCGTGCAGGCATCAAGGCCCTGGCTGCGCTGACCAATGTCGCCCTGCTGGCCGCCTTGGCAGCGGTGCCGGCCATCAAGACCGGGCGGCCTTCCACGGAAGAAGTGGCGGAGCAAAGCAAGCCGGTAAAGAAGGCGCGTAACGCCAAGCGCTGAACACGTTCCCGGCAACTCCGCAGGCAATAGCTACATAAAAGATAGCTTATTGCCTGCTTATCAAAAGGGCCGCAGGCCCTTTTTTCACATCAGATGCTGGTGCAGACTGTCAGCCGTCAGCCACGCCGACCACACGAAGGACCTGCCCTACAACACCTCCGGCGACTGCACCGTCACGATCACCGTCTGCATGGACTCCAGCCGCTGCCGCTGCCGCAGCCACCACACGGCCCCTTTGCGCACCGAGCAATCGGCGGCCGAGAAGCCTACCAGCTCGGCGATGGTCTGCCCCAGCACGGGCTGGTGGCCCACCACCAGCACGGTACCCTTGCCTTTGGGCCACTGGGCCAGCTCCAGCAGCTCGGCGGGGGTGCAGCCGGGCAGCAGCTCGGCGCGCAGCTTGTATTTGCGGCCCAGGGCCAGGGCGGTCTGTTCGGTGCGGCGGGCGGGGCTGCAGATGATGCGGGCGCCGTCGGGCAGTCGCCTGTCCAGCCAGGCGGCCATACGGGCGGCCTGCTTTTCGCCACGCGAGGTCAGCGGGCGCTGCAGGTCTTCCATGTCTTCGGATTCGTCCAGAGCTTCGGCGTGACGCCACAAAATGAGATCCATCATCGGGGTCTTTCTCCGCACTCAGGCGGACGTGTGGGAAAAGGCTCGGATGGCAACCACGATGACCATCGTCTGGATCAGCGCCGCCCGCCGTAGCGCCCCATCAGCGCGTCCTGGGCGCCGTTGCCAGCGTCGCCCCGGCCCGTGCGGGTGTAGGTGCCGTCGGGCCCCTGCAGCCAGGCGTCGCGGTCGTCGCACAGGTAGGCCACCAGGCATTCGTCGATGAGGCGCTGGCGCAGCTCCGGGTCATACACCGGCCAGGCCAACTCCACCCGGCGCATCATGTTGCGGTTCATCCAGTCGGCGCTGGAGAGGTACAGCTCCTGCACCTCGCCCGTGGCGAAATAGAACACCCGCGAATGCTCCAGAAAGCGCCCGATGATGGACCGCACCCGGATGTTGTCGGTCACGCCCGGCACCTGCGCGGGCAGCATGCAGGCGCCGCGCACGATCAGGTCGATCTGCACGCCGGCCTGGCCGGCGCGCACCAGCGCGTCGATGAGGGCCACGTCGGTCAATGCATTCATCTTCGCCACGATGCGCCCTGGCACACCCTGGCGCACACCTTCGGCAATCTGGGCGATCTTCTCCACCAGCCGGCGGTGCAGATGGAACGGGGCCATCCACAGGTGCTTCAGGCGCGGCAGCCGGTTGTGGCTGGCCAGGTGGGAGAACACGGCGTCCATCTCGCTGGTGAGGCGGGTGTCGGCGGTGAGATGGCTGATGTCGGTATAGAGCCGTGCGGTGCGCGGGTTGTAGTTGCCGGTGGACAGGTGCCCGTAGCGCCGCAGGTGGCGGCCTTCACGGCGGGTGACCAGCAGCATCTTGGCGTGGGTCTTGAGGCCCATCACGCCATACACCACCTGGGCGCCCACCGATTCCAGCGCCTCGGCCCAGTTGATGTTGGCCTCTTCGTCGAAACGGGCTTTCAGCTCCACCACGGCGGTGACTTCCTTGCCGCGCCGCACGGCTTCACACAGCAGGTCCATCAGTTCGGAGTCGGCCCCGGTGCGGTAGATGGTCTGCTTGATGGCCAGCACCTGCGGGTCATTCACCGCCTCGCGCAAAGACTCCAGCACACCGCCAAAGCTCTCGAAGGGCTGGTGCAGCAGCATGTCGCCTTTGCGCAGTTGCTCCATGATGGGCACACCCGGCTGCATCTGGTGCGGCCAGCGTGGCGCCCAGCCGGGAAACAGCAGCGCAGGGTCATTCACCAGGTCGATCAGCTGGGTCAGGCGCACCAGGTTGACGGGGCCTTGCACGCGGTAGAGCGCGGCCTCGGGCAGGTCGAACTGGCGCTGCAGGAAGTCAAGCAGAAACTGCGAGCAGCCCGCCGACACCTCCAGTCGCACGGCCTGGCCGTAGTGCCGCTGCTGCAGGCCCTGGCGCAGGGCGGTGCGCAGGTTGCGCACGTCTTCCTCGTCCACTGCCAGGTCAGAGTGGCGCGTGACGCGGAACTGCGAGAACTCGGTGACCTTGCGGCCCGGGAAAAGGTCACTCAAGTGGGCGCGGATGACGCTGGACAAACTCACGTAGTTGCGCCCCAGCGGCGCCACCTTGCCAGGCACCGCAATGAAGCGGGGCAGCACACGCGGCACCTTGACGATGGCCACCTCATTCACCCGGCCGAAGGCATCAGCACCTTCGAGCCGCACGATGAAGTTGAGCGACTTGTTGGCCACCTGCGGAAAGGGATGCGACGGGTCCAGCCCCACAGGGATCAGCAGCGGCTGCACTTCGCGGGCGAAGTACTCACGCACCCAGGCGCGCTGGGCCAGGTTGCGCTCGCCGTGCGACAGGATGTGGATGCCCTGGCGGGCAAAGGCAGGCAGCAGGCCGTCGTTGTACAAGGCGTATTGCCGCTCCACCAGCGTATGCACGGCAGTGGCCAGCGCCTCGAAGCTCTTCACGGTGGTGGCGCCCCGCTTCACACCGGCCTGCGCGGCGATCAGGTGGGGTGCCGCACGCACCTCGAAGAACTCGTCGAGGTTGGACGACACGATGCACAGGTAACGCAGGCGCTCCAGCAGCGGCACCTGGGGGCGGTAGGCCCAGTCGAGCACGCGCTCGTTGAAGGCCAGGATGCTGTGGTCGCGGTCCAGTAGGGCCAGCCCCGGAGCGGCGGCCTCGTCACGGTCGGAGGCAGCGGGGGGCGCAAACGGTGCGGGGGATTCGTCCTGCGGAGATGGCATCAAGGGTGGGCGCAAGCAAAGCCCCCTAGTATCCAACTGTTTCATGACAGGCGTGTGACAGAAGCCTCACTGGGGGTGTCAGCGTGTCGGGCGCGCCCACCCGCCGGCACCAGATGCGCCAGAAACTGCGCGGTGGACTCGGACCAGCTGAAGGACAAAGCCTGTGCCCGCGCCTCGTGCCGGGGCACAGCCAGGGCCTGCACACAGGCTTCCTGCAGGTCGTCGTGCAGCACACCACCGCGCACGGCCCCCCCGGCCGCGCCCAGCACCTGCAGCGGGCCGTCCACCGGGTAGGCCGCCAGCGGTGCGCCGCAGGACATG
>Ga0116179_1003602_pt1 | contig 10639 bp, 8 predicted proteins | sample AD_UKC071_MetaG_FD_89751 | JGI IMG/M metagenome (GOLD analysis project Ga0116179, IMG submission 89751) | Active sludge microbial communities of municipal wastewater-treating anaerobic digesters from USA - AD_UKC071_MetaG | ecosystem: Engineered > Bioreactor > Anaerobic > Digestate | place: USA...
AACACCAAAACAGTCAACGCAGCGACAAAAAGCAACGATTTGAAAATTTTATCTTTCATTCGCTAACAATTTTTCCATGGGGTACCGGTTTTTCATGATCGCTCATGGTCTTTGTTTCCGACAAAACATTTCCAACGGCAATTCCCGGATCGAAAACGGTCGATATCTTTTCTCCTTCAAAATGAATTTGGTCGATGATGCGTTGGGTTTTTTGTATTGCCTGCAAAGGCAGCGGTACATAATTCACCTGTTCGGCCAACTGTTGCCCGTCGGGACCAATAATGTAATTCAGTAAATCGACCAACACTTCGGCCTCTTGTCTTGAATGCCCACTGTAACCTTGATCTCGGTAAACCAATAGCCACGTCATCATACTGATGGGATACGCATTGGGGTGCGGCATATCGGTAAGCGTGACTTTCATATCGTCGGGCAAGTCGGTCTCGGCCGCAGCAGAAATGGTTTTCAATGTAGCTTTCACATAATTGCCTGCTTTATTTTTAATAATGGCCGACGGCATCTGCAACGTTAACGCATATTCCGACCCAACGTAACCGATAGCGCCTTCCGTCAGTTGTACGATACTTGCCACTCCCGGATTTCCTTTTGCAGCAAGACCGGCCTTCCACTTCAATGCTTTTCCCGCTCCCATTTCTTTGTTCCATTCGGGGCTCACTTTGTTTAGATATTCCGAAAAAACGAACGTCGTCCCACTACCGTCCGAACGATATACGGGCGTTATTTCCAAATCGGGAAAACGAATATTCGGATTCTCGGCTGCCACCCGCGGATCGTTCCATCGGGTAATTTTTCCCATAAAAATATCGGCAATAAGTTCACCTGTCAGCCGCAAGCTATCCACCCCGCTAAGCGTATAAGACAATACCACCCCACCCATGCAAGTGGGAATATGCACCACTTCCGCGCCCATCGATGCAGTTTCTTTTTCGTTTAAAAACGCATCGCTTGCGGCAAAATTAACCGATTTATCGCGCAAACTGCGGATACCGCCTCCGCTACCGATAGCCCCGTAATTGATTGTCACACCCGGATGTTTGCGCATGTAGTCTCTAAAAACAATACTATAAAAAGGATAAGGAAAGGTGGCACCTGCACCCGAAAGAGTAACTCCCACCGACCTTTTGCTCTTATCCCTGCTTCCACTGCAAGAAAAGAACGCCAAACTTATCAGGAGAAACCACAGCGTTTTTTTCATCATCGATTTAAAAATCTTATCTCGACTACAAAAGTATAACACTTATGTTACAAAGTTGTTACAAAAATATGACATAATTATTAAGTTTAAAAACTTAAACCCCGAATCCGGGTCTATGGATGTTAAAAAATGTAATCCAAAAGCAATCTACTCCCTCATTGTAAGTTCAATTGGCAAGTGCGAATTTCCCGGAAAGTTTTTATCGAGGTTTTTTTAAACAAAAACTTCATTTTTCTGAAAAGTTTGTATACCTTTGCAACTTCAATATAAAATGTCTAACATATTAAATTTAAAGAAACTACTAAATGGCAACAAAACTGCGCTTACAAAGACACGGACGCACACATCGCGCGTTCTATCACATTGTCGTTGCTGATAGCAGGGCTCCACGGGATGGAAAGTTTATAGAAAGGATAGGTTCATATGATCCGAACACTCATCCTGCTACAATCACTTTAAATTTCGACAGAGCTTTGTATTGGCTGCAAACAGGTGCCCAACCCACAAATACCGTACGCAATATCTTATCGAGAGAAGGCGTATTGATGAAGAAACACCTTCTAGGTGGTGTAGCTAAAGGTGCTTTTTCGGAAGAGGAAGCTGAAAAAAGATTCCAGGAGTGGAAGGAGAACAAGCAAAAAACCCTCGAATCGTTGAAAAACAAAGATGAAGAAAAACAACGTGCCGAGGAAAAAGCACGCTTCGAAGCAGAGAAAAAGATAAACGAAGAAAAGGCCAAGGTTTTAGCCAAGAAAAGAGCCGAAGTGGAAGCGGCCAATGCTCCGGATGTTGAAGAATCTGCCACAAAAGAACCTGCTGTGAAAGAGAAAAAGGAAGAAGAAGTTCCCGCTACAGAAGGAAAGAAGGAAAAACCGGTTAAAGAAGAGAAAAAAGAAAAAGAAGAACCGGAAGTAAAAGCGCCGACCGCAGAGGAAAAGAAGGAAGCGCCGACCGCAGAAGAAAAGAAAGAAGCGACACCCGCTACAGAGGAAAAGAAAGAAGCGGCACCCGCTACAGAGGAAAAGAAGGAAGAAACGACTAAAGAAGAGAAGAAGGAAGAAAAAGCATCGGAAGAATAATTCTCTCATTCTCAATATTAAAAAAAGTATCCGCAAATGATTTACGGATACTTTTTTTATCTAATATCGCCCACATGTGGGCAACGTTTCCCTTCTATTTGGCTTTCGACAGCAAATAATAATCCAATATGGTCATGCCGGCCATCGCTTCCACAATGGGAACAGCACGAGGAACAACGCACGGATCGTGTCTTCCTCGAGCCTTTATTATGGTTTCGTTTCCATCGATATCTACCGTTTGCTGTTCCATCAAAATGGTCGAAACCGGTTTGAAAGCTACCCGAAAATAAATATCCTCGCCGTTGGATATGCCGCCTTGAATACCTCCGGAATGATTTGTTCGCGTTCGTATGGTGCCATTATCGTTAAAGAAAACATCGTTCACTTCGGACCCCCGGTGATTTACATCGAACCCATCGCCATACTCAAAACCTTTTGCGGCATTGATGCTCAGCATGGCTGCACCCAGTGCGGCGTGCAGTTTACCGAATACCGGTTCGCCCAACCCCACGGGCACTCCCTTGATCACGCAAGTAATCACCCCTCCTATCGTATCGCCTTTGGAACGCACATCTTCTATGAGATCGATCATTTGCCATGCTTTTTCGGGATCAGGGCAACGCACGGGAGTAGATTCTATCAGCGAAAAATCGTATTTCTTATAATCTTTATCCAGCGTAATTCCGCCCACTTGCGAGGTATAAGCCGTTATGCCGATATTCAGTCTCCTCAGGTATAATTTGGCAATCGCTCCGGCTACCACACGCGAAAAGGTTTCGCGAGCCGAAGCTCGCCCTCCCCCACGATAATCGCGAATACCGTACTTTTGCCAATATGTATAATCGGCATGCGATGGGCGAAACACATCTTTCAGATTTTCGTAATCCGAAGAACGAAAATTTTCGTTCTTCGACATAAATCCAATAGGAGCACCGGTTGTTTTCCCTTCGAAAATACCGGAAAGAAAAATCACCGTATCCGATTCCTTTCGTGGAGTCGTGATACGGGATTGACCGGGGCGACGCCTATCCAGTTCACTCTGAATGAAATCCATATCCATTCTGATTCCCGGAGGGCAACCATCGATCACTCCCCCTACGGCTTCGCCGTGGGATTCACCGAAAGACGTCAACCTAAATATATTCCCGAATGTATTCATGCTTCACTCATGGCATTTTTCTTTGCCATTGCATCCCGATCCACAATTCCCCGAATCGTGATCGCAATCGTCTGCTTCACAATTGCAACCCATAGAGAAAGCAGCAATTTCTTCGGGAGTTGCATCACGCACCCCAATCACGGTTCCTTCAAAATACATGGTTTCGCCTGCCAGCGGATGATTAAAATCCATTGTCACCGCATCGTCTCCAACGCTTACCACAAAACCCATCATACGGTTTCCTTCGGTATCCATCATCGGAACCATATTCCCTTCAAACAACACCTCTTCGTCTATTTCGCCGTCAACCTCGAAAATGGTCTTCGGCAAATTGACGATTCTATCTTCGTCGTATTGGCCATATGCTTCTTCGGGAGCGATCGAGAAGCTGAAACGATCACCTTCTTCCAATCCCTCGAGATAATTTTCAAATGCTTCCAGCATCGCATTCACGCCAAAAACAAATTCCAGCGGTTTTTTTATGGTTGCTTGTTCCACTAATTCACGCTCTTCGTCTTCCCCTACATGCAAATCGTAGGTCAATGTAACATACTTGTTTGTTGAAATTTTCATTGAAATGGTTGTTTTTGATATTTATAAATTGGAAGGGTATTTTCTTTTTATTCTATCCCGATTGAATTGAAATAAAAAATAAGCCCCGCCGGTTTATTTATTCATTGATAGCTTTTTTTAAATTGTTCATTGCTTTTTCGATCACTGCCCGCGGAGAACCCACGTTCATACGCATAAATCCTTCGCCTTCCTTTCCAAACATCGTACCGTCGTTCAACACCAAATGGGCTTTATCCGTAAAAAGACTCACCAACTCTTTTTGCGACAATCCCAACTTTCTGCAGTCGAGCCAAATCAGAAACGATGCCTCAGGTTTCATTACGTTGATCTGCGGAATATTTTTTTCGATGAAATCCGATACAAAATCGATATTTCCCTGAATATATTTCAGCAGTTCGTCCAGCCAATCTTCACCACCTTCATAAGCAGCTTGGGTAGCCGTATAAGCAAAAAGACACCCCTGATTCAGTTCCCTTTTTTCGAGATAGCCCACATAACGTTTGCGAATATCGGGATTCGGAATCACCGCAAACGAACTCACTATGCCGGCAATATTGAACGTTTTGCTCGGAGCCATGAAGGTGATGCTGTTTTGGGCAGCCTTTTCCGATACGGCTGCAAAAGGAGTATGTTTATAACCCGGCAAAGCCAAATCGGCATGGATTTCGTCCGAAACCACCAAAATTCCTTTATCATCGCATATTTCGGCTACTTCGGCAAGCTCTTCCGGTGACCATATTCTCCCTCCGGGATTATGGGGATTGCATAGGATGAACACCTTGCAATCGTTTTCCTCAACTATCTTTTTCAACCCGGCCATATCCATTCCGTAACGCCCGTTTTCTGGAACGAGCGGATTGTCGATCACCTGCCGTTCCAGCCCTTCGGTTAACAACCGAAACGGATGGTATACAGGGGGTTGAATAATTACCTTATCGCCTTTTTTCGTAAATTCTTCGAGGGCAAAAGCAATTCCTTTCACTACGCCGGGCACAAAGGTAAGACATTCTTTTTTTACCGTCAAATGATGCTTTTTCTTCAACCAATCGATAATGGAACGGTAATATTGCGGCGACGCAAAAGTATAACCAAAAATGCCGTGTTCGACCCGCTTTTTCAACGCTTCAATAACGCAGGGAGGTGAAAGAAAGTCCATATCGGCAACCCATAGCGGGATAAAATCGTTTCTTCCCAAACGTTCCGAAACCGCATCAAATTTCACACAAGAGGTATTTCTCCTGTCGATCACTTCATCAAAATTGTATTTCATTCTTTTCCCAATCAATATTTATGTTTATAGATTTCGTCTTTATTTGCATAATCCCTCCGGTGAATCCAACCCGCAAATGCAACTTTTTACAAAGATGAGAAAAATCTTTGTAAAGGTGTGCCATAATTCACGCTATTTTCGGGAACTGCAAATTTACGGCAAACAATTCACGTCGTATAACAACGAAAAGATAGCTATAAAGTTGAAAGTGGTACTGCATGTCGGGGTTTGCCCGACTTTTTCGGCACGAAGCTCGGGAAAATCAATTGATGCAAAGCGTAAAAACGATAGCCAGCAAAAAGCTGAACAAAGAGGTTTGCTTTAAATAGGAATCCAAATCCTTCCCGCTTTTTTGATAAATTTCTGCCAATATCTTCATGGGAAACACAAACACAAGCACATATAAATATCTATACCACGGCGTTGAGGCATACAAAAGACTGTATGTGAAAAAACACGCACACATCAGACACGTGAGCAACGTATGGTAAATTTTGGCATTTTGCAGTCCCAACTTAGCCGCAAGAGTTACTTTGCCCGCTACACGATCATTGTCGATATCCAATCCTTTACAGAAGCCATTGTCGAAAAAAAGAATTAGGGTTCGTTATAATAGACGCTGTGCAGCCAACGGTTTTGCTTCAGCCGTTTTCCGCCAACATTTAGCGACTCGACAGCCAATCCGATCATAAACTGATGCGATAATATTTTGGTAACAATATGATTTACATCGGTATGGTAATAATTGCCGAGGTAACCCGTGCGAATGGTCAAATTGCCGACATGAAAATCAACCGTAAAGTAGTTGCGTACAGCCCGCTGATTGTGTAATGAACCGAAAATCACCGTGCCGTCATCGTCACCCAATGTGAATATTTCATAATAAGATTGACCAAATTTGGGAGAGAAAAACACTCCCATAATGGGGGTACTCAACTGCCACCGGAAAGTAAACATACGCCAATCGAACAGCGCCATCGTGGCAAGATTGAGGTTGGTGGAAGCTTTCATCGAGCCGGGATTGTTGGAATTGCGCTCGTTGTATATGCCTCCCAACTCGGCATTCCAACCGGCGCCGCCATACCATCTCAAACGATTGTTTTCCACCAAAGGATAAAAACCGTGTATTGCATAATAAAGATTTCCATAATACGACGATCCCGTTTTTGCAGGATTGTCGGCACTTGCCAACTGAATTTGAAACTGTTGCTGCAGCAGCAATTTCTCATTGAAAAGAGACGAGCCATTCAGTCGTTCATGCAGTAGAGAAAAGGTCAATCCGTCATATTTCATGGGAGAAAGATAGGTATCGGAAAAAAACGCTTTGCCAACACCAAACAACGTTGCTTGATTTACAGGACTTAATTTCAGCAAAACCGAATCGGGCATTCCCAACGCAACCGAATCAGATATTCCCGGCAAAACCGAATCGGACACTCCCTGTGAAAAAATACCGGCGGAAACAACCGTCAGCAGAAAAAAAGTAAGAGATAATTTCTTTACCATACGCTTTTTCTTTTGTTGATATGGGGTATACAAACCGTTTCTTTCCGCCCTATTTGTCGAACAATGGCATCTGCCCTGTATTTTCTTCCGTTACTTCCTCCTCTTCGATTTCTACACTGGTTGAACGTTGTTCTTCTTTAACAGGTTCGGGAAAACGTTTGGGTTCCAGCTCTTTTACTGTTTCAACTTCGTAGTTCGACAAGCGTTTCCCTTTGGCTTTATAACCTTTCACGGCAATAAACTCGTCGGCATCTACCTCTATTGGATCACGAAACGCATCGTTCCCACCAAAAACGACTTGCAAATACGGATACACCGTGTCGGTGAGCAAGTACAATTTCGATTGCGGATTATCGCCCATAAAATTCAACGGTTTATCTGAAGATTCAAACGTAAACCGTTTCAAATACGCATACCCTTGATCGGCATTGTAGAGAGCCGCCGTCCAAACTTTGTTTTTGTCGTACTTCTCTACTCTCAGATAATCGGCAGGGAAATGGTTGCTCAAATCGAAATTGCAGGTATAATAATCCCCGTTTTGTTTTACGACCAATATTTCGTCTTCACCCTGAAACTCGCCAAGATAGGTTCCTTCTGCATCGTAGTTGAGGCGCAGTACATCGGGATCGAACCACACCTTGCGTCCGCCCAGTGTCGACCCCCCTTTTTGTTTGAGCAAAATGCGGTGCACTTCGGCCTTCGTGAGAATATTTCCCCTTGCTTGCCGTCCTCTTATGGCAATATCGCTGAAATCTTTCTCGAACTGAAAAACGCGCATCCGAGGTTTGGGCTTCAGAACCACTTTGATGGTTTCGGCCTCGCCGTTGGGATTGGCACTGAAGTACATGATACGCGACCCCGGTGTTCCGCGCGTCAAGTCGTATTCCTTATCCCGCATAACACCCGGCACCGAAAAACGTTTGATATAACAGGGCGACGTTTTCCCGTCGCGATAAACCACATTATAGATGGTGCGCTTATCGTTTTTCTTAAACACGTTGACATAGAGAATTCCTTTTCCGACGAACATTTTCTCGCTCACCTTCACCACCTTGTATTTCCCGTCCTTAAAGAAAACGATTACGTCGTCGATGTCGGAACACTCGCAGACAAATTCATCTTTTTTCAACGTCGTTCCAATGAATCCTTCCTCGCGGTTTACATACAGTTTTTCGTTTGCAACGGCCACTTTTGCCGCATCAATGTCTTCGAAACTGCGGATAACGGTTTTGCGCGGAAAATTTTTGCCGTACTTCCCTTTAATCATCCGATACCATGCTATGGTATAATCGATCAGATGATTGAGATGATCGTCGATTTCGGCTATTTTTTCATTCAGTCCGGCAATCACCTCCTCGGCCTTGTCGGAATTGAAGCGAAGTATGCGCGCCATTTTTATTTCCATCAGGCGAAGAATATCTTCACGGGTAATTTCGCGGAGAAATTGCGCCTTGAAAGGTTCGAGTCGTTTATCGACATGAAGCACGGCTGCATCCATGTTTTCGGCATTCTCGAATTCCTTGTCCTTATAGATGCGCTCTTCGATAAAAATCTTTTCGAGCGAAGCAAAAAACAATGCTTCCAGTTTTTCGCTTTTTTCGATTTCCAACTCCTGGCGAAGCAGATTCTTGGTGCGATCGACAGAATCGCGCAACAGATGACTTACCGTGAGAAACTGCGGCTTATTGTCCTTGATGACGCAACAGTTGGGCGAAATGGTGATTTCGCAATCGGTGAATGCATAAAGGGCGTCGATGGTTTTGTCGGACGACACACCCGGTGCGAGCTGAACGTGGATCTCCACATTTTCGGCCGTGATATCGTCTACCTTTTTTATCTTGATCTTGCCCTTGTCGTTGGCCTTGATAATGGAGTCCACCACCGTGGATGTGGTTTTTCCGTAAGGAATATCTTTGATAACGAGCGTTTTGCTGTCGAGCTTCGAAATGGTAGCCCTCACTTTCACCGAACCGCCGCGCTCGCCGTCGTTGTAATGTTCCACATCAATACTACCACCGGTTTGAAAATCGGGATACAGCTTAAACTCCCTTCCCTCGAGATACGCCACCGCCGCATCGCAGATTTCGTTGAAATTGTGTGGCAGAATTTTTGACGAAAGTCCCACCGCAATCCCTTCAACACCCTGTGCCAGCAACAGCGGAAACTTCACCGGCAGTGTGACCGGCTCTTTGTTGCGCCCGTCGTACGACGGTTTCCATTCGGTGGTTTTGGAATTGAAAAGCACCTCGAGAGCAAATTTCGAGAGACGTGCCTCAATATAACGCGGCGCAGCGGCACCATCGCCCGTAAGTATATTTCCCCAGTTGCCCTGACAATCGATGAGCAAATCTTTCTGCCCAAGCTGCACGAGAGCATCTCCGATGGAAGCATCGCCGTGGGGATGATATTGCATGGTAGACCCAATGATATTGGCCACTTTGTTGTATCGGCCGTCATCCATGCGTTCCATGGCGTGCAGGATGCGGCGCTGAACCGGTTTCAGTCCATCTTCGATATGCGGCACGGCACGTTCCAAAATTACATACGAAGCGTAATCCAGAAACCATGTCTGATACATTTTCGAAAGGCTCATGGGTGCATCGGCATCCAATCGCTTCGGTATTTTATTGCTTTTATCCAAATCGTCGTCTAAAATTTCGTCGGAAGACATGCTCATTTATATTCCTCTATTATATTCCTCGTTAAGCTTTTCCGTGTATATAATTCTTCAGTTTAAAAACATTCAAAGGTAGTGATTTTCGGATGTATTCCAAAATATTCGACATTCTCCGAGTCAATTTTTCTTTGTTTTTTCATGGATTATTCTCCACGTCTCCAAACCTGTTCCCGTCAGCTTCTTTCGAACAAATAAATATAAATAAGAATTATTCGATAATTGTTATTATCATATCCATCACATTGGTTCTTGTGGAACCGGTAACAAGATGCCCTCCCACTAGCCTGAAAAAATGATACGAATCCGAATTTTTCAAATAATCCTCCGGATCAATATTTTTTTCTCTCGCTATTTTCATGGTTTTATAATCGACTATGGCTCCAGCTACATCAGTAGGACCATCTGTTCCGTCTGTTCCTCCACAAAGAATGGTAATACCGGGGTTATTCTCCAATTTTGTGGCCAAATATAACGCTAAATGTTGATTCCGACCTCCCAAACCGTTACCCATTACCTTTATCGTGGGCTCCCCGCCAAAAAGCAGACAAATAGGGACTTTACCGATATTTTTTTTATATTTTTCAACGGTATTCAATATGAAATTTGCCGTTTCTTCTTCGTCTCCCTGCACATTATCGGCAATGACGTATGCTTTAAGCCCGTATTTCTTTACTATCTCCATCGCATCGGAAAAAGTGGTAGGATCGGGGAAAGTAGGTCCAGACGCTATTACCTCATTTCGTCCAAAAGAACGCAGCCAAAGCAGCCGCATCGCAAAAAATAGGCAATCCTGTCAAAAATCCGGTAATACCTATTGTCGCAGCTGCCTTCTTTTCCCCGGTTTTAGAAAGAATATAATTGGCGATGCTTGCCGCACCTCCCGTCTTTTCAAAAACAACCGCTATAATGGATCCAAAAATAATAATAATAATAACGACTGACGAATCCTAAGCACCTTTTCATATGATTCACTCCAAGACGATCTCTTTAAAATGATTTCGATGCGCGCCTTTTTTCGCAAACAAATCTCGAATGTGATCATCCATCGTCAAATAGATGATTTGCCAACCGTCGTCCGATAAATCGAAAAGTTGATCGACGAGTTTGGGCCTTCTATCGTAGTCGCTGTGCTGAAAAGCATCGTCAAAAATGAAAAAGG
>Ga0116179_1003605_pt1 | contig 10631 bp, 9 predicted proteins | sample AD_UKC071_MetaG_FD_89751 | JGI IMG/M metagenome (GOLD analysis project Ga0116179, IMG submission 89751) | Active sludge microbial communities of municipal wastewater-treating anaerobic digesters from USA - AD_UKC071_MetaG | ecosystem: Engineered > Bioreactor > Anaerobic > Digestate | place: USA...
AGCATTAATATCGAGCACTCCCGCCAAATATTTTGGTTGATTGGCCACGATACCCACTGTTTGTCCGTTAAAACGAGCAAATCCTACAATAATATTTCTAGCGTAATCGGCATGCACCTCAAGAAACTCGCCGTTATCGATGATAGCGCCGATCACTTCATACATGTTGTAAGGTTTATTGGGACTATCGGGTATGATTTCGTTTAAGCTGTCTTCCAGTCTGTCAATGGGATCATCGTTGGGGAATAGGGGAGGGTCTTCGAGGTTGTTCTGAGGAAGGTAACTGAGCAGTTTGCGGATAAGTTTCATGCCGTCCTCTTCGGTCTGTACGGCAAACTGTGCCACTCCCGATTTTGAAGTGTGTACCGATGCTCCTCCCAATTGTTCCTGCGTGACATCTTCGCCGGTAACCGTTTTCACTACCTTTGGTCCTGTAAGGAACATATATGAAGTTCCTTCTGTCATAATAATAAAATCGGTTAAGGCCGGAGAATATACAGCCCCTCCGGCACATGGGCCGAAAATGGCCGAGATCTGAGGAATTACGCCGGATGCCAAAATGTTGCGTTGAAAAATTTCGGCATACCCTGCCAATGCATTGATTCCTTCTTGGATACGAGCGCCTCCCGAGTCGTTGATACCGATAAGCGGTGCGCCCATTTTCATGGCTTGGTCCATGATTTTGCATATTTTCATTGCATGCATTTCGGAAAGTGATCCGCCGAAAACCGTAAAATCTTGCGCATAAATATAGACCAAACGGCCGTCAATGGTTCCGTATCCGGTCACAACACCATCGCCCAGGAATTTTTTATTTTCCATTCCGAAGTTGTGGCAACGATGTTCCACAAACATATCGAATTCTTCAAAACTCCCCTCATCCAAAAGCATGGCAATGCGTTCGCGGGCCGTATATTTTCCTTTCAGGTGTTGGGATTCTATTCTTTTCTCTCCGCCACCCAAACGAGCTTTTTCTCGTAATTCGATCAGTTCTTTTATTTTTTCGAGTTGACTGCTCATATAAAATAGTTTTTGTGAGATAAATAATAATTATAAGCTATAATTTTCTCGGATTCATGTTAAATGACCCGAAAATATTTTATATTTCTCTGTATGTTCGGAGATTTTTTTATTCAGGATGTTCGCAAAGTTCGGTAAGCACACCACCTGTTGATTTGGGATGCAGAAAAGCAATATTCAATCCTTCTGCTCCCGGTCTGGGATGCTTGTCAATTAAGCGGATGCCTTTTGCCTCTATTTCTCTTAACGCTTCTTCCAAATTTTTTGTGGCAAAAGCGATGTGGTGGATACCTTCTCCTCTTTTTTCAATGAATTTGGCAATGGTACTGTCTTCGCCGGTAGGTTCCAATAATTCAATTTTTGTTTGTCCGATCTTGAAAAAAGCCGTTTTTACTTTTTGATCTTCTACTGTTTCAACATTGTAGCATTTTAATCCAAGAACACCTTCGTAGTAAGGAAGTTGTTCTTCAATACTTTTAACAGCAATTCCAATGTGTTCAATGTGGGTAATTTCCATTATATTACAATTTTTAGATCTTAAAGAGCATCGCAAAGGTACAATTTAAAATCTTATGATAAAATAAATTCTTGGGACAAAGTAATTAGATGGATGAGATACGTAACACTTCCAGTAATTCTTCACTTATTTCGCGCTCTTTTTTAATTGCTCGTTGGAAAGGAACATACACAATTTCGTTTTCCCGAATGCCAATCATTACGTTTCGTTGATCTTCGAGGAATGCCTGGATAGCAGCAACACCCATTCTGCTTGCCAGAATTCGGTCTTGTGCCGATGGTGATCCGCCTCGTTGCAGGTGGCCAAGAATAGACACACGCACATCGTATTGAGGATATTCGTTTTTTACGCGTTCGGCCAGCTTCAGGGCACCGCCCGTTACTTCGCTTTCGGTGACAAGCACCAGGCTGCTGTTTTTCGATTTTCTGAATCCCTGCTCAATAAGTTCTGCCAGCTGGTCTTTCTCTATACTGATTTCGGGAATAATAGCAGCTTCGGCTCCTGCCGCTATGGCACTGTTTAATGCCAGATAACCGCAATTGCGCCCCATTACTTCGATAAAAAACAAACGTTCGTGCGATGTGGCTGTATCGCGGATTTTATCCACCGCATCCATAATCGTATTCAATGCCGTGTCGTAACCAATGGTAACATCTGTACCGTTCAAGTCGTTATCGATGGTTCCCGGCATCCCTACGATAGGAATATTGTATTCTTTGGCAAAAATATTGGCTCCGGTAAGTGAACCATCCCCTCCAATCACAACAAGGGCGTCTATTTCCTCCTTTGTCATGGTTTCGTAGGCGACTTGTCGTCCTTTAACTGTTTTAAATTCGTCACATCGTGCCGTTTTTAGAATGGTGCCACCACGTTGAATGATATTACTTACGCTGTCTGTTTGAAATTCCACTATTTCTTTTGTTATAAGGCCTCTAAATCCTTTATAAATGCCTTTTACTCGCATTCCGTTGAAAATAGCGGCACGGGTCACTGAACGAATAGCTGCATTCATACCGGGAGCATCGCCTCCTGAGGTAAGAACGCCGATACATTTAATTTTTGATGCCATAGTGAGATATTATTTTTGGATACCGTTATGTATTTTCCTAAAACAATGAGTTGCAAAGATAAAGTTTTTTTACAGGGCAACAAAAAGCGTGTTAAGCTTTTAATTTCGTTATTTTTTCGGCTAAGGCTTCCATTTGCCATCGAGGAGTGGATGTTGCCCCACAGATACCTACGCTGTCATTGTCTTTTATCAGAGAGAGATCCAATTCGTCGGGTGAATGAATAAAGTAGGAGTTGGGGTTGTTTTTTTTGCATTCGGCAAAAAGTACTTTTCCGTTGGAGCTTTTCTCTCCGGCAATGAAGAAGATGATATCGTGTTGAGCGGCGAATGTTTTGATGTGGGGAATTCTGTTGGAAACCTGACGGCAGATTGTATCATGGTATTCGAATGTTGCGCCATCGGTCATTTTTTTTTGAATAAGTCTGACAATTTCTTGAAAGTCTTCAAGTAGGCTTGTGGTTTGCGAAAATAAACTGATATCTTTCGAGAAATTCAGTTTGTCGAGATCTTCTTTTTTTTCGATTACGATTGCCGTTCCTTCGGTTTGTCCTAATAAACCGTTTACTTCGGCGTGGCCTTTTTTACCGTAAATAACAATTTGGGCATCTTCCTTTGTTTTGTCGAGGTATGTTTTTTTTATTCGTTTTTGTAGTGCCAATACTACCGGGCAGGAAGCGTCGATGATTTCGATGTGATTTTCTTTTGCAATCCGATAGGTTTCCGGTGGTTCGCCATGAGCACGGAAAAGAACACGTGCGTTTTTTAATTTTTTAAATGACTCGTGATCGATGGTGATTAACCCCATTTTGGCTAGGCGTTCCATTTCTATATTGTTATGGACAATATCTCCCAAGCTGTACAATGTTCTGCCTTTACGTAATTCTTCTTCTGCTTTGCTAATGGCTTTTGCCACTCCAAAACAGCATCCCGACTGCTGATCGATTTCAACTTTAACCATACTGACAGATTTGCTGCATCTTCTTGTTAAACATATCGAGAGCCCATTGCAGTTGTTTTTCGACGGTGAGATTCGAGTTGTCCAGCTCAACAGCATCATCTGCTTTGCGCACCGGGCTTTGCAAACGGTTGCTGTCGCGTTCGTCTCGTTCTTTTATATTAGCAAGTACTTCTTCGTAGGTGATGTTCTCTCCTTTCTCTTTTAATTCGTCGAAACGACGCAACGCACGTATTTCGGGCGAAGCCGTTAGAAATATTTTCAGTTCGGCATCAGGGAAAACCGCAGTCCCTATATCCCTGCCGTCCATGACTACGCCTTTTTCTTTTCCCATCTCCTGTTGTTGGCGAACCATTTCGCGACGCACGAAATCGAGAGTGCTTATGCGGCTTGCAGCATTCCCTACTTCCAGCGTGCGGATTTCTTTTTCCACGTTTTCGCCGTTCAGGTAAGTTTCTTGTTGCCCCTGTTCGTTGGTTTTGAAGGTGATGCGGATTTCGGGAATATGTTTTTTCAATGCTTCTTCGTCGATGTTGTTTTCCGTCACCCAACCGTTGCGCAGGGCATACAGAGCAACGGCTCGATACATTGCCCCGCTATCGATATACGTGTACCCGATTTTTTTTGCCAGGTCTTTTGCCAGTGTGCTTTTACCGCAGGATGAAAGTCCGTCAACGGCAATGTTTATTTTTTTCATTTGAAAAGATTTTCGACAAATACAGTTATTGTTACTCCTTCGTCGTGAATCAATGCCTCTTTTGGCAAGCGCAGGGTCAACCATGTCACATACAGATCGCCTGCCGATCCTGCAAAATTAAGAATAACCAAGATATAAACGAACCAATACCATTCAATTGGCACCGAAAAAAGAATTGCAAGCAAACAGGCTCCCAGAATGATCATCGGAGCAAGTGCAATAATGATATAGCTTCGCTTGTCGATATATCCTTCGCTTCCTGTATAGGCATATGTGCTTTGAATTCCAAAATGTGGTCGGCTTTTGGTAAACAGCCCTATGGCTATGCCATGAATAGCTTCGTGAAGGACGATGTAGGCAAAAAGAGCGATTAAAAGCAACACAATTTTCAGCATTACGGGGAAAAATCCTCCTTTGGGGATTACGGTTTTGAAGGGAACGTCTGTTAGAAATATCAGCAACATTGCAATGATAAGAGCACAGACGTTTACAATAACCGCATCTTTTTTACTGTTTACAAAATCGATCTTTTTGTATTCTTCGTAACCTTCCGGGAGAATTTTTGTATTCATGTTGTTTTCCGAAAAAGTTTTTTGAAAATGTGCGTTTTTATTTCAGCTCCCACGTGTTTTTCGAATTCATTAAAAATTCGGTAAACGATTTTACGGGCATTTTCTTTTGCACTTCTTCAATTTGTTTTTCGTACTCGTTTTCAAATGTCGGGGCTTCCACATCGCGAATCACACCAAGAGCAACCGGCAGATCGTTGTCGTATCCCATTTGAGCCAGTTTCAGATGCAATGTACTGTCTTTCGTGGCAGCATCGTGCACCAGCACGTCGTCCAACGTGTAACCATCCTGCCCAATGGTTACCGCTTTCAGTTGCAAGTTGGCATCGGCTACAATTCCTTTTTCATTGTTGAATCCAAACAGCATCTTCTTGCCGTGTTGCAGCCAAATTGTTCTCTCAGGACGATAAGCTTTATCGGTAATTTTGCTGTGGATGCCGTTGTTGAAGATCACGCAGTTTTGCAATACTTCAACCACCGCTGTTCCTTTGTGTTTTGCCGAGGCTGTCAACAGGTCGGTCAGGTTGTTCAGATCCACGTCAATGGCCCGTCCGAAAAATGTGCCGCGTGCTCCGAAGCAAAGCTCTGCCGGATTAAAAGGTTCTTCCACTGTACCGTAAGGTGAAGATTTTGAAATGAACCCTTTTTCTGAGGTGGGCGAATACTGTCCTTTAGTTAATCCGTAGATCTTATTGTTGAAAAGAATGATGTTGATATCCACGTTTCTGCGAATAGCATGAATAAAATGGTTTCCTCCAATGGCAAGCGAGTCGCCATCGCCGGTTGTCACCCACACGCTTAAGTCGGGGTTGGCTACCTTTACACCGGTAGCGATGGCTGCTGCGCGGCCGTGAATGCCGTGCAGGCCGTAGGTATTCATGTAATAGGGCAGTCGCGAAGAGCAACCGATTCCTGAAATCACGGCAATTTCATGTGGTTCGAGGTTCAGTTCGGCAAATGCCTTGTGAAGACAGTTAAGAATAGCATGGTCGCCACAACCCGGGCACCACCGTACCGCACTTCCGTTTTTATAATCTTTGGGCGTATGTTTTTGAGACGTAAGATTTGTTTCCATTGTCTGTTATTCTTCTATGATTTGAATAAATTCCTTCACCAGTTCTTCTATTCTGAAAGGTTGTCCCGTTATGCGGTTGAAGCGGTATAGAGGTAAATTTTTGAATTTTCCTTGCAGATAAGATGCAAATTGTCCGTTATTTTCTTCGGCAACAATAATTTTTTTGTACTTGCGCAATATTTCTTCGGTATTTTTAGGCAAGGGAGCAATAAATTTAAACTGCGTGAAGGCGGCTTTTTCCCCGGCTTTCCTGATTTTCTTCACCGCTTCAAACAGGTGTCCATACGTGCCTCCCCAACCAACGATAAGTGTGTCTGCATTTTGGTCACCCCAAACTTCCTGTTCGGGAATGAAATCGGCAATTTTGTCAATTTTCTCCTGTCGCGTTTTCACCATTCGTTGGTGATTATCGGGGTCGGTCGAAATAACGCCGGTGTAATAATCCTTTTCCAGCCCACCAATGCGGTGCATGTATCCGGGTGTTCCCGGGACTGCCCAGTATCGAACGAGCGTTTTTTCGTCACGGAGGTAAGGTTTCCATGTTGAGGGATTGCCATCGAAATGTTTCTGTACATAAGGAGGAACGATTTTGGGGTAATCGTTCATGTTCGGGATTTTCCATGCCGATGAACCGTTGGCAATGTATCCGTCGGTGAGCAGCACTACAGGCGTCATGTGTTCAATGGCCAGTTTGGAAGCCCAAAAAGCCGCATCGAAGCAGTCGGTGGGCGAAAAAGCCGCAATCACTACCAGCGGACTTTCGCCATTGCGTCCGTACAGAGCCATGTTTAGATCGGTCTGTTCGCTTTTTGTCGGCATCCCTGTGGAAGGTCCTGCTCGTTGCACATCAATAACCACTAAGGGCAGTTCCAGCATAACAGCCAGGTTTAGCGCCTCACTTTTCAGTGCCAGTCCCGGTCCCGATGTAGAGGTAGCTGCCAGATGACCGGCAAAACTTGCACCGATTGCTGTGCTGATACCGGCAATTTCGTCCTCCATCTGCAATGCTTTTACGCCAAAATCTTTTCTTTTGGCCAGTTCGTGCAGAATTTCAGATGCAGGTGTGATGGGATATGATCCGAGAAAAAGTTGCAGACCGGCTTTTTCTGCTGCGGCAATCAATCCGTATGCTGTTGCGAGATTGCCATTTATGTCGATATAAAACCCTTTTTCGTTATTCACTGTTTCAATACGGTAAGTTGAAGCAGTAAGGTGGGTATTGTTTCCGTAATTGTATCCGGCTAAAAACGCTTTGACATTGGCTTGAAACACCAAAGGTCTTTTGCCAAATTTTTCTTTCAGTAGACGTTCGGCAATGTCGGCAGGTCGGTTAAACAGCCAACAAACAACGCCTAACGCAAACATGTTTTTGCTTCGCAGCACAATTCGGTTGTCCACATCCATGTCCTCCAGTGCGGCTTTTGTCAGGGAAGTAATGGCCACAGGAATCACCTGAACGGAATTCAGGTTCAATTCTTGAAACGGATCGTCCGTTTTAAATCCGGCTTTTTCGAGATCTTTTTTCTGAAAAGAATCGCTATCGTAAATCACGATGGAATGTTTTTTCAGGTTCCCCGCATTTACTTTCAGCGCTGCAGGATTCATGGCAACAAGCACATCGGTTTTATCGCCGGCATTATATACATCGTGCGATCCGATACGCACCTGAAAACCCGAAACACCTTGCGGTGTCCCTTTTGGTGCGCGTATTTCGGCGGGGTAATCGGGGAAAGTAGCAATTTCGTTCCCTAAAATAGCCGATAAGGTAGAAAACAGGGTTCCCGAAAGTTGCATGCCGTCTCCGGAATCTCCCGAGAAACGTACAGTTACATCTTTCAGATCGTTCACAACTGTTTTTTCAGTCATATTAATTATTGAAATATTCGTTTTTACAGAATGGTTTTGCCGATCGTTTTCTTTTCGTTTTTTTTCGTAAAGAATTTTTATGGCAGTTTGTTTCTATTGGAGCGCAAAGTAACAAAAGATGAAGAGAATAAGCAAATTTATTTCATTTTACCCGTTCGATGCAGGCTCCGATTTGGTTTAAACGGATATCGATATTTTCGTATCCTCGGTCTATTTGATCGATGTTGTGAATCGTACTTTTTCCTTCCGCACTCATTGCTGCAATCAGCAACGATATCCCTGCGCGGATATCGGGCGAAGTCATGGTCATTCCTCGCAGGCGGAATCTGTTGCCCAGTCCGATGACTGTTGCCCTGTGGGGATCGCATAAAATAATTTGTGCCCCCATGTCGATGAGTTTATCCACAAAGAAGAGACGGCTCTCGAACATTTTTTGATGAATGAGCACACACCCTTCGGCTTTGGTTGCAACAACCAGCATCACGCTGAGCAAATCCGGCGTTAATCCCGGCCAGGGAGCGTCGGAAATGGTGAGAATGGAGCCATCGATAAACGATTCGATGGTATAGCTTTCTTGCGAAGGGATATACAAGTCGTCTCCCTCTTGTTCCACAATGATGCCCAGTCGGCGGAAACTTTCGGGAATGATACCCAGGTTTTGCAGGGAAACGTCTTCGATGGTGATATCCGACGCCGTCATGGCTGCCATGCCGATGAAACTGCCAATCTCGATCATGTCGGGCAGCAGCCGGTGACGGCAGCCCGATAGACGCGTTACCCCTTGCACGGTGAGTCGGTTCGAGCCGATGCCTTCGATGTGTGCCCCCATACGGACAAGCATCTTGCTCAGCTGTTCCACATAGGGTTCGCAGGCGGCGTTGTAGATAATGGTTTCGCCATCGGCCATCACGGCGGCCATGAGCAGGTTGGCTGTTCCCGTAACCGATGCCTCTTCGAGCAGGATATAACATCCTTTCAGTTTGTCGGCTGAAAGGCAGAAGAGTTGGTTTTTTTCGTCGAAGACCAGTTCCGCTCCCAATTTTTGGATGGCATTGAAATGGGTGTCCAGCCGTCGGCGGCCGATTTTGTCGCCACCGGGTTTAGGAATGGAAACCCGTCCGAATCGGGCAAGCAACGGGCCGATAATCATGATGGAGCCCCGCAAGGTAGCGCATTTATCGATAAAATCTTCCGTTTGAATATATTCCAAATTGATATTTGCGGCTTTAAACGACCAGGTATCCTTGTTCAGTTTGCGCACTTCGACCCCCATTGCCACAAGCAATTGAATGAGGTTGTTCACATCGAGAATATCGGGAACGTTTTCTATAATGACTTCTTCTTCTGTCAATAAGGTAGCACAAATCACTTGCAGTGCTTCGTTTTTTGCTCCCTGGGGGGTGATTTTTCCTTTAAGACGATGTCCGCCTTCGATGATGAATGATGACATGATGTTTTCAGTTTTTCAGTTTCAATATATGCGAACTTCGGGTTCGAGTCGGATTCCGAATTTTTCGTAAACGGCATGTTGTACCTCGTGCATGAAATTTACGATGTCGCAACCATTCTCCGTTCCATAATTTACAATAATCAGCGCATGGTGTTCATATATTCCCACCTGTCCGTTTCGTTTGCCCTTGTAGCCTGCCTTTTCGATGAGGAAGGCTGCCGATGTTTTGAATGTGTCGGTTGCTATCGGATAAATGGGCGCATCGGGTAGTTTGGTCAGCAACCGCTCCTTCTCTTCGTTTGTCAGGAAAGGGTTTTTGAAAAAGCTCCCGGCATTCGGCAAGTCGGCAGGATCGGGAAGTTTGCGCCTGCGGATGCGGATAATTGCCTCGCGCACTTGCGAAAGCGAAGGGTGGGCAACGTTTGCCAGTTCGCGGTTCAGATCGGCATATTTTTCAGTGTAAGCAAACGATTTGCTCAAACGAAAAACCACCGACGTGACAATGTGTTGCCTCCTGCGTTTGAAAATGCTGTCGCGGTAGCCAAATTCACACGCTTCGGCAGTGAATGTTTTCGGCTTGCCCGAGTCTTTGTTTACGGCATGCACACGAAGTATTGCATCTTTCACTTCCGATCCGTATGCTCCGATGTTCTGGATAGGCGCAGCGCCCACTGTTCCGGGAATCAGCGAGAGGTTTTCAATACCGGCATACCCTTTTTTCACGCAATAATTTACAAAATTATCCCAATCTTCTCCGGCACCGGCTTCCAATTCCACTCCGGAGCCATTTTCCGAAAGCAGGCGGATGCCTTTCATTTGAGGATGAATGACCAGTCCGTCGAAATCTTTCGTAAAAAACAGGTTGCATCCGCTTCCGATCACCAGCTTCGGTTCGTTGGGATAAGCGCGAAGCACTTCCGATAATTCTCCGACGGTTTGCGGCTCGCAGAAAAGTTTTGTCCGCGCTTTTGTCCGGAATGAATTATAGGGTTGTAATTGTATGTTATGTTGGATATTCATTCGAACAATTTACCCTTTATAAAGAAGGAAAACGCATGGTTTTTTGTTCATGTCGGGTAACCGGTTTTTCCATTCTTTTACGGTTTTCGTTGCAATATATTCGTCTTCGCAGGTGATATTCATGGCAATGCACAAGCGTGTTTGTGGTTTGCAATGCAGCAGAATATCTTCAGCGAGTTTTTGGTTTCGATACGGCGTTTCGATGAAAAGCTGCGTTTGATTTTCGTTATACGCATGTGTTTCGAGTTTCTTGATGGCTTTTGCCCGCTCGTTGCTGTCGATGGGCAAATAGCCATGGAATGCATAGCTCTGTCCGTTGAACCCCGATGCCATCAATGCCAGAAGCGGAGACGAAGGGCCGACCAGCGGAACAACTTTATATCCTTCTCGATG
>Ga0116179_1003616_pt1 | contig 10609 bp, 11 predicted proteins | sample AD_UKC071_MetaG_FD_89751 | JGI IMG/M metagenome (GOLD analysis project Ga0116179, IMG submission 89751) | Active sludge microbial communities of municipal wastewater-treating anaerobic digesters from USA - AD_UKC071_MetaG | ecosystem: Engineered > Bioreactor > Anaerobic > Digestate | place: USA...
ATCCAGCATTGCGCGGCCTGCATACAGGCCTGCTGCAAGGCCGGCAGGCCCAGCGCCAACAATTAATACATCAAAAATACTATCCAAAACTACACCTCCTATACCCCTCTGGGGTATATTGTAACAAAATCTTTTTTACCTGTCAACCCTTATTTTGCCCAAAATAAAAGTCTCCCAAGGGCAGGGCTACTGCAATACGGCTCCCTGGGTGACCGGGGTCTTTTCGCGGCGGAACCAGCGCCAGAACAGCAAGGTTGTTACAGCATAAAGCCCGCAAGTCAGGTAATAGGGGACCGCATATGAGAACCTGGCCATAATCCAACCGCTGGCGAGGACGCTGATTGCCCGGGTGATGGTATTCATGCCGCTGAGGAGGCTGCTCATTGCCACCCGTTTTTCTCCCGCCATTTCCATGGTGAAGCTGGAATCGACGGGGTTAGTCATATTCATCAGGGCTGTGCGGAGAAAATAGGCTGCCCCTAACAGCTGCAGGTTTGGGGCATTGGCGATGATAAGCAAAAAGGGAATCGAAGCCAGCCGCAACACTACCACAGTGGCTACCTGCCCCAGACGCCTTACCACCAAAGGAACCAGGAGGCCGCCCAGGGCAGTGGCAATCTGGCCGACGGACATTATTATGCCGATTTGGCTTGTGCTTGCCCCCAGTTTATTGCTCATAAAGACATTAAAGAGGGGGACGATTAATCCCGCCCCAAAGCCAATGAGTAAATGGCTGGCCACCAGTCTGCTTAGTTTTTTGTCCCGGAGGATGGAGTTTAAGCCCAGCTGCTCCTGGCTGCGGGAAGCTGTGGCACTCCCCTTTCCCCGGGGAATAAAGGCCAGAAAGACAGCAGAAGCAAGGGCAACAAGGCCAAAGGCCAGCAATGTGCCTGACAGGCCCTCCCGGCTGCCGGGCCACAGCTCTGACAGGTAACCGCTGCTGACACTGCCTGCCATGTTGGCAAACATCATCAGGGAGAAATTAAGACTGAAGACATTTTGCCGCACCCGGGGAGAGCTGTTTAAAACAAGAAAAACAGGAACGCTAACAGCTTTAATAGCCATGGCACTGCCTATCAGCACCGCTCCGGCCAGCAGCAGTCCCGGTTGAGATGTCCAGGCAATAGCTATTATCCCCGCTCCGAGAGCTGCACTGGCTGCCATGAGGGTCCGGCCCGGCCCCCAGCGTGAGGTAAGGAAGCCGGCGGGTATGCTGATGATCCCGGTTACAAAGAGTTTCACTGACATGACAGTACCGGCAAAGTCTTCGCCAAAGCCAAGGGAAAGAATATACAGGTTGAGAAGAACGCCAATTGCTCCCATAGCTGCCTGGGCTAAAAAACTTGCCCCAAAAAACTGGAGAAGGGACTTGTTCTCCAACCCGTAATGCTGCTTCAACCCTTGTGCATGTACTTTCACGAAAGTTCCCCCTAAAGATATTTAGCTCTCCGCAATATTATACCCCTTACCTCCCACGGCGGCAATGACGGCGGGACAGCAAAAAAGCTCCGGATCCGGAGCTATTTCTTCCTGAACAACCAGATGAGGATGGCCATCCCCACCGCCATCAATACCACTGCCCCAATGGCCACCAGACGCAAACCCGTGCCGGATTTTTCCCCGACAGGCTTCAATGTCGCCAACTTACCCGGGGCCCAGTCCAGCTGTTTTTCCTGGGATTTAACATCGGCGGCGAGAATATCATAGACATTGGGACTGAATTCTGTCTCCGAGCCTCCGCCCCCGGTCCAGGGCCCCGGCTCAGCAGCAATTTTGCGCCAATGATCTAAGCCGTAGGCATCCTGCAGGCCTACGAGGACGTAATATCTCCAGTTTGCTTTCGCAGGGCCGAGAATACTGTGGCCTATTTCGGCCACAATGGAGTTCCCCTGGACATAGACCTGGAAGTCTTCAATCCCTCCCTGCCAGATTCCGGCCTGGTTGTCCTCGGGGTCATCCTCCCAATGGAGCAGGTACGCGCCCTGCCAATCCCGGATGCGCAAGTGAACCTGCCAAGGCTCGCGGAACCACACTTGCGCTCCGGGGCGAAAAGTGGATTTGCTGCCCTTGCCGCCGCTGGCAATATACAGGTCAATGCGGTGGAAGTTATAACCTGCCCCGCCCCAGGGTTGCACAAGGTTGGGGGGCTGAGCAAACTCAAACTCAAAACGAGTGGCGGTGTCGGTGTTGACAACCCGAAATTCAACCAAGTCAATCATGTTGGGAAGCTCTTGTGGGAAAGACTGGTCCCCGGGATAAGTAAAACTGCCGGGACCAAAGGAGTCTCCCTGTGGGTCAGGAAAAGTAAAGACCTCTTCAGTATTCGCGGACTGAGCAAGGGCCAATGCTCCCAACAGAATGATGAATATGAACACCGATACGATTTTTTTCAGCAATTCTATTCCCCCTGGCCGTTTTGTACAAGATTATGTGCATATTCCCTGGGTAATACTAAAAAATTCTACAGAAGCGCCGTTTTCCCTGCTGCAAATAAAATTTACCCCGGACAGCGGCCTATTTCTGCCCGGGGTCAGCACAGGGGGCTAATGAATGGTCATTAACCAATATTATTGTTTCCCCTGGGCTAATCAATATTCACGGCAATTAGTCATTTTGGATTATTGTATGCAATCCAGGTCAAAAGCATATTACCCCTTAAGACAAGGAGCCGGGTTAACCCCGGCACTTATTAGTTTTGCAAATGTCTGCTCAATGCCCACAGCACCAGCTGAGTCCTGCTGTCCACCCGCACTTTCCTCAGCATGTTGCTGATGTGATTTCTGACGGTCTTGGGACTGATAAACATAGCTCTGGCAATGTAATCATCCCTCAACCCCTGGAGTAACATGCCAAGGACTTCCTTTTCCTTTTCAGTGAAATTGGTATTGGTGAAATCCACCTGGACAATGGAGTACAACCCCATGATTAGCTGGCACACCAATTCGGCATATTTCTCCCCTTGCCCCCACATGCGCAACTGGAATCCGTCACTGCCGGTTTTCAGCACCATGCACATGGGATCCCTGCTGAGGTCATCAGGAAGGGAAAAGGGCGGGTTAATAAAAATCAAGGCAAATTTCCGGGGGGGCAGCCCGGCCAGTTGAGCGGCAGCCACCATGGGTCCAAAGAGGATAATGACATCCACATCTCTGCTCTGCCATAATTGCTGCAGCCGCCAGTTGCTCAACTTATTTTCAAAGAATGCTTCCACACAATATCCGCGCTCCAAAGCGGGTACTAGCTGGGGGTGGGCGGAAAGCAGAGAATGGGGCGCTGCCAGAACAATTTTGCCCACTTTATCACCCCGTTGCATGCCAACTTGCGGCGTCGGGCCGGCGCCGCAGTTGCTCTGTTATCCCTCCAGATCGCTAAGCTGCGGTGGGAAGAAAGGCGGGAATGGCCTCTCCAGGAACTGTTCGCAGACATCTCCCAACTCTTCGCACTCGGGAGGAGTCGGGCAGAAACCAAAGGCAGGCACTAACAACTGAACCTTGAGAGCAGTTTTGACGACGATGAAGGCTCCGATGGTAGCCACGACGGTGGGGGAGAAGATTTCACCGTTGCCGTTTTCTTCGACTATTTCACATGTCAGGGCCTCGAAAATGGATTCTACCAGGACCTGCATATGGATTGGGTCTGGGGCATAGAGAATTACTTCTTTCCAGAAGCAAACTTCTTCCCAGTTGACAGTATAGTTCGAGGGATCTTCAGCATCCCGAATAATTATCTTGAGCACGGCGCAGACGCGCACCCTGACTATGCCCAAGGGACCATCATCAATTGGTTCAATGCTCCAATCGCTGAAAGATTCGCTGCAGGGCTTGATAAAGCATTCAACGGTAAAGCTCTCGGCGCCTGAGGGGAAATTGAGATCCTCGAAGAAGAACTCCTCGCATTCCCTTTGGGAACAGGCGTCATAAATCTTCTTTACCCAGATACAGGCTATTTCGGTTGGCTCCTGCCTCACGTCAGAAATTTTTCCCGGCCAGAGTTTCTTTTTATCCATCTTTATTACCCTCCTTTCACAATAACTTATGAGAGCGCAAGCCTGTTGGTGATAGGCATTTGCCGCTGCCCAGGTGCTCCCCGGCAGGAAATATCTGCCCCATGCCCTTAATTTTCAGGGAAAAGCCGTTGCAGCCCGTCACTGCAAGACTACCGGCGGTGAAATCCCGCATTAGCGGAATCAGAAGCTTGTCCAAAGCCTTTACTTTATGTAAAGTAGATATTATAAAAATCCGGAGGTGTACCTAAATGCATGCCAGACTAGTCAAATTCACCGCAGTAGTATTGATGGCAGTTGCTTTGATGTTGGCTGCACCCAGCGCCCAGGCGATCTCCTACTACTCCTATCTGCAACAGTACATCAATGGCCAGCAGTCTCCCGGGCAACCTGAACAACCTGGACAACCTGAACAACCCGCTAAACCAGAAGAAAACTTCTGGAGTTCCCGGGCAGCCAGCAGGAAGGAACTACTTAAAAAAGCCGGATATTCCCCTGCTCCCCAGCCTGATCCCAATCCCACCCCAGTGCCGCAGCCGGAGCCGGGTCCCAAGCCGGAACCAAAGCCAGAGCCGAATCCTCAGCCCTCCGGTCTCACTGCCAGAGAACAGCAAATGCTGGAACTCATTAACAAAGACCGCATTGCCCATGGACTTAGGCCCCTGGAAATCGATATGCGCCTCACCCGCTTAGCTCGCCTTAAGAGTCAGGACATCGTCGACAACAATTACTTTGCCCACAAATCACCCACCTATGGCACCTGCTTCGACATGTTCCGGGCAAACAACATCAGCTTCCTGCGGGGAGGGGAGAACCTTTCCAAAGCCGGCAATGTCCTGGTTTCCCACATGCGCCTGATGAACAGCACCAACCACAGGGCAAACCTGCTCACACCTCAGTACACCCACGTGGGCATCGGCATCGTAAACAACAAGCCCTCAGGCATTGTCGTCACCGAAATGTTTATCCAAAAACCATAATTGTTCCCAAGAGGCCGCTGCAAAGCGGCCTTTTCACTGTCCTTGGTCAAAAGCATAGAATATACAAAAGAGGTTTCCAGAGGTGAGCATATTGAATATCAGAATTTTTCAGGGCACCTCCCTGCTCAATGAAACCGGCTATTCTCAGAATGGCAAGGCATATATTCCCTGTGCAGCCGTTGATTCTTACTCCGGCCTGTGGGAAAGGCGCATTGTATTCCTCAGCAGTCCCCTGGCAGGAAAAAACATCTGTCTTGCCGTGCTCTGCTCCGATGCCGGGGCAAATATCCCCCCTGCCCTGGAGGGCTTCGTCAGCCTGTGTTCTGCTGCAGGGGCCCGCATTACCTATCATGACGGCAGCGGCTTTCCCAGGGGGGATTTTATTCTCGCCATTGAACCAGGAGGAAACCAGTTGGGAGTGAAATACCTGGGAGCAGCATATGGCAGCCGCCCCCTGGCCAGGAAAATCGCGGCTAATTTCAAACAGGGGCTCGGGCTTCCCTACCTGCCTGATCCCATTCCCTTTGACAAACCCCACTACAATTTAAAGCTTAAGTTGCGAACCCGCTTATTTACCCCGGCAGTGGCGGTGCAATGGCCCCGGGAGCTGGACCTGGGCCCCTGGCTGTTTACAAGCCTCATGGAGTATTGCGGCGGCGGAGTCATGGATGCCTCTGAATTTGTCAGCGTCAAAGGTGCAGTTGATCAGGCGCCTCTGCCCTCTGCAGTGGAAGTATCGCCCCCTCCCCCGACGCCACCCCCACAGATTCTGCCTCAGGAAAGCGGCGACCCCGAAACTATCACAAAACAACCCAGGCAGTCGGCATCCATGTCCCGGGCTATATATCCCCAACTCTTCTCCGAACCCAAAAAGAGAAAATACAAAAAAGAGCCTTTCTCCTGAGCGAAGTGCCGCTGACCCAGTTGGGTTAAAAAAAAGCTGTTGGCTATTGCCAACAGCCTGCCTCATTTGGAGGCTATATGAAGGGCTGTGTTGTTACACCAATTCAATAACGACGTTGTCGCTGTCATCTTTGTGAATGACAGTTTTTTCTCCCTTGTACACCTTTTCCATGACATCCTGGACTTCCAATTGTTTGTTGTTGACGGTAATGCGGGTGCTGTTGGGAAACAGGTTGTAGGCGAAGCGAACAACTCCCAGAGGAATGAGGAATTCCATTTTATTGCCCTTGCGGGAATGGGTGGTGATCTTAAGGTTCCGGGCAGGCTTAGTGCTGGAGTGAAGGTCGACAAACTCCTGCACAATGCGATTGGAGCCTGCGCCCTCGAGGGCATCCAGCAATTCCAGACCCTGCTCAGGAGTTACCTTGCCGTCCCGGACAAGCTCCAGAATTTTCATTTTTTCTTCCATTTTCAGTCCTCCAATTCGGAAGGTGCTTCGCCGCTGCCATTTAAGGCAGCCAACAGTCTGTCAGCTTCGTCTGTGGTTATTGTCCCCTTCTCCAGCAGACGGAGAATTTGGAGGGCTTCTTCGTCCTGGACCTGCCATTGGCTTTCGGCCGTTGCCACAGCGGAAACCCTTCTGGCACTGATTGTGCCGGAGGAACTGGCGGCGCGGATTGTGCCTTCCCCCTGATTAATCCTGCCCTTGATGCCATCATCCTCCCGCACCAGAATATCCAGGTTCAAGTCATCCACATCCAGCTCCCTGCCTTCAAAATCAAAGCGGGAAGATATATTGTCGGGAACCTGCAGGTCTATATCCCCTGAGCCGGTAGTGAGCTGCCAGCGGCCGGGAGCTGCCCCCGGCAGCACTGCAGTAATAGAGCCGCCGCCGCTGTCCACATAGACATTGCGGCTAAATACTGACTGCAGCATTGCATCGCCCTCACTGGTGTCAATATGCACCGGTCCCCGGAAGTTTGCAACCTGGACATTGCCGCTGCCGGTATCGGCGGATATTGACCCGGAGCAATCCTGGATTGTTATCGAACCAGAGCTGGTGTCACAGACGACATTGCCCTGGCTGGACGAGATGTCTAAATTGCCGCTGCCGCTGTCAAACCTTATATCTCCCTTGCATTGACTGAGGCGGGCATTGGCGCCGGTGCAATCTATGTTAAGATCACCCTGCCAGTCTTCGATGGAAATCGACCCGTTAGTGCAGTCAATCCTGCCCTTGCCCTGGATTCCTGCCATGTTGATTTCGACATTAATTCCGTCGATGTAGACTTCGCTCCTTCGGGGCAGGTAGACATTACAGCTGCATGGCAACGAGCTGTCGAGATAAAATTTATCCCCCCGCTGCCTGATTTCGCCGTCGTATCCCTCAATCCTGACAGTGTCACCATCCCAGCCCCTGATAAAGAAGGTGCCCTGGGTAACATCGATCAGCAGGCGCGGGCGGCCATGGCAGATAAAAACTTGTTCTGCAGTCATTTGTCCTCCTCCTAATCCCGATCAATTCTCAGCCAGCGCTCTCGTCCCCAAAAAGCCTTGATCATCAGGGCCAGCCCCAACAGGGCGATAAAGATCCAGAAGCCCATCCAAAAAGAGAATTCGTAGTACTTGGCAGCTGCAATCGCGCCGCCCAGGGCCAATAATGTCATGCCCCCGAACAATGTGTCATAGTCGATGCGCCGCCTTCTCCATTTGGACTTCTTAATAAGACCAGTGCGTATTAAGGCCATTTGCCGAATGTGGTAAAGCAAGATCGCTAAGACAATGATACCGGCTATTGTCAGGCCGACAGCGGGAATAGTCAACCAGGCAAACAATTTATCCAACATAGCATATCCTCCTTATTCCAGTTCCTGAATGCTTATACTGCCGTTTACCGAACGCAGGTATAAGCTGATTTTATGCTGGGCATAATCCCAGTTGTCCGTTGCCCCCTCGACTTTGCGGCCGGCGCCCAGGCGCTGAGTGAGAAATTTGTCCGAGAGGAAACCGTGTTCGACGCGCACATTTCCCGAAGTGGCCCGGGCATCCACAGTAAAGCCGATGTCGTCACGATGGGGCAATTGCACTTTTATGCGGCCGTTGACAGTTTTCAAATTAATCATGCTGTCTTCGCCCATACTTACCAGGCTGATGCTGCCATTAGTAGTCCTGCCTTCGACATGTTGCAGTCTACCTTCCAGGCTGATGCTGCCATTGACGGTGCTGACATTTACCTCGCTGCCGGTAACCTTGGTCATCCGGACTGTGCCGTTGACAGTGGCAACGCTGATTCCCTTGGCATCTATGGAGTTGATGTCAATTTGCCCGTTTTTGCTGGCAACCCGGCCGGTATAGATATGTCCTGCAGGCAATTGCAACCGCAGCGAGACATTGACCCGGTTCCCCAGGCTCCTGCACTCGGTATCCCCGGCTTTGAGGCGCAAGCCGTCATATTCAGCGAATTTGTATCCGGAAATCAGTTCTTCTGCCTGCTCCCGGGTACCGGCAACAATCTTCTTGATGACTTCCAGGTGAAAGTTTTTGTCATCAGAGGGCTCTATGCGCAGGCTGCCATTGCGCACATCCAGGTCCAGCTCCACCATATCACTGCTGAAAGAACCGGAATGATGCTCTTCGAGGACAATCCTTCTGTCATCGCCAAAGCTCAAGTTGAGACTGGAGAGGCCGGAGCGAAGGGATTCGACAATGTTTTCGATGATGGACTTTGGCTCCTGCACCGGGTCGCGGCGGGTTTCAGACCTGGGAGCCTCCTGGCGAATACTTTCCAGCAGAGTCTGGGCTTCCTCCACAGTGATCTTGCCTTCACTGAGCATGTCGAGAATAAGCTTTTGTTCTTCAGACATACTTACACCCCCTTGCTTAAAGTTCCCTGAGCAGTTCGATGGCCTCTTCGGAACTGATTTTCCCCTCATTGAGGTCCTCTAATATCTGCTTGCGCTTTTCCCTGGCCTCGGGATCATCCTTGACCACAGGCTGAGCCTGATACCCCAACGATTCGATTAAAGTCTCCAGGCGGTTGCGCACAGTGGGGTATGAGATGCCCAGCTCTTTTTCCACTTCCTTGATGTTACCCCGGCACTTGATGAAGATTTCGGCAAAAGCCTTCTGTTCAGCCGGCAGCTGGCAGAACTTACACACCGCAAAATGCCCGTCGATTCCGGTGCCGCAGTGGGGACAATGCAACCGCGTTACATCGAGGCCGGAGTTGCATACAGGGCATCGCCCCAACATTTGATTGCGCATATCTCGGCTCCTTTCTATACTGATGATTAAATCCGCCTATTAAGCCAATTCTTGCCCTTATTATACCCGCCCGCAAAAGCAAATGCAACCCTTTTATTGATTTATTTTATCATGGCTTTAAAAAACTTAAGGGCGACCTTTCGTCGCCCTATTTTTTCTTGCGAAACCACTTATACACTTCCTCGGCTGCCGGCCAGGTCATGCCTAGAACAGCAGCTATTTCAGCCACATCTTTGTCCCGCAGGTTCTGGATGCTGCCAAAGGCCTTGAGAAGGGCAGTGCGGCGAGCGGGGCCCACGCCGGGAATTCTCTCCAATTCCGAAAGCAGAGTCTCCTTGGACCGCAGGCGGCGGTGGTAACTGATGGCAAAGCGATGGGCCTCATCGCGGATTTGCTGCAACAATTGCAAAGCGGGATCATCCCTGTCAAGGACCAGGGGCTCGCTGCGGCCGGGAATGAAGATCTCTTCCTCGCGCTTTGCGAGGCTGACGATGTCGATACCTGCATAACCGAGACTTGCCAGCTGCGCCAATGCGGCAGACAGCTGCCCCTTGCCGCCGTCTACCACCACCAGGCTTGGCAGGCGGTTAAAGCCCTCCCTGTCCTCCCTGGCGGCCTCGAAGCGGCGACGGATGACCTGGGCCATCGAGGCAAAATCATCGGGGTCGGGGATGCCCCGAATTCTAAAACGGCGGTATTGGCTCCTGGCGGGGCGGCCATGCTCAAACACCACCATGGAGGCTACCGTTTGGCTTCCCTGGAAATGAGAAATGTCGTAGCATTCAATGCGAAGGGGCAGGCGCCCCATGCCCAGGGCTGATGCCAGCTGTTCCAACACCGCTTTTCCCTGCCCCTGGCTTTCCTGCTGCTGGCGCAAGTCTGCCTCCATATGGGAGGCGAGATTTGCCTGGGCCATATCCAGCAGCATGCGCTTTTCCCCCCGCTGGGGCACCTTGAGCACCACTTTTCCCTGGCGCCGGGAGCCCAGCCATGTTTCCAGGGCTTCAGCATCTTCAGGAAGCTGCTGCACCAGGATCTCCGCCGGAAGCAATGACGCAGAAGCATAGTAATCCCGGATAAAGGCGCTGACAGCTTCGCCGCTGTCGGCCAGCTCCGGCTGCTCAAAGCCATGGTACTCATTGCCCAGGACCTTTCCGCCCCTGACCTTGATAAGCTGGGCCGCAGCCAGTTGCGGTTCAACCGCCACTGCCAGGACATCCAGATTCCAGCGCCGGTTGGTGACAATCCTCTGGGGAGTGGTTAACTTGGCCAGGGCCGCCAATTGATCGCGGAGTTCCGCTGCCTTTTCAAAGTTAAAGCTGTCGGCGGCAGCCTTCATTTCCCTGTGCAGCCTGGCCTCCAGCTCCTGATGTTTGCCTTCAAGAAACATGATGGCCTGGTCCACCAGGGACCGGTATTCCTGAGGGGAGACCTTGCCCTGGCAGGGGGCAAGGCAGCG
>Ga0116179_1003618_pt1 | contig 10606 bp, 8 predicted proteins | sample AD_UKC071_MetaG_FD_89751 | JGI IMG/M metagenome (GOLD analysis project Ga0116179, IMG submission 89751) | Active sludge microbial communities of municipal wastewater-treating anaerobic digesters from USA - AD_UKC071_MetaG | ecosystem: Engineered > Bioreactor > Anaerobic > Digestate | place: USA...
CTCATTATTGCAATAAAGTAGAGAACCAAGCAAAGTTCTCTACTTGTAACAATACTATTTATTTTAACACATTAATATGTGGAAATCAAATACTTTGGCGACTGGACGTTTTTCCTGAAGTCCTTCAGTTCGTAATCCAAACCTTTAGGAATTCTTAAAGCAACATTTCCTGTCACATTATCTATATCGACAAAAATCTCTTTCCCTTTAGCTACTGCAGTACCGGAGTATTTTTCAAACGGACTGTCGTAAATATATATGCCAACCTTTTTGAAACCATACTCAATTGGCCTTACACCCAAATAGCAGCGGACAAATTCAGAAAGAGGCAAAGCGCTCCAGCCATGGCAGTCGCTTCTTTGAGTGACAAAATCCTCCGGCCATGTGGTAAGGTCAAGTTCAAGAAGCTCTTTATACGCATCCCAAATCCTGAAGGTTTTATATACCTCGTCGTACATGTCTGTCTCTTCCAAAGCCCTGCATAAAAAGAACCTCATAGCATAGGACATGGGTTTTAGTTTTCCCGCATTTTCCACAGTGGTTCTCATTAACGCTCTTTTGTTATCCTCACACATGACAACTTGCGCAACCACTGCAAACACCTGTGCATGAACGCTTACAGGCTTTTCATCATTAGGAGAATTCTTGAAAAGGCCGGTTTCCTTGTCAAAAGAATGCTTGATAATCTGATAGGACAAGGAATTTGCCAATGCCAAGTACTCGTTATGGGTTGACAATCTGCCTACAGACAGATTCAGTTTGGCGGCAGTTCTCAAACCTAACACAAACAGCATGTTGTACAGAATATTAACACCCTTCTGAACAGGAACTCCTCTCTCCCAGCCGTCAACCCAGTCGAAGAATTGCCAAAATCCTGTATCGCCAAGAAGTCCATCTTCGTTTATGTGCCTTGTAAAGAAATCAATAATCCTGTCTACGGTACCAAGATGCCCTTTTACAAACTCCACATCATCCTCATACATAAAGTATGCGTCGAGCAAAAGAAGCCAGTAGATTGCAAAGCCTGGGATAACCTGTACGAAACTTGAAGGGGCATTGCATGGAAGAAGGCCATTGGGCAATTGCGAATACGCAAAATCATTTATTGCCTTTTTCACAAGCCTTGAATCATCCGATACGGACATGGTGTATATGGCTTCAAGATAGGTATCCATCATGTACTGCATCTGCTCGTAATACGGACAATCCACATAAGTCTCATACATGCAGAGCTTTAGCGTCCTCAAGCTTACATCCCATATCTTTTCATACACTTCATCATCCGCCTTGAATTCAGCCTGGACATCCAAAGGATAGCCGGTTTCATAGTAGAAGAATTCTTCTACTTCAACATCTTCCGACACTTCAACTTTTACAAACCTGAAGGCTCTTGGATAAAAGGGGATGTAAATTGTTTCTCCTTCCTGCAAGGTGATATAATCTACCTCTCCAATAATCTCCTGTCTGTCTGGATTGTTCCTTACTCCTTTTACATATCCGGTTTCTTCAAACCTACCATAGCTTTCAGCGTACGTAAGTTTGGCAAAGCCACCTTGCTTTCCGGAAACTTTTATCGCTGGAAATGCAAATACATACACCTGCGCATCATATTCATAAGTGTTGTCATACTGCCTCATCAGCTTGAATGTATCCTTCTTCTCCATGTACATTTGAGGAATGGGTCTTTTGACAAGCTGCCAGAAGGATGCAAGACCGTAAGGGTTCGAATTGGCACTGTCCATGACGACTACAGCATTCTTCATATTATTATCAAGGCTTGCCTGTACCCTTTCATAATCAATATGCTCTGAAAATCCGACATAGCCGGCAAATTTATTTTTAACAAATCCATATCCGTCTATTTTTGCACACATCCAGCTTTCATCCGTTGAAAGGCCATAGTTCGTATCCAATTCATGTATGAGAAGTCCTCCCACCCCTTCAGTGATTACTGATATAGGGCCTGAGGAAAAACCCAAAGCCTTCAAAGAATCCTTTGGATAGCACAGTACCTTGACAAAAATCTCGTTATTTCCTTGTTTTATATATGGTGTTATGTCAAGCTCATCATAGCATCTTAAACCTGCAGGCATCTTCGCAGGTCCGCAATCAACCATGTCGCTGTTTATATACAAAAAGTATCTTGAATCTGCAGATATTTGTATGGTGCATCTATCGCATACCCTGTCTACAAGCACTTCTTTCCTAAAACACACCATCATCGGTTCTTCCGTTCTTTTGGCTTCTGTAAAAATCCACTTTCCTTCCATGAAATGCCTCCTTTATTTTCTTTTATATATAACAACCACAATTCCTAATAAACATACACCAAAGACCAGGGCTATATATGGTCCAATGTGGTTTGATTCCTTATTCTCCGTACTGATTATGCTTTCTCTTGGCATATCTTCTTCAGGCTCGGGGCTTGCCAATCCATATGCATTTTCCTCCAAAGGCGGATAAGTAAAGACATATTTGTTTATGCCGGAGAAGTCCCCGTTTGGGATATGGGTTTCACCAAAAGAATTTGATTTGCTGCCTACAAGAAAGAAGTCGTAAACTAACTTATCCTGATCATCCCAGGTAACATCCACTGCATACCAATTGCCGTCTTCCATTTGTACGTAATTCCACATGTGGTCCTCTTCTCTTCCGTCCGGCGTTACCCCCGTCCCTATAACCAAAACATTGGGGATTTTTTCCCTGTCGCAAATAAGCTTGAAAGCTTTTGCGTATCCTTCGCAAACCGCTTTCCCATAAACCAAAGCACCTACAGCCTCATGGGAGTATAAAAAAACGCCATCGTATTCCACATGTTCAATCAAACTATCATGTATGCTCTTTACTTTCTCATACCGAGTTTCCCCATGCACTTCAAATTCATTTACTCTTTCCCAAAGTGCCTTGTCGATCTCCTCAAGCTTGCCTTCATACTTTTCATCGGTAACAATTTGAAAAAACACGTCATCTACTCTATTAAAAGACCCTATGGTTTCAATATTGTAACTGGCACCCACTCCTCCTTCTCCAAATTTAAGCCAATATATTTCAGGATGGTCTTTTAAAAAAGCATCTATTGCAGCTTGTGTGTCCACCCCTATTTTCTTAACAATCACATCAAGCTCTTCTTTTGAATAATACCCCTTGTCATATATATCGGTAAGATCGGCAAACTCTTCCCCCGTCTTTACAATCTCCTCTATTCTTTCGTAAATCTCCGATTTTGTTGAATCAAGCTGTTCCTTGTAATTGTACGCTATGACTTCTGTTGCGAGTATCTGTATGAGTAATATAGCTATAACGAATATCCTTTTTCTTTGCATTTGTACCACCAATAGATTTATACCAGATTAGTATATATGTCAAAACCCATTATTTCAATGTATTTAATTAAGATTATTGCCCATAAACCATAGTTAATTTAAGGTTTTTGAGCATAATTCAAGGGGAGCTGTGTTTCAAGCCCCCCTTAATTTATCCTTCATATTTAATAATTGGGTTTCGTGCAGCGGTTGCCTCGTCCGGCCTGCCCACCGGTGTTGTAACCGGGGTATTCTTAACCTTCTCCACATCCTGTTTTGCCTGCTCGTATACCGCTATGAAGTCTTCAATTGCCTTGTCAAGGGTTTCCTTGGATTCGGTTTCAGTAGGTTCCACCATCAGAGCTTCATGCACCACAAGCGGGAAATACATCGTAGGTGGATGCATGCCTTTGTCTACTAAAGCTTTTGCAATATCAAGAGCAGTAAAACCGTACTTTGCCTTTTCCTCCTCCAATGATATTACAAACTCATGCATGCACGGACCCTTGTATGGAATGTTGTAAGTCTCTTTTAGTTTATACATCATGTAGTTGGCATTCAAAACTGCACTTTCTGAAACTTCCTTCAGACCATCGCAGCCATTCTGCAGGATATATGTTAAAGCCTTTACAACCACCAGGAAATGTCCGTAGAAACTCTTTACACGGCCAATGCTTTTTTCAGGTGTAAAGAATTTAAAAATACTATCTTCTTTTACAACCACAGGACCTGGCAGGAAGCATTTCAAGAACCCTTTACATCCAACAGGACCCGCACCAGGACCTCCGCCGCCGTGGGGTGTTGAGAAGGTCTTGTGCAAGTTAAGGTGCACAACATCAAATCCCATATCGCCGGGTCTTGCCCTACCCATAATTGCATTAAGGTTTGCACCGTCGTAATAGTTGAGGCCTCCCGCTTTCCTTACAATCTCCGTAATTTTCAATATATTTGGGTCAAAAAGACCAAGAGTATTTGGATTTGTGAGCATGAAACCAGCAGTGTCATCCCCTACTGCCTTTTCCAGCTCTGCAAGATCAACAAATCCATCCTCACTGGACTTAATATTTATTATTTTGTACCCCAACATGGCTGCGCTTGCAGGATTCGTTCCATGAGCGGAATCCGGAACAATTATCTTGTCCCTTTTAAAATCCCCTCTATCGTCATGGTATGCTTTAATGAGTTTTAATCCTGTATATTCGCCATGAGCGCCGGCTGCGGGTTGGAAACTTATAGCATCCATGCCGGTAATTTTATTCAGATACTCCTCAGCAAGATGCAAAGCCTCAAGGCATCCTTGCACCGTATTCTCCGGCTGGAGAGGATGAATGTTTGCAAAACCCTCAAGGCCTGCCATCTCTTCATTAATCTTCGGATTATATTTCATGGTGCAGGAACCCAAAGGATAAAACCCTTTGTTTACGCCAAAAGTTCTGTTTGCAAGGGATGTGTAGTGCCTGGACAAATCTGCTTCGGCAATCTCAGGAAGATTCAAATCGCTCTCTCTCATAAACTTTTTGTCCATTTCATATACTGGCACGTCGCATTCTGGCAGGTAGTCGTTCTTTCTGCCTTCAACACTTTTTTCAAATATCAGCTGCATCCTGCCACCTCCTTTATCTGCGACACAAGATAATCCATCTCTTCTTTACTATTCATCTCGGTTGCACACCATATGATGTTGCCTTCATATGGATATCCGCCAAGAATACCCTTTTCAGAAAGAAAATCAAGCATCTTCCTGTCATCCATATCTTTGCTTCTTGTCACAAACTCATTAAAGAACTCGCCCTGGTACACAAGTTCAAACAATCCGGTTGCAAGAAGTACATCTTTTAGATAATGTGCCTTTGACATGGAAAGTAAAGCCGCCTTCTTTATACCTTCTTTGCCCATTGCACTCATGTATATGGCAGCTCTAAGAGCACAGTTTGCCTGGTTTGTACATATGTTGCTCCTTGCCTTTTCCCTTCTTATATGCTGCTCTCTTGCCTGCAAGGTTAAAACATAAGCAGTCCGTCCTCTTGAATCCGTTGTCTTTCCTACAATTCTTCCCGGTATCTTTCTCATATACTCCTTTGTGCAGGCCATAAAGCCAAGGCATGGACCGCCAAAGGACATGGGAATGCCAAGGCTCTGACCTTCTCCTACCGCTATTTGCGCACCGTACTCCCCAGGTGTTTTAAGCATGCCAAGGGCAATGGGATTTACGTACATTACAAGAGGAACATCGCCGATAACTTCTTTCACCTTGTCAATGTCCTCCAGTTGTCCATAAAAGCTTATCTGGCCTACTACCACGCAGGCAGTACTGTCATCGATGCACTCTTTCATCTTGTCATAATCCGTTTTACCATCCACACATGGTACAAAACAGATTTCCACATCGGAGCCTGAAAAATATGTTTTGATGGTTTCCAAAACATCGGGATGCAGTGCTCCTGATACAACAGCCTTGTTCTTTTTCCTTTCAAGACACATTAAGATTGCTTCGCTGGCAGCGGTGGCGCCATCATAGACTGAAGCATTTGAAAGCTCCATGCCTGTAAGCTCGCAAATCATCGTCTGATACTCAAACATTGCCTGGAGTATGCCCTGGGAAATTTCTGCCTGGTAAGGTGTATAGGTTGTAAGAAACTCTTCCTTTGAGGCAATGTATCCGACACAGCTGGGGATGTAGTGGTTGTATGAGCCGCAGCCTCTGAAAATGGATGAATACACCTTGTTCTTGTTGGCAAGTCCTTTCATTTTTTTACGGACTTCCAACTCACTCATTCCCTTTGGAATATCCAAAGGCTCTTTCAGCATGAAATCTTCAGGAATAGTCCTGAAAAGGTCATCCATATCGCAAACGCCTATGGATGCAAGCATTTCCCTTCTTTCTTTTTCGGTGCTAGGAACATAGGTACCCATTTATCAATTCTCGCTTTCCAAAAATTCGTTGTATTCTTCTTCGTTCAACAATTCCTCTTTGGCTGAAATATCTCCAATCTCAACAAACCATGCATCATATGCATCTTCATTAACTAGCTCGGGGCTGTCTTGGAGTTTTTCATTTACACTTCTAACAACTCCTGTAACAGGGCTGTATACTTCAGATATTGACTTGACAGACTCAACCTCTGCAAAACCTTCGCCTGCAACAACTTCGTCGCCAACCTCAGGAAGATTTACAAACACAATATCTCCCAGTTCCTGCTGTGCAAAATCGCTTATGCCAACCCTTGCTGTCTTTTCATCAATAAACTCAATCCATTCATGTGATTTCAAATAGAATCTTTCGCCTTTCATATCAATTCCTCCATGATTAATCTAAATTTATTTTACTCGAGTATAAAAGGGTAAATCACAAATTACTGCAGGAATTTCCCTGCCCCTTACGTTAACAACCACTTCAATTCCTATATCAGTGTAGTCTTTATCCATCAATGCCATGGCGATAGGATATCCAAGAGTAGGGCTATGGGTTCCCGATGTGGTCAAACCAACCTTTTGTCCATCCACAAACACATCACAGTCTTCTCTTGCTATGCCTCTTCCAGTGATCTTGAGACCAACCCGCCTCCTGCTTGTGCCCCTCTTCCTTATTCCTTCCTTGCCTATGAAGTCTTCCTTTTCCATTTTGACCGTAAAGTTTAGTGAAGCTTCAAGGGGTGATATTTCCTCGGACAATTCATGACCGTACAATGGCATGCCCGCTTCAAGCCTTAAAGTGTCCCTTGCACCCAAACCACAAGGAATGAGACCAAACTCTTCACCTGCGTCCAGTAGCATGTTCCACAGTTTGACACCATCTGTCTTGTCGCAGCTTATCTCATAACCCAGCTCGCCTGTGTATCCGGTTTTTGAAACAAAACAAATTATACCATTAACATCCACATCTTCAAGGAAGGAGTAATATTTTTCAGGAATATTATTCGTCAATTTCCTGAGAATATCATAAGAATTGGGACCTTGAAGGGCAACTTGTGCAATGTCATCGGATATGTCGAGTACTTCAACATTACCCTTTACATTGCTTTTTATCCACTCAAAATCTTTGTCCCTGTTGGCCGCATTAACTCCCAACAGATATTTATCCTTGCTTTGTCTGAAGACTATCAAGTCATCTATGGTACCACCCTCTGGATTGCACATAGGGCTGTATTTTGCTCTTCCATCGGACATGTTGGTAAAATCATTTGTCAAAAGCATATTTATATTTTCAAGAGCATCCGGCCCCTGTAAAACTATTTGTCCCATGTGGGAAACATCAAACAAGCCAGCCTTGTTTCTTACCGCATTATGCTCGGTTATAACGCCGGTTTCGTATTGTACAGGAAGCAGATATCCTGCAAAGGGTACCATCCTCCCCTTCAACTCCACGTGACGTTCATATATCGGTGTTTTCTTTTCCAAGATCAGTGCTCCTTTCGGATTATTTATACAGATTGATTATATGTTTATACACAAGTATTGTCAATTAAATACAGAATACAATCAAGTCAATACATTTTAATTATGCCAAATAAAATAGAATAAAAACCATATTAAAAAATTTAATTAAGGCACAAAAAAAGGGCTTGCGCCCTTTTTTTATGCAAAGATTTTAATAAGCCAGCTTTCTCTTGAATACAACAGCCGCAAAACCAAGAAGAGTTACAAATGCAAACAGAACACTTTGATCAGATGTAGCTGGGTTGTCATCAAAATTGTCTGTGAAAGCCTCTGCTTCTGCCTTAGTTGCAAAAAAGGCTATGTACTCAATATCCATAGCAGCACCTGCAGGAAGATTATTAGCCTCGATGTAGTCAATTCTAAGAGACTTGATATTTCCAGTCCATGCTTCAAAGGTGCTGAGATCAACTACAACCCTCTGCCACTCGCCACTGGAATTCAGATTGAATACTGCATGGGTGGCAGGATGATTGTAACCGGATACATCCGAAGCAAAATAGAATTCACCAATCATTCCTTCCTGTTCGTATGTAGTTCTGTACTTCATAACCGCAAACTTGTATTTGTCAGCATCAAGTACATCAGTCTCACTGAATGTATATTCAATATTTGGGTCGTGTGCTGTTGATGTAGCAGTAGCGTATCCATCTTTCAATTCTATTTCGGTATTTGTAAGATTGAACTTGTCAAGAAACTCCTGAGTATTGAAGCGCATTGCATATCCATCAAATGCACCAAAAGAACTAATACTGAAAATGGCTACACTAAGCACAGCAACCATTAACAACGCTATAAACTTCTTGGACATAATGTTACCCCCTTAGATTTATTCGTTACATATTATACAATACTTATGAAAATATCTCAATATCTTTAATTAAATATTCAACAAAAGGGTGTAAAACACCAAGAAAATATATAATTGCTATAATCCTTTTAATAAATGCAAAATTCACACCTTATAATCCTTACACAAATATGGTACTATACTCTTAAATATTGTACTTAATATTATGGAGGGCGATCATATATGAGCATGATGAGCGATATTACCAAACTTAAAAACAGCAAAACCCGCCTTATTACTGCAGAGAATGTGTATGGTGAAAAAGGAAAAGGCGGAATGGCAAAATTGACAACCGAACCCCCAGAGGAGATAGTTAGAATTGGTCAACATTGGGACGGACCAAGTCATGCAGCAAGAGAGCTGGGCGAGAAATGGAAGGTACGCCCTTGCATTACCCTGTTATCCGGGCAGGAAACAACGATAATGGATATTGACGGACCAGGCCGAATAACCCATATCTGGATTACTGTAAATCCTGCTTTTTACCGTGATATTATCCTGAGGATGTATTGGGACCACGAGGAAAAACCAAGCGCGGAAACTCCCCTGGGAGACTTCTTCTTATGCGGATGGAAGACTCCACTCAACATACTTTCAATTCCGATTAATGTAAATCCTAAAGGTGGTTTGAATTCGTACTTCCAGATGCCTTTCAGAAAACATGCAAAAATTACAGTCGAGAGCAGAAACCCTGGCAATGTTGGCGGTTTCTTCTATGCAATTACATATGAGATAGAGGATTTTGTTGCTGAAGAAGAGGCATACTTTCACGCAAAGTTCTCAAGGAAGAATCCACTGCCATACATGGAAGACTTCGTGATTCTTGACAATGTTAAAGGCAAGGGTCACTATGTGGGAACACAACTATCATGGCAGCAGAACACACAAGGCTGGTGGGGTGAAGGAGAAGTCAAAATGTTTATAGATGGCGATACTGAATATCCCACATATTGCGGAACGGGAACCGAAGACTACTTTGGCGGAGCCTGGGGCTTCTTTGGAAACTTCTCAGCTCCTTTCATGGGCTATCAGGATTTGATGACCATAAATGAAAACACAAGACCTACAAACAGCGTGGGAAACAGGCACTCGATGTACAGGTTCCATATACTTGACCCTGTCAGGTTTGAAAAGGATCTGAAGGTTACGATACAGGCATTAGGCTGGAGATCAGAGGGAAGATACTTGCCGCTTCAGGACGACCTTTCATCAGTGGCATACTGGTATCAGATGGAGCCTCACAATCCATTCGAGCCCATTGGTTCAAGAGATGAACTTGAAATAATATAAATAAATTAGCTGGCAGTTCTGCCAGCTAATTTATTGCTTTGTTCAGATTTTGAAATAATGACAGCCGGAGTTTACCGTTACAACTTCGTCATCCTTGAGGTAAACATTTGCAGTAACTCCAAAAGGAACTGTCACATAAAGATGTACGTTGCCATATCTGTTTGCCCATCTTACAGAAATTTTTCCTTTGATTGTCTCAACTTCCCCATGGGCAGAAAGCAGCTTTGATGGAAAATATGGCTTTATGTCCACAACATCAAAAGCCTTCTCGGAAGGTTTGATTCCCAGAACATAAGCATAGAACCAGTAATAAACAGAGCCGTACATCGGATGGTTGTGGGAGTTCATCCCCGGATTCTTCTTAAGCTCAAACCTCTCCCAAACGGTTGTAGCCTCATTCTGTATCATATAGCCTATGGAAGGATACGTCTCCTTTGTCATAATCTCATACGCATCATCCACATAACCGTATTGAGTAAGTACTTCCAGCATGTATCTTGTACACAAGTTTCCTGTTGTAAACTGGTAGTTGTTTTGAACCAGGTCGTTTCTCAGCACGACGCACACCTTTTGTCTATATTCCTCTGGAATTATGCCCAGCCACAGAGGAAAAGCCTGACTTGCATGCGAGCCTGCTGCCACAATACACGATTCCTTGTCAAACCACTTCTCAAGAAACGCCTCTTTTATCTTCTCCATGACTTCCTTGAAATACTCTGCATCCTCTTCC
>Ga0116179_1003619_pt1 | contig 10603 bp, 4 predicted proteins | sample AD_UKC071_MetaG_FD_89751 | JGI IMG/M metagenome (GOLD analysis project Ga0116179, IMG submission 89751) | Active sludge microbial communities of municipal wastewater-treating anaerobic digesters from USA - AD_UKC071_MetaG | ecosystem: Engineered > Bioreactor > Anaerobic > Digestate | place: USA...
AGGTCGCCACCCAGGTGGGTCTGGTCGCCGCCGACCAGCACTTGCGCGCCTTCGGCCTTGCCCACTTCCAGGTAGGACTTGATCTTGCCGAGCTGGTCGGCGGAAGCCTGGGCACCGATCATGGTGTCGGTATCCAGCGGGTTGCCTTGCTTGATCAGCTTGACGCGAGCCACGGCACGTTCGATGAACTTGTCGTAGATGGATTCCTGGATCAGGGCGCGGGACGGGCAGGTGCACACTTCGCCCTGGTTGAAGGCAAACAGCACCAGGCCTTCAATGGCCTTGTCGAAGAAGGCGTCGTCAGCGGCGGCGATATCTTCAAAGAACACGTTGGGGGACTTGCCGCCCAGTTCCAGGGTGGCGGGGATCAGGCTGGTGGCAGCGGCCTGGGCGATCACGCGGCCGGTGGCGGTGGAGCCGGTGAAGGCGATCTTGGCGATGCGCTTGCTGGTGGCCAGCGGCATGCCGGCCTCGCGGCCGTAGCCGTTGACGATGTTCAGCACGCCCGGGGGCAGCAGGTCGGCGATCAGCTCGGTCAGCACCAGGATGCTGATCGGGGTCGATTCAGCGGGCTTGAGCACGACCACGTTGCCGGCGCCAAGCGCAGGCGCCAGCTTCCAGGCGGCCATCAGGATCGGGAAGTTCCACGGGATGATCTGGCCGACCACGCCCAGCGGCTCGTGGAAGTGGTAGGCGATGGTGTTGCCGTCGATCTCGCTGATGGCGCCTTCCTGCGCCCGCAGGCAGCCGGCGAAGTAGCGGAAGTGGTCCACCGCCAGCGGGATGTCGGCATTCAGCGTCTCGCGGATCGGCTTGCCGTTGTCCACCGTCTCGGCGTAGGCCAGCACCTCCAGGTTCTGCTCGATGCGGTCGGCGATCTTCAGCAGCACGTTGGCGCGGTCGGCCGGGGCCACGGCGGCCCAGGCGTCCTTGGCGGCGTGGGCGGCATCCAGCGCACGCTCCACGTCGGCGGCGGTCGAGCGGGCGGCCTGGGTGTAGACCTTGCCGTTGATCGGCGAGATCACGTCGAAGTACTGGCCGTCGGCCGGCGGCACGAACCTGCCGCCGATGAAGTTGTCGTAGCGGGTCTTGTAGGTGATCTTGGCACCGGGGGTGCCGGGGGCGGCGTAGATGGCCATGCTTGTCTCCAGACGGGGTTGCTGCGGTGGTGGAACCTTGGGTTGTGCGGCCGGCGGAACCGTGGTGCCCGCCTTCGCAGGGCAGCCGCCATCGCACAGGGCGTGCCAGCGCTTGATCCAGCGCAAAACCGCGCTTTCCCGCGCAAACCGGGGCCGCCACTGGCCCGGTTCCTGCGCAACGTGGTGCAAAGCGCCTGTGCACGGCACAGGCTGTTCAAAAGCAGCACAAGCGAGGCACGACATGCCGTCGAACTGTTCCACCCGCCCGGACACGACCCGGGGCAACCCCTTGGCACAACCGTGCATAGGTCCGCGGCTGCGCGAGGCGCGCCGGCAACTGGCGGCCCTGGCCTCCCGTGACGCCGCTGCCGATGGCCTGGCACCGGCACTGACGCCGCTGCTGGGCGAGGTGCTGGCGCGCAGCTGGCAGCGCAGCGCCGCCGCCGGCCTGGCGCCGCAGGGTCGGCGCCACGGCGCGCCGCATGCATCGGCCGCCCAGCTGGCGCGGGCCATGCAGCGCCAGTACGAGCTGCTGTCGCATGCCGAGCCGGTGCTGGACTACATGGCCCGGCAGGTGGCCGGCACGCCCAGCCTGCTGATCCTGGCCGATGCCCAGGGCATGCTGCTGCGCACCCTGGGCGATGCCGACGTGGCCGGCCGCGCCGAGCGGGTGGCGCTGCGCCCGGGTGCGCAGTGGGCCGAGACCTGGCGCGGCACCAATGCCATCGGCACCGCACTGGCTGAAGCAGCGCCGGTGGTGGTGCACGGCGGCCAGCACTACCTGGAGCGCAACGGCTTCCTGACCTGCGCCGCCGCGCCCATCTTCGACCCCGCAGGCCGGCTGATGGGCGCCTTCGACATCAGCGGCGAGCAGCGGGCGCATCACCCGTCCAGCCTGGGCCACACCCTGGGGCTGGCACGTTCGGCGGCCGGCATGGTCGAGCACCGGCTGTTCGACACCTGGCATGCGGCCAGCCTGCGCCTGCGCGTGCACGCGCAGGCCGGCGGCCTGGGCATGCTGGGCGAGGGCCTGCTGGCCTGGTCGGGCGAGGGCCTGCTGATCGGCGCCAACGCCGCCGGCCTGGCCATGCTGGGCCTGGGCCGCGACGCCATCGGCCACGCCCGCCTGGCCGACTGCCTGCAGGCCGGCCTGGACGACCTGCTGGACGCTGCGCTGCAGGCCGCGCGGGCGCCGGGCACACCACCGCTGGCACTGCGCCTGGCCGACGGCAGGCCGCTGTGGGCGCGGGTGCAGGGCGGCAGCCAGGTCGGCGTGCAGCGGGGCGCCGTCACGCTGGCCGGCATCCGCACCCCCGAGCCGGCACCGGCCCGCCCGCCCGGGCGCAGCGACGCCCTGGCCGCACTCGACACCGGCGACCCGGCGATGGCCGCCGCGGTGCAGCGGGCCCGGCGCGTGGTCGACAAGCCGATCGCGCTGCTGCTGCAGGGTGAATCGGGCGTGGGCAAGGAGGTGTTCGCCCGCGCCACCCATGCCAGCGGGCCGCGCCGCGACGGCCCCTTCGTCGCGGTGAACTGGGCCGCCCTGCCCGAGACCCTGATCGAGGCCGAGCTGTTCGGCTACCAGGGCGGCGCCTTCACCGGCGCGCGGCGCGAAGGCGCGCCCGGCCGCATCCGCGAAGCCCACGGCGGCACCTTGTTCCTCGACGAGATCGGCGACATGCCGCTGGCGATGCAGGCGCGGCTGCTGCGCGTGCTGCAGGAGCGCGCTGTGGTGCCGCTGGGTGGCGGCAAGCCGGTGCCGGTGGACTTTGCGCTGATGTGCGCGACCCACCGCACGCTCAAGAGCGAGCTGGACGCCGGGCGCTTCCGCGCCGACCTGTACTACCGCCTCAACGGCCTGACCCTGCACCTGCCGGCGCTGCGCGAGCGTGGCGACTTCAACAGCCTGGTGGCGCAGATGCTCACCGACATCGCGCCCGACCGGCCGCTGCAGTTCGACCCGCCATTGGCCCTGGCCCTGGCCGCCCATGGCTGGCCGGGCAACCTGCGACAGCTGCACAACGCGCTGCGCACCGCCGCGGCCCTGCTGGGCGATGGCGAGCTGCAGATCGGCTGGGCGCACCTGCCCGACGACCTGGCGGCCGACCTGCAGGCCGAGCGTGCTCGCCGCCCGCCCGCCCAGCAGGCCCACGAGGCCGATGCCGAGGCCGACCTGCGGCTGCAGGCGGCGCACAGCGTGGCGCGCATGGTCGAGGTCTGCCACGGCAACCTGTCCGAGGCGGCGCGCCGCCTGGGCATCAGCCGCAACACGCTCTACCGCAAGCTGGGCCGGTAGGCGCGCGGGCCGCTCAGGCGGGTGCGTGCAGCGCCGCCAGGCCATCGGCCAGGCGCTGCAGCTCGGCCTGCAGGGCCCGGGCCTGCGGCAGCAGGCTGGCGCCCGGCATGCCCTGGCGCAGGCCCAGCTCCACGGCCTGCGCCAGCGCGGCCAGGCGACTGGCGCCCAGGGTGGCGGCCGTGCCCTTGATCTCATGCGCCAGCGGCTGCGCGCCGCGGGCATGCGGCGCCTGCAGCAGCGTGGCCAGGCGCTGCGGGTCGGCCAGCTGCTGCTGCACGAACTGCTGCAGCAGGCGCAGCAGGCGCCCGCCATCACCCCGCAACCGGCCCAGGGCCGCCGGCGCCTGCTCGCCCAGCAGGTCGGCCAGGGCCTGCGGCACGGCGGCTGGGGCCCTGGCAGCACCCGGCATCTGGCCGACGGCGTGACGATCCAGCGACATCGGAGACGGGGACATCGGCATCGGGAACTGCAGGGGCTCGCAGGTTGAGAGGGGCGCCGGAACCGCGCGCGGCCGCGCCGCAGCGCCGTCCAGCGCGCGCAGCAGCGCGGCATACAGCGCCACCGGCTGCACCGGCTTGGCGGCAAAGTCGTCCATGCCGGCGGCCAGGCAGGCCTGGCGGTCCTCGGCAAACGCGTTGGCGGTCATCGCCACGATCGGCAGGTGTGCCAGCGCCGGGTTGCGGCGGATGCGGCGGGTCGCCTCCAGGCCGTCCATGCCGGGCAGCTGCACATCCATCAGCACCAGGTCGCAGGGCTGGTCGCGCAGGTGCTGCAGTGCGTCCAGCCCGGTCTCGGCGCTGTGCGCCTGCAGGCCGGCGGCCTGCAGCAGGGCCTCGGCCACCTCGCGGTTGATCGGGTTGTCCTCGACCACCAGCACCCGCGCTCCGCCATGGCGGCGGCGCAGCAGCAGGGCCGGGTCGTCGTCGGCGTGCGCGGCCGGCAGCGGCGCCTCCTGGTTGCGGGCCGGTGCCAGGCGGGCGGTGAGCCAGAAGATGCTGCCCTGCCCCGGCTGGCTGCCGGCGCCGATCTCGCCACCCATCAGCTGCGCCAGGCGGCGGTTGATCGCCAGCCCCAGACCGGTGCCGCCGAAGCGGCGCGAGGTCGACGCATCGACCTGGGCGAAGGGCTCGAACAGGCGCGGCAGCTCGTCCGGGCCGATGCCGATGCCGGTGTCCTGCACCTCGAAGCGCAGGAGCAGGCCGCGAGCGTCCTGCCCCAGCAGGCGCACCCGCAGCACCACCTCGCCGGCGGCGGTGAACTTCACCGCATTGGCCGCGAAGTTCAGCAGCGCCTGGCGCAGCCGCGTGGCGTCGCCGCGCAGCAGCGGCAGCGGCTCGGCGTCCACGCGCAGGGCCAGCCCCTTGGCCGCGGCGCCGGGCGCCACCATGGCGCGCACGCCCTCCAGCAGCGGCGCCAGCGCGAAGTCCAGGTCCTCCAGCGGCATCTGGCCGGCCTCGATCTTCGACAGGTCCAGGATGTCGCTGATGATCGACAGCAGGTGCTGCGCGGCGGCGTCGATCTTGTCCAGCCGCGCGAGCTGGGTGTCGGTCAGCGGCTCCAGCCGCTGCAGGTGGGCCAGGCCGATCACCGCGTTGAGCGGCGTGCGGATCTCGTGGCTCATGTTGGCCAGGAACACGCTCTTGGCCAGGTTGGCCGCCTCGGACGCCGCCCGCGCGGCCTCCAGCTCGGCGGTGCGGCTGGCCACCAGCTCCTCCAGATGGTGGCGATGGCGCGCCAGCTCCTCGCCCTGGCGGCGCCGTTCGGTCACGTCCTCCATCATCAGCATGTAGCGGGTGACGGCACCGCCCTCGCGGTCGCGCAGCGGCGTGATCACGGCGGCGTCCACCGCCAGGCGGTCGTCGCGGCGGCGGGTGTTGAACTCGCCGCGCCAGGTCTCGCCGCGCTCGATCATCGCCCGCAGCGCCAGGTACTCGCCCGGCCCCATCGGCCCGGCGCCCAGCATCTGCACCGGCTGGCCGATGGCCTCCTCGCGGCTGTAGCCGGTCTGGGCGCTGAAGGCGCGGTTGACGTACTCGATGCGCTCGTCGCGGTCGGTGATCACCACCACCTGGGCGCTCTGCTCGATGGCCTGCGACAGGTCCTGCAGCGCGGCATTGGCGGCCTCCAGCCGGTGGCGCGCGGCCAGCGCGTCCTCGATCAGGTTCAGCGACGCCAGCCGGGCCCGGCGCTGCTCCTCGGCGGCGGTGGCGCGGGCGGCGGCCTCGCGCACCGCGGCGGCCCGCTGGGCAGTCACGTCGGTCCAGCTGGTGAGCATCTGCTCGCCCAGCATCACCAGCTGCACCGACACCAGGCGCCGGCTGCCGTCGCGGCAGCAGATGGTGTAGTCGCCGCAGTCCACCGGCACGCCGGTCGCGGCCTGCTGGCGGGCACCGGCGCGGCGCGCCAGCACCGCGGCCCGGTAAGCCGGGTCGGGAAAGGCCAGCCGCGTCCAGGCATCCAGCGTGGGCAGGTCGGCCAGCGTGTAGCCGAAGGTGGCGCAGAACTGGCGGCTGATGTCGAGCACCCGGCCGTCGCGGTCGACCAGGGCCTGGGCCAGCGGCGAGTGGTGGAACAGCTGCCGGAAGCGGGCCTCACCGGCGTCGTCGCCACCGGCGGCGGCCGGCCGGACGGCCGCCCGCGCCAGGCCACCCGGCGCCGGCCCGGCCAGGCGCGCCAGGCGCGCCAGGCGTTGCAGCCAGTCTGCCACCCTGCCTGCCGGCCGCGGCCAGCGCGGCAGCCAGCGGCGCGGCGCGGCGGCGGGGGCGTGCAGGCGCGCGTCCATCGCCGGCGTTCAGGCGGGCATGGCCGCCGTGCGGGGCGTGGCAGCGCCGCCCGCCAGGTCCGCGAAGTCCACCGGGTAGCGCGGTGGCTGCTTCTGCGCCCGCGCCAGGCCGTTGATCTCGCGCTTCAGGGCGATCATGTCCAGCTCGCGGTCGACCGCGGCGCGGTTGAAGCGGGCCAGCTCGGCATAGCGGTCGGCCAGCTCCTGGGCATTGCGGCGCAGCATGTCCTGGTCGACCCGGCGCTCGGTGATGTCCTCGGCGATGCCGGCAATCATCACCACCCGGCCCTGCGCGTCGTGCACCAGCTTCTTGCGGTCGGACAGCCAGCGCACCGCGCCATCGGGGCGGCGGATGCGGTACTGGCAATCGACGCTGCCCTGGGTGCGCAGCGCCGCGCTGGACGCCTGCGCGGCGGCCCGGTCGTCGGGATGCACCAGACGCAGCCACAGCGACGGATCGGCCAGGAAGTCGGCGACCGGCACGCCGTACACCGCCTCGAAGGCCGGGCTCACGTAGCGCACGTGGCGGCCGTCGGGGCTGACCATCCACAGCACCTCGGCCAGGCTCTGGTGCAACTCGCGGAACTGCTGCGCCTGGCGCTGCTCGGCCTGCAGCATGCGCTGGCTGCCGCGGTGCACCAGGGCCAGCAGCAGCAGCGCCGTCAGCGTGACGAAGGCCAGGCCCTTGCCACGCTGCACCGCCGCCAGCCAGGCCGGGTTCTGCGACAGGGCCTGCGCCGCCGCGTCCGACAGCAGGATCCAGGCCGCGCCGAACGCGAGGTAGGCGCCGGCCACGGACAGGGCCAGCCGCAGGGCATGGCAGGGATGGGCAGCGGCGGGCGGCATGGCGGCGTCGATTCTGTCGACGCCCCGCCCAGGCCCATCGCCCGATCAGCACCGGCGCCCGCCGCCAGTTCGGGCGGGCGCCGGCTGCCGGGCGTCAGTAGCCGTCGCCCAGCACCAGGCCCTCACGCCGCGGGTCGGCGCCGCCGGACCAGGCCGGCTGGCCGTTGTCGCGGGTGATGCGCACGATCGTGCTGATGCCGCTGCTCTGCGCCGTGGTGCCGGTGACGGTGTGGCCCAGTGCCCGCAGGCCGGTGATCAGCGGGTCGCTGGCACCGGCATTGGCGCTGTTGATGCTGGGGTGCTCGATGCCGACGTTGGTGGTGGCCGAGTTGCCGGCGCCGAAGTCGACCATCGACGTGGCCTGCTGGGCGTCCAGCCCCCAGTCGATGACGCCGACCAGGGTCTTGACCACGAACTGGATGATGGTGGCACCGCCGGGCGAGCCGGTGCCCATCACGAAGTCGCCCATCGAGCCGTCGGCCGCCTGCTTGAACACCAGCGTGGGCGCCATCGAGCTGCGCGGGCGCTTGCCGGCCTGCACCCGGTTGGCGATCGGCACGCCGGCGCCGTCGGTGGGCGCGACGTTGAAGTCGGTGAGCTGGTTGTTCAGGATGAAGCCACGCGTCATGTGCCAGGAGCCGAAGCCCGACTCGACGGTGGTCGTCATGCTGACCACGTTGCCACGCTTGTCGACGATGGTCATGTGGGTGGTGCCGGCCTCGGGGACCGGTCCGCCCACGGCCAGCGGCACCGCCCCCAGGTTGCCCGGCTGCGCCGTGCCCATGCTGCGGCTGAAGCTGATCAGGTCGGCCCGGCCGCGCAGGTAGCTCTTGTCCAGCATCGCCGACCAGTTGCCGCCAGGCAGCTGCACGAAGTCGGTGTCGGCCACGTACTTGTCGCGGTCGGCATAGGCCAGGCGGTTGGCCTCGGCCACCAGGTGCACGCCCATGACCGTGGGCTTGCCGCCCTCGCCGTCCAGCGCAGTGGGCTTCAGGCCGGTGAGGTCGAAGTTCTCGAGGATGCCCAGGGTCTGCGCCACCGCGATGCCGCCCGACGACGGCGGCCCCATGCCGCAGACGACATGGGTGCTGCGGTAGGTGGTGCACACCGCCGGCCGCTTCTTGGCCTGGTAGCCGGCCAGGTCGGCCAGCGTGGTGCGCCCGGGCGTCATCGGCGCGCCGTCGGCACCGACCGTGGCATTGATGCGGGCCACCACGTCCTGCGCGATCGGCCCGGTGTAGAAGGCATCGGCGCCGCCACTGGCGATGGCGCGCAGCGTCTCGGCGTAGGCCGGCAGGGTGAAGGTCTCGCCCAGCAGCTTGGGCGTGCCGTCGGCCTTCAGGTAGGCGGCGCTGGCGTCGGCATCACGCGCGAAGTTGGTGCGGGCGCCGGCGATCGCATCGGCCATGCGGCCGCTGATCCTGAAGCCGTTGGTGGCCAGGTCGATGCCGGGCTGGAACAGGCCGGCCCAGGGCAGCTTGCCGTGCTCGCCATGGGCCAGGACCAGCATGCGCACCGCACCGGGCGTGCCGATGGAGCGCCCGCTGGCGCGCGCATTGGGCAGCGGCGTGGTGCGCTGGTCATCGCTGATCCAGCGCAAGTCGTTCTCGGTGGCGGCGGCCGGCGCGGTCTCGCGGCCGTCGTAGCTGGTGACGGTCTTGGTCGCGGCGTCGTAGTGCAGCATGAAGGCGCCGCCGCCCAGGCCGCTGCTCTGCGGCTCGACCAGGCCCAGCACCATCTGCACCGCCACCGCTGCGTCGACCGCGCTGCCGCCGGCCTTCAGCACCTCGCAGCCGGCCTTGCTGGCCAGCGGATTGGCGGTGACGACCATGTAGCTGCCGGCCTTGACCACCTTCTTGCCCATGCGGTAGCCCGACGAGGGCTCCGGTGCCGCCGGGTCACCCGCGGCGCCCGAGCCCACCACCACCGAGCCGTCGGCGGTGGTGGTCTGGCAGGCGGTCAGGGCGGCGGCGTCGGCCGCATCGTCTCCCCCGCCGCAGCCGGTGGCCAGCGCCAGGGCGCCCAAACCCATCACCAGCGACAACTGCCGCCAGGCCCTCGATCGTTGCATTGCAGACTCCTTGTGTGTGTGACAGTGCCGGCCGATGCCAGCAACTTGCGGGCCACGATACCGACGCCGCACACGCTCACGCAGCGGGTTAACACGGGGCACAAGCGGCAAGCCTGCCCGCGGCAACGGCGCGCCCGCGCAGGCGGCAGGACCGCCGGGCCCGCCTGTCGCACCCGCCCGCCGGATCCGCCTGCCCGACAATCGTGCATGACCGAACCTGCTGCTTCCGACACGCCCGCCGCCACCGGCCCCGGCTTCGACACGCTGGCCCTGCCGCCGGCCGTGCTGGCCAACCTGCAGGCCCTGGGCTGGCGGTCGATGACGCCGATCCAGGCCGCCGCGCTGCCACCGGCCCTGGCCGGCCAGGACCTGATCGCCGAGGGCCCCACCGGCAGCGGCAAGACCGCCGCCTTCGCCCTGGCCCTGCTGCAGCGGCTGGAGCTGGGCCGCCCCGACGTGCAGGCCCTGGTGCTGTGTCCCACCCGCGAGCTGGCCGAGCAGGTGGCCCAGGAGACCCGCCGCCTGGCCCGTGCCGGCGACAACACCAAGGTGCTGGTGCTGTGCGGCGGCACGCCGATCCAGCCGCAGACCGACAGCCTGGCGCATGGCGCGCATGTGGTGGTGGGCACGCCGGGGCGCATCGTCGACCACCTGGCGCGCGGCAGCCTGGTGCTGGACGCGCTGGCGGTGCTGGTGCTGGACGAGGCCGACCGCATGCTCGACATGGGCTTCGCGCCGGACATCGCCACCATCGGCAGCCGCTGCCCGCCAGGGCGCCAGACCCTGCTCTTCTCGGCCACCTGGCCCGAGGGCCTGGCCCAGCTCAGCCGGCGTTTCCTGCGCACGCCGGTGGCGGTGAAGGTGGCCGCGCAGGCCACGGCCGGCAAGATCCGCCAGCGCTTCTACCAGGTCGATGACAGCCAGCGGCTGCATGCGGTCGGCCAGCTGCTGGCGCATTGGCGGCCGGCGCGCACCCTGGCCTTCTGCAACACCAAGCTGCAGTGCCGCGACCTGGTCGACGTGCTGCGCGCCCAGGGCATCGCCGCCCTGGCCCTGCACGGCGACCTGGAGCAGCGCGACCGCGACCAGGTGCTGGTGCGCTTCGCCAACCGCAGCTGCCCGGTGCTGGTGGCCACCGACGTGGCCGCCCGCGGCCTGGACATCGCCGGCCTGGAGGCAGTGGTCAACGTCGACATCTCGGCCGAGGCCGAACAGCACATCCACCGCATCGGCCGCACCGGCCGGGCCGACGCCGACGGCTGGGCCTTCAGCCTGGCCAGCCTGGACGAGATGGGCCGGGTGGGCCGCATCGAGCAGTTGCAGGGCGCCGAGGTGGACTGGTTCCCGCTCGACGGCCTGACACCGACGGGCCAGGGCCCCGTGCAGGCGCCGATGGTGACGCTGCAGATCCTGGGCGGGCGCAAGGAGAAGATCCGCCGCGGCGACGTGCTGGGCGCGCTGACCGGCGA
>Ga0116179_1003620_pt1 | contig 10602 bp, 2 predicted proteins | sample AD_UKC071_MetaG_FD_89751 | JGI IMG/M metagenome (GOLD analysis project Ga0116179, IMG submission 89751) | Active sludge microbial communities of municipal wastewater-treating anaerobic digesters from USA - AD_UKC071_MetaG | ecosystem: Engineered > Bioreactor > Anaerobic > Digestate | place: USA...
CGACTGGTCGAGGGAGGCGGTGTCGACGGTCTTGGTGACCGAGAGCTCGGCGGGATCGAAACGGTTCTGCAGGGTGAAGCCGGACTGCACCTGGTTGTCGCTGAGGTCATCAACGTCGATGTCATCGATGGTGAACGACCAGCCGGTGGCGGCATCCGCTGTCGCGGCGTCACCGGCTCGCACGATCAGCGCGGACGTCGCCCCGCCTGTGTCGGTCTCGGTCAGCACGCAGTCGGCGCCGCGCGGGAGGTTGCGGAAGGTCTCCGTCTCGCCATCCAGGATGGACCGCGTCGGGTTGACGATCGTCACGTCGATGCTGTCGCGCACACACTCGAGGGTGACCTCGAACGGTCCTGCGCCGAACTTGGCGGCAGCGTCACCGCTGACCGCCTTGGTGACGGACACCTCGCCGGTGAGGTACCAGTTCTCGACAGTGACCTTGGGGGTGCCGGTCGAAACGTCGACTCCCGTGCCGTCGAACACTGCACCTGCGCCGTTGCGGTAGACCAGGGCATCCGCACCGGTGCTGGCGAAGTTGGTCTCCTGGGCCGAGCAGACCGACGACTTGGCGATGTTGTTGATCGTCACGGACATGGTCGTCGACGGGCTGAGGCTGACGTCGCCGTCGTACGCCGTCACGCCACCGGGAGCGACGCAGAGCACGTGGATGATGAACGGTCCGGTGCCGAATTGCGCGGCCCCGCCGCCCTTGACCTGCTTCTCCACGGTGAAGCTCGCGACGCCGTAGGAGTTGTTGACGATCGCCGAGTTGGTGCCGCCGGGGTTGTCACGCGTGAGCGTGAACGTCGCCGTCGTGCCCACGGCGGTCGTTCCGCCGGGGTTGGTCGCGGTGCTCCAGCGGATCGTGGTGCCCTCGGCGTGACCGGGGGTCGTCTCCGTGACGGTGCAGGATGCACCGGCCGGCAGCTTGGTGAGGGTCTGAGCCGCGCCCGCGGCCAGGCTCAGCACCATCGGGGTGCCCGCGCTGTAGCCGTCTGCGTAGACCGCGCTGCCGTTGAACGTGCACGAGATAGTCACCGTGAACGGCGAGTCGAGGATGACCGCCGCGTTGTCCTCATCCTGGGCGGAGGTGATGACGTTCTTCGACACCGTCAGCTGCGCGTAGTCGAACGTGTTGGTCACCGTGCGCGAGACCGTGCTGGCGTTGACGATGGTCACGTTCGAGACGGTGCTCACGGATGTCGCGCCGCCCGTCGTCGGCTCGGTGATCACGCAGACCGCACCAGCGGCGATGTGCTGGATCGTCTGCACCAGCTGGGTCGCCTTGCTGAAGGTCAGCGTGCCGCTCCAGACGTTGTTGGAGGTGCCGTTGGTGTTCAGCGTGCAACTGACAGCGATCTGGAAGGTGCCGGTGCCGTAGTCGCCCTGGGCGAGGCCCGCGAAGGCCTTGGTGATCTGGAGCGAGCCGTCACCGAAGTTGTTGGTGAACTGCACCCGGTTGGTCGGAGCCGCCACCGGGCCATCCGCCGTGAGGACGATGGTGGTCGACGTGCCCGAGGTCGCGGAACCGCTGCCTGCCGACGTCGTGTCGACGTGGGTGGTGGTGACCGCGCCGCGAGAGCTGGTCTCCTGCACGGTGCAGCTCGCGCCAGCGGGCAGGTCGGTGAAGGTGCGCGTCTGGCCGTCGTTCAGCCCGAAGGTCGTCGTCGAGAGCACCGTAACCGAGCTAACGCCGTTGAAGAAGGTGCAGCTGACGGAGTACCGGAAGTTCGAGTACACGATCGGGGTGCCGCTCGAGTTGACCGCGTTGTTCGTTCCGACCGTCTTGCCGACGACGAGGCTCGCCTTGTCGTAGGTGTTCGTCACGGTCGAGCGCTCGATGGCGGGTCGACTGTTGTCGAACGCCGGGTGCGGATCGTAGACGAGGTAGTTGGTCGTGTGCGCCGCCTGTGCGGTGACAGTCGAGGGCGTGATGGTCTGCACCGAGCCGTAGTTGGCCTCCGACACCCCGCAGGTCGCGTAGAGCGGCAGGCCCTGGATCAGGGTGGCGGCCGAACCGGCGGTGATCGTGAACGGGTTACGCAGCGAGCCGTCGGAGTTCATCGGCTCAAAGGCCTGCCCCGCCGACGTGCACGAGAGGCTGATCTTGTAGTTCGACTGCACGTACGCGGCACCCTTGTTGAGCCCGTCAAGGAGCTTCGCCAGCTCGACGCCACCAGTCGCCATGGCGACACCGACCTTGCGCGGCTCGATCACGAACCGGTTGGGGGTGGGTGTGCCGTTGTCGTTGCCGAGCGCCGACGCAGCGATGGAGTTGTACGCGATCGAGTCGCTGTCGAGTCCGTTGGCGGTCTCCGCGATCTCCGGTGCGGCCGCGGTCGTCGAACGGTAGATGATCGAGATCTTCTGACCCGGGGCGATGCCGCCGGGCGAGGTGATGATGAACTTGAGGGCGACAATTCTGGGCAGCAGAGTCGCATCCGCGTCAATGTCCGCCTGCGTCAGCAGCTGCCAGTTGCGCTGCGGGATGTCGTCGGCGGCGGAGCCCGTGAGACACGACGGGGTCGTGACGGCAGGAGTCGTTGAGCCGGTCATCCCGAGCTCGGACTGGATGTCGGTGGCGTTGCAGCGGGTGCTGGCGATGCCGGTCGCGGCCACGTAGTACACGGCGAGCGAGGCATCAGCGGGGCCGCCGACGATGGTCGGCAGGGTCGACAGGGTCGGCGTCCACTTGGAGCTGCGGGGCAGGTTGACGATGACGCCGCGGTCGTTGGCGCGCGGGAGCACGTCGATCGCCGCGAGCCTGGTCACGGGGATGTTTCCGCCGTTGACGAAGGTGTTGACCCACTCCTCAGTGCCGCCGGGTCGCGTGATCGGCACGCACGGGTAGCGGTAGTACTCGGCCGTGCCGCCGGTGGTCACATTGGGAGCCGAGCAATCGACGACCGAGCTTTGCACGGTCTTCAGGATGCCGAGGTCGTCGAACGGCTGGCCCCCGCTGTCGAGAAGCGGGTCCCCACTCGCGTCGAGGGGGCCGGCAGCGACACCGCGCACACCCTTGACGATCACGAGCGGCGTGCTCGGAGTCGCCGACACCGTGGTCGACGAGGAACAGGTGGCCACGTTCGTGGTCTGCACGTTCTGCACCGAGACGTCGGTGTACGAGTCACAGGTGTCGAAGGTCTGGTCGGAGGTCACGGTCGCCGTGTTGACGACGGGCGTGCCGGTCTCGAACTGCGGCCGCAGCTGCAGGGTGGCGTTGATGCGCAGAGTCCAGCCCTTGGGCAGAGTTGCCGGCGACACGAGCGTGAACGTGATCGTCTGGCTCGGGATCGTGGCCGCGCCGAGCACGGCCGTCACGGTCGGAGCCGCCTGGGCGACGCCGCTGCCGTTGAGCAGTGCGTAGGTGAAGGCGGTCGACACGGGGAACGGCAGGCCGGTGTCCGGGTCGGTGGGGATCACCAGCTGCGGGCCCTGGGCATCCACCGGGAAGGTGTCGGTGACGACGACCGAGCCGAGGAGCTTCTCGTGGGCTCCACCGCGGTTGATCACGTCGATCTGGTACGGGATGTCCACACCGAGCGCCTGCTGGCCCACAGGCGACTTCTTGATCTCGACCCGCGCGGGCAGGTGCTGGTACTTCAGCTGCTTGAAGTCGGTGTCGGTCGCAACCCACACCGGCGTCGGGTCGCTCGTGTCCCCACCGCTCGCGGTGACGCTGACCGCGTTCGTGTAGACGCCCGGGGTGGTCTCGCCCGGCGCCGGGAGGTTGCCGAACAGAGTCGACGGCACTGCGGCGGTCGCGGCATCCGGGTTCTTCTCGATGAGGGTGTCGCGGCGCTCGACCGTGAAGGTCACCGACTGGGTCGGGTTCGACGGGCGCTCCCAGTTGGACTGGTCGAGCTTCGTGTAGGTGAAGCGCAGGCCGCGGATGCTCGCCACCGGCGTCGACCCGAGGTTCGGCAGGGTCAGGGTGGCGTGCGGGGTGCCGAGCACCCAGCATGCGGTGAGGTCGGTGGATGCGCCGCACTTCACGGTGATCGAGTTGTCGGCGGCGACCTCGTAGGTCACGCCCACGAGGGCGTCGACCTGCACCTGCTCGGCGGGCGAGACGGGTCCGGCGTCGCCGGGGCCGAAGTTCTTGAAGTTGAACGCGTTCCAGAATGACGGGCTGACGTCTTCGAAGACCATCTTCGTGGTGCGCACGTTGCCGGTCGGGCGGCCGGTCAGGGTGATCTTCGCGGTGCGCGAGGAGTCGTCGTACTGGATCGCCGGGGAGCCCACATTGGCTGTCGTGTCGGCGACGATGTCCTTGGTGGCAACGACGCCGTACTCCCACGCCTCGATGGTCGTGTCGTCCGACGCGATCGCGAACGCCTCGTTGTCAACACCGGGGGCGACCACGGTTGTGCCGCCGGCATCCCGTACCGTCGCGGTCACGGTGTTGTCGATGGGGCTGTCGTCAATGACACTCACCGGCGTCGCGGTGCCGCGAACCAGCTCACGCAGGCGCGTGTCGAGGACGACGACAGTCGACGCGGTGGAGTCGATGCGGCCCTCGTGAATGACCTGGATGCCCGTCACGTCGGCGAGCTGCGCCTCGGTGAGCGCCAGCGCCTGGCTGAGCGAGTACGTCGTCGGGGTCGCGCCACGGGTCAGGATCACGGTCGTCGTGGTGGTACCGCCGGGCACCGTGATCGACACGATGTCGGAGAGGTTGACGAAGTCGAACGGATGCGTGCCTTCGGTCGGCTCCGCGAGGTCGAGGTGGTCGACTCGCGTGACGGAGTTGTTCGTCGCGGTCAGCGTCATCCGCGCGGTCGGGAAGTACTGGGGGTCGGTGCCGACGGGCGGAATGCCGAGCGGCCCACCCGACCAGTCCTTCGATGTCGTGACGCCGATGGGACGGTCGAGGATGAGGATCGTGTCGGCGGCGACGCCCTCGGTGACGACGGCGTTGGTCGCGTCGCGCATCGCGACGCGGGCATTGTTGAGCACCTGGCCGAACTCCGCGGTGTTGTACAGGGTCTCGCGAGTGAGGCCGAGCACGGGGTCACCGTTGGAGCGACGGTCGTCGCGCACCTCGAAGACGAGGTCGAGCCGACGGTCGGTGAAGACCGACGAGGCGACGCCGGAGCCCTTGGCCGGGGCATCGGGTGTGCTCGACGAGGGGTTCGCGCGGTTCGGGTTCTCGATGACGACGAAGCGCACGCCCACGGCATTGTCACGCTCGAACTGCGAGAGCGTGTACCCGGGGAAGCGACCGTAGCAGGCGGTGCCGCCGCTGGCGGCGCAGGGGTTGCCGGCGGCCGGCGTCCAGCCGGTGCCCGGGATGTAGAACTCGACGGACTGGATGGCGTCGTACTTCAGGTACGCGTCCATGCCCGACGTGATCTGCGGAATGGACACGAGATCGAAGGCCTCGAACACGGTGTCGGCGACGTCCCAGGTGGGTGCTGACGGGTCATCCGCGGTGTCGGAGATCACCACCGAGGGGTACTGCACGCCACCCGTTCCCCAGGAGATGCCGAGACGCGCCTGCTCGTTCGAGCGAGCGAGCACCTCGTCCTTCTGCCAGTCCTTGTCGATGAGGCCGGGGCCGCCCGCAGGCACGGGGAGCAGGGTGATGTCGGCGACCGCGGAGTCCGTCGCGAACGACGGCGTGGCGATGGGGTTGGTGACCTCTGAGACGACCGTGTTGGCCACCACGACCGGGTCGGTCGCCGCCGGATCGATGATCGGGTTGCCGGTACCGCGCTCGGTCGCGCGCAGCACGACCCGCACGTTGGGCTGCACGTTGAAGCCGGGCGGCAGCACCGAATCGGGGTCGGTCGGCACGAACGTGAACTCGAGACCCTGGATGCCTGCCGGCAGCGTGAGGTTGAGGGTCGCCGGCCCGACGATGCCGACCCCACCCGCGATGTCGTTCCACGTCGAGCCGTCGTAGCCCTTGACCGTCAGCGTGGAGTTGGCGGGCACATCGGTGGCGATGATCGACTTCGGGTCGAACTTGGCCCAGAATCCTGCATCATCGTCACGGACCACGAGCGTCTTGGCGCCGACGGTCGAGTTCACGACGGCCGGCGGAAGCGGCGCGACCTGCGCGGGCAGCGTGAGCAGCGCGGTCGCACCGGGAGTCGCATAGATGGTGTCCGGCGAGATGATCTTGCGCACGGTGGTGTCGACGCGCGACGACCGGCGGGTGAGCGTGTCGGACGCGTCGGCGGTCGCAGTGGCACCCGCGGGAGTCTCGACCTCAACGGTCACCGTGTCGGTCGTGGTGACATCGCTGCCCACGGTGGTCGACGTGGTCGCCACGAACGGCAGAGTCGCGTAGGCACCGGGCGCCATGGTGCCGGTGAACTCGACGATGAAGCCGAGCACGGTATCGCCAGCGAGCGGCCCCGGCAGGGTGCCGACCGTGTCCGTGGTGACCGGGGCCCCGTAGCCCGTGGTGGCGTAGAGGTAGGTGACCTCGACCAGCGTCGCGCCGGTCGGCCACTGGATGTCGAGCGGCTTCCACGCGCTGAACGCAATGCCCTGATCGGTCATCGACGTCGAGCCGGGCTTGGGCTCCGTGATGGTCATGCGGTTGATGGTGAAGTCGCCGCCGTTGGATCCTCCAACGGTTACGGTCGTGTTCTGCCCGCCGATGATGACGTTCGGCTCGAAGTCCTTCGTGGCCCCGGGTGCCACGGATGCCGCGCGGATCGCGAAAGGCGCAGTGGCGAGCACCGGCGTGTTCGAGTCGACGCCCAGGCGCACCTGAGACGACGCGAGGTTGGAGCCGTTGAACGTGCCGACGATGTTGCTCACGGCGGCCGTCGTCTTCGTGGCGATGCGGAACGAGCCGGTCGCTCCAGCGGCGATCTTCGTCGACCCCGAGTTGGAGAACGTCAGACGAAGTCCCTTGACCAACGAGAGGTTACCGGGAAGGGTCGCCGAGGCGGCGGGGCTGCCCAGGGTCCAGGTCGTGCCGTTGTACCAGTCGACCTGCACGCGGTTCGCGCCGCTCGGGAAGGTGACGTTGGTGAGACCCGTCACCACGAGGTAGTCGAACGCGTTGGAGGCCGACTCGGCCGGGTCCTCGATGATGAGCTTGTCGACCGCCGTGTTGGAGGTGTTGGTCGCGCTGAGGTCGAAGTTGACGACGGTGTTGGGCAGGCCGACGACCGAGTTCGGTGTGACGGTCTTGGAGATCGTCGACTCAAGGTCGAGCGGAATGGACAGGCGCACGTCGGCCGTGTCCGAGAGCGTGCTCTCCGGCACGGTGGGGTTGTCCACAGTGACGGTCGCCGTATTGGTGACGGTCTGGCCGTTGAAGCTGGCGTCGACGTTGTTCGGCACCGCCGCGATCACCTGAAGGCTGACCGTGGCACCGGCTCTGAGGCCGACGCCCTCGTCCAGCACGTCAGTGAAGCTCGCGACGAATGAGTTGCCAGTCTGCACCACGGTGTACGAGAGAGACGGGCTGACCGACACGAGGGTCAGCGGAGTCGGCATGGGATCGGTGACCTTCATGCCGACACAGTCGGTGTCGGTCGACGAGCAGCTGACCTCGATGTCGAAGACGACCTGCTCCCCCGGGATGAGCGCCTGCGGGGCCGCGGGAGTCGCGGTCTTGGAGATCTCGATGAGCACCGGCTGCAGGTCGGCGGCCGAGGCCGAGAGGCTGCCCGTCGTCGGGACCAGAAGAGCGGCAACGACCGCCGTCGCCACGGCCGCGTGGCCCTTGCCCCACTGCCACCACTTGCCGCGCGACTTCGCGCGCGCCGTGCCCTTGCCGAACATGTCATCCCCCAGGTCAGGTCGGCACCGCCGAAACTGCCCCTCAGAATGGGGTGCGGCATCGGGCTGCCTCCCCAAACATATCGGAGGACAAATCGGGGTACACGCCCCAGAACGGGGGTTGCCGTGTTCTGGGGTGCAGAAGGGGCGGGGGTAGCGTGTGAGCATGACCGCACTCGACGTTGCCGACTGGCGGCGGAGAGTCTTCGCCCTCTACGCCGAGGTTCGCGGTTCCCGCGATCTGTCCGCCGCCCATGACTTGTGGCGGCGCACGCGAGACGAGTTGTTCGCCGAGCATGCGTCGTCTCCCCTGCTGCCCGAAGACCGAGCCGACTTCACGGGCCTGCCGACCCGGCCCTACGAGCCCGGCTGGCGCTTCGAGCTGCCGCTGCTTGCCGCCCCGGATGCCCAGCTCGACGTCGAGACCGGAACCGACGGCATCGTGCCTTTCGAACGGATCGGACTCGTCGACGTGCCCGGCGTCGGCACCCTCGACGTCTGGCGGCTGACCTCCTATGGCGGGGGCATCTTCGTCCCGGTGAAGGATGCGCTGGCCGGCAAGCACGGCGGAACCTACGGTGGCGGGCGCTACCTCCTCGACACCATCAAGGGCGCCGACCTCGGACGCGGTGGCGCCGACCTCGTGCTCGACTTCAACTTCGCGTACAACCCGTCGTGCGCCTACGACCCGGCCTGGGCCTGCCCGCTCGCGCCGGCCGGTAACACGGTGCTGGTCGACATCCCGGTGGGCGAGCGGTACTTCGGGGCGCACTGAGGGTTTGCTGAGGGCCGCCAGACCGGCCGCTGAGGGCCGCCAGAGACCCGTCTGCTAGGGTTGAAGTACTTGCGGGGCCACGACGGCCCCCTTGCGTCGTAGAACGCTTCCTCTTCTCCCCGGTCAATTCGGGTTGTAGACACTTTCACGGCGAACGGATGTGGCACCGCCACCTTCGCCCTTTCGGTTGGTTTCGATACGCGCTGCGCGCTACTCAACCAGCCTCTACCCAAGAAACACACATCATGACTGAGAACATCTTCAGCACGCTCGGCGTGCCCGCCCCGCTCGTTGCCGCCCTCGGCGCCAACGGCATCACCGAACCGTTCCCCATCCAGGTCGACACCCTGCCCGACACCCTCGCCGGGCGCGACGTGCTCGGCCGCGGCAAGACCGGCTCCGGCAAGACCCTCGCCTTCGCGATCCCCATGGTGGCTCGCCTCGGCGGTGCGCTGGCCGGCGGCAAGCGTCGGCCCGGGCATCCGCTCGGTCTGGTGCTCGCCCCCACCCGGGAGCTCGCCACCCAGATCACCGCGGCCATGGAGCCGCTCGCTTCCGCCTACGGCCTGACGATCACCACGATCTTCGGCGGCGTCTCGCAGCAGCGCCAGGTGGCGGCCCTCAAGTCGGGCGTCGACATCGTCGTGGCCTGCCCGGGTCGCCTCGAGGACCTCATGAAGCAGGGCTTCGCCCACCTCGACGCGATCGAGATCACCGTGCTCGACGAGGCCGACCACATGGCCGACCTCGGCTTCCTGCCAGTCGTCACGCGCATCATGGACAAGACTCCGCAGACCGGACAGCGCCTGCTGTTCTCCGCGACGCTCGACAACGGCGTGGACAAGCTCGTGCGCCGCTACCTCCACAACGAGGTGCTGCACTCCGTGGACGAGGCCAACAGCCACGTCGCCGCGATGACGCACCACGTGTTCGAGGTTGCGTCGGTCGACGACAAGAGCGAGCTCGTGCGCACCCTCGCGTCGGGCACCGGCCGTCGCATCCTGTTCATGCGCACCAAGCACCACGCCAAGAAGCTCGCGAAGCAGCTCACCGACGCCGGCATCCCCAGCGTCGACCTGCACGGCAACCTCTCGCAGGTCGCCCGTGACCGCAACCTCGCCTCGTTCGCCTCGGGTGAGACCCGGGTTCTCGTCGCCACCGATGTCGCCGCTCGCGGTGTTCACGTGGATGACATCGAGCTCGTGATCCACGTCGACCCGCCGGCCGAGCACAAGGCGTACCTGCACCGCTCGGGCCGTACCGCCCGCGCCGGCAAGGAGGGCGAGGTCGTCACGATCGTGCTGCCCACCCAGCGCAAGGACACCGCAGCGCTGCTGCGCAAGGCCGAGATCACGGTCACCCCGCAGACGGTGACCGCCAAGTCGGCGGCCGTGACCGCCCTGGTCGGGGATGTCGCGGCCTACGTCAAGCCCGCGCCCCGTGCCGCTGCTCCCGCCGGTGGCGGTGGTGGTGGCCGCTCGCAGGGTGCGAACGCCCAGCGCAAGCAGGCTCGTCGTGATGGCGGCGGCTCGGATGCGCCCCGTCGTGACCGCAGCGGACGGCCGGCTCGTTCCGGCGCGCCCGCCGGTGGTTCGGCTCGGGGCACCTCGGCCGGTGGTGGCCGCGCGGCCGTGACCGGGGAGCGGCGGGCATCCGCCCCGCAGGCCGACCGCGCAGCGCAGCCGACTCGCTCCGCCGAGCAGGCGCCGTCGCGTCCGCGCGGCGGCAAGGGTCGCGCCCAGAGCTCGGGCGGGCCCATCCGGGTCGGCCAGGTCGTGCGCGCGAACACGCGCGGGCGCTAACTCTTCCAAGCCTCATGTGAGGTGCGGCAATCGTTCCCTCGCCGGCGCGAGAGAGGGCTGATTGCCGCACCTCGTATGTGCGTTTCAGCCTGAGCCCTACGGCAGCACGCCCACCGACGCGAGGGCCGCGCGCAGCAGCGAACCGCGACCACCCTCCATGTCGGAGGTCACCGACTCGGATGCCGCCTCCGCGGGTCGCAGCCAGGTGATCTCGAGAGCGTCCTGGCGCGGCTCGCACGTACCCGTGACGGGAACGACGTAGGCGAGGGACACCGC
>Ga0116179_1003623_pt1 | contig 10596 bp, 8 predicted proteins | sample AD_UKC071_MetaG_FD_89751 | JGI IMG/M metagenome (GOLD analysis project Ga0116179, IMG submission 89751) | Active sludge microbial communities of municipal wastewater-treating anaerobic digesters from USA - AD_UKC071_MetaG | ecosystem: Engineered > Bioreactor > Anaerobic > Digestate | place: USA...
AATAGCGGTAGGTGCGGTTTTCCATGCGGTAATCGGTGATGTCAGGTATATTGTTATTGTCATAATAGAAGGTAACGGGCAGACGGGCGGAGGGGCTGACTCGTCCGAACAGTATATCGGCCACCGCTTCGCCGCCTCGGGCGCCCGGATACCAAGCGTGGAGGATTGCCCTGGCCTTTGTGTTGGCGACACCGAGGTCAATGCAGCTGCCCGCCGTGGTAATGACAATAACACGGTCGGTCACATCGCAGACCGCTTCCACAAGGCATTGCTGACTCTTGGGGAGCAGCAGATTCCTCTTGTCGCCGTCGGCGTAATCCCTTGCCTCTACGCCCTCCTCACCCTCGATGGTGGGGTCAAGTCCTACGCACAAAATGGTGACATCCGCTCTGCGGGCGTAGGCCACAGCCTGAGATACGCCGTCATTCGGCAGACAGTTTGCCTCGCTTCTGTCACGGTAAAGCTCGCTGCCGGGAACTACATGAACCCTTGCGTCCGGCAGCATACGGCGGATACCGTCGGCAAGGGTCGTATACTCGCCCGCCTTGCCGCAATAGTTGCCCTCAAGCACGGAATAAGACTGGGCGACGGGGCCTATTACCGCAACGGATTTTAGTTTGGCGGGGTCTAAAGGCAAAATGCCGTCATTTTTAAGAAGCACTATTGACTCCCGAGCCATTTTTAGATTCAGCTCTCTATGCTCGGGGCAGTCCACAATTTCAAGGGGGACATCTATGTAGGGCTGTTTTTCCTCAAACATTCCAAGCAGGAATCTGGTGGTCAAAAGTCTGAGAACGGAGCGGTCAATATCCTCCTCGGTTATAAGTCCTTTTTCCAACGCCAGCAGAACATTGCCCGAGGCGTAAACGCAGCCGCAGTTTAAATCGCAGCCCGCTTTAAGCGCCAAAGCGGCGGATTCATCAGCGGAGGAGGTAACATGGTGGTTTTTATGAAAATCCGCGATGGCGCCGCAGTCTGAAACCACATGACCTTCAAAACCCCAATCGCCTCTGAGAATATCAATCAGCAGCCGCTTGCTTGCGCAGGCGGGCTCGCCGTTTACACGGTTGTAAGCGCCCATGACGGCTTCCACCTTGGCGTCCTTTACAAGACGCTCAAAGGCGGGCAGGTATGTATCAAAAAGGTCACGGTCGTCAACCTGAGCGTCAAAACCGTGACGCCCCTTTTCGGGGCCGCTGTGGACGGCGTAGTGCTTTGCGCAGGCGGCGGCTTTCATAAATTCACCGTCGCCCTGAAGTCCTTTAACGAACTCGGTGCCCATAGCGGCGGTAAGGTACGGGTCCTCGCCGTAGGTCTCTTGTCCGCGTCCCCAGCGGGGGTCACGGAAAATATTGATGTTGGGACTCCAGAAGGTAAGACCTTTGTATATGCCGTGGTCCCCCTCCTCCTGCGCCGCGTTGTATTTTGCCCTCGCTTCATCGGCAATAGCGGTGGCGACTTTGTAAATGAGCTTCTTATCAAAGGACGCCGCCATGCCGATAGCCTGGGGGAAAACCGTGGCAAGCCCCGCTCTGGCGACGCCGTGCAAAGCCTCGTTCCACCAGTTGTATGAAGGTATGCCAAGCCGCTCCACTGAGCGGGAGTCATATACAAGCTGAGATATTTTCTCCTCTACGGTCATTTTTTCGAGGAGCTCTTTTGCTCTTTTTCTCGCTTCTTCCCTCGTCATAGCCCTTACCCCTTTAACATAAGTTGATTGATAACGCTCAAAAGATACTCCTGTCTGCCGGAATCGGGAACAGTGACGCTTACCGCCTTTTCGGAATACTCCGCCAGCTCCTCAAGAGTGGCCTTTCCCTCTCGAATCTTTCTGCCCAGCTCAGACTCAAATGAGCTATAACGCTCTTTTACAAAGGCGTCGATACGCCCGTCCTCTATAATGCGGGCGGCGTTAATTAGACCCAAAGCAAAGCTGTCCATGCCCAGAATAAAGGAAATGAACAAATCCTCATAAGTATTGCTCGGGCGGCGGGTTTTGGCGTCGAAATTAAGGCCGCCGTTTTTAAATCCGCCCGCCTTTAAAACCTCGTACATGCAGGCAGTGGTTTCGTAAACATTATAAGGAAATTCGTCCGTATCCCAGCCGAGAAGCAAATCGCCTTGATTAGCGTCTATGGAGCCCAGCATTCCGTTTATGGCGGCGACACGCAGCTCATGCTGGAATGTATGCCCCGCAAGTGTGGCGTGGTTAGCCTCGATATTGATTTTGAAATCCTTGTCAAGACCGTACCGCCGAAGAAAAGCGATTGAAGTCGCCACATCAAAATCATACTGATGCTTCATAGGCTCTTTTGCTTTTGGCTCAATATAAAAATCGCCTCTGAAACCAATGCGCCTGCCGTAATCGACCGCCATGCGCATCAAAGAGGCGATGTTCTCTTGCTCAAATTTCATGTCGGTATTCCAGAGCGATTCATAGCCTTCTCTGCCGCCCCAGAAAACGAAGCCGAGCCCGCCGATTTTCACGGTGAGCTCAAGAGCCTTTTTTATCTGTCCCGCGGCGCGGCAGTAGACATCAACGCTGTTTGTGCTGCCCGCTCCGTTCATGTAGATGGGACTGCTGAAAAGATTCGCGGTGCCCCAGAGCAGCTTTTTATTGTGTTTTTCCATCTTTTCTTTTATGTAGTCGGTGATTTCGTCAAGGCGGCGGTTCGTCTCGGCGATAGTATCCGCCTGCGGAACTATATCCGCGTCGTGGAAGCAGAAATACTCAATCCCCAGCTTATCCATAAGCTCAAAGCCCGCGTCCACCTTTTTGTATGCGTGTTCCATAGTGCCGCATTCGGCGCCGAAACTCTTGTCCATTGTCGGCGAGCCGAACATATCGGAGCCGGTAAAGCACAGAGTGTGCCACCAAGCCATGGCAAAGCGCAGATGCTCCTTCATGGGCTTGCCCATTATGATTCGCTCAGCGTCATAAAACTTAAAGGCATAGGGGTTGGTGCTGTTTTGCCCTTCGTACCGTACTTTCGGCACATTCTTAAATATCTCGCTCAAACTCATGCCCCCATTCGCGTTGGTATATTATTCCTTTTCCATTATAGTTTTTTTATTTCTATATAACAAGAAAAAACTTCATTTTGTTTAAGTAAATACCTTTTTGCGGGCAAATCGTTTTTAGCGGGATATTTTATATATTGCAATTTAGAAAATTGCGAGGAGGGCGGCGCATGAACATTCTTATTGCGGGAAACTCACTATTGACAAAGAAAAATGCGGTCTGTATATCGATGGGCAGATAGCGGAGCTCGGGGCAAAGGAATTCAAACTGCTTTCACGGCTTATGGAAAACCCAGAGCGGGTGTTTACCAAACGGCAGCTCTTTCTGGCTGTTTGGGACGATGAATACTATTATGACGACAACCCTCTGCGGGATATAGCCTCCTCGCAGTATGGGCTTATCGACAAAGTCACCTTCTTCTGCGGTAAAGTCCGCACCTATAACGATGTTTACCAGCGGCTTTATGACATTGATTTGAGTGAGGCTTATAAAGAGCTCAGCGGGCACTCTGCAAAACGCAGGGTGCCCTAAGTTTTGACTTATTATTAAATTGAGAAGTCAACGCATAAAGCCGGTATGTCGGCTAAACAATCAGGACCAATATTCACTTTGCTGTTTCTGTTTTTGGCTTTAAATCTCACCTATCGCCTGTTTTATATAATCAATCACCTTATCCGAGCTGAAATAATCCTCATGGGCAATACCGTCGAAAATCTTTACTTCGGGATTTTTAAAGCAGCGGGCAAGTTTTTCCTGAAGTGAAACGCTCAGGACTTTATCGCCCGTTGAGCCGATAATGCAAACGGGACACTGAACATTTTGGGCATATTCCGAGGCGCGGATATTGTTTGAAATAAAAATTTTCAGCGGACCCCGGAATACGGGCGTGATTTTGTTATTTAAGTCCGAAAGGTCTCTGTATCCCGCGGCTAAAATCAGAGCGCCGCACTCCCTGACGCTTGCAAGGAAAGCCGCTATTCCCGCTCCGTAGCTGTGCCCGATAATTACAATCTCGCTGTTGGGGTAATGCTCTCTTGCCCAGTCATGCAAATCCTCAGCGGTTTGCTTCATGGTTTTGAGATTCATTCTGCCGCCGCTTTCCTGAGTGCCGTAATAATCCGCCGAAATAAATGGGCAATCGAACTTTGCGGAGTATTTCCCGACGGAATTATAGGCTATAAACTTTGAGCCGCCGAAAAACAATATTACCTTACCTTTATCCGAATCAAGGTTAGCTCCATAGCCCGTCAAAGAATCATTGAACCGAATGAACTGCGGAGTGGCGGAGATATCCTCCATCTTTTTTGCGTTTTTGTAAAACGAATAGCTGATTGTCTGCATTACAAAATTGCATGAAAACTCCGCAATCAAAAACCACATTATGATTTTCAGCAGGATTCTGACTATTTCCATTTTTCTGTCCATCTCGTGTAACCTTTAAGATGCGTTTTTGGAGGTAAAGCCATAGAAAGTTTTTTAACTCTGAGGAGCATCCATTAATCCCTTAGCGATATTAAGGTCTATAATTTCCTGACACTTTTCGGGGATGAGGAAGTCGCGCATTATAACATTAATGCTCTTTATATACGGGCTGTCCTTTAAATTCTTTACATACTCGCTCATTTTCTTTTCCTGACCTCTTTCAATAGCCCAGGGACCGAGAACCAGTTTTCCGTCGGTGAGCTGGGACTGGAGCACGAAAATGCAGTCCTTGTTTTCCTTTTGATTCCTTTCAAGATGCTCAAAATATATGGGGTGCGCCTCATTCACAAGCGTATAGAAGCCGCCCCTGTGGAGCTTGCCTATGTAGTAGGAATCCAGAGTCATATTGTCTTTGGTGCACTCGTCGTTGTTCCTTAAAAATACCCAGTCGGAAAAATCATTATCCGTGCCGCCGTAGAAAACAATGCACTTGCCCCTTGCCTCGCCTAAGGTAAGAGAGCTTATAAACTCCACATCGCTTTTGTCCGTATCGTTATGAAGAATCAGGTTCTCCTTGTCCAGCTCCTCGGACAAAAACTCATACACATCGCCCTGACTGCCGCCCTTAAAATGCTGGAAGTCGAGAAGCAGAACCTCCGTGGGATGCGCTTTTATGAACGCTTTAATCTCCTGCAAAACATCTCTGAAATCAACGCCGTTCATGGAGGAGTGGAATATCGGGTAGCCTTTTTCCGTCTTGTTTACCCTTATGTCAAAATACCTTGCCCCGAAGGTAAGCTGGTCGCCTATGGAATAGTTCTGCGTGCGGAAGGTCCATGGCATGCCGATTGTACCCGCGTCATGGCTGCCGGGGATTGCGATTTCTTTAATTAGCGTGTCGTCGGGGATTTTGCTCATCCAAGCGGACAAAGACTCATCGGCAACATGGTTTTTATACGGACAGGTGCCGTTTATGCATAAAGCCAGAAACGCCGTCAAAAACACCGCGGGGATGATAAGCAGGAACTTTAATGCTTTCTTTAACTTCATACTTTACCTCCGAAAACAGGCTTTATGTTTAAGCCTTTTTGTGGGTTTGCCGCCTGTGGTCCGAAATATTAGCTCTGTTCCATTATACATTATCCTTGATAGCTTATAGAACATGAGCTAAGTTTTAACGGGCTTAGAATAAATGGGCTTTTAAAAAGTCGAGCTGTTTTTGGGAGACCTTTTTGAAGGGTTCGCCGAGGTATGGCTCGAAATGGTCGAGGGGCAGGGTTATTAGCTCTGCCTGTCTCATTTTTGATGCCGCCTTTTTTACGGACTCTAACGGGATAAGAGAATCTTTTTCGCCCGCTATAATCAGCGCCGGGCAGTTTACTTTGCTTGCCGCGCTTAAGGGTCGGTACAAAACCATGGTAAGGAAAACTCGTGCGGGGGCGGCGTTTACCACTTCGAGACCCTGAGGGATAAGTGATTCATAGCCCGTTTTGGAGTCGCGGGTGTTAAGTACGGCGAATTCATCGGGCGCTCCGTAGACAGGCACCATGTAAGGCTCCCTTGCGGTGGCCGCCCGCCATAAATCCTTAAATGTTGACGCGGCGGCTTTGAAAAAGTATTTTGCCCCGTTCTGCTTTACTATGGGCGCGGAGCTGGCTATGCCCGAAACAAATGGAACCTGAACCACAATAGCGGCGATTTTCGGGTCCTGAGACGCCGCAACAATAGCGTGACCGCCGCTGTATGAGCTGCCCCACAGAGCAATTTTGTCGGGATTTATATTCTTTTGCCTGCGCGCGAATGCTACGGCGGCATGATAGTCCTCAATATGCCTGCGGTGGGAAATAAGCTGCCTCGGAGTGCCTTCGCTGTCCCCAAAACCCCTGTAATCAAAGAGCAGAACCGCCAGACCGTTGTCGGCAAAATATTCGGCATAGGGCTCGAGGCCGCAGTTTTTCATTCCCCCAAAGCCGTGGGCCATAACAACCAGCGGGTGCCTATCCGAGCCGTTGTCGGGCAGATACAGCCAAGCCGAACACTTGTCGCCGTGACTAGGAAACATAAAATCAGTTCTTGAAAAACCCATAGTATGCTCTCCTTTCTGACTTGAGCCGCAAAGATTTTCCCAATTATGCCATTTCCATTATAAGACAAAAAAGCCTTGTATAACAAGGCTTTTTATAATATTCACCTTCTGCGCTATTGCTCCTTTGCGGTTTTAAATTCCGGGCAATTTATGGGACACAGAAAATGCTGTGATACTGGCAGTAAGTTTGCCTAAGGGGGTTTTGGGCTTGGATATGGAGCAAAAGAGCTGGGGATTTGTACTCAAGTTTGTGATTATGAGCAAGGAAGAGACGGAGTTTCATAAAAACAAGATGAAAAAGCTGGGTCAATCGCTTAAGGCTGAGCAGATTGAAGACAGACTCAGGAACGGTGATTTTAAAACAGCGAGGTTCCCGCGAAGATTTTAGAGAAAGGATTAAGAGACCCGCCGAGGAAGTAAGGGTAACGGCACATCTTGCCTGCATGAAGAAGCTCCCCCTTGAAACTATTTTAGAGTGGGTGAATGACGAGGATTACAATGTAAGACACGGCGCGGCTTTTGCATGCCGGAACAGCAATGTACCGATAGAAAAAATTCAGCGGCTTCTTGAGGACGAACACCCGTCCGCAAGGCGGACGGCTTCTAAGCTATACTTTGAATTGCTAAACCGCATGGAGGAAGAATAAAAAAGATTACAGAAAAAAGCAAACAGAGGCAGAGAGCCTTTGTTTGCTTTTTGCGCCTGAATTCTCTTACCCGATTCTTTTTATCCATACCGACGAGTTTGCGACATCTATATATTTTACGCGCATTACATAAGCGTCGTTTGGACCGCCGCCGTATTCGGTTTGGAATGCTCCCGCCGTCGGGATAAACTGCTCGGCATTTGTCCATCCGGTTATATAGATGCTGCTGTCATTTCCGATAGCCAGAGAGACACCAATATTAGGGGCGATTGTCTGAGAAGCGTAAAAATCGCTTCCGTCGTCCGTCAGAATAACAATAATTGACCTGCCGTTATCCACAGGGGTTATCATTGGCGTTGATGGGAAGGTGTCGGCTTCTTCATCGCCCCAGCAGGCAACGCATGCCCGATTGCCTGACAGCAGCTTTATATCCATCCCGTCAACGGTTCCCATGCAGGTTAGATAAGTGGAATAGATAAGGTCGGAAAAATCGGCGTTGAGTTTAGCGGCAAAGCCGCATCTGTCATTCAAGGGAACGGGCTGAGGAGCATTGGGGGTTACGGGCAAGCCTCCCGTAAATACGGTTCCCGTAAGATAGGCATTTCCCTCTGCGTCTGCGCAAATACCGTTGGCCCAAGTCAAATTGCTTCCGCCGAAATAAGTGGAGCAGATTATGTTTGTGCCGTCATCGTTAAACTTTACGGCAAAAGCGCATTGCGAGCCCTGCAATTCTCTTTCAAACGCTCCGTCTGTAGTAGGCAAATTAACATCCTGAGTGTAGCCCGCGGCAAAAACGCAGCCGCTGTCATCCACCGCTATTCCCTGTATTCGAGTATAGTTCGAACCGCTGAACAAGGTGGAAAACACCTGAGCGGAGCCGTCCTGCGAAAACTTGGTTACAAAGCCCGAGTAATTTGTCGCTACCCAGTTCTGATACGCTCCCGGTGTTGTGGGATAGTCGGTAGTGGCAAAGCCGCCCACATAGGCAAAGCCGTCAGGGGATACTTTGAGCGCGCGGGGGAAACATCTGAAACTGCCCAAATAGGTGGAATACACTAAATCGGAGCCGTCGGCAGCAAATTTGGTTAAAAAGCCGTCTTCATTTCCTGTAATGTCAGGACGAAACGCATTGTCGGTCGTGGGGAAATCCAATGAATTTGTATCTCCGGTTACATACACGCACAAATCATCATCAATATCTATCGCGTAAATAATTACGGACCTGTCTGCCGATAAATAGGTTGAAAAGATTAAATCGCTGCCGTCGGGAGTAAATTTGGAAACAAAGCCTGAGTCCCAGTCGGTCTGCTCGGGCGCAATTTGGTACGCGCCGGGGATTATCGGAAAATCTTCCGAAATGGTATATCCTGCTACATATGCGCTTCCAGCTTCGTCAACACAGATGCTCATACCCGCATCCTGCTCGCTTCCGCCAAGATAGGAGCCGTAGGGCATCAGCGGGTCGATGATTAGCTCGAAATTCGGGTCATACTCGCCGAGAGCAAATGAGAATCGGGCTAAGTCGGAGTCAAGGCGGTATTCGCAGGGAACTTCCGTCTTTTCGCCGTTTATGATTTGATAGGCAACGGGAGCTTTGTCAAAGGATTCTCCCAAGTCGTGCTCTATTTTAAGCTCGCCCGTTTCCGTAACGGACAAGCGGTTCGCTCCCATATATTCGAGCTGTATTTTGGAGGGGTCCGCGTGGGGAGATACTTTCCAGTAAAGCTTTAAGCCTTCTTTGTTGGCTTCAATCTCCAAATCCACCCCGTCCCAGACGCCCGTATATTTCACGCCGTCGAAAGTTGGAAGGTTTCTGCGCCATTTTGAACGGTCTTTTCCGATAATGTAATTGATTTTTGTGAGCCTCTCTTTAATTCCTTGAGTCTTAGTATCGTTTGAGCCTATAAATTTCAGGCTCAGCGCAATGCCTGACTCTGCCCCGCTGTCGGGGTCGTTTTCAAGCAGCATAGAAGTAAAAATTCGGTCTTTCATAAAGAAATATTCCGTGGATTTTGCTTTGCATTTATAGTAAACGCCATCATGGCTTCCGACATACTTTTCAAAGTATATCGGGCGGCGGTATAAGGTTTGTTGCTTTATCATAAGGACGCACCTCAGTCTTCCTCAAGGAATTCAAACTCCCACTTGAGCACATCGCCGGCTGAGAGGGGCAGAACAATCGTATCCGACAAAGCGCCTGTGAAGTTTGCCAGGGGAATTGTATGAACAGGGACATTGTTTTTAAGAAGGCTAATCAAAATATTAGCAGGCTCAATAAATGAGAATACATAGGAAATCTCGTAAGTTCCGCTGAGCAAAACGGTAACTTCGCTTGAAACCGGGTCGTGCTCTACATTGACAGAAGGACCGTTTTCATAGAAGACAAAATTGTTTCCCGACTCAATCGCCCAGTGTGATGTTCTGTAAGGCGTGAAAAAGAAGCCGAACGCGGGCAATACATCGTAATTAAGAATCAGCGATGCCTTAACGGGCTCGTCGGTAGACAGAAACATGGTGCCGTCGGTTATATTTTTGAGTGAAATTGTTACAGGTTCGTCTTCCGTAACTTCAAATACTCCGAAACCGTAAACTTCCCCGGTTTTTATCGGCGAGTATCCGATTTGCTCTGAGCCCTGGTTTGACACCAAAGCCAAGCTGGCGCCGCCGCTTCGTGACACCGATTGGGTGGCGACCCACCAGTGGGCGGTATAGCTGCCGATGCCGAAAAGAGTAATCTCTCCCGTTGCGGGATTGTAGCTTACGGAATCGCTTGCGTACCGCACTACATCAAACACAATGCTTTCCTGAGAATTAATATCTATGTTTATCGATTCAGCGATGAGCTGCAAAGCGATGCTTGCCATTATAAAAGCCCCTTACATTAAAATTTAATTAAACACAGTCAAGCCATTATATGTCCGATTAAAATTCACTGTGACATGCCTTTTTGGTCGGAGCACCTTAACCTTTATTTCAGGAAAAAAGAAAAGCGCCTATCGTTGGATAGACGCTAAAAACTAATATTTTAACCTTAATTTTCCCTTTAAGGCCATTATAAAGCATGCAAATGATTTTGCAAACAATATTCGTTCCACCACAAAAAATCAGCTATGTTCAGGTTCGCCACTATCTTAGCAACCGAACCCGAAACACAGCTTATTTTAACCTTAAAGCCGTCTTTAATTGTGGGAGCTAAGCTTTCCTATACACCCTCTCCGTTAAACTCGGGTATAAAACTCTCTGAAGCGGGCTCCCCTTCCTGAATAAAGCCGTTCTCCACCCCGATTTCTATGGCGAAATTTACAAGCTCCTCATATTCTTCATAGCTTATCTTTCTGTTCAGCTCAGGGTACTCCGTGCTTTTTGTCATGGGGGTATATTGGTTCATAATGCTGATGAATATTTTGTTTCTGTAGGAT
>Ga0116179_1003625_pt1 | contig 10595 bp, 8 predicted proteins | sample AD_UKC071_MetaG_FD_89751 | JGI IMG/M metagenome (GOLD analysis project Ga0116179, IMG submission 89751) | Active sludge microbial communities of municipal wastewater-treating anaerobic digesters from USA - AD_UKC071_MetaG | ecosystem: Engineered > Bioreactor > Anaerobic > Digestate | place: USA...
ATCTTCCTTATTTCCGCCGCGCCGTAATTCACAATGCCCCGCGCAATCTCTCCCGACTTGCCCCGCACACTGACTACACTGCCCCGTTCAAAATCATCCTCCACATCAATAATACCACTAGGGAGCAGGCTTTTGCCCATTTCCAGCAGGGCCTTTTCCGCCCCTTCATCCACATATACCGCCCCACAAGCCTTGGAAGCATAGCCGATCCATGCTTTGCGGGAATTAAGCCGGTGTTCCGAAGGCAGAAAAAGGGTGCCTGGGTTTTCGCCCATCACAATCTCCTTTAACACGCCTTGGCGCATGCCGTTGGCCACAATCATCGGGATGCCTGAGTTCCCAACAATCTCCGCCGCCTGAATTTTCGTCAGCATTCCCCCGCTGCCCAGGGCAGAACCGGCTTCACCGGCTAAATTCATAATTTCCGGGGCTAATTCATGTACTTCTTTAAGTAGCTGCGCCGTCTGGTCTTTGCGCGGATCAGCGGTATACAAGCCGTCAATATCCGTTAAAAGCACCAGTAAATCAGCATCCACCAGGCCGGCGACCAAAGCCGCCAGGGTATCGTTATCACCAAATTTTATCTCTTCAAACGCTACCGTGTCGTTTTCATTAATGATCGGGATAACCCCAAGTTTTAAAAGGGTTAAAAGCGTATTCCGGGCATTCAAATACCGGTCGCGCTGGTTAATATCCTCCCGGGTCAACAGAATCTGCGCTACTACTTCCCCGTATTCTGCAAACAGCTTTTCGTACATTTGCATGAGAATGCCTTGCCCGACAGCGGCCAAGGCTTGTTTTTCCGGAATATTTTGCGGCTTTTTCTTGAGACCCAGCCGGCCCATCCCGGCTCCGACCGCTCCCGAACTGACCAGAATTACTTCGATTCCCCGGTTCCTGATATCGGCGAATTCTCTGACCAGGCGTTCCAGTTGGCCTAAATTTAGTTTGCCCGTACTGTGGGTTAAGGTGCTCGTGCCCACCTTTACCACCATCCGGCGCATCTTTTGTAGCTCAATCATTTCATTCAATCCCCTACCAATTTTTCGCTCCAATCGAACCTTTTCCGCTAGCCCTGGGCTTCCAGTTCAGAAATAATATCCACCTTGGTGCCGTCTTCTATTGCGGCCAGGGAACTGATTATCACCTGCTCCTCCTGGTTCAGCCCGGCGATAATCTCCACAGAGTCCGTCCCCACCAAGCCACATTCCACTTCCCTCAGCTTGGCCACGCCGTCATCATAAACAAAGACCACGCTCCGGCCGTCCATTTCCGTTACCGCCGTCAAGGGAACCGTTAAAACCTGCGCCTTGTTCTCCAAGATGATCTCCACCTGGACCTGGGCTTCTGAACCGAATTCGGCTGCTTCTTCTTCCGTCTCAATCTTCACCTGCACTGTCCGGACCGGCTCTATAACAGACTGTTTGATATTTACCGCCCTGGCATCGAGTCCACCAACATTTGTCGTGGCCCCTGTACCCTGGGAAACGTCTTTTTGTTCTTTCCCATCAGCGTTCTGCCCGCTAGCAGCCGCACTTTCTTCCGGCGCCGCAATAAAACTGACCTGTCCTTTAACTACTTTTTCCGGCTCTTCTGCTCGATAAACCTTTACTTCCTGCCCGTTTTGGACCTGCCGGGCATCTTCTTCCGAAAGAGCAACCAGAACCTGCGGCGGTTTGTTTTCCCCTACCTTAAAGAAAGGACGCCCTTCCTTCACCGTTTGCCCTTCCTTGACCCCCATGTGGAGAATAATTCCTTCCATCGGGCTGGTAACCACCGTGGCTGATAATTGCTCACGAGCCGCTTCCACCGCCGAACGCGCTTTTTTTACCTCATTATCTAAAACATTAAGATTAATCGCGACAATTTGTTTTTCAATTAACTCTACTTCCGCCCGGGCGTTTTCCAGTTCGTAAAACGACCCTTCCCCGCTTTGATAAAGCGCTTCCAACTGTTGCAGCTCTTTACGCGCATTATCTCTTTTTTCCATTAGGAACACTTTATCCTTCACCGCTTGTAAATAGTTATTCTCCAAAACGGCTAAATTATTTTCCGCTTTTCCTAATTGAGCCAGCGCTTCACTGTTGTCCAAAAGTAGAACCACTTCCCCCACCGCTACCTGGGAACCTGCTTTTTTGCGAATTTCCTTCACCATCAAGGTCGATTCCGCGAGAACTTCCATGCTCTTTCTGGTCTCTAAAACACCGGTGGTGCAAAGCACGGCATACAGATCCTCTGTCTTCACAGGGGCTACTTGTACCACCTGCGCCGGGACTTCGTGCTTTTTATTGTTTTCACTGGGCTGTTGAGCCATTATTTTGTAGCCTAAAGAAGAGAGGGCAGCAACGGCAATAATTGCCAGCAATACCATATTCCAGTTTCCCCGATTTAATTGAAACTTCAACTGATCTCCCTCCCGCTTTTTGACTACTCTTTTTTATAATCATACCTTATTTATTGTACTAATTCATGTCTAATTTGGGCTATAATATACTTGTCATAAATATTATATAATTACCACTTCAAAAAGGAAACACAATTATCATGAAACAAGTAAAATCTTGCTAGAGAAAGGCTGGAATTTTTATGACATTTGTTACACTAGCGCAATTAATCCGGGACATGAACCTGGAAATGGTAAATCAGGTAGCACAGGAAAAGTACGAAAAGATTCAGATTAAAACCAGCAATATTAACCGGCCTGGCTTACAATTCGCCAACTACTTTATCGGCTTTGCCGAGGAAACAGCAAGCCGGCTCCAGGTCATCGGCGCCCTGGAAATGGCTTACCTCCATGACTTAAAGTTGAAGACCTTAATAACGCGATTAAACAAATTTTTTAGTTATCCCTTACCCTGTGTAATCCTTTGCCGCAACTTAACCCCCACGCCGGAAATGGTTGAAGCTGCCCAGAAATACCAGCGGGCACTTCTGCGCACAGACCTGATTACGACCGAATTCATCAGTGTGGCGGTAAACTATCTTGACGACAAGCTGGCTCCCCGGATCGAACGGCACGGCGTTTTAGTCAATGTATACGGCTTAGGCGTTCTTTTAAGCGGCGAATCGGGGATCGGAAAAAGTGAAACGGCCCTGGAACTTATTAAGCGGGGACATCGTCTAATAAGTGATGATGTGGTCAGTATCAAAAAGGTAGCCCGCAATCGTCTCATTGGCGAAGCACCCGAAAGAACCCGCCACTTCATGGAAATACGGGGCATCGGCATTATTAATGTCCACGAAATGTACGGCGTGGGAGCGATCATGAATGCCAGCTCGATTGACTATGTAGTCGAAATGGTTCCGTGGGAAAAAAACAGCAATTGTGAAAGGTTGGGTTTAGATGAACACTATATGAACATTCTCGGGGTGAACGTTCCGAAAATAACGATTCCCGTCAAACCAGGGCGTAATCTGGCGATTATTGTGGAAGCCGCCGCCCGGGATTTCCGCCTCAAAAAAATGGGCTACTACGCAGCCAATGAGTTGATGAAAAAACTCTCCACGGAGGGCCTGAAATAGTTTTCGACAATATAGTAATATAACAATATTGATACCAATACTTTGCTAAATAGTGTTCACTATGCTATAATTATGAATTGATACTTGGTAAAATAATTCTGGAGGATAATGATGATGAATTTTCAGGATCTATCCTATTTACCCTTAGACCTGATCATGATTCCCGCCCAAATCATCCTATCGATTGTGGCGCTATACTTCTTTTTTTTAGGAATGTGCGGATTATTACAATTGCGTACTCCCAACACCTATGAACCACGAAAGAAGTTTGCATTGGTAGTACCAGCCCATAATGAAGAGATCGTAATCGGCGCGCTGGTGGATAACCTTAAAGCCTTAGACTATCCGCAAGAGCTTTATGATGTGTTTGTCATTGCCGATAATTCCAGCGACCGGACGGCCCAGGTAGCGCGCAGTCATGGGGCGATTGTTTATGAACGCTTCAATGAGAAAAAAGGAAAAGGCTATGCGCTGGAATGGTTCTTCCGCATCCTCTTCCAAATGCCCAAAAAATACGATGCGGTAGCTGTGTTTGATGCCGATAACCTGGTGAATCCCCAATTCTTACGCCATATGAACAACCGACTCTGTGACGGCGCCGAGATTGTTCAAGGTTATGTGGACGCGAAAAATCCGTTGGATACCTGGGTTACCGCCTGTTTTGCCTTGTCTTTCTGGGTAGCCAACCGGATGTTGCAACTGGCCAGATACAACCTTGGCTTTTCCAATTATCTTGCCGGCACTGGTTTCGTGGTTACGGTAAACATATTACGCAAAATGGGCTGGGGGGCAACCTCGCTTACCGAAGACCTGGAGTTCAGCCTGAAAGCTTTGCTGCAAGGACATAAAACCACCTGGGCTCATGAAGCCGTGGTCTACGATGAAAAACCGCTTACTTTTAAACAAGCGTGGAAGCAAAGAAAACGTTGGGCGCTTGGTCATGTTGAGCTTTTCCGTACATATAGTTGGGAATTCATTAAGGAAGCCCTCCGGAAAAGGGACCTGGTCCTGCTGGATGCGAGTGTGCTCGTTTTACAACCCTTGCTTGTAATCTCGATGGGGATCTTTACCATCCTGGGGTTGGTCGATGCCTTTATCTTAAATATCTACACCTCTATTTTCAGGTATATTTGGCCGCCTCTTTTGTGGGAATTAGTCTTTACCCTGCAAATTATTTATCCTTTCCTGGTAATCTGGATGGACAATTTGCCACGGCAGGTCATCAAATGGAGTATTATCCATTACCTGATCTTCCTCTACAGTTGGATTCCGATTGTCTTCCTGAACTTCTTCGGGAAAACACGGGTCTCCTGGTCGCACACCTTGCATACCAGAAATATCAGCTATGCCGAGGTTGCCCTGAGGGATAAGTAGATGAATCACCTTTTCATAAAGAAGCGTTGGACTTAAAAAGCTACCGGTTCATAACCTACCGGTAGCTTTTTTGTTTGCTTTCTTTGCTGTTTTACTCCTTGGGCCCTTCCCCCTTTGGGTGGGGCTTGGAACCCTTTTCCCTTTAGGCTTTGGACAAGAGCTTTGATTTCAAAGAACGGTAGAAAAGAACGGCCGGTAAAACCGTTCCCAAAACCAAAACTAAAGTGCAGAGAAAATGCAAGGCCGTTGAGGGAACATGCTCAGCTTTAATGACCCGCGGCGCGAGCATTAACACCAGCGGATGACTTAAATAAATCAAATACGACCCGTCGCTCAACCGGGCCAGAAAGCTTTTCAGAGCAGTCCAAGGGCTGTTTTGCAGCAATAAGGCGATACTATAATAAAAAACGATGGCCAGCACGGAAAAAACAGCCAAAGCAGGTTATAAAGGAAACTGTTCACCCCTTGCTGTAAAACATACATCTTCTCATATTGCTGGGCCAGCAGCACACTCACGGCAAGATAAGCAACGGCCAACAACAGCACCGCCTGGAAGCGGCCCAGTACTTCTTTAATGTTTTGGTAATTCACTGCAAAATATAGCCCAAGGGCAAAAAAGGTGCTGTACTGGATAAAGAACCGATCGGCATAGGAAAAATAAACATACTTCATAAAAAGAACGTTAATGAGAAAAAAACCTAACAGCAAGAAATGGGAAGAATATTTTTGAAACAGCCAGCGAAAAATTCCGAACAAAAGATAAAACTGCACAATCAGCACCACAAAATAAAGATGATAGACCAAATCGCCCAGCAAAAGCTTCTGCAAGAAAAACCGGAAGGATAAGGGGTATATGTTGCGGACCACAAAAAGGCCATAATAAAACAGCGTCCATAAAAAATACGGTAAGACGATCTGTCTCAATCTTTTCTTAAGAAAAGGAAAATAAGCAAAATCCCCCTCCCGGTAACGCTGAAACAGCACAAAGCCGCTAATAAAAAGGAAGGCCGGAACAGCATAGGTCAAAGCCCGGTTCACAAAGATAAAGATGCTTTGCGTAAGGGGCCCTGCCGAATCCCAAGTCACATATCCCGCCGTGGTGTGAATCAATACCACCGCCAGACAAGCAAACGCTCGGAAATAATCCACCTCTTCCAGTCGTCCTGCCCTACCTGCCATGCTTATCCCCACCTTAATTTACAACATATCCTTCAATCCTGCTCTCTTGAATCAGGAATTTCAGCGATCTGGTCGCGCAGCCTTCTTTTCTGCAGAAAATAGAGTAAAGGCAGACCTAAACCATAACAAGCCAAAAGTTGCCCTAATCCCACATAAAGCATGCTCCACAGAAACGGCACCTGAATGGTGAAATATAAAATCCAACCAACGACCAGGGCATTGACCACCACCGGTGGCAAGGGCGCTAATACAAAATGCGGCATTTTCCTTGTCAAGTAAGCGGCCAGCAAGGTGGCCAAACTGCCGAAAAAAATGTCCAGGATGCCCAAAAAGCTAAAGATATTGGATATTAAGCAACCTATAAAAAGTCCTAAAACGGCTTCCGGAAAAACAAACGGCAATACCGTAAGGGCTTCCGAAATCCGTACCTGAATCGGCCCGTAGCTAATCGGAGCAAAGATAAGCGTAAGCGCGACATACAAAATAGCGATCCCACTGGTCCGTGTTAATACTCTCGTGTTCATGAATTGGTAACCTTCCTTAATGGTGTTTTAAAATAATAAAATTATTATATAAATTTTAACCTAAAAAAGAGGAAAATGCCAGGCATCATGCCGAATTATACTATGGAGAAATAAAAAAATGAATGGGGCGTTGGGCGATGACCTCCATTAGGACAAAAGCGGATAAGTTGGATAGTGTTTCCTCCCTCCGTTTGGTCATGTGGATCCTCTTTTTCCCCTGTTTCTTTTTAATGGACAAAAATATTTCCCCGGCCATTTATGTGATTGCCGGCGGAATGTGCCTGTACGCACTGGCGATCCTCTTCTTTCCTAAGTTTCAAGCGATTTTCGGCAGACTCTCCCCCTTTACCTTTCTTCCGGATATAGTGGGAATTAGTCTGCTGATTTATTTTGAAAGGAAATACGCCCTGGCCTGCTCCCTTTTCTATATGGTTCCTCTTTTTTCGCTGGCCCTTTATAACAAAACCTTATCTACTTACCTGACAACAACGTTCAGCAGCATTGCCTTTATCCTGGTCGCCCTTCTCATTGATTTGTACCTGCCTGTGGTCATCCTGCAAATCATCATCTTTTTCATCTTATCTTTTTATTTAACTTCCTTAGCCAAGATGTTCCACGAATCCTACTTTGTTTTAGCCAATCTCGATGCCCTCACGAAAATTCACAACCGGCGCTATTATAACCATAGTCTGAATTCACTGGTAGAAAAGCAAATCCCGTTTTCCTTAATTCTCTTAGATTTGGACAACTTTAAACACCTTAATGATACGGAAGGGCATGACCACGGTGACTTCGTCTTAAAAATAATTGCCGGCATCATGAAAGAATGCACCAGAGCAACTGATATTATTGCCCGTTATGGCGGGGACGAGTTCGCAATTATTTCACCCCAAACCAGCAAAGAATCCAGTAAAAAGATCGCCGAAAGAATCCGCAATAATGTCCTCGTTAATCCCAAATTCCTTCCCTATAATGCCAAAGTAAGCCTCTCCATGGGCATCGCCGCCTATCCGGACGACGGCCAAACAATTGAAGAAATCCAACAAAAAGTTGATGAGGCTTTATATGTGGCGAAAGCACGCGGCAAAAACTATATTCATCTTTATTAATATAACTCAATTCAAGGCTGATGCAAGAAAACGTTTTTATTGATTCACCTGCTTCAAAAGAAAAGGAGCGTTCTGAACAAAAACTTCAGGGCGCTCCTTTTGCTTGTTCTTTCGAATCAACTGCTCTATCCTGCTTGGTTTTTCGAGCCAACTGCGCTGCTTTGAATTATCGGATTTGAATTTGCACGGACAGGCTAACATTGGTGCCCAGATTAGTAATCGTAATGGTGTACGTTCCCGAAGGCACTTGCCTGCCATTATCACCAATTTGATTCCAGAAGTTCTCGATCACTTGTGTCCCCCCAGGGAAAATGGTGATTAAACGCGTTGCCTGCGTGAAGGTACGACCCGTTGAATAACGCCATACCACATTCCCGGCAGCGGATGTAGCGGTAATTTCGACAATCTGACTGGTTCGATAACGTAAATTAATCTCGTCGTCGGTGATGTTGGTCTTAATGAGTGTAATCTTGATTCGTTCGCCTCTGTTGTAAACCCGCTTATCCGTAAAGAGAATATGCCTGATCCCTCTTCCCACTTCCGTCGCAATGGGTGTCCCCGCCGGAGGAGTAGGCACCTGGACACAGGTCACACCTAAAGCCCGCCAGGTAGGACCGGATACAACGCCGGTAACCTGAAGCCCCTGCCGCTGTTGGAACTGTCTCACCGCTCTTTCCGTTCTTACCCCAAACACGCCGTCAATCGCGCCCCGGTAAAAGCCCCTGTCTCTTAATAGGGTTTGTAAAAACCGTACCGCCGGCCCCCGATCCCCGGGCCGCAGCACCGGGCAGAAAAACTTCTGCGGCGGCGTCGGTTCCGGAGGCGTCGGAGTCGGAGGAATTACTCCACAATTCACCCCTAAGGCTTGCCAGGTACGCACATCGACAATCCCGGTGACCGGAAGTCCCCGCCTCCTCTGCAACTCCCTGACCGCACTTTCGGTCCGTGCGCCAAAAATCCCGTCAATCGCTCCCGGATCAAAGCCGGCGTTACGCAGTAAATTTTGCAATCTCCTTACGGCAGCTCCGCGCGACCCCCGTTGCAGACGGGGACATAAGCCCGGAGCGGGAGTCGGTGGGGTCGGCGTCGGAGGAGTTGGAGGAGTCGGTCCCGGCGCTGCCCCGGTCGGGATGGTCAAAACCTGCCCCACAAAAATCAAGTTGGGATTTGTAATATTATTGGCACGGGCAATTGCCTCCACCGTCGTTCCGAATCGCTGGGCAATCGAAGCCAAAGTATCACCTGCCTGAACCACATATTGCATAGGGCTCATCTCCTTTTATAAATCTTCCCTATATCATATGTGGCGGCAGGTTATTTGGTTATTGGCCACGGTTATTTGCTTCTCAATTGTTGTCGCCAATTCTTAATCATATACAGTGCAGTCCCGGAATGGTAAGAACATTAAGCGAGCACCGATATTAACATACTGGTCGTCATTATAGTAATAGGAATAGAAAGGAGAAACATTGCGATGGAACATCCCGGCTCCGGCGCCACTGAACCAATCTCCACCGGCGGCAAGAATCCTGGGTTCACCGTTCACCCAATCTTCCACGTAATAATCAGGGATGTAAGAACTATCGGTGCTATGAGTTGTCGACGGCATCAGCAACCAATCATCACCCGCTGCATAAGCGAAGTTGGTTATCCAGCCGGAGTTTGCCGGAAGAGTCATTCCCACTGGTATATAGCCGTAATAATCTTCTCCATGCTCATCACATGGTTCAGAAACGATAAACGTATTACACCAATACCAGAACATACTGTTTGAAACATATGGTTTTCGTGCCTCCTGTTTGTGGTAATAATTGTCTATATTAATTCCATCAACAAATTCATTCACATTGCCCCACAGGTTCTCTAGGCCGCGGTACGAAACAGCCGATTTACCGCTGGTCTTATCCCCGCCTGCACTTCCGGAAGCTCCGTTTAAGTCGTCACAACCGCCGGTCAGTTGAGCTACGTGATACAAAACATCGTTCACGGATGCACTAAAACTAGAATCTGCCACATGAATCCGCTTATGGCCTCCTATATGGTCAGTAATATTGGTAATCCTCTTGCTCGCAAATCTGTTCCCTTGACCCAGAGTTGAGCCTAAACCAACATAGTCACCTATCCTGTAATGCGCAGCTGTTGCTGACGATACTACAAGGTAGTTTTGATAACTTGTGCTAACGGTTACTTTGTCATCGGTGGAATATCGCAACTCGGTGATTCCTTTGCCCAGCACAGCCTGGCTGTCTAAATTGGCATATTCCACCATGTAGAGCAGGGCGATCGCATCTCTCGCCATCACATCGGTTAAGGTCCAAAGCCCAGGAGTTCGATTTTCAGCATAGTCTCTAAAGTTGGTCATATCTTTGGAGACAAGCGGTGTTTGACCGGAACAGGAAGTTAAGTGAAGCTCTTCATCATAATCTTGACATTCCTCATGTTCACATTCCATTAAGCCGGCTTCATAGGCCCCTACATATATCTCGGTTGTATGATCATGTCCCTTCCCGCATCGATGCGTGAAAGCAGGATGCAGGGTGAATCCGGACTTACTATCATTGGAAATCCAGAACTGATTTGTCCCTGTTTCCGGATCATAGACCCGTTTATAGTGGAATTGCGGGATTTTAACCATCACCGGCCAGTATGGATCGTCCGTGACAAAATCTTCATCCCCAATCTCTCCATAAATGTACCCATTGTGCTCGGAAAGCATACACAGTTTCATATCCTTCCAGGGCCCCAGATTATCAAAATCAGTTCCACCGGCTTTACCGCGTCCGTCGCCCAGTCTCTGCAGCTCAAAAGTGCCAGACTGAGGTGTCCAGGCCACACCTGCGATATAGTAATCCCTGATGGTCACCGGGACGCTGCTGAGCACTCCGGA
>Ga0116179_1003628_pt1 | contig 10587 bp, 10 predicted proteins | sample AD_UKC071_MetaG_FD_89751 | JGI IMG/M metagenome (GOLD analysis project Ga0116179, IMG submission 89751) | Active sludge microbial communities of municipal wastewater-treating anaerobic digesters from USA - AD_UKC071_MetaG | ecosystem: Engineered > Bioreactor > Anaerobic > Digestate | place: USA...
AACTTCTTTAGGCCATGCCATCCATTACCTCGAATAGAATTATTAAAATCAGAATAATCTTTAAATTCTACCAAAATCACACCATGAAAATCAATGGCTTAATTTTTATACAGCTTCTCAGTTGATTTAGTGCAAGAACTGGTGTTTCCTCATTTACTAGGTACTTCTCAGCAGTGTCCCACAGGGCTTTGGCACTTGGCTCGCCCGCTAATGAAATAATCTTATGAAAAAATGAGCGGCTAATTCCTTTATATTTGGTGAGAGAACTAAAATCTAAATAAACTTTATCATCATTTGTTTTTTGTCGAATCTCATCTAGTAACGCCCTATAGATAGCAGTAGTCTGTATAGGTTTATTAGGATAAAGATTTTCAAAGAATTTTACAAGATGACCTTTTGTATGTGTTTCGTGATCATCTAAAGATAGTGACGTTCTATAAGTTGTAATCTTATTTAATCCTACAAAGTCACTCACTGATGAATTATTGCCCTCAATACACTTGTGAATGCATTCTTTTTCCGATAATGCCATAGCAAGAAATGAACATTCATTAACCTCTTCTTTTGTTGCCTTGCCATTATTGAGCTGCAATTTCACCGCTTGATTTGAAACGAAGCACAATTTTCTTGCGTTTTCACCACACAATCTATGCGCTGAATATAGCTTTTCAAGCATCGATTGAAGCAAAACCCCGTCTTTCCCTATCTTCTTTTTAGCTAATTGGGCAATAGTCCATGCGCCTGAATCTTTTGTTTTAATTTGGAAGAAATCAGCTTTTTCTGGAGAGGATTCATGGTCGAGGATAACGATGTCTTCATGGTAATCTAAGAGCATCAAAAACTCGGAATCGTTTGAATAGAGATCTAGAAGTTTGCATAGCGCCCAATTCTGTTGAAAGTGATAGCGACTAGATGTTCTCGCTCCGCTGGTTTCTCTTGGATGGCGCGCGATAAGCGCCTCTGCAAGGTTCACTGAAATTTCCTTTTTCTAACAGCTAATAGGCACGATTTTGGCCAAGTATCGTCCCACCACGCGATGGTCCCAGCCTGCTCCAGCGGCTTTAAGTGAACTTGCAAGCGTTTCAGCCACTCGGTGTCCGCATGGCTGTAGCTGACGAAAATCTGGGTACGTGCCCCCGACATGCCACAATCTCCTGTCGCTTCCTTGGTTAGCGATTGCTGTAAGGATAGAACATGTCGCTATTATAGCGTCAAATCGTACTAACAAATTATTTGACGCGCACTCTTATCGTTCATACAATTTATTTGTGATCACCTTCGATGACGCCAAGCGCCAAATCAACCTGCGCAAACATGAAATCGACTTCGCGGATTGCGCGGCGATTTTTGATGCGCCGCTGGTGACGGATGAGGATGACCGGGAAGCCTACGGCGAACAACGGCTGAAAAGCCTGGGCTGGCTGAACGGCCGCGTCGTGGCGCTGGTCTGGACGGATCGGGAAACCGGACCGCATTTGATTTCTTGCCGATACGGTGACCGTCATGAAACCCAACGCTATTTCCAAGCAGTTCTTTAGTCCCGAACAAATCGCGGCGGCGATGGCTGCCGCGCCGGAATGCCCGGTGGAAGACGCAGACAATCCACGCACGAAACCGGAAGACTGGAACGGTGCCATCGTCAGCCACTCTTACGAGGAACTGCGGGAGAAGCTCGCCGAGCGACGCCGGCCGCGTGGCCCGCAAAAAGCGCCACTCAAAGTACCCACCACCATCCGGTTCGACGCCGACGTACTGGCGGCCCTGAAAGCGACCGGCAAGGGCTGGCAAACCCGCGTCAACGAGGTGATGCGCGAGTGGATTCGGACGCGCCCATAAGAGGACGCAATGAGAACCGTCACCATTGAAGTCGCCGGAATCGAAGCGACCCCAGCGCGCATGAAAGCCGCGTAGCCCGGAGTTGGCGCGGGGTCACCAACCCATCGGTCTTGTCCCAAGTAGAAGCTTGGCTTCTGTCCAAGGCTTTGGTGGCCTATAACGTGATTATGACGATGCTCGGACAAGCCCTGGCGCCGATCGTCGTTTTCTATCGTTGCGTCGTTGAGAAGTGGCGAACAACACATTGATATATAATATTATTATAAGCCTTCCCCATCTCCTTTGTCTCTCAATCCCTCTTCCCCTCCCGGTTTGGCAAAAACGAGCAGAGATCACTCAGTACCTCGAAATTTCGGCCGCGAAATGACGGTTCAGCAGATTGGAACCGTTTCCGGCATACTCAGCCGCATCATGATGATATTCAGGGCGTCGAAGCGCGCATGTACCTCGGTGGTTTGGGGATGGAAACGATGATGTTTCAAATACCCACCAAAGAGCCTCAGGCGAAGCATCGCGGCTGCAACTAAGCTGCGCCGATGATAGTCACTACGACAAAGCCACATGTCAATTTAAAGCAGCATTCACACCCTATCGTGGACGGGTATTAGTCCCGAGCGTCAATCAATTCGCACTATTATTGTCGATAATCCAGCATCTATTTATTACATACCTACCACTTATTACATAGTTACCACTCATCATATTGACAATATGAAGCTCGTTCCGATTAAAAAACCGCCAGATCGGAAACGAAGAGGTAAAATTCGTGAGCACCGTGACGATTTCGACAATTCTCATAGCAGCAGGCTTGGTTATCATCGCCGTGGTCATCCTGCTTATCAGGATGAAATACCAACAGGATGATAAAGAACCTTGGCCGTTCTATGCCAAAAACCCGTTACTTGAAAAAGCGGAACAGGAACTTCATCGACAATTGACACAAGCTTTACCGGAATACGTCATACTGGCCCAAGTACAACTTTCGCAACTGATCAAACTGCGAAGCGGTTATAACTTTGGCAAATGGCATAACCGTATCAATCGAATGAGCGTCGATTTCGTCATATGTAGACAGGATTTCAGCACGGTCGCCGTCATCGAGCTTGACGGGAAATCCCACGAACAGGCAATACAGAAACAGAGAGATGAGAAGAAGAACAAAGCGCTCGAATCAGCTCACATTCGTCTGATTCGCTGGAAAAATCACCAGATACCGGATGTGGAATCGATCAGAAAGACAATTGCGCAACAACATGAACCCATCGATCTCGAGCTGAATAAGCAGCGAGCGAAACATGAAGAAAGATTCAAATTATCGAAAGCCATACTATGGCCAGCATTGTTATTGACTGCACTGTTGTTGGTCACGACCAACCTGATCGATGAGACAGTCGATCTTAGCAGTCAGCAACTACAACCACTTGAAAAATCAACCACTCTACCTAGAGAAAAAGACACAAAAACGAAACAAGAAAATAAAATTAAATAGCAAAAACAACAAATTAACAATAAACATATTCATAATGACAGCCAGGCTAACCATACAAGATCGACCCCCCAGGACGACCAATCCAGGAAGGTCATCGGCTACCGGGAATTGCAAATACCGGGTAAGACTTGGGATGAGTGTATTCAGGAATACGGAAAAGGGATCAGAGAAATCAACCCTGACGTCATAAAGTGCAAGGATGGTTATACTGAAACGATACCGATCTACAATAAATAGCTCTGACAGCTTCTTACCCAGAGCTATTGCTACGCTTGTCGAGTAGAACCTTTGATCAAAGGTAGATCTTCAACCACCTATTGAATCGCCGATCTAGCGCTAAAAACACACTTAGCTCGGCTTCCTTTCTTGATCAAAGCTCAGCGTAAACTTCGATCATTCTCTTATCACCGCGACAGTATTGTGGAGGCTCTCCTGCAAAATACTGCTTGGTGGCGCGCAGGTCAGATATCTTCGACAGATCAAAAAGCTCCCACTCACGGCCTGGCTCAATATAATCGCCCTCTGTCTGATAACCTCGTAGAACATAATAGTCCGCACGCGAAGCACCTACAGCAACCGGCTGTATAATGCGTTTACAGCCATCATAAGTGAACTCAAGATATTCTCGTTTCAGGATTGCCATGATAATGATTTGTAGCATTGCCCTCTCCATTCCATATCTGTAGATATCTACCTACACAAAAGCAATTGTGTAAAATTTATGATCATATCGACCCAATAATGCTCTATTCATTATCTGAATTGGATCGTCACTATTTTAGGCAACCAAAGTCATTTGAGACTCTTCCACTGTAATTACCAAGATGGCTCGCCAATTCCGACTTACCCAGTTGAACAATGAGTTATCAGCCTGCTTGAAATTAGACAACCAAGACTGCAAACATTGCAGTGTCAAGTGAAGAGGACGACATTTCACATATCAAAGCCATGGATTATCATCGGATACTGAAGAATGGCTGGGAAATTTCGTCTTTCGAAATCGGGAGTGACAGCCATGCCGACTCGTTTTCTACGGTCACTGTTCGCCCCAAGCTCGGTTGCGCTGATCGGCGCCAGCGAGCGCCCTGATTCGCTCGGCGCCGCGCTGACTCGTAACATGTTGGCCGACAGCTTCAAGGGCGAGCTGTTCCTGCTCAACCGCCGCCACCGGCGCGTGCAGGGCATGCCGACTTATGCCCGCCTGGCCGATCTGCCGCATCCCCCGGAATTGGCCATCGTCGCTACCCCTACGCCAACCTTGCCCGACCTGCTGGCCGAACTGGGGCGCATGGGAACCCGAATCGCCGTCATCGCCACCCGTTCCAACGCGCCCGACGCCGATGAAACCCACCGATTCCATCACGCCCTGCGCGAGGCTGCCCGCCCTTCCGGGTTGCGGCTGCTCGGCCCGGACAGCTTTGGCGTGATCGTCCCGCGGCGGGGTCTCAACGCTTCACTCAGCCACATCCAGCCTCGACCGGGGCAGCTGGCACTGATCACCCAATCTGGGGCGGTATTGGCGTCGATGCTGGAATGGGCCACAGCGCAAGGGATCGGTTTTTCTCACATCATCGACCTGGGCGAATGCGCCGACATCGACTTCAGCGACCTGCTCGACTGGCTGACCCGGGACCCCGATACCCGCGCCATCCTGCTGTATATGGAAACCTTGCAGCGGGCGCGTCTCTTCCTGTCGGCGGCGCGAGCCGTGGCGCGGATCAAACCGGTGCTGGTGGTGCGCGCCGGTCGCGGAGGCGATCGGGCCTCCTATCAGGCCGATGCCATCTACGATGCGGCTTTCCGCCGGGCCGGGATACTGCGGGTCCAGTCACTACGGGAATTGTTCTGGGCCGCCGAAACCCTGGCGCTCGATCTGCCGGTCAGCGGTAACCGCCTGGCTATCCTGGGCAACAGCCACGGACTGGGTCTGCTGACTGCCGATGCTTTGCTGGCGGAAGGCGGATGTCTGGCTCGATTCAGTCCGACGACTCGGGAATCCCTGCGCCGGTTTTTGCCGGCTGGCGCGGCGCTCGACAACCCGCTCGATCTGGGCAGCGATGCCGGTCCTGCCCGGTTCGCAGCCGCTTTGGAAGCGGTGCTGGGAGAGCGCGAGATCGACGGGGTGCTGGCGCTGCATGCGCCGAATGCGTTGGCGTCAGCCGACGATACTGCCGCAGCGGTCATCGAAACCGTCGCTCGCTGCCGCGCACGCGGTGGGCGACAACCCAGCGTACTGGCTTCCTGGTTGGGCATCGATAGCGCCCGGACCGCTCGGCAACGCCTACGGGAACAGGGCATCCCAACCTACGATACCCCCAACGACGCGGTGCGCGCCTTCATGCAACGCTGGCGACATCGACAAAATCGGATCGCGCTGATGGAAACGCCACCCGACCTTCCGGAACTGTCCGACATCGATGTCGCCGCCGCCCAGCGTATCCTGCAACAGGCTCTGGCGAAAAAGCACGACGTGCTGACCGCTGCCGAAACCGCGGCGTTGTTGCAAGCTTACGGTATCGCGGTCCTAGCGGCGGATGGCCAGACCCTGGCATCCCCTTCGCTCGCATTGACGATCTGGGTCAGCGTCGATCCGGTCTTCGGTCCGGTGCTACTGCTCGGACCGGGCGGCGCGGCTGCCGTCTTACCCGACGCTTTCGTCGCTGCCCTGCCACCGCTCAACCCGGCGCTGGCCCGTCAGATGATCGCTCAAGCCTGGTTTTATCCGCTGCTGAGCAATGCCGACGCCGCCTTGACCGGTCGGCTGGATGACGTCATCCGGCTGCTGGTCAGAATCGCCCAGCTGATCGTGGATCTCGGCGAGGTGATCGAGTTGGAATTGGAACCGGTGCTGGCCACGATGGATGGGGCGATGGTCGGAGCTGCTCGGATTCGCATCGCCCCATGCGCCGAGCCTGCTCAGACCCGTCTGGCGATCCGCCCCTATCCGCGCGAACTGGAAGAAGCCCAGATCTTGCCGGACGGTTCCAGGCTACTGATCCGCCCAGTGCGGCCCGAAGACGAGCCAGCCTTCATCGCTGGCTTCGCCCGCCTGTCGGTCGAAGAAATCCGCATGCGCTTCATGCATGTATTCAAGGAGCTGACCCATGCCGAAGCCGCCCGTCTGACCCAGATCGATTACGACCGGGAAATGGCGCTGGTGGCGTTGCGGCAACGGGCCGGACAAGCCCTGGAAGGCTGCGGGGTGGCGCGGATCATCAGCGATCCGGATCGGGAACAGGCTGAGTTCGCCATCCTTCTGCACCACGATGCCACCGGAATCGGCCTCAGCAGCCTGTTGCTGCGTCGGATCATCCACTACGCCCGCCAACAAGGCATCCGCGAGCTGTACGGCGAGATCCTGCGGGAAAACGAACCCATGCTGGCGCTGTGCCGAGCCATGGGCTTCGCTCTCACCGCCTGTCCGGAAGACGCCGGGGTGATGCTGGCCTCATTGGCGCTGGCATGACGATGGCTGGACTGCAGCCGAACCGTCAGTCAATCTCCGCCGGACTTTGCGACCGCCGCCTCTTGCTCCGATGGCGACCGCCCGGATTCCATCCAGGACTGGAAGCGGGTCAGCAGCCACAGGCCCGGGATCGTGGCCACCATGCAGAACAGGAAAAAGCCCTCCCAGCCGAGCCACTCGGCCAGATAGCCGGTCGGGGTATTCACCACCACTCGGGGAATGCCCATCAGGCTGCTCAACAAGGCGTATTGAGTGGCGGTGAATTTGCGATTGGTCAAGGTCGCCATGAAGGCGACATAGGCCGTCGTGGCCATGCCGCTGAACAGGTTTTCACTGGTGATGGCCAGCGCCAGGCCGGGCAGACTGTGGCCAAGGCGAGCCAGCAGGACGAAGCCAAGCAGGCCAAAGGCTTGCAATAGACCGAAGAACCACAGCGCCCGATACAACCCCAGCCGCAAGATCAACACGCCGCCGAGCAGACCACCAATGACCGTGGCCCAAAAACCGAACAGCTTGACGATGGCCCCGATTTCGGTTTTGGTGAAGGCCAAGTCGAGATAAAACGGCGTGGTCATCTGACTGGCCATCATCTCGCCGACCTTGTAAAGCAGCACGAACAGCAGGATCAGGCCCGCATCCTGGCGGGAGAAATACTCCACGAACGGCTGCACCACGGCCTCGCGCAAGGTCCGCGGCGTACCGATTGGGACGGACGGCTCGACGCACAGCAAAGTGGTCAGCAGGCCAGGCACCATCGCCACCGCCATCAGCTGATACACGGCTTGGAACGGGATGAAATCGGCCAGAATCAGCCCGCCGCCGGACGACAGCAACATTCCCAGCCGATAGCCGTTGACGTAGAGCGACGCGCCCAGACCCTGCTCGTCGTCGGCCAGCGATTCGCGGCGATAGGCGTCGATCACGATGTCTTGCGAGGCGGAAAAGAACGCCACCAGGAAAGCCGCCACCGTCACCATCGGCAGGCTGTGGGTCGGATCGGTCGTTCCCAGTCCGGCGATAGCCGCGATCAACAGAACCTGCGCCAACAGCAGCCAGCCGCGCCGTCGCCCCATGCCGACGATCGGGGCGAAACGATCCAATAGCGGCGCCCACAGAAACTTCAGCGTATACGGCAAGCCGACCAGGGCGAACAGGCCGATGGTGCCGAGATCGACTCCGGCCTCCTTCAACCAGGCTTGCAGCACCGATCCGGTCGCCAGCAACAGCGGCAGGCCGGAAGAAAAACCCATCAGCAACGCGGTCAACATCCGCCCGCTGAGGATAATTCGTACGATATCCCGGGCGGAATGCTGGGGAGTAGTGGAAGGCATGGTCGTCATCCGGGTTCAGCAGCGCATCAACTCGCCCACTCGTGCACCGGGCGGCCACTTTGCTGCCATTCCATATAAGCCAGGGTCAGCGCGTTCAAATCCCGCCCGTTGCGTTCGAGAAAACGCTGTTGCCAACGCGCGCCGGTACGGCCGCTGGCCGCGCGGGCAGCAATGATGCCCAGATAGTCCGCCACGTCTCCCGCATCCAATTCCAGACGTTGCAGCCCACACTGAGCCAGCGGCAACAATTCCTCCAGCAGCAGATGGCGCATGGGCCGCCGCTGGCCATTCAGCCAGATCACCTCGGCCCGCAAGCCGTCTCGCGCCGCCGCGTAGAAATTCGCCCGACATTGCGAAAAATCCAGCTGCGCAGCGATCGGCGGCTGGGCCAAGGCCAGTTCGTGCGCCAGGCCATAATACAGTGCTGCATTGGCGATGGTATCGACAATGCTGGGACCGGCCGGCATCACCCGATGCTCGATGCGCAGATGGGGCGTCCCGTCGGCGGCGAAACCCACCAGCGGCCGATTCCAGCGCCAGATCGTACCATTGTGCAAACGCAGGTGCGGCAAACGCTCCACCGGCTCGGCGCTCAAATCCACCGGCAATAGCGGCGGATAGTGGATTCGATTCTCATCGAACAACTCCAGCAGCGAATGCCGGGCGTAACCGCTGCCGAACGTGACCCGCCGATAGCTTGGATCGTTGGAACGCCAACCGCCAGCCAGCGCGACACCCTGCTCAAACAGCGGAATGCGAGTTTCCTCCCACAGTACTTTACCGAACAACAGGGGCGAATTGGCCGTGATCGCCACCATTGGGGCCGCAATCGCCAACGCGGCGTTGAAGAAGGCCGCCGTCTGGTGGCCAGCCACCTGCAAATGGGTCTGGAACGAGGTCGTAGCCGCTTCCAACATCACATCGGGATGACTGAGCCGCAGAGTCTCCTGGCCGTAAATGGACAATTCCATCGGCTGACCGCGCCGCCGCAACAGAATCTGCTCGTTGATGGCGCGGTAACGCTCCCGCCCGGACATGTGCTCTATGGTCAAATCGCGATCGAGCAGGCTGGGCAGGCTGCCGATCAGCACCATGGCGGCGTCGAATTCGGTGGCGACCTGCTGGCAGCGCTGCCACAGATCGGCCAGATTGGCGTGCATCCGCCGCAGAGCCGCGCCGTTCAACGGCAATGGCGGGGTATTGAGTTCGATGTTGAACATGCTGAGTTCCGGCACCACCAGCGGATCGGCCAGCCGCTCCAGCACCGGTTCGTTGCAAGGGGTCGGTCGCCCCTGACGATCCACCAGCCAGGCTTCGATCTCGAATCCCCCAATCGAACCCGCCGTCTCACATTGCGCACCGCGCAGGGCTTCGGCCAACCACGCCGTTTCCTGCCGCAGTCGGGTGCGAAAACGCCGGAAATCCTGGCGGGTGAAGGTCGATTGGGAAATGTCCTGGCCCATGGCGCACTGCTCTTAGAGACTGTCGAAAAACTCAACATTGATTTTCAAGAAATATTTTCTGTCGGACCGGCTTCCAACCAGCTTGGCCGGCTAACAACCGCCTGGAAGCCGGTTCCGCTGTGATATAGATCAGTTAGTTAGTTTTTAGACAGCCTCTTAGCGATGAAAACAGTCCAACGATGCGATGGCCCAGGATTCCCGGCTGCGCTTGCAAGCGCGTGTTCCTGGCATGGGGGGTCTCTACAGTCGACCTCGCTCGTCGCGGAAGGCAAAACCGCGCAGCGGAAGATCGAGCGCGCGCGTCAGAGCAATGGCCTGGAAGCGGTCGCCCATCTCACCCGGCAGCGTCAACAATTTGACTTGGCGAACCTGTTCCAGATAGCTGACCGGGTCGTCCGGATTCGCCTCGGCCAACAGCTCCATCAGCCCGCACCCGAACAGGAAATGGTTCTGATGACTATAGCCGGCCACCGTCAATCCGGCGGCCAGGGCAGCGGTCGCAACAGCGGTAAAATCGACATTGGCGGTAATATCCTGCAGACTGGGCCACCGCAAGGGATCGTCATGGGCGCGATGGCGATAGTGGCACAGCAGGGTGCCGGTCACGCGCTCGGGATGATAATACGCGCGGCGCGGATAGCCATAGTCGATCAGTAACACCGCGCCGGCGGCCAGCGGCTCGGTGACAGCCTGCAACCACGCATCTAAATGCGGCACATATTCGGAAGTGTAGCCTTCCGGCAGCGACTCGGCCAAATCCGCTTCGATGCGGGCGACGGCGGCCGTCACCGCCGGGTCGTCCGGCCCCTCGCGCCAAGCCAGCCCCGTCTCGCCCCAGACCACTTCCAGGCGACGCGGTCCAGCAGGCGTGATGCGAAAGCGCTCGACCGGCAGGGCGTCCAACACCTCGTTACCCAGGATGACCCCGCGCAAGCCGGGTTCCGGCAAGCGGTCCAGCCAGACGACCCGATCCAGGAACTCGGGAACCCGCTCGGCCAGGGT
>Ga0116179_1003630_pt1 | contig 10583 bp, 3 predicted proteins | sample AD_UKC071_MetaG_FD_89751 | JGI IMG/M metagenome (GOLD analysis project Ga0116179, IMG submission 89751) | Active sludge microbial communities of municipal wastewater-treating anaerobic digesters from USA - AD_UKC071_MetaG | ecosystem: Engineered > Bioreactor > Anaerobic > Digestate | place: USA...
GCATCTGTGGTGGGCGCGCCGGCCGCTGGCTGCCGCGCGCGCCGTGATCTTCGCGCAGCTCGTCGACGACCCCTCCTCAAACCCCGATCTGACCGAGGAGCAGCAGAAGACCGAGCGCGAGCGGCTCCACAACCTAATCCGGCGTCTGGTGAAGTGGGAGAACGTCAATGACCAGGGCCTGCTGCGCGAGGCGCACGAGGAGATCCTCAAGTCCACGGGCGGAAACCCGCCTGCGATCCTGGATCCGTTCGCTGGCGGCGGCACCATTCCGCTCGAAGCTCAGAGGCTTGGTCTGGAAGCGCACGCCTCGGACCTCAACCCCGTGGCCGTTCTGATCAACAAGGCGCTCATCGAGATCCCGCCCAAGTTCGCGGGTCAGCCGCCGGTATTCCCTGGTGCGGCCGACTCAGTGCTCGGCTCCTGGCCGCGAGCAACTGGGCTCGCCGAGGACGTGCGCCGCTATGGCTCGTGGATGCGCGAACAGGCCAAGGAGCGAATCGGCCACCTATATCCCGACGCAACCATCGCCGACGAGATGACGGGGAAGACGGTGACCGCAACAACTATCGCCTGGATCTGGGCGCGCACCGTCACCTGCCCGAACCCGGCCTGCGGCATTGAGATGCCACTCGTGCGCTCATGGTGGCTGGGCAAGAAGAAGGACAAGGAGGCGTACGTCGTTCCCACCGTCGTCGATGACGCTACTGCTCCGACAGGTAGGCGCGTCGAGTTCTCAATCGGGCACGACAAGGCGAAAGGCCCCACAGGGCCAAGTGATGGCACGATGTCAGGTCGAGCTGGCGGAGTCTGCGTGGCTTGTGGCTCATCTGCGCCGAGCGACTACATCAAGTCGGAAGGCACGGCCGGAAGGCTGAGGGCGACCCTGATTGCAATGGTCGCTGAGGGGAACCGACGTCGGATCTACGTCGCGCCGAATGACGAGCATCGGAGTGCATCTGCCGTTGACCGTCCCGTAGGGATCCCTCACCAGAAGCTCGGATATGACCCCCGCAACCTCTGGACCCCCGCGTACGGGCTGACGAAGTTCTCTGACCTGTTCACCGACCGGCAGCTCGTAGCCTTGACGACATTCAGTGACCTTGTGCCCGAGGCGCGGCGCAAGGTCCTGGAGGATGCTCTCGCCGCAGGGCTCACCACAGATGCTCGCCTCGCCGGAGGCGGAACGGGCGCCGAGGCCTACGCCGATGCTGTGGCTACCTACCTCGGGCTTGGGCTTGACCGTGTCACCGATCGCCACTCTTCAATCACGACTTGGGATGCCAGCCCGTCCAAGGAGCAGGTGCGAGGCGTATTCGCCCGCCAAGCCATCCCCATGGCCTGGGACTTCTCCGAGGGGAACTTCTTCGCATCGACCAGTGGTGGGATTGGCGACAGCTTCGAGATCTTGGCCAGAGCCGTAGGGCTCCTACCCACTGGCGTCGGCGGAGCCGCCATCCAGGCGGACGCTGCGAAGCGCGAATACGCCGGAGTCGTCGTGTCGACCGATCCGCCGTATTACGACAACATCGGCTACTCCGATCTCTCCGACTTCTTCTACGTCTGGTTACGTCGTTCCCTGAGGGACATTCATCCAGCCCTCTTCGCTTCCATGCTGGTGCCCAAGGCCGAGGAACTCGTCGCGAACCCTTATCGCCATGGGGGGCGGGACGGTGCCGAGAAGTTCTTCGAGGCAGGGTTCGAACACGTCTTCGCCCAGGCACGCAAGGAGGCCTCGGAAGACTTCCCAATCACTGTCTTCTACGCGTTCAAGCAGTCCGAGCTCGAGCAGGAGGGCATCAGCAGCACCGGGTGGGCCACGATACTCGAGGGGATGATTCGCGAGGGATGGGCCATCACGGCAACGTGGCCGGTGCGCACGGAAATGCGCAACCGGATGATCGCATCCGGTACCAACGCCCTCGCGTCGTCGATCGTCCTCGTCCTTCGCCCGCGGCATGAGACCGCCAGCCAGACAACGCGCCGTGGGTTCGTCGCTGCACTCAAGCGCGATCTGCCAGCTGCGCTGGAGCGGATGCGCGAGGGTGCCATTGCACCGGTGGACCTGGCGCAAGCCACGATCGGCCCGGGCATGGCGGTATTCTCCGGCTTCCAACGGGTGGTCGAGAACGACGGCTCGGACATGTCCGTGAAGACAGCACTCGCGCTCATCAACCAGCTGCTCGACGAGGTCTTGGCTGAGCAGGAGGGGGACCTTGACGCGGATACGCGGTTCTGCCTGAAGTGGTATGAGCAATACGGCTGGGGCAAGGCCGCGTTCGGGGACGCCGACGTACTCGCCCGCGCCTACAACACCTCAGTGCGCGGCCTTGCGGACGCCGGGGTCCTCACGCAGGGCGAGGGCGTAGTCCAGCTCGTTCGTCCGCAGGATTTGCCGGCGTCGTGGAACCCGGTCACCGACCACCGCATCTCGGTGTGGGAGGTGGCCCTCCAGCTGGCGCGGGTGTTGTCCGCGGAGGACGGTGGGCTCCAGGCAGCCGCGAAGTTGATGGCCGCGGCCGGTTCGCGGTCGGAGGTCGACGTCGAGTCGGTTCAGCGTCTGGCGTATCGCCTGTACGAGATGACGCAGAAGTCGCGCCCTGACGACGCGCGGTTGTTCAACCTGCTCGGTGGTTCGTGGTCGGATCTGACCGAGGCTGCTGGTCGCGTGCGACTAGGGGCAGCGGTGCAGGGTAGGTTCGACTTCGGGGAGGATGGCTGATGGCGACCAGCAACATCGAGGCGGTGCGCGGCGCGCTGCAGTCACTGTCGGAAGTGCTCGACCCGTACATCGAGCGGATCACCGCGAAGTTCGTGCCCGCAGGTCAGGACTGGACCGTGCTCTTGGCCGCCAAGGATGCCGAGAAGGGTATCCGCGGCAAGGAGTACTCCCGCACCGATCCGCAGGACCAGTTCCGAATCATCACCGAGCCGATCGGCTCGCTCGCCTACATCTTCAACGACCACTTGTCCCGTGGAGAGCAAGGTTTCGTCGGAGAGTTGCGCAACGTGCGCAACGACGTCGCGCACTTCAAGCCCTTCCCTCCGGATGACGCAGTCCGCGCCCTGGACACCATCGAGCGGGTCATGCGTGCGATCGGCGCAGTCCGCGAGGCGGATGCTGTGCGAACGTCGCGACAGGACATCCTCCGGGGGAACTTCGAGCAGCAGACTCGAAAAGCAGTGCGTGCAGCCACTGCGCTGCCCGGGACGGCGGACGCCGAGCTCCCTCCGTGGCGTGAGGTGCTCAGACCACATCCGGACGTGGCTTCGGGTCGCTACAGCAATGCCGAGTTCGCTGCGGACCTGTACTCGGTGGCAGTGCAGGAAAACGCTGGCAAGGAGTACCAGGACCCGGTCGAGTTCTTCCGCCGCACGTACCTCACCGACGGTCTCAAGGAGTTGCTGCGCCGCGCGGTGGACCGGATCTCGGGCGCTGAGTCTGCCAACCCGGTGATCAACCTGCAGACCACGTTCGGCGGCGGCAAGACCCACTCGATGCTCGCAGTGTGGCACTTGTTCTCGGGCCGCCCGCTGCACGAGTTCCCGCAGAGCGTGCAGGACCTGCTGGCCGGCGAGCACGCCGACGTCCTGGGCCGCCCGGTGCGCAAGGCCGCACTTGTGGGCAACGAGATCCCGCCGTCGACGCCGTCCCGCAAGCCGGACGGCACCGTGGTCCACACGCTGTGGGGGGAGCTGGCCTGGCAGCTCGGCGGCGCGGAGGGCTACGCGATCGTCGCTGACGCCGACCGCACCGGCACCAACCCCGGCAACCTGATGCGCGAGCTGTTCACGAACTTCGGGCCGGCCGTCGTTCTGATCGACGAGTGGGTCGCCTACGCCCGCCAGCTCCCCGACGCACCCGACCCGAAGCGCCCCGTACCCGGTGGGCTGTTCGAGACCCAGTTCACGTTCGCCCAGTCCCTGACCTTGGCCGCGGAGAACGTGCCCGGCACCTTGGTGCTGGTGTCCGTACCGGCCAGTGAGGGCCGGCCGGTGAAGAGCGACGACGGCGATCAGGAGCGCGAGGCCGCAAAGGCGAGCGACCTGGAGGTCGGTGGTCAGCGTGGTCGCAACGCCCTGCACCGCCTGGATTACGTCATCCGCCGCGTCGCTTACCAGTGGAGCCCGGCGACACGAGCTGAGTCGTACGAGATCGTGCGCCAGCGGCTGTTCGAAGAACCGGACGCGAAAGCGATCGCGACCATCGCCACGGCGGCGCGGCGGTTCACTGAGTACTACCGCATGCACCCGAGGGAGTTCCCCACAGGTGTCGGGCAGTCCGAGTACGAATCGCGGATCAAGGCGGCCTACCCGATTCATCCCGAGCTGCTGGATCGGCTCTACTCCGACTGGTCGACCCTCGAGAAGTTCCAGCGCACGCGTGGCGTGCTGCGTCTGATGAGTCACGTGGTTCACCAGCTCTACGAGCGCCACGACCCGTCGCCGCTGATCATGGCCGGTTCGATCCCGCTGGATGCGCAGCCCGTGCGCAGCGAGATCGTGCAGTACCTGGACAACGCATGGGACGCGATCATCCAGTCCGAGATCGATGGAGCGAACTCGGTCGCCCGCACCGTGGACCAGGAAAGGCCCGCGTTGGGTGACCGCTCGCTCGCACTGCGGACGGCCCGGGCGATCTTCGCCGAGGCAACACCGACGCTCGAAGCAGCGCTCAAGGGCAAGGACCGCAAGAGCATCACGCTCGGGGTGGCCATGCCGGGGGACGTTCTGGGCAACATCGGTTCTGCACTCGACGGTCTGCAGGAGAAGTCCTCCCATTACTACTCCGAGGACGGGCGGTTCTGGTACGACACCCAGCCGTCCCTGAATCGGCTCGCCGCCGAACGCGCAGCTCAGTTGTCGCTCGATGCGGTGCATGGCGAGGTCGCGGTTCGACTCAAGCGCGTGTTCAAGGGTTCGACGGACGTCATCGCGGACGTCGTGCACCCCGAGACGTCCTCAGACGTGGACGAGGTCGACTACCTTCGCTTGGTGGTCGTGCCACCTCAGTTCGCCCACAACGGCAAGGACAAGGACTCCAGCGCGTCGAAGTGGGTCCACGATCTGCTCCGGCAGCGCGGCAATGCCCCGCGCTCGAACGTCAACACCATCGTCGCCGTGGCCGCCGACGAGAAGCAGTGGGGCACGTTGGAGTCCGCAGTGCGCTCGTACCTTGCCTGGAGTTCGATCTTCGACGAGACGACGCGCCTCGACCTGACGCAGTCGGCTGCAGCGCAGGCCCAGACCATGCTCGAGTCGGCGAACCGCACGGTCGACGACCGCCTCGCGCACACATGGATCTGGGGCCTGCACGCTGTGCAGGACGACCCGCAAGCTCCCTTCGTCGTCGGGCAGGTCCGCGCCGACGGACAGGAGAAGAACCTCACCAAGCGCATCGGAGCGAAGCTCGCGTCGTCCGACATCGCACACTCGTACGTCGCCGATCGGGTCGTCCGACTCGACGTGGAGGAGTTCCTGCGCGCGCGCTGGACGCGAGGATTCATCGGCTTCACCGAGCTCTGGGCGTACTACGCCCGTTACCCATATTTGCATAGGCTGAGGGACAAATCGGTGCTTGTGCGAGCGCTTGAGGAGTCGCTCTTTGACGCCGCGTTCGTCGACACGGGATTCGCTCTCGCGACAGGCTTCGACTCCGCGACGGGCGACTTCCTCGGCCTGGCGGTGCCGTTGGAGGACACGGAGTTCGGGCCGTTCGACGAACGAACACTGGTCGTGCGGCCTGACCTCGCGATCGCCCAGAGAGAACGGGAGCGTTCTCGGGCGGCGACGACGAAGCCCGGGCCAGGTGGTGAGAGCGATTCCCTGCAGCCGGGCAGCGACTTGGGCCCCAGTAGCGGGACGGAAGGAACATGGGGCTCCACACCCACTCCCGCGCGTCCACCAGTGGCGAACGCCACGTACTCACTCAGGCACGTCGTCGCCCCGACCGGAGACATGCCAGCGGACTTGGAGGCGATCGTTCGAGAGATCCTCGACCTGCTTCGCAACGCGGACCCCGACGTTCTGGACATCACGTTGACGGTTGATGCCCAGAAGGCAGCCGGGTTCGACGCGAACACGGTACGTGCGATCAAACAGAACGCTGGCGACCTCGGAGTTGCGACAAGCAGGTTCGGGGATCTGTAGTGGTCGCTCCGTTCGCTCCGCAGCCGGTTGGATCGAAGGTCGTCCCACCCGATCCGTCGATCACGGCTGCTATCGGACGCCACCACACCCTGGCGACTGCGGTCACTGACCTCGTCGACAACAGCATCGACTTCGGCGCGACCCATGTCCTGATCCGATTTCTGATGGAGGGCTACCGACCCATCGGGCTCCAGATCATCGACGACGCGTCAGGCATGGACTCAGCCGCCATCGACGACGCCATGACGTACGCCAAGAAGCGCGAATACAACGGACGCGACCTCGGGCACTTCGGCATCGGACTCAAAGCAGCGTCATTGAGCCAGGCACGCACGCTCCTGGTGTGGTCAAAGCGGTACGGCTCGCCACCGGTCGGTCGACGCCTACGCCGTAAAACGCTAGAGACCGGCCCCGTGGTCGAGGAGTTCTCGGCGGCCGACGCGGCGGAGGCTCTGGCGAAGGCCGATGTCGACTTCCCTATGGAGACCGGGACGATCGTCGAATGGCAGGACGTGCAGACGTTCCTGACTTCGTCAAGCGATAGTGAGCAGGCAGCATGGGTGAACGGGACGACCCAAGAGCTTGTCGATCACCTCGGTCTAGTCCTACACCGCATCCTCGACCGCGGCGAGTTGTCGCTCAGGATCGAGAATTATGACGTTCAGTTGGCCTTCGCAGGTGCGCCTCGGACCGTGACCCCCATCGACCCCTTCGCGTGCCGAGGGGTCGGGCGTCCGGGTTACCCCAAGGACCTGTCCGTCGAGGTCGGTGATGCAGCGACGAATGCGCGCCTTCACATCTGGCCGCACTGGCACAGGGGGCCAGGGTTCGTCCAGGGCAACCGATCACCGATCGAGTCGCAAGGGCTTTACATCTACCGCAACGACCGGCTTCTACAGGCGGGCGGCTGGAACGGCCTGGCGACACCGAGGGTCGACCTCAGCTATGCCCGCGTGGCCATCGATCTCACGGCCGACATGGAGCGTCACGTCATCATCAACCCCGAGAAAGCTGGCACCGCCTTCGACGACGAGCTCCGCAACGCCCTGGTGCGCGCTCGGACAACCGACGGAACAACACTGGCTACCTATCGGGATGACGCGAAAATGGAGGCGAAAGTCTCCAGGCAACGGTCGGCTACCCCCATCGAGGCGCCGCTTCCCGGCAACGGCCTGCCCGGGGTTGTGAAGGATGCGTTCATCGAGCACACCGATCCGAACGACGTCTTCCCGATCCACATCAAGTGGCGTGTTCTACCCGCGGGCCGGGTCTACGAGATCGACGTCGACGACCACGCACTCCTTCTGAACGCGGCGTACCGCACAGCGGTGGTTGGTCGCAAGAGCCTCGACATCGACGACGCACCGCTAGTCAAGAGCCTTCTGCTCCTGCTGTTGGAGGACCATTTCGTCGGCACAGGTGGCGGCGTGAAAAGGAAGCGCCAGGACGCCGCATGGCAAGCCATCTTGTTCTCTGCGGTCCGAGCTCAATCAGTGCACACCCAAGGAGATTGACCGGTATGACAACACCGACGGACCAGCTGAGCCCAGACACCCTCGAGAAGTACTTCAGCAGCGGGGCGGTCACGACCCACCTGGTCAACGATTCCCCAGAGATCATCATCACCATCGACTCCCCGGGCCAGAAGATCTCCGTCCTCGCGCCTCGAAACGGTCTGGTGCTCCACACGGATGACCTCCGCCGGGTCACGACCGGCTTGGAAGTCCGCGGCGGCGTGGAGTGGGCCCGCCTAACTCTGGACGCGCGTGGCATGTACGCCGAGGCGTACGGGTTGGTGCTTTCCGTCGTCCAGGCGATGCGCGGTGGCGCGACGTTCGCCGCGGCGTCATCCGCGGCCATGACGAACATGAAGACTCTCCTCGCCGCCAAGCCGCGAATCTCGGAGGAAGAGCAAGTCGGACTGTTTGGCGAGCTCCTGTTGTTCCGTGCTCTTCTGGACCGCTTCGACGAGTACGCCGTCATCGACTGGTGGCTCGGACCGCTGGCGGAGGAACGCGACTTCGCGTTCCCGGCATTCGACGTCGAGGTCAAGACCACCCTTGGCGAGTCGCGAACACATGTGATTCACGGTGCCAGCCAGCTTGAACCCAGCCCGGGCCGCTCGCTGTGGCTCGTGTCCATCCAGATCACGCGCGCCGGGGGCGACCCGAAGGGGATTGCGCTCCCCGGGCTGATTCACCTCATTCGTGAACGCCTCACGGCTACCCGGGGTCGCTTCGTGAACTGCCTAGCGTCCCAAGGTTGGGATGACGATGACGCAGCGATGTATCCGACTCCCTATGTGCTGCGCACCACGCCCGCCGCGTACCTTGTGGACGACGACTTCCCAGCGGTGACGCCGGCGCGCCTGCGTTCGACGGTGCCTCACAGCGACCTTGTCAGTGACGTGACCTACCGTGTGGACGTGTCCGGCAGGATGCCCGGGGTGCCTGGTGAACCGCTCGACACCTTCGTCGCAAGTATCGAACCCCAGGAGGCATGACGTGACCGATCTCTACACCGAGGCCGTGGTCGGAGTCGTCCGAGGCATGAGCAAGGGAAGCCCCAAACCCATGCTCAAACGGGTCCAGTTCGAACTCGACGAAAATGACGTCCGGGGCGACTTCACCGAATCCGATCTGGTCGAGAAGCTCACATCCGCTGACGTGAACGAGCCTGCCCGGTACGAGTTTCACATTCAGCTCACGAGGTGGGACTCCGCAGCCGACACAGCATGGTCGGCGGGCTCGGCACCGAACACGGCAGAACGCCGGGCCGCGATCTTGGACGCGCTCGGGTTTTCCTCGGATGCGAAGGCACGGATCGACCACGCATTCCCGGTGAGCATGACCGGGGCAGTGGTGATTTCTGGCAAACCCTCCGACTGGGATCCTTGGTATTCGAGTGACCTCGTTGCCCAGCGGTCGTTCTACTGGGATGGATACCGCGGCGTTCTGGAGGAGAAGGGCTGGAGTTCGTACGCTGTTGGCGAGCTCGGACGTGCCACGGACGAGGTCGTCAAGCGACTGGCAGACCCCACACGAGATGACCCTTACCAGTCCAAGGGTTTGGTCGTGGGCCACGTCCAGTCCGGGAAGACAGCCAACTTCACCGGTGTGATAGCCAAGGCGATCGACGCTGGGTACAAGCTCGTCATCGTCCTCACCGGCACGATTGAGCTGCTCCGCGGGCAGACCCAGCGTCGACTGGACATGGAGCTCATAGGCGAGGAGAACATTCTGGGCGGCGTCCCCCGCGACAACGCGGAGCTCGCGGCTTCAGTCGACTACATCGGAGACGGCGACATCGATTGGTATGAGGGCAGGTTCGTCTCGTACGGCAAGGATCCCAAGGAGCTCGGTCTCCCGGGAATCCGTCGGCTCACCGGCGCCAAGGACGACTACAAGCTACTCAAGGCAGGTCTCGGGTACCTCGACTTCCGGCAGACCGATCACCTCGTCGACCCGGCGCGACCGCTATACCACGAGCAGAACGTTTACCGACCCGACATCCGCATCGCCGTCGTCAAGAAGAACTCGACGGTGCTCAAGAAGCTCGTTCGAGATCTGCAGGCGACCAAGACGGACCTTGGGGAAATCCCGGCGCTAATCATCGACGACGAAGCGGACCAGGCGTCGATCAACACGACGCGGCCGAAGAAGGATGCAGCCGAGGAGAAGGAACGGACCGCGATCAACCGGCTCATCGCACAGCTTCTCCGCGAACTGAAGCGAGCTCAGTACATCGGCTACACGGCGACGCCGTTCGCCAACGTCTTCGTCGACCCCGAGGACGCCGAGGACATCTTCCCCAAGGACTTCATCGTCAGCCTCGATCCACCTGACGACTACATGGGAGGCCGCGACTTCCATGACCTCGACGAGTCCGAGGACGACGTCGACGACGAGCCCGCCACGAAGACGGTCGCGAACTCTAACGAGAAGGCGTTCGTCCGGTCGCTCGTCGCCGGCCCGGACGAACTCGAAGCCCGCGACAAGGAGGTGCTCGCCGCGCTCGACGCGTACGTCCTGTCTGGTGCCATCAAGCTCTTCCGCGCCGCGGCGCTCGGCAAGCCGAAGCTCTTCAGACACCACACGATGCTCGTACACGAGTCAGTGCGAACCGCCGAGCACGAAGCCCTTGCGGCCGACATCCGGCGCGTCTGGGCCTCCGCGGCATATGAGCTACCCGCAGGGCTCAAGCGGCTGCATGACCTCTGGGTCTCCGACTTCCGTCCCGTGACGGAGGCCCGTGCGCCGGAGGCTCCGGTAATCCCCGGCTTCCACGCGCTGCGCGGCTTCATCGGGCATGCAGTCGACAAGATCCAGCAAGGCGTGAACCCGGTGGTCATCGTCAACGGTGTTGCCGAGAAGGACTACCTACAAGCAGACATCAACTTCCAGTCCGGCGACGTGTGGAAGATCCTTGTCGGGGGC
>Ga0116179_1003635_pt1 | contig 10576 bp, 9 predicted proteins | sample AD_UKC071_MetaG_FD_89751 | JGI IMG/M metagenome (GOLD analysis project Ga0116179, IMG submission 89751) | Active sludge microbial communities of municipal wastewater-treating anaerobic digesters from USA - AD_UKC071_MetaG | ecosystem: Engineered > Bioreactor > Anaerobic > Digestate | place: USA...
GCGCCGCCGGCACGCCGGTGGAGTTCGTCGCCATCGAGGGCGTACACCACAAGTTCGACGGCGACGACACCCGGCGCCACTTCCTGGCGCGCGCCACCAAGACCACCGCGGACTGCCCGATCGAGATCGACATCGACAACTTCCAGGCCTTTGACCGCGGCACCGGGGCCCGGCTGCAGGGCGAGGCGTACAACGCAGCGCTCAAGAGCTGCCGGGCCATGGGCGCCAACGTGGAAGGCAACACCAAGGCGCGCGACCAGGCGGCCTCCGCCGCGGTGACGTTCCTGAAGAAAGTGTTCGCGCTCTAAGTCAGTCCCGGCGGCACCCTGCCCGCCGGGTGGCAGCCCCTTGGGAATGCGGGGCCGTCGGTGACTGTGCAGCGCGGGCCGACGCCCGCTTCGGCCGGCTCAGGCCGGCACGGCGGGCAGGCCCGACAGGGCCTGCGCCAGCTCCTTCTCGTCGTAGGCCTCGTCCTTCAGCTGGCCGGCAAAGTAAGCCTGGTACGCCCCCATGTCGAAGTGGCCGTGCCCGCTGAGGTTGAACAGGATGGTCTCGGCCTTGCCCTCGCGCTTGCAGCGCAGCGCCTCTTCGATGGCGCCCTTGACGGCGTGGTTGGCCTCGGGCGCGGGCACGATGCCTTCGGCGCGCGCGAACTGCACGCCGGCGGCAAAGCACTCGCCCTGGGTGTAGGCCACGGCGTCCAGCAGGCCCAGCTCCTTGACGTGGCTGACCAGCGGCGCCATGCCGTGGTAGCGCAGGCCACCGGCGTGAAAGCCCGGCGGGGTGAAGGTGCTGCCCAGGGTGTGCATCTTGGTCAGCGGCGTCAGGTGCGCCGTGTCGCCGAAGTCGTAGGCATACTTGCCGCGCGTCAGGCTGGGGCAGGCCGCGGGCTCGACCGCCACCACGCGCGGCATGGCGCCGCCGCGCAGACCGTGGCCGATGAACGGGAAGGCCAGGCCGGCGAAGTTGCTGCCGCCGCCGGTGCAGCCCACCAGCACGTCGGGCCAGGCGTCGGCCATGTGCATCTGCTCCATCGCCTCCAGTCCGATGATGGTCTGGTGCAGCAGCACGTGGTTCAGCACCGAGCCCAGGGCGTACTTGGTGTCGTCGTTCTTGGCCGCCACTTCCACCGCCTCGCTGATGGCGATGCCCAGGCTGCCGGGGTGGTCCGGGCGCTGGGCCAGCACGGTGCGGCCGTACTCGGTCTCGTTGCTGGGCGAGGCGACGCAGCGCGCGCCGTAGGTTTCCATCAGCGCGCGGCGGTACGGCTTCTGGTCGTAGCTGACGCGCACCTGGTAGACGGTGACGTCGAGCCCGAAGATCTGCCCGGCCAGCGCCAGCGAGCTGCCCCACTGGCCGGCGCCGGTCTCGGTGGACAGCCGCTTGACGCCCTCTTGCGCGTTGTAGAAGGCCTGCGGGATGGCCGAGTTGGGCTTGTGGCTGCCGGCGGGGCTGACGCCCTCGTACTTGTAGAAGATCTTGGCCGGCGTGCCGAGCAGCTTTTCGAGCCGGTGGGCGCGAAACAGCGGCGCCGGGCGCCACAGGCGGAACACCTCGCGCACCGGCTCGGGGATTTCGATTTCGCGCTCGGTGGCCACTTCCTGCTGGATGATGGCCATCGGGAACAGCGGCGCCAGGTCGGCCGGCCCGATCGGTTGCAGCGTGCCCGGATGCAGCACCGCCGGCATGGGTTTGGGCAGGTCGGCCTGGATGTTGTACCAGAACTTCGGGATCTGGCTTTCCTGCAGCAGGTACTTGGTCGGTGTGCTCATCGGCGCGCTCCTGGGTGACGGTGGGACAGGCCCGCCAGCCAGCGGGTCAGCACCCGGCGGCGGGAAAAGCGTCAATACTATCGGTTTCGACCGCGCCTGCCGCCCCGTGCCTTCCCTATCCCGCGCCCCCCGGCCGTCGACCGCCCCGCCCTGGCGCGCGCGCCTGGCACGCTGGGTGCGTGACGGCGCGCTGCTGCTGGCGTTGCTGTGGGCGGTGCAGGCGTGGCAGACGCGCGACGTGCCCCGCGGCGACGCGCCGGACTTCAGCGCCGCGGCCGTCAGCGTGCAGCAGGGCGCCCAGCTATCGCTCGCTCAGTGGCGCGCCGCCCACCCCGGCCAGCCGGTGGCGCTCAACTTCTGGGCCGAATGGTGTCCGGTGTGCAAGCTGGAGCAGGACAACGTCAGCCAGGTGGCCGGGCACTGGCCGGTGCTGACGGTGGCCATGCGCTCGGGCGACGTGACCGCCGTGCGACGCGAGCTGCAGCGCCGCCAGTTGCCCTGGGCCACCGTGGTCGACCCGGACGGCGCGATCGCGGCGCGCTACGGCGTCCAAGCCGTGCCGGCCTTCATCGTGATCGACGCCGAGGGCCAGGTCAGCGCCAGCAGCGTCGGCTACACCACCACGGCGGGCATGTGGCTGCGCCTGGTCCGGGCTGCCTGGGGGTTGCCGTGATCATGGGATATTGCGGCCCAATGCTTTTGCCAGTCAGCGCCAGCAGCTCTTTTTTTGATAGCTAACCGGGTGCCGGCGCGATCTGCTCGGCCCACTCGTAAAGGGCCTCCAGCACGGCCTGCTGGCGCTCATCGAGCTCGGACTCGGCCAGCGCGTCGATGCGGTCGAACAGGCCCTGCATGGTGAGCGCGCCGTCCGCGCCATCCAGCAGACGCCTGGCGCGACGCGTTTCCCAGCGCGCGCGCTCCTGCGCCGTCAGCGTGTCGGGGAAGTTGCGCGCGCGATAGCGCCACAGCAGCTCGGCCAGCCGTTCGTCGTCGAAGCCGGCCCGCGCCAGCGCCAGTTCGCCTGCATCCAGCGTGCGCAGGCGCTCCAGGCGGCGGCGGTCGGCGTCGCCCAGAAAGCCGCCATACAGATCCTCGTCGACGTCCACCGGCTCGGCGGCGGCCGGCCGCGCGTAGACCTGGGGCCACAGCGCGCTCAGATCGGGCAGCGCGCGCAGCCGCTCGAAGTTCGCCTGCGCCGCTCCGAAGTCGATGCCCCAGCGCTCGGCCAGCTCGGGGCGCAGGGTCTTCAGGTTGCCGATCACGATGGGCGACTTGTTCAGGTGCACGCCCTTGATCGGCAGGCGCGTCACGCCCTCGGGCAGATCGGCGCTGGCGGTGAACAGGCGCGCGCGCAGCGCGTCGGGCTTCAGATCGGCCAGCTCGCGCGGGTCGGCGGCCAGATCCCAGGCCAGCAGCTCGTTCTTGTTGGTCGGGTGCATGGCCAGCGGCGCCATCACGGCGATGCAGCCGCGCGCGGCGCCGAAGCGGCCGCTCACATGCAGGAACGGCCGCGCCTCGCGCAGGGTGGTGGGCAGGCCCAGTTCCTCGGCCACGCGGTCCTTCCGGCGCAGCGCCAGGCAAAACTCGAACAGCTTGGGCTGGCGCTGGCGCAGCAGGCGCGCCAGCGCGATGGTGGCGCGCACATCCGACAGCGCGTCGTGCGCCATCTGGTGTGCCAGGGCGTTGGCGGCCGTGAGACGCTCCAGCTTGAAGCTGGTCAGGCCGTCCTCGCCTCGGGGCCACTCGATGCCCTCGGGCCGCAGCGCGTGGGCGCAACGCATGACGTCCAGCAGGTCCCAGCGGCTGCAGCCGTCGCGCCATTCGCGGCCATAGGGCTCGATCAGGTTGCGCCAAAGCAGAAAGCGCGTCACCTCGTCGTCGAAGCGGATCGAGTTGTAGCCCACGCCGATGGTGCCGGGCTGGGCCAGCGCGGCGTGAATCCGCGCCGCGAACTGGTGCTCGGGCAGGCCCTTGGCCGCGCATTCCTGCGGTGTGAGGCCGGTGATCAGGCAGGCCTCGGGCTCGGGCAGGCGGTCTTGCGGCGGCTGGCAGTACAGCATCAGCGGCTCGCCGATCTCGTTCAGCTCGGCATCCGTGCGAACGGCGGCAAACTGCGCCGGCCAGTCGCGGCGCGGGTTGACGCCAAAGGTCTCGTAGTCGTGCCAGAGGAAGGTGGGGGCGCTCATGCTGAGAGCATAGCGAGTGCGCCACCACGGTTTGCAGGATCGGGCAATGGGTTCATGATGGCGCCCTGCAGGAAACGGAGCCACTGCCATGCCCCGGATGCACCACCTCATCATCGGCGACGGCGCGATCGGCCGCGCGACCGCCCTGGCGCTGCGACAGGATAGCCAGGACATCGTGCTGGCCAGCCGCGGCAGCCGGTCCGCTGGCCACGGCGACCTCCCACACCGGGCGCTCGACGCCCTGGACGGCCGCGCGCTGCGTGCCGCCGCCGAGGGCTCGAGCCACCTGTATCTGACGCTCGGCCTGGCCTATCGCGCGGCCGTGTGGGAGCGCGACTGGCCGCGCATCATGGACCACGCGATCGACGCGGCGCTGGCAAACGACGCCGGGCTGATCTGGTTCGACAACCTCTACGCCTACGGACCGCAGTCCCTGAAGGTGCCGATGCGCGAGGCCCACCCGATCGACCCACCTTCGCGCAAGGGCCGTGTGCGCGCCCGTCTGCTCGAGCTGCTGCGGCAGGCCGGCGCGCAGCGCGGCCTGCGCTGGCTGGTCGCCCGCAGCGCCGATTTCTACGGACCTCACGTTCGCCTGTCGATCCTCTACTCGGCCGCCATCGAAAGGCAGTTGCAAGGCCGCGCGGCCTTCTGGCTGGGCGACCCGGACGCGCGCCACAGCTTCACCTACACCCTGGACGCGGGGCGTGCGCTGGCGCGCCTGGCGCTGGATGAGGCGGCGTGGCAGCAAAGCTGGCACCTGCCCACCGCCAGCCCGGCGCCGACGCCGCGCGAGCTGCTCATGGAAAGCGCCCGCCTGCTGGGTGCGCCGCCGCGTGTGCAGCGCTTGCCCGTGGCCCTGGTGCGCGCACTGGGCCTGGCCATGCCGCTGCTGCGCGAGGTCGGCGAGATGCTGTACCAGAACCAGCAGGACTACGTCTTCAGCAGCGAAAAGTTCATGGCGCGCTATCCGGACTTTCGCGTCACGCCCTACCGCGAAGGGCTGGCGACGATGGTAGCGTCGCTGCGCGCGCCCGGGCCGCCCTGAAAGCGCGACAGCCCGCCAGATCGCTGGCGGGCTGCCCGGTGGTCAGGCCCGACCGCTCGGGTCAGTCGGCTGCCAGCTCTTCTTCCGGCTCGGCCGGCTCCGACCCCTTGGCACGCTCCCTCTTGGGCAGCGGCGTGATGTCGAGCCGCACCTCGTCCTTGTCGTCCAGGTCCACCGTCAGGCGCCCGCCGTCCTGCAGGCGGCCGAACAGCAGCTCGTCGGCCAGCGCCTTGCGGATGGTGTCCTGGATCAGGCGCTGCATGGGGCGCGCGCCCATCAACGGATCGAAGCCCTTCCTGGCGAGGAACTTGCGCAGCACGTCGGTGAAGGTGACCTCGACCTTCTTTTCGGCCAGCTGCTGCTCAAGTTGCAGCAGGAACTTGTCGACCACGCGCAGGATGACCTGCTCGTCCAGCGCCTTGAAGCTGACGATGGCGTCCAGCCGGTTGCGGAACTCGGGCGTGAACAGGCGCTTGATGTCGGCCATCTCGTCGCCCTGCTGGCGCGCGTTGGTGAAGCCGATGCTGGCCTTGTTCATGGTCTCGGCGCCCGCGTTGGTCGTCATGATGATGATGACGTTGCGGAAGTCCGCCTTGCGCCCGTTGTTGTCGGTCAGCGTGCCGTGGTCCATCACCTGCAGCAGCACGTTGAAGATGTCGGGGTGCGCCTTCTCGATTTCGTCGAGCAGCAGCACGCAGTGCGGCTTCTTGCTGATGGCCTCGGTCAGCAGGCCACCCTGGTCGAAGCCCACGTAGCCCGGCGGCGCGCCGATCAGGCGGCTGACCGCATGGCGCTCCATGTACTCGGACATGTCGAAGCGGATCAGCTCGACGCCCATGATGAAGGCCAGCTGGCGCGCCGCCTCGGTCTTGCCGACGCCGGTGGGACCGGAGAACAGGAAGCTGCCGATCGGCTTGTCGCCCTTGCCCAGGCCCGAGCGCGCCATCTTGACCGCGGAAGCGAGCACGTCAAGCGCCGCATCCTGGCCGAACACCACGCTTTTCAGGTCGCGCTCCAGCGTTTGCAGCTTGCTGCGGTCGTCGTTGGAGACGCTGGCCGGCGGGATGCGGGCGATCTTGGCGACGATCTCCTCGATCTCGTGCTTGCCGATGGTCTTCTTGCGCTTGCTCGCGGCCATGATGCGCTGGGCGGCACCGGCCTCGTCGATCACGTCGATGGCCTTGTCGGGCAGGTGGCGGTCGGTGATGTACTTGGCCGACAGCTCGGCCGCCGCCTGCAGCGCGGCGGTGGCGTACCTGACGGCGTGGTGCTCCTCGAAGCGGCTCTTGAGACCCTTGAGGATGTCGATCGTCTCGGCCACCGTTGGCTCGACCACGTCGACCTTCTGGAAGCGCCGCGACAGCGCCGCGTCTTTCTCGAAGATGCCGCGGTATTCGGTGAAGGTGGTGGCGCCGATGCACTTGAGCTGGCCGCTGGACAGCGCCGGCTTGAGCAGGTTGGACGCGTCCAGCGTGCCGCCGGACGCCGCGCCGGCGCCGATCAGGGTGTGGATCTCGTCGATGAACAGGATGGCGTTCGGCCGGTCCTTGAGGTTCTTCAGCACGCCCTTCAGGCGTTGCTCGAAGTCGCCGCGATACTTGGTGCCGGCCAGCAACGCGCCCATGTCCAGTGCGTACACCGTGGCTTCGACCAGGATCTCGGGCACCGTGCCCTCGGTGATGCGCCAGGCCAGGCCTTCGGCGATCGCCGTCTTGCCGACGCCAGCCTCGCCCACCAGCAGCGGGTTGTTCTTGCGCCGGCGGCACAGGATCTGGATGGTGCGCTCGACTTCGTAGTCGCGCCCGATCAGCGGGTCAATCTTGCCGTCCTTGGCGAGCTGGTTGAGGTTCTGCGTGAACTGCTCCAGCGGCGAGGCCTTTTCGGATTTTTCGCTGACCTCCTCGCTTTCGCCGGGGCTGGCCTGACCCTCGGCGGGCTTGCTGGCCTCGGGGGTGTCGGTCTTGCGGATGCCGTGGGCGATGAAGTTGACCACGTCCAGGCGCGTGACGCCCTGCTGGTGCAGGTAGTAGACGGCGTGCGAATCCTTCTCGCCGAAGATCGCCACCAGCACGTTGGCGCCGGTGACTTCCTTCTTGCCGTTGCCGGTGGACTGCACGAGCATGATAGCGCGCTGGATGACGCGCTGGAAGCCCAGCGTCGGCTGGGTGTCCACCTCGTCGCTGCCCGCCACCTGGGGCGTGTTGTCCTTGATGAAGTTGGTCAGCGACTTGCGCAGATCGTCGATGTTGGCGGCACAGGCGCGCAGCACCTCGGCGGCGCTGGGGTTGTCCAGCAGCGCCAGCAGCAGATGCTCGACGGTGATGAACTCGTGGCGCTGCTGCCTGGCCTCGACAAAGGCCATGTGGAGGCTGACTTCCAGTTCCTGGGCAATCATGGTGTGGTTCCTTTAGCGCCTCTAGCTTACGACTTTCGCGAGGCTTTGACAGCGACAGTTGGGGGAAGTTCGGTGATATTCAACGCCATGGCCCTAGTCCACCGGCTCGCTGACACACTGCAGCGGGTGTCCGGCCTGGCGCGCCGCGTCCAGCACCTGCTCGACCTTGGTGGCGGCCACGTCCTGCGAATAGACGCCACAGACGCCTTTGCCGTCCAGGTGGATCTTGAGCATGATCTGGGTCGCGCTCTCGCGGTCCTTGCCGAAGAATTCCTGGATGACGACCACCACGAACTCCATCGGCGTGTAGTCGTCGTTGAGCATGACCACCTGGTACATCTGGGGCGGTTTGACTTTCTGTGGCACGCGCTCGAGCACCACGTCGCCGCCACCGTCGGGTTGTCGGACGGGGGCCACGGGACCCGGCGGCGCCGGGGAACGTGTCGGAGGGGTAGTTGCCATGAAAATCATTCTAATGAGACCGTTGACTGGCGGGCGCCGTCGGGGTTTCGGACACCCGGCGTACCGGCACCGGCATGGATCACCGGCGACGGACGGCGCTGGTTGACAAGGACAAAATCCTTCCCGCACACTCGCAGCCGGACGGAAGACACAAGGAGACAAGACATGCCCGAAGGAAAAGTCAAGTGGTTCAACGACCTGAAGGGGTTCGGCTTCATCGAGCCGGACGGCGGCGGTCCGGACGTGTTCGCGCACTTTTCGGCCATCGACATGGACGGATTCAAGACGCTGAAGGAAGGTGCCCGCGTCAGCTACGAGGTCAACCAGGGTCCCAAGGGCCTGCTGGCGACGCGGATTCGCGCTGATCCGCTGGGCGCCCTGACGGCGCCACTGCCGGGGTCGTCGATCGCGGCCGACCCGACGGCGCTGCCCCACTGAAGGCCGCGCAGTCCGACGCCCATCCCGAGCCTGGCTCGGGATTTTTTTGGGCCCGTGGCGGCCGAGGCGCCGCCTGCCGTCACATGTGGTCGATCATCACCTGGCCGAAGCCGGAGCAACTGACCTGCACGGCACCCTCCATCAGGCGGGCGAAGTCGTAGGTGACGCGCTTGCTCTGGATGGCGGCCTCCATGCTGGCGATGACCAGGTCGGCCGCCTCGGTCCAGCCCATGTGGCGCAGCATCATCTCGGCGCTGAGGATTTCGGAGCCGGGGTTGACGTAGTCCTTGCCGGCGTACTTGGGCGCCGTGCCATGGGTGGCCTCGAAGCAGGCCACGCTGTCGCTCAGGTTGGCGCCCGGCGCGATGCCGATGCCGCCCACCTGCGCCGCCAGCGCGTCGCTGATGTAGTCGCCGTTCAGGTTCAGCGTGGCGATCACCGAATACTCGGCCGGGCGCAGCAGGATCTGCTGCAGGAAGGCGTCGGCGATGACGTCCTTGATGACGATGGCGCGGCCCGTCTTCGGGTTCTTGAACTGGCACCACGGCCCGCCGTCCAGCAGTTCGGCGCCGAACTCGCGCCGCGCCAGCCCGTAGCCCCAGTCGCGAAAGCCCCCTTCGGTGTGCTTCATGATGTTGCCCTTGTGCACCAGGGTGACGCTGGGCTTGTCGTTGTCGATGGCGTACTGGATGGCCTTGCGCACCAGGCGCTCGGTGCCCTCGATGGACACCGGCTTGACGCCAATGCCGGAGGTGTCGGGAAAACGGATCTTGCCCACGCCCATTTCCTCGACCAGGAAGCGGATCAGCTTGCGCGCGTTGGCGCTCCTGGCCTCCCACTCGATGCCGGCGTAGATGTCCTCGCTGTTCTCGCGGAAGATCACCATGTCGACCTTCTCGGGCTCCTTGACCGGCGAGGGCACGCCCTTGAAGTAGCGCACCGGGCGCAGGCAGACGTACAGGTCCAGCTCCTGGCGCAGGGCCACGTTGAGCGATCGGATGCCGCCGCCCACCGGCGTGGTCAGCGGCCCCTTGATGGAGACCACGTATTCCTTGAGCGCCGCCAGCGTCTCCTCGGGCAGCCAGACGTCGGGGCCGTAGACGCGGGTGGATTTTTCGCCCGCGTAGACCTCCATCCAGTGGATCTGGCGCCGCCCGCCGTAGCATTTGGCCACCGCCGCGTCGACCACCTTGATCATCACGGGGGTGATGTCCACGCCCGTGCCGTCGCCCTCGATGAAGGGGATGATCGGCTGGTCCGGGACTTTGAGCGAGAAATCGGCGTTGACGGTGATCTTCTGCCCGCCGGCAGGCACCTGGATGTGCTGGTACATGGGTGGGGTCTCCAAGCTGGATGGGCCAGACGCTGCGCGCCGATGTCCGCGGGCATGGCGCACTGGGCGGAATCGATTCTAGCCACCGCCCGGCGGCGGCGGCCTGGGCGGCGCGCGTGGCGGCGACAATGCGGCTGGCGCGCCGGCGCGGGTGAACCATCAGCTCGCCGCCGGCTCTCATGCCCCGTCCCACTTCTCGTTGCCACCATGCCTGCCTTCCTGCGTCGCCACCTGTCGATCGTCCTGACCACGCTGGCCTGCCATGCCGCACTCGCCCAGGGCGCGCCGGCCGGCCAGCCGCAGCTCGATCTGCCGCGCACCACGCTCACGGCCGGCATGCACCGCATCGACGCCCAACTGGCCAGCAGCCCCGCGCAACGACAGATCGGCCTGATGCACCGCAAGGACATGCCGACGCACGAGGGCATGTTGTTCAGCTTCGAGGAGCCCGGCGTGCAGTGCTTCTGGATGAAGAACACGCTGATCCCGCTGACCGCCGCCTTCGTGGCCGACGACGGCACCATCGTCAACCTGGCCGACATGCAGCCGCTTCAGGAGACCAGCCACTGCTCGGCCAAGCCGGTGCGCTACGTGCTGGAGATGAACCAGGGCTGGTTCGCACAGCGCCATGTGAAAGCGGGGCACCGCCTGGGCGGGGGGCCGTTCAGCAAGTCGGGGCCACGATGACTATTAATTTTGTAGCTGCTGGCGCATGTCTGACCTGGCCAACAGCCCAAAAAGGCCTGATTCCTGTAAGCAGCAGAACGCACTGCCGGTAACCGGCGACGCGCACGAAAAATGGCGCGGCTGACGCCGCGCCCCGGGTCTCACGGCCGCCACGGCGGCGTGCGCCCCGTCAGCCGGCCAGCGCGGCCAGCGCCTGGTTGAAGGTGGCGCTGGGACGCATCACCTGGGCCAGCTTGGCAGCATCCGGCATGTAGTAGC
>Ga0116179_1003637_pt1 | contig 10572 bp, 10 predicted proteins | sample AD_UKC071_MetaG_FD_89751 | JGI IMG/M metagenome (GOLD analysis project Ga0116179, IMG submission 89751) | Active sludge microbial communities of municipal wastewater-treating anaerobic digesters from USA - AD_UKC071_MetaG | ecosystem: Engineered > Bioreactor > Anaerobic > Digestate | place: USA...
AGGCAGGCTACTGCTTGCTCACTGCACGATTCCAAGGACTATGACAACTGCATACAGGATACGCTCACACTTCGAATCAGGGATCGGAACTGCAATAGAAGGGGATGTAAAGCCCGGCCCGGTGACAATGGCGCGAATCGGCGGAAGGGGCCTTAACGAAATCTTCGTTGCCAGAGGGCGCGTGATCGAGTCTGATCTTAGTGACGACATGTGCAGAACCCAGATAACAGTGGAGTTATCAGATAAGGCACATGTAAATCATCTACTGCTAAGCCCCCTGGGCAATCACCACCTGGTAGTGGAAGGGGATCACCTGCAGGCGATAGAGGAGTTCATGGGGCTGTTTATAAAGGAGAGCAGGATTTTTGTGTAGAATCATGTGTGTTAATCATCTCCTTTTCTTAGCTATTGTTAGCTAAGCTGTTGGGATGCGTGCTATACTCAAGACAGGAGAAGGAATGGACCGGAAAAGGAAGGGATTACGGTTGGAGTCTGATTTTCAAAAGTATGCTGTACTTGCCAGGGAGATGGGGGCTGTAGATGCAGTTATCATAGATATAAGTGATGTCGTGTTCGATCCCAGGACTTACATCAAATGCATGTATGGTTGTTCCACCTGGGCGAAAAACTGGACATGCCCGTCAGCTCCGGGGGCACTGAAGCCCTGGCAAGCCAAGGAAGTGCTCTCCCACTACAAGAAGGGCTTGCTTATCCATACCCATGACAAGGACATATCGCAGAGAATATCCTTTGAAATAGAAAGCAAGGCTTACGTTGACGGGTACTATTTTGCTTTCAGTATGAGCGACTGCGGCCTTTGTCCTGAGTGCACATTGCCTGACGGGGGACCGTGCCGCTTCCCGGGGATGGCAAGGCCTGCCATGCAGGCAATGGGGATAGATGTCTTCGCCACGGCAAGAGGCCAGGGGCTTCCCATAGAGACCCTGGCTGACGAAAGCTGTAAAGAGAACTGGTACTCACTTGTTTTGTTCGAATAAAACGGCTTGCAAGATAGAAACCGGTTAAAAGGAGGGCGGTTGGAGCTGGCAAAGCTTGATGTATCGAGATTTATTGAAAGACTCACGCTGGAACCGGGATATCGCGGCCAAATAGTGCATGTTGAGGAGATTCCTGAGCGGGAAGCAAGATACGGGGAGCTCAAGTCTCCTTTGCATCCAAAGGTGGCAAAACTCCTGAAAGATTCAGGGATAGAACGTTTATACACCCACCAGGTTCAAGCTATTGACGCTATCAGAAGCGGTGAAGATGTAGCAATTGTGACATCAACTGCCAGCGGCAAGACCCTCTGTTACAACGTGCCTGTCCTGGAGCGGTTGGTTGCTGATCCTGATACAAAAGCCCTTTATCTTTTTCCTACCAAGGCCTTAGCCCAGGATCAGCTGAGAGGACTCATGCGCTATCTGGAACTGGATCCTTCGCTTCCCTTAGTCCCGGGCACGTACGACGGTGATACCCCTCCTAACGCCAGGCGCAAGCTCAGGGATGAAGGTAACGTCATTTTAACCAATCCGGATATGCTCCATCAGGGAATTCTCCCGAGGCATCCTTCATGGGGACAGTTTTTCAGAAACCTGGCATACGTGGTTATCGATGAGATGCACACTTATAGAGGTGTTTTCGGCTCTAACGTAGGTTGCGTGATCAGGAGGCTCAGCAGGATCTGTCAGCATTACGGAGGAAGGCCGCAGTTTGTGTGCTGTTCCGCCACTATCGCGAACCCGGCAGAGCTCGCTGAGAAGCTTACAGACAGGCCTGTAACCCTTGTTGATGATGACGGCGCACCTCGCGGGCCTAAGAAGTTTGTGTTCTGGAACCCTCCTTTCATAGACGCCACCCGCACAGAGAGGAGGAGCTCCAGCTTTGAAGCAGAGCAGCTCCTTACCAAGTTGATTCAGGACAGGGTACAGACCATCACTTTTGTCAGAGCTCGGGTAGTGGCTGAACTTATCTACAGGTTTACCCAGGAAAGGCTGCAGAAAATTAGTCCGTCACTGGCGAACTCTATAAAACCTTATAGAGGCGGATATCTGCCTGAAGAAAGACGTGAAATTGAAAAACGCTTGTTCTCTGGTGAGCTCCTCGGGGTCACATCTACAAACGCCCTGGAGCTCGGTATAGATATCGGCAGCCTCGATGCTGCAATACTAACCGGGTACCCCGGAACTGTGGCAAGCACGTGGCAGCAAGCAGGACGTGCCGGGCGAGGCAGGGACGAATCCCTTGTGATTCTGATAGGTCAGAGCACTCCCATAGACCAGTATCTCATGAACCACCCTGAATACTTCTTCGAGCGGACTACAGAGAACGCGGTAATCGATCCTTTGAACCCCTACGTCCTTGCGAAACACTTGAGGTGTGCTGCGTTTGAGCTTCCCATCACCGTGAACGATCTGGAAAGGTTCGGCGAGTGGATGCCGGCCATCCTAGAGATCTTCGAGGAGCGGAGGGAGATCACGCGTCGAGGGAATCAGTGGTTCTGGACGACTTCAGGATATCCGTCAAACGATGTAAAGCTCCGCAGCGTATCCGATAATACCTATACAATTATCGACACTACCGAGCTGCCTGTAGGATATGATAAGGCTCACGAAGACTTATCCAAGAATCGTGTTATCGGTACAATGGACGAACTCTCCGCTTTTGAACAGATCCATCCGGAAGCGATTTACCTGCACGACGGCGAGACGTATTTCGTCTCTGACCTCCAGATAGACAAGAAAGTTGCATACGTGGAAAAAGCGGACGTAGACTATTTCACGCAATCAATATCGGAAACCCGGGTTAAGATTGAGAGCGAAGAGGAGAAGAGGAAACTTAATGAGGCTAATGCCGTCTTTGGAGACGTTACAGTGACATCCCTTGTCTTCATGTTCAAAAAGATAAAGTTCCACTCAAGGGACAGCATAGGATTCGGCAAGATCAACCTTCCTCCTCAGGTCATGGATACGGCAGCTCTCTGGCTGATTCCACCTCTTTCCGACTTGAACCTGGTAAGAAAGTGGGGGCGGGATCCTTCCGAAGGGTTATACGGAATCGGGAATGTCATCACTGAAGTTGTGCCGCTTTTTGCAATGTGTGACCCGAGGGACATAGGTGCAGTGGTGGATTCCATGAATACAGGGTCGCCTACATTGTTTGTCTACGACAGATATCCGGGAGGCATAGGATTTGCCGAGAAGACTTACAGGGTGCTTGAGGATGTTCTGGAGGCATGCTTGCAGCTAGTGCTGGCTTGCGAGTGTGAAGACGGTTGCCCGTCTTGCGTAGGAGCGCCGGTGCCTCCTTTCGTCCAGAATGATCCGGATCTTTCCCCGAGAGGGCGCATCCCGGATAAGGAGGCTGCCCTTATCCTTCTCCACAGCTTGCTCGGGAAAGAACCATACATTCCAAAGCCTGTGAAAGTGCCGCGTTATCCGTCGGCATCTGATAGCGATGGCGGCAAATCCCATGGCTATGATGCTTTCTGCCAAGAGGCCTCAGATGAGGTTGTCAAGCTGCCTGTAAAACGCTTGCCTGAAAGCGTCGAAGCAAGGATCAGGCGTCAACTGGCGCGTCTTTCAAAGAAATAAAACTCCAATCGAATGAGGCGATCTGCTTATGACATACAGCAACGTGGAAAGAGTCATTCTGCTGATCTTAGACAGTGTTGGAATCGGCGAAGCGCCTGATGCTCATCTTTACGGGGATGAAGGCAGTGATACCCTGCGTAATACTGCAAAAGCTGCAGGAGGCTTAAGAGCGCCGTACCTTGGCAAGCTGGGTCTTGGGAACCTGGCAGCTGCTTTTGGAGAGCCTCTTCTTGGAGTCGAGCCGACTCCTCGGCCTATGGCGGCTTACGGCAGGATGGCTCCGAAATCGCCGGGGAAGGACACAACCACAGGCCACTGGGAGATCGCAGGGCTTGTCTTGGACAGGCCTTTCCCAGTCTACCCCAACGGATTTCCACCGGAAATAATCGAAAGGTTCGAAGAGGCAATCGGAACGAAGATCCTTGGCAACAAGCCTGCTTCAGGTACTGCAATCATCAACGAGCTCGGTGAAGAACACATGAGGACAGGTTACCCCATAGTGTATACCTCCGCTGACAGCGTCTTTCAGATTGCATCCCATGAAGAGATAATCCCTGTTCCCAGGCTCTATGAGATGTGTACAATTGCCAGGGAGATTCTAACCGGCGAACACGGTGTAGGACGAGTGATTGCCCGTCCTTTCATAGGTGTTAAAGGGGCTTTCAAGAGAACCGAGCGTCGCAAAGATTTCTCCATAAAGCCTTTCCGCAAGACCCTTCTGGATTACGTGAAGGAAGCAGGCATGGATGTGATCGCGATAGGCAAGATCGAGGACATATTCGCGTTCCAGGGGTTAACCCACTCGGATCACACAGGCAACAACCCAGCCACAATGAAATCCGTTGCCGGATTTGTGAAAGAAGCCGGCAGGGGACTGATAATTGCTAACTTCATTTGCTTCGATATGCGCTTCGGCCATAGGAATGATCCCCACGGGTATGCCCGTGCTTTAGAGGAATTTGACCAATGGCTAAAAGGCCTCGAAGTGAGCTTAAAAGATGGGGATGTTGTAGTGATAACAGCGGATCACGGTTGCGATCCCACTACCCCCAGCACTGACCATTCCAGGGAGTACGTCCCGCTTATTGTGTATGGCAGGCCTGTAAAACAAGGAGTCTTTCTCGGAACGCGCGGTTCTTTTGCGGATCTCGGTTCTACAGTTGCGGATTTACTGGAGATCCCTGCGGACCTTGCCGGGATGAGCTTCAAGAATGAGATATTAAGGAGATAGATCAAAATCCTTGAAAAGCTAGAAAAGTTACGCACCAAACCAAAGAGGCTTGACATAGGATAATCACCGAAAGCCTCTTTTTTGTTCCCGGAAGGCAGCTGCTTCAATAATAAACTATGAAAACAAAAGGTGGGCTTTGTGTGCTAAGAAAATGTCCTAAATGCGGTAAGGAGGAAGGCAGGGAGTATACCATAGGAATCACGGTGAGCCGGCAAGGCTTGCTCTATACCTACTGGATGGAATGCGAAGCGTGCAGAAACAAATGGCAGGCAGTGCGGATTAAGAAATCTTAGAGGTACACTAGAGCGGAGGAGCCGGGATGTTCCCGCTCCCCCGCGATTTTTGCTTTAAGCACAAGAAACGTAATCTCACCGAGGCCTATTCTGAAAACTCCTCATAACACACGATTTCTTCCAATGGCTTGCGCTCTTTCGGCTGGGGTGAATCCGCAGCATAACCTAAAGGCATCACAGTTACGACTTTATACTTATCCGGGATCCCCAGAACCCTCTTTACCCCTTCTGGCTGGAATGATCCTGTCCAGCAAGTGCCCAGGCCTTCATCCCAGGCTGCGAGAATAATGTGCGTTAATGCAATCGAAAGGTCAACAGTGTAAGTAGGCAGTCCGCAAGTCATAACCCGCTCAGGATCAAGTGCTACAGCTACTATGAGCACAGGCGCTTCTGCTACGAATTCCTGGGACCCGGCTGCCTCGGCGAGTTTCCGCCTTTTCTCAGGATCCCGTACGACCACGAACTTCCACTGTTGCCTGTTGCGAGCCGAAGGAGCAAGCCTGGCTGCTTCAAGGATTCTTGCCAGTGCATCCTCAGGCACCGGCTGATCCTTGTACGCTCTCACGCTTCTACGTTCTCTGATTATGTCTATGAGTCTCACTGATATTTCGCCTCTTCCTAAACGTGATGTTAAGAAGCCTGCTTAATCAGGCAGACCTAACCGGGCAGGCTGCAAGGTGCCGCTAGCCCGGTGATGTGTCATAAGTGCCTTGCAGGGATTAGTAGTTTTCACAAAGGGGCTGGTAGTGAGCTCTTGGATGTTTGCAAGCAGGGCATTCTTCCGGCGCTTCAGTTCCGAAATGCACGTATCCGCAGTTGCGGCAGTGCCACTTAATCGGTTTGTCTCTGCGGAAGGTTGTGCCGTCCTGAAGCCTTGCCAACAGGGCCTTGAACCGCTTTTCGTGTTCTTCTTCGACTTCTGCTACCTCTTCAAAAGCGTACCCTATGTCGTCAAAGCCTTCTTCCCGTGCGATTTCGGCGAATTCCTTGTACATTGTGCTCCATTCATAGTTTTCGCCTTTGATTGCATCTTCAAGGTTAGCGGCAGTATCCGAGATCATGCCGAGAGCCGCCGCCCACAGCTTTGCGTGCTCTTTCTCATTGTCTGCTGTCTCAAGGAATATGGCAGCGATCTGTTCATAACCTTCTTTGCGCGCTACAGACGCAAAGTATGTATACTTGTTCCGAACCTCAGATTCACCTGCGAAAGCAGCTTTTAGATTGGCTTCAGTTCTCGTTCCCTTAAGTTCCATTCCCATTCCTCCATTTCGTCTGTATTTTTCTCCAAATTAGCATTTACCTGATACCTCTAACATATTATGTCACCTATCGGCTTTATCATCAAGTTTGCGCCGATAACGCTGACAACCCGTTGCTAACAAAGACTCTCCGGTGAACTGTACATATGAAAGGTTCTCCGCATAGATGGAGAATCCTTCTAAGAGGCCGGGGGTTCCGGAAGATGCGCAGGATAACATGGAGGTAATGAGGGTAGATACCAAGAGCGAAGTCAAATGAAAGAAATATAAGTTGCTTACATAGTATTATATGTTATTATTGGATGGGGATCCCTCTCTCCTCAGGGTTACATGCGGTACAGACTATGATCTGAAAGAAATCCGTGGGTACAAACGTTACGAACAGAGTCCCATGGCAAGCCGCAAGGTTTGGATTTAAACGAGAGGCAAAATATATTACTGGGGGGATATCAATGAAAAGGATAAGACTTGAAGAACTCCCGTTGATGACGTCGCCAAGAGGCCCGAAGGTCCGAAAAGTGTATTCCAGCGATGATGTTGCAGTTGCTAACGTGGTTCTCGAACCCGGCCAGGTGTTGCCGTCTCACAAGACCCCTGTTGATGTGCTGTTCTACGTCCACTCAGGTTCAGGTTATGTCGTTATCGGTGATGAGAGAATTGAAGCTGCTGCCGGAGATATCGTTCCCAGCCCGAAGATGATGCCTCACGGTCTAATAGCGAACGACGACAGCGGATTTAGCGTCCTTGTAATAAAGACGCCTAATCCTGATGCCCGGAAGTGTTGTGGGGACGCTCCGAAGTGCTGCAATTAGTGCTGCACCTTTAACGAGGTGGGGTCTGGCTTATGGAACTCGATCTTCTTATCGAAAAGGCTAAAGCAGAGCTTATGGGGTCCAAGGATTCTGAGCCGGTAAAGCATTCCTGTAAGCTGCAGGGCCACGACGATTCGCAGTCTTCCGACGCATCGCAGGCACTTGCCGGCTGCGGTTCGCGGGATATAGCGCGGTTCATTGACCATACCTTGCTTAAGCCTGATGCTACCTGTGAGCAGATAGCCAAACTCTGTGAGGAAGCAAAAGAATACCGCTTCGCTTCGGTCTGCGTGAACCCGGCAAATGTAAGCTTAGCCTCGAGCCTTCTCAGAGGCACACAGGTGAGGGTCTGCACGGTAGTAGGGTTTCCCCTGGGGGCGAATACCTCTTTGACTAAGGCAGTTGAAACCAGAGACGCGATTGCAAATGGCGCAACTGAAATAGATATGGTTATTAATGTCGGTGCTCTGAAATCAGGTGACTACGACCTCGTAAAGAGAGATATCGAGGCTGTAGTGGACGCAGCTTGCGGTAAAGCTTTAGTCAAAGTGATCCTGGAAACTGCCGTCCTTACAGACGAAGAGAAGGTAAAAGGCTGCCTCCTGGCAAAACTGGCCGGAGCTGACTTTGTAAAGACGTCCACCGGCTTCGGGCCGGGGGGAGCTACCACTCCAGATGTCAGGCTCATGCGAAAGGTAGTCGGCACGGAGATGGGTGTAAAGGCGGCAGGAGGAATTAGAGACTACGAATCTACCCGTCAAATGTTAGAAGCCGGAGCAAATAGGATCGGTGCAAGTGCAGGTGTCAAGATTGTGAAGGAAGCCTGCGAACACGAAACAAGGTAGAGGTCAATATGTGCGGAAGCAGGGAGAATAGTTTTCCCTGCTTCCTATCTTCATCGACCAACCGGGCTTTCGCAAAGCGTCCGTTGAAACGATTTCGCTTGCGGGTTGGCCGAGGCCAGATCGCTGCCGCATTTTATCGGCAGCTCGAGTCTATTATAACCGCATCTCGTTTTTGTATTCATAGGCGCTCTAGGCGTTTGATTGGGCTTCAATGTTGAAACCATCCGGAACGGAACAGTTCTTTTCTCTGCTTACAACTCCTTCGGTGATTAGATCTTTCTTGACTACGAAGACATCTCTGCATTACCCGGCAAGACTTACTACTATGCTAGAATTACGCCATGTGATGGGCATATGGCTTGGGGCAGCCCGGTCTCGAAGGACGGGGAGCCGTAGTATCCTGTGGAGCAACGGACCTGTTATCGTGTATAATAATACAAGTGTAGTCTACTGGCTGTGGGGCGATCTTGGCAAATCGCGTAGTAATAGGTTGTCTCCAGTTAGTTTTGTACCTTTTGCCGGAGGCTAGGTGCTGTTTCAGAGGTGAGAGGCGGGAGGCGTGCAAATCGGGAAGGGTGTATCGTCGGTGAACATACGTTTTTTTTGGGAGCTTTTTTTGTCGTTTTTTAAGATAGGCGCTTTCACTTTTGGAGGCGGCCATGCCATGGTGCCTCTTATCCAGAAAGAGGTTGTAGATGCAAAAGGATGGATTAAGGCAGAGGACTTCATAGACATCCTGGCTTTGGCGCAAACTGCTCCCGGCCCTGTAGCTGCTAATACATCAGTTTTTGTAGGATATAAACTTGCAGGTATCCCAGGCGCCATCTGGGCTTTGCTAGGGACGATACTCCCGTCTTACATGGTGATTCTTGTTATTGCCATCTATTTTGTAAGGATTACTGATTCTGCCGTAGTAAATGCGGCTTTCTCCGGGATTAGGCCTGCAGTGGTTGCCCTCATAGCAAGTGCAGCCATTAATATCGGCAGGATGGCTCTGTGCGATCTGAAGGGGGTAGGTATCAGTATCCTCGCTTTTATTGCTATCGCAGTTGCAGGAATACATCCGATACCGGTGATTTTGGGCAGTGCTGTGCTGGGTTATGTGTTTTTCAGGGAAGACGAAACCTCTACTCTCAGCAATGAGATTGACTGCGAGCAACAGGACTTAAGTAAGGACTGACTAAACGATGACAAGCATGTTATTCAAGCTATTATTCACTTTTTCTAAAATCGGGCTTTTTACGTTCGGCGGCGGATATGCCATGATCCCTCTTTTGGAAAGAGAGGTTGTACAGGGGAACAAATGGCTGTCAATGAAGGAGTTTGTAGATATTATCGCCATTGCGGAAGTGACCCCCGGTCCTGTTGCCGTCAACTCAGCCACTTATGTGGGGTACAGAATGGCCGGGGTGTTGGGAGCAGCCTTTTCTACGATAGGCGTAGTCCTGCCTTCATTTGTGATCGTCATTTCTTTGGCTTCCCTGTTTCTACGATATAAAGATACCCCGTCTGTGAAGGCAATGTCTGGAGGCCTTAGGGCTGCAGTCACTGCAATGATAGCCAGCGCAACCTTTTCAACGGCCAAAGCATGCCTTGGTGATGTGCAGGATGTAGTGATTCTGGGACTGGTGCTGTTTGCAATACTAAAGATGAAAATCCATCCGATAATTTGCATTTTTGTGGCGGCATTGCTTGGAATTGCCTTGTGGGGAGGAATGATGCTGATCCCCGGCTTGTAGCTCTGTCACATATGCTGACGCATTATGGGGAAACATAAAGAGCAGCAAGCGAATAAGGAGGGGACTTTCAATGCCGGCCAGGAAGAAAAGACCTGCTAAAGCTAAGGCTAAACGCCCACTGGATTCGCTGAAATACGAAGTTGCCAGGGAACTTAACCTTCCAAAAGAAGTCTTTGAGAAGGGTGACTGGGGGAACTTGTCTTCCAGAGAGTGTGGAGCAGTAGGCGGTCAAATGGTCAAAAAAATGATAGAAGCTGCTCGAAAAACCCTTGCTGCGGAAGTGGCAGCTCAAGCCTTGGAAGGGTTTCGACAAGGTTTAGGGCTCCCTTTAGACGATGACCTCAAGACGCCTCCTGAATCATAGAGTAATAATCGGTAGATCTCTACCTGATCGGTAGAGATCTGCCTGGTAATGTCTTTTGAATTGTAAAGCATCCAATTGCAGGGCACAGAACCTTAAGTCTGTGTCCTGTTGCATTATAGATACTCTTTCATTCCAGATAGGTGCCGGTTTATTATGGGTGCCGGTTCATTCTGGATACCTTTTGATTATTGATACTCTCTCATTATATGTACTCTCTCACTATAGGTGCTCTCTCATTGTCGGTGCCTTCTCGCTACAGGCACGCTCTCATTGGTCAGCATTCAAAACAACGGCAAATTCCTAAAGAGTAGGATTGATGATCTGTTAGATAATATTTACAAATCCGATAAAAGCGTTTAGGGGGCCTGGCTCGGCTATTCAGGTATGATCTTAGGCAATCGACGGCAAATAAAGAAGACCAGATATACTAATTATGACC
>Ga0116179_1003643_pt1 | contig 10563 bp, 1 predicted proteins | sample AD_UKC071_MetaG_FD_89751 | JGI IMG/M metagenome (GOLD analysis project Ga0116179, IMG submission 89751) | Active sludge microbial communities of municipal wastewater-treating anaerobic digesters from USA - AD_UKC071_MetaG | ecosystem: Engineered > Bioreactor > Anaerobic > Digestate | place: USA...
ATGTGCCAATCTCGTTTGCGAATTCATCTGTTTCTTCTATCCCGGAAGCGTCGAGCCTCAGGATTCCCGCGCCGATGTGTCGTGCCACGCCTCCTAACGCGAGGTACCCTGCTGCTCCATATTGGTTTGTATACAGCGATGTGATATCTATTCCATCAATTACGCCCAGGCCTGCCGGGTTGTAGTATATGACGGAGGCGTCATCTGCCACCGCAATATGGGCTCCGCCCATTCCAAGCGCCCGCGCCCCCATGCCAAGTCCCATCATCGCCGCCGTTCCCACCGGATCGTCCTCGGCGAATGCAGCTGCTGCGGGAATCAGAGCAATTACGAGCACGAGCGCAAGCACTGTTTTCTTGATTCGCATTTTCCGCCCTCCTTAAGGTCGTGCAAATCTGTGAAGTCCGGGCAGTCGCTTGTGCGACCGCCCAGACCTATGCATCTATCTGCTCACAACAAGACGCCCGACCTCAGATCTCTCTTCACCGGCTATCACGACGTAGAGGTATACGCCGTTTGCCACCGGCTTGCCTGATGAATGGAGGTTCCATTCATGGGCATGCGCCGTGGCTGAAAGCTCTGCAGAGTGCACGAGGCGTCCTGCGATGTCGTATACGTAGAGCGTTCCGTTTGATGCGATGTCGTAGTAGAACGTTACCAGATCAGAAGTCGGGTTCGGAGCCGCCACCACAGTGCGAGTGAGTGCGATTACCGTGAACTCCTCGCTCGTGGCCTCTCCGGATGCGCCTTCTGGGTCGACTGCTGTGATTCGGATTCTGTACTTGCCTCCGCGCTCCAGCTTTGAGGTATCCCAGACGTATTTACCGGTGTTGGGCACCTCAGATGCTATGGCCTGCCAATTCCCGCCTGATGCAGGCTTGTATTCAAGAGTGATCTTGAGTTTGTCCGCATCATCGTCTGGATCAACAGCCTCCCACTCGATCATCGCCTCGCCGGTCAGGACCTGGCCTGCTGTGGGCGTTATGATCTCAACTTCCGGCGGGAGGTTGATGATCTCTATGGTCTCTTCCGCTGTGTCCGTAAGCTCGCCATCGTCAGTAACGGTGAGCTTCACCGTGAATACGCCCTTCTTGGCATACTGGTGCTCTGGGCTCTGCTCAGAGCTTTCAGCTCCGTCGCCGAACTCCCAGTGCCAGGCAACGATCTCGCCGTCATCGATTGATTCATCGGTGAACTTGACGATTGTCTCAACCGTGGGTGAGGCCGGCGTGAAGCTGAACGCTGCCTCGGGTGGAGCGTTTACTATCTCTATTTCGTGCTCTATTGAGCCAGCTGCGTTGTCGTCATCTATCACTGTCAGCTTAACCGCGAACGTGCCTGTAGAGCTGTATACGTGCTCAGGGCTCCACTGGGCACTCGTGGCCCCATCGCCGAACTCCCAGAACCATGCGACTATATCGCCATCATCGGAGGACTCGTTGGTGAACTTCACGGCTTCGCCGGTTCTAACAGGCGAAGTGAAGCTGAACTCTGCAATCGGCGCCGCGTTCCCCACCTGGATGGTCTTTGTCGCGGTTCCCGTGAGCCCGCCGTTGTCGGTGACGGTTAGCGTGATCTCAAACTCGCCCTTCTCAGGGTACTGGTGTTCTGGATTCTGCTCGGAGCTTTCCGTACCATCCCCGAACTCCCAGTGCCACGCCACGATCCGTCCGTCATCAGTCGACTCATCGACGAACTTCACCTTGTCGCGCCTTGTTGCAGACGACGGAGTGAAGCTGAAGTCGGCGGTTGGAGCATTATTGATGATAGTGAACTCTTCCGTCACGAACTCATGGAACGCACCTGCGGGGTCGGTGGCCCTAGCTCTTACGCGGAAAGTGTTGCCTGCCTCGCCTACTTCGATGGTGTTCCACTCGAAGGAGCCGGTGTTGGCAAGTCCTGTCCCGAGCTCATGCCACGTCTCGCCGTCGCGAGTCCAGGCAAGGTCGATCAGGAGGTCATCTGCATCATCATCAGGGTCCGTGGCCGTCCATGTGATCTCAGTCATGCCATGCAACTCGTCCCCGCCCTCAGGCGCCGTAATTGCAACTGCTGGAGGAGCGTTGAGCTTGAGCGTCACTGGAATGGTCGCAAACGGACGGTACGGATCATTAGCCGACACGTACAGGTAGAGCGAGTATGTGCCGTATGGAGCGTCAGGGGATCCGAACGTCAGCTGAATCTCCTGGCGGCCTCCGGGCACAAGGTATCCCGATGTTGGATTGACTCTGAGAATCGATCCAACCGGCGCGAAGCCTATTGCTAAGCCATCCTCGATGTACGGGGCATTGTAGACTACCTGCAGGCCGTCTGTGCCTGTGGCGTTTTCAATGCCCACGGTGGCGCTGGTAAGCTCACCGATCATCTCGAGGTACTGGAATACGATCGTGCCGTTGGGATACAGGATAGCCTGGAACGTATAGGATACCGATTCTTGCCACCACTTAGCCACTCCCTGGTACTCCACGATGAAGCGGCCCGCTTCCTGATCGTGGTAGTAGTAGACATCGCCCGCCGTCCCTGGATCTAGGTCATCCCAGAAGACCGCAATCAGGTCGTTGGGGTCGGATGGATCAGGTATAGGAGTGTTCGTCCACTTGCTGCTTGCCGTTCCGAACGTCAGGTATCCGTTGGAGCAGATGCGAACCTTCGTCTTCACATCTCCGTAGAACGGGAACGCGAACGGCAGATTCACATCTACGATCGACTCGTCAGTCAACGTCAGCCTGGTTCCGACATCACTTATCTCGAACCAGTCGAACTCGGGACCGCCCGCATTGTTGCTGTCGATCCAGATGTATCCGAACTGGTCGGGTCCGCCGGCGCCTGCACCCGCATACCCCTTGGGCTCGGAAGCATAGTCGCCCTTTACAGGCCCAGAAGCAACGTATTCCTTCCACTCGGGGCTTCCGGCGAAGCTCGGCGCAACCGCTATCTCGAAGTTCATCGGTGCAACGCCGGTGTTGCTGACTGTCAAGACGGTCTGCTCTTCTTCTCCTACTGGGACGATCTCATCGAACTCCTCAGGTTCAACCCCTAGCACAGGTAGCCACTTGACTGTCACTGTCAGCTCAGCAGTTACCTCGACCTCGTTCTCGTCAATTACGTGGAAGACTGCTTCGTATACTCCGAGGTCAGTGTAGATGTGCTCGGCTCTAGCTTCGTGGACTGGATCGCTGCCATCGCCGAAGTCCCACCACATGTCGACTATGTCGGTCGCGCCAGCCTCAACTGTAGCATCGAATGCCACGCGAAGCGGCGGCTCGCCGATAGTCGGGGTCGCGGTCGCCTCGACAATGGTCGGGCCAGCCTCGATGTGGACGATCAGATCCACATAGAGGAAGGTATTCTCAGGATCGTTAGTTGCTATCTCAAGGTACTTCCTTATCTCATCCCCTGGCTTGCCGAGATGCTCGGCATCAATCGTAACCTCAAGTTCCGCGGTTTCGCCTAGTGCGACTGTGCCGCGCTCGGGGTCTACACTTATTCCTACTGCCAGAGGCATTTCCGTGTTGATCAGGTACATGTAGCGGTTGTCCTGAGATGACGCCCACAGGTTGCCGTTGCTATCGAGTGCAAGCCCAGCTCCGGCGTAATCTCCGCCATACGGATGCAGGAACTGGTACACGACTTCGAGAGTATCCAGGTCAAGCCCGTAGATCATGTCAGGAGCACCATTATTCGTCACCCACAGGATCCCGTCTGGGTGCCACGCGAGTCCCGAGATGCCTACTGGGAACGAGTAGGCGGCAACTACTGAGCCGGGGCTGCCATGGCTTGGCCCGTAGATGTGGTAGATGATATCCTCGTTCCATCCGCCGATGAAGAAGGTGTCAGTATCGGCATCATAGGCAAGGCCTCGCTGAGATGTGCCTGTCCAGGGCCCGCTGGTGATCTTCATGACCACTGCGCCTGTTTCAGGGTCAAGTCCGTATATGCCGTTGTCGCCACCGACATTGACCTGCCACATCAGATTTCGGTTGCTATCGTACGCCATGTCGCCGGGCCATGACCCTGCCCACGGCGTGCTGAAGACCGTTCCGGTGTGGACGCCTTCCGGCGTGACGAGGTGATCCTTCTTCACCAATGGATCTGTGATCCATACGTTGCCGTCGAAGCCAACACCCCAAGGCAGATCTATCTGCGAGGGCACTTGCCACGAAGTGATCACATCGCCCACTGCGCCCGGCTCGATGGAGGCTGCAATTCTTTCGACGAGCTCGGGAGCGATCGAAGCATATAGGCCTTCAGCTGTTCTCGCGTTCTCATCTAGCACAATGCCTATGCGCTCAGGCATTGCAACCACTGGAGCACTTCCGCCCTTTACCTTCACTTCGAACTCGAGCTCGGCGTTGCCCTCCACGTTGCCCAAAGTTACGGTCTCCGTGGCACTGCCACGAGGAGGCAAGGTCACTTCGATCGTCTCAGGCTCGCAGGTTGCGCGAGGCAGCCACTTTACTTCGATCTCGAAGCTAGCCTCGTCGCTTGCGCCCATCTGATCCGTCACTGAGAACGTGGCAGTGTACAAGCCCGCTGCGGTGTAGACATGCGTCACGTCGAGCTCGCTTGAGGTTGTTCCATCTCCGAAGTCCCAGCCGTAGCTTACAACTGGAATCTCAGGTGCCGTGAATGCGGCGTGGAACGTCACTTCAAGTGGAGGCTCGCCGAACACAGGCTCTGCGCTTGCCTTGGTTATCACAGGCGGCGCAGCCACTGTAGCCGTGACCGGAACTATGATCATCGGGTTTTCGATGTCATTGGTAAAGATGGTCACATAGTCTTCGTAGCTGCCGGGCTTGAGCTCTGAAGCATCCACCTTGACCGTGATGTTGACTGACCCTCCCGCCAGAACGGATCCAGCGTCAGGTTCCCAACTGAGCCAGCCGGAGCTTATTGGTCCAAAGCCGGTCTCGATCAGGTACATCTGCTCATCGTTCATCGACGCGGCCCACAGGTTTCCGCATGGCGCGAATTCACATCCAGCGCCTGTGTAATCGCCGCCGCTTCCGGGATGAGCAAACTCCAAGAGCACAGCATGGCTATCAGGATCAACGAAGTATATCTTGTCCGGCGATCCATTGTTCGTCACTGCCAGCACGTTGGCTCCTGGATGATAGGCGAGTCCTGCAATCCCTACGCCAAATGTCCACTGCTCGATTACTGCGCCGGGATTATCCCAACTCTCGCCCTTGATCTTGTATATGATGTCTTCGTTCCATCCGCCGATGTAGAAGGTGTCATCGTTGGCATTGTAGGCCAGGCCTCGTTGAGAAATGCCGGCCCACGGCAAACTGCTGATGGATCCGAGGACCTGTCCTGTTTCAGGATCCAGCTTGTAGATCCCATTGTCCCCGCCGACGTTGACTTGCCAGATGTACTCGCCATCGAATGCCATGTCGCCGGCCCATGAGCCGCCGAAGTTGGCCGTCCAGCTTGTGCCAGTATGCTGGCCTTCTGCTGTGACCACATGGTCGACGGTTGGGGTAACATCGGGATCGGATATCACTAGATTGCCGGTGTCGAGAATCACTCCAACACCCCAAGGAAGACTGATCTGTGAAGGCGCTGGCCAGCTTGTAATAACAGAACCGACGCCCTCGGGCTTCCAAGGATAGCTTTCCACTGCAGCAGTGGGCTCGTAGATGCCCTCTGCTGTCATAGCATTAAGATCCTTGATGCCATCAGGAGTGACCAGCCTCTTCGGGAACTGGACCCTATTGGGAAGCTCCTCCGCACCGAAGATCAGCGTCCCTGTGCCTATGTTGCTCAGGGTCATGATGCCTTCGGCTGTCTGTCCGCCTCCCAAGGTGAAGCTGAACTGCTTAGGATTCCAGCTAGCAGATGCCGGTTCGCGAACGGTCACGGTTACCGATTGAGTAGCCGGGTAACCATCATTGTCGACTGCGGTGAATGTCGCGACAAACTTGCCTTCACGCGAGTACTTGTGTGTTGCCACGAACTCGTGAACAGGCACGCTGCCGTCGCCGAAATCCCACCACTTGTCGGCTATGTGGCCGTCTGCGTCACGTGCGGCCGCAACGAACTGGAACTGGGTGGTGATCGGGCCGATATCGGGGTTGACAGAGCAAGCGGTTATGCTCGGAGGATTGTTCGGGATCACTTCGATGTGAACCGGAACGATCGTCCGCGGCTTGCGGATATCATTAGTGTCGAGCACAACTGCGCCGTCCAACATGCCTGATCCGACCATGCCCAAGTCGAACGTCACGTCCAGATCGATGCTCTCGCCGGGTTCAAGCGTTGCCTGCTCAGGCGCAACTTCGAGCCATTGGTAAGGCTTGAACCTGATAGCAAGTTCATCATGCATATAGCCCATCGTATTGTGGAGCACCCCAAGGCCATCTGTGCCGTCGGAGTTTTCGATGCCGATGGTGCCCTTGTCCACATTGGCAGGAGCATACTGCATCTCGAGGTACTGATAGACTATCGTGCCATCGGGATAGAGTATGGCCTCGAAGGTGTATTCGCCTCCGTCGCCGGACCAAGAATAACGAGGCGCCTTGTTGAACTGCACGATAAATCGGTCGTTTGCTTCATCGTGGTAGTAGTAGGCGCCGGCTCCGGCTGGCCCCTTACTAATCTGCAGGTCATCCCAGAAGACTGCCAGCAGATCGTTGGGCAGACCCGTATTGGGTATCGCCTTGTTCGAATAGGTTCCGTACGAGGGGAACGCTCCGAAGTTGAGCCAGCCATTGGCGTTTACGTTTATCTCGCCCCATGTCTGTCCATAGAACGGGAACTCCCATGGTAGGTCGATAGTCGTCGTCTCATCATCCTTCAGCGTTGCCAGCTTCGTGCCTATTACGCTGATCTCCACCCAGTCGAACACAGGGCCTCCGGGTTCATCTGAGTCTCGCCACAGATAACCGAATTCGTCAGGACCACCCGCGCCGAGCGGATCCAACGCCTCATCTACTGTAGGAACTCCGGATGTGTAGGCCTCTGCTGTAAACGTCAGCGCAGCCTCTCCGGTATTCGTTACAGTCAGAGTCTCGGTCCTCTGCCGGTGCGCCCGCATCGTCTGCCGGAACGCCTGCGGGTCCACGCTTGCCTGCGGCAGGTCCGCCACGATAATCGTGATGCTGCCCTCGGCAGTAAGGCCGTCGTCATCAGTTACGGTAAGCGTAGCCGTGTACTCGCCATCCGCTCTATAGGTATGGAGCGGCTCAAGCGTGCCTGTTACTGGATCGCTGCCATCTCCAAAATCCCACTCAATTTCGACTATTTCGCCGTCGATGTCTTCCGCAACTGCGGAGAACTGGACCGTAAGCGGCGCACTGCCTGCCCACGGATCAGCCGAGATCGACCTTATCACAGGCGGAATGATGGATTTGGCAAACATGTATGTATCTACGTCAACCTGCGGGTTCTCCGGGTCATTGCTGGAAATCTTGATCGTTGCCTTCCAGGTTCCCTGTGGCAGGTTGTGAGCTGCAAAGGTTGCTGTGAGAGTGTCGGACTCGCCTGGCGCAACTATGCCCGAGGCCTTGTCCAATGTGACCCATCCAGGCGCAAAGAGTACGCCAAGATCGTCATGGACGTAATCCTCATCGTACGCCACTTGAAGCCCTACGGTGCCTGTCGCGTTCTCGATTCCGACTGTAGCCTCATCGAGACGCGTCCCGAGCATCGTCTTGTAAAGGTATGTGATGGTCCCTCCCGGAGTAAGTGTAGCCTGGAATGTGTAGGGCCCGCCACTGCTGTAGCGCTGCACGTCTTGGTACTGCACGACGAACTTCTGATCGTCGCCGTAGTAGAAGACCTTGCCGTTGTCTTTCTGCGGCTCCAGGTCATCCCAGAAGATTGCGATCAGGTCATTCGGTTCCAATGTGTTGGGTATGTTCTTGTTGCTATACGTGCTTCCGGTTTCACCGAATGTTAGGTACCCATTGGAAGAGATGCGTATCGAGTTCTTAACATCTCCATAGAACGGGAACTCAAACGGCAAGTTGACTACGACGCTGTCCTCTCCCCCGAGAGTCACTTGAGTTCCGATCTCGGAGATTTCGAACCATTCGGGTGTGACAACTCCTGGCTCATCACTGTCTGTCCAGAAGTAGCCATACTCGTCAGGCCCTCCAGATCCCAACCCTGCTATTGGATCGAGCCTCCCGGATGCGTCAACGATGCCTATGAGTTCAACATGAGCTGTATAATCGAGGTCGCCTAATCCGTCATTGCTGATCGTAATGGACTCTTCGCAAGTCTCTCCCCACTCAAGTCTGGTGTGGATCTCAGCTGGCTCCACTCCGATCACAGGCGGATAGAAGACGTGAATCTGCACAGTGGCGCTGGCTTCGAACTCTGCAGTATTCACTACATGGAAGGAGGCATCATAAAGCCCTTCTTCCTCGTAAGTGTGGACCGCATCCCACTCGTGCACATGTTCGCTGTCATCGCCGAAGTCCCACCACATGTCGACGATTTCGCCTTCGGGCGTGATTGCCGTTGCGCTGAAACTGACCTCAAGAGGCGGTGGACCCCACGTGGGAGTTGCCTCTATCGAGGTTATTATCGGCGCTCCCCCGCCCGTAATGGCGTTTGCTATGTTGAGCCTGCCTCCTGTGAGCACCTTCCCCTCATACTGCGGGAAGACGTCGACGCTATCCAAGATCATGTCCTTGATGGTGACTTCGTCCTCCCCCATGTCAGGGGTGCGGTAGGGGGGTATGTCCGGATACAAGCTCCGCAAGAGCGCCGCGGCGCCCGACACATGCGGCGTAGCCATCGAGGTGCCGTAGAAGAAAGCGTAAGCTTCGCCAGGCTCTGTCGGCGGCGGATCAGGCGGGATAGTTGACAGAACATATCCGCCTGGTGCAAATAGGTCTACTGTGACCGCACCATAGCATGTGCTCCACCAGCCAGGATAATTGCATGGCATCTCATTTTGCATCATGGCGGCTACTGAGATGATATTCTCCGAATCGTAGCTGGATGGGTAGTGCGGATTTACGTCTGTGTTGTCTCCAGAGTTACCTGCAGCGCAGGCTACGATCATGCCGGAAGCCTCTATGGCATCCTTCAGCGACTGGTTATAGCCGCCCCCGCCCCAGCTGCAGCTGGCGACCTGCGCACCCTTGTCTGCGGCATACTGGAACGCAAGTATTGCGTCGGATGTCCATCCGCCATCGGGGCCAATAAACTTGAGAGGCATGATCTTGACGTCCCAGTTGATCCCCGCAACGCCCTTGCCGTTATTGCTCAGAGCGCCGATGGTTCCGGATGTATGCGTGCCATGCTCGTCGTTGAGGTATTCATACTCATCGCGCTCGTCTGGATCCCATACACTGTTGTCATCGTTGAACCAGTCCCAGCCCCAGAAATCGTCGATATAGCCGTTGCCGTCATCATCGACCCCGGGCGTCCCATTCATCTCGGCCTCGTTGACCCAGATGTTGGCGGCAAGGTCGGGATGGAAGATATAGCAGCCGGTGTCTATAACGGCTACGATGACCTCGCCTGTGCCTGTATGAATAGCCCAGGCTTCAGGAGCGTCGATGTCAGCGTCATCTACTGGACTGCCCTGCATACGCGGGTCTTTATACTGGCAGTTTTCATTGTGGAGCCCCCACATCTTTGCAAATTCGGGATCATTGGGAATGATGGGGGTATCCATGTACACTTGGTCTTTGTAACGAATATAGTCTCGTTCGGCGTAAAGAATCCCCGGAGCGTTGCCCAGCCTAGAGACTGCCATATCAGGGCTGACCTCCTCTGGAAGCTCCACGATTCCGAATCTCACGCCGTTTGGAAATGCCTCGGTGGATTTGAAGTGAGCGACACATTTGACCGAGTATCCCAGTCGCTCTATTGAATCCACGGCAGCATTTGTGGTCATGGCATCTGAGAAACGCACTATGACCCTGCTCGGATGGTAAATGTCAGGACCGGGCTGCCATCCGCCACGAAGCTCGAACTCGGGCCCTGTGGCCCAGACGCCTCCGGCGGCGGCGCAGGTCATGACGAGCGACAGGATCAGTGCAACGAATATGAACTTATTTCGTCGGCTATGAGCCATATGCTGCTTGCTCTCCTTTCCACTAGGTTTCTTGATAGACGCTTGGAAATACAGCAAATCAACGCAATGAACAACTGAGTAAACACAGATAATGAGCTTTGGTCGGCGAACTCGCTCCAGGCATCACCCCCAGCTCCTTTCAACTTGAGCACGAAGATGGGTTGCAATTGAAAAGTCCGTGGTACTGGCCGCAAAGTGAGACGTAATGGACATGTTCGATGGCAAGTATGAGGCAATTGCCGCGATATGAGATTGATTTGCATGACAAATGTGTAATGTTAAATAAAGGGTCTAAGCCCATTGATTTAACTATGTATTACTACAATTCTTCTGAAATTCCTGCAAAGATGTCTGTTTGGCAATCGAAAAGTTCATAGTTCGGCAGTCAAAAAGTGCATAGGCTCCCACCACGCCCGGGGTCGGATCTCAGGGCCCTATTGGGCCGGGTCGTTTTTGTAAATAGTGTTTTGTTGGGGGTGGGCACCTCCAACGTCATCTGGGACATGCAATTGGGAGAGGGCGTG
>Ga0116179_1003645_pt1 | contig 10558 bp, 30 predicted proteins | sample AD_UKC071_MetaG_FD_89751 | JGI IMG/M metagenome (GOLD analysis project Ga0116179, IMG submission 89751) | Active sludge microbial communities of municipal wastewater-treating anaerobic digesters from USA - AD_UKC071_MetaG | ecosystem: Engineered > Bioreactor > Anaerobic > Digestate | place: USA...
ATGGAGTAGGAATAGAGATTTTCGGAACCTCTACCTTAGGCAGCGATGGAGTAGGAATAGAGATTTTCGGAACCTCTATCTTAGGCAGCGATGGAGTAGGAATAGAGATTTTCGGAACCTCTATCTTAGGCAGCGATGGAAGCGATGGAAGCGACGGAGTAGGGATGGAGATCCCAAAAAGATTGAGTGCCATCGCTACCACCCCTAGCCGCGCTTAGCGAGTAAGCTCCAGCCGCGCACTCTCCTGTGCGTCAAACACCGCCGGAGTAACGACGTGTTCCAGACAGATGTACCGGAGAGTTGCCTCGTTAGCGGTCTTGATAGCGACCTGCCAGTCCCCCTTAGTAAACCGCCAGCCCCGGAGACCGTACCCGTCCGCAGTCACATCCCGGGCATAATCCAGCCTAGCGACGCCCGCCGGAGGAGCGCCCCCAAGGTCATAGGTAGCCCCGTTTTGCGCCCGGAGGATAGGCCAATCGACATGAAGCACCTCACGCCGGTCCGGTGAGGTGTTGACCAGGCCGATCTTATCGGGGTCCGCCCCGCCGATCTTCCCGGTATCCCCGATGAAGCACATTATGCACGCCCGATGGAGCGACCCGGTAGGGAGATCCAGCGCCGACTGCAGATCGCTACTCTCGTTTACCTTCGAGGAGAGCGCGTAAACCTTCGGTTCAGCACAGAATTCAAGATTCGGCCCGTAATTCGCCACCATTTCTTCAGGAGTGACAACGTTCTCCACGATAGAGACCTCACCCAGGAGCGCCGCGACCGATACGTCAGTAGCAACCGCTGTATCAAGGATTACCTTCATTTCGAGGTTATCCTTTGCGACGGCCAAAATGTCGCCCTCATTCAGCCGGATAGTATAGACGAAATCCTTTGACGCCCCCGCCTCGACCGCAACCGCGCCCACGAGATCGGGAGCGAACCCGTCAGGACAGTTGTAGACGTTGAGCAGCACCGCATCACGGGCCGAAAGGGCATAATGTACCGTTGAGCCATCGCTCACAACCCGAATTTCTTCAATCGCCTTCAGGATATCCTCATTCGTCCCGGTCCATTCTGTTGCCCCACCGTTAGCGACAGTCACGGTAAACCGGATGAAAATCTCATCGATGATCGCATCACGCGGGATATCTATCCGGGTTTTCAGCAGCGTGATATCGTCGTTTAGAGTCCGTATCTTAGAGTACATCGTTTACCCCCCCTCACTCATTCTTACCGGCGATGATCGCCATAAGGAAGGCAACCACGAACGCGCCAACCATCATAGGCAGCCCGACCGTCATAAACGACCGTTTAGCCGCGCTGATTCCAGTTCCAAAGTCAAATGCCATCTTTTACCACCTCTTTTAGTGCTTTTCTTAGTGCTTTTCTTCTCCAAAAATCGCCGTACTCGCCCGCGCTCCCGTGACAAACATTAGATACGTCCACGGAATAGCGAACGCTACCAGAACGCCAGTTACAACGTCCATACAACCAGATAGTCAGAATGACGCTACAAAAAGAGATAGCAACAAAAAGGGAGTTAGGAGCGTTGAGATCGATGATACGCCGTTATGAGATGTGAGACCACCGCATCTATGGAGAGTTTTTCACCGTCTGCCTGCAATCTGTCCCTGATATTCTCCAGCCGTCTAAGAGTCTCCATCTTCAGGGAGACCCGCCACCAACCTTTAGCCGCCATCAGGACCGCCCCCGGATGATATACCGCCGACCATCCATATCATAGACCCAACACTCCCCGCCGGCCGGTATACGGACGTTGAAGGGTTTCCCTCTTATCCGATTCTCTGCAGCCTGCTTTGTCAGGAACCGCCGAGAGGAGATAGTTTTTACCTGTATTCGTCGTATTTTGCCGTTCTTTTTCGCTACGATATCGGAGAATCCGGCCGAACCCGGAGAGATGGAGACGGAATACCCCGCCCGCCGGAGAGCCGCCGCCGCCCGCTCTTCTCCTTTCCGGCCCCGGCCGTAATTCTTCCCGTAGTTCTTCCGCCCCGCTTTTGTGTTTTGTGCCTTTGTTGCCGCCATATTATCCATAGTGCTTTGTGTGCCTATTAACATTACTGCTAGGAATAATCTGATGCTCCCCAGTCAAGTGCTGATACTCTAAAACATCGTATCTGTTGAGTTTTCGGTTAATCTCGTTAAAATCCGGGATTAACGCTTCAACATACCGGATATCTTGAGGGATCAGGAATTTGAGGACGTACGTATAATAACACTGACTCCAGAGCAGTTTTGGGAAATCCTGTATTCTCTGAGTCACGAACCAGAGACAGATCCGCCGGCCCCGGCCCTCTCTAGCGACCAATTCAAGGACCGGAGAAGGTGAGTAAGCGTTTTTGTTGAAGTTATGCGCCTCCTCTACGACGATAACCCGCTCTCCCCCAGCCGTATAGACCGCATCGATCAGCTCCGTGTACTGCTCTACCAGGTCCACCGTTTTCGTCCGGAGAGATGGAATACAGAGCACGTACGGATACTCTAGCAGTTTAGCCCAATCATACCGCGCCCCGGGTATAATCTTCAAGAGTTTGACGCCTTTCAGCCCGATAAGCCCGATATGGTTCCGGGTCTTTGTATCCAGGATGATAAACGGTTTTTTCTCTGTGTATAACTTCTCTATCAGCCAGCCCAAAAAGTAACTTTTGCCGGCCCCCGTGGGAGCCGCGATCAGCCGGTGAACGTTTTGTGATACGTCCAGGTCTACCAGCCCCACCACCCCCCGCCCGCCTCCAGGTCAGCCATAGCCGCCCATCGAGGCACGAAGTCCCCGCACACCTCGCAGGTGAGGCCGTCCGGCCCCCACACATACCGATGGAACCCCAGCCGGCAGAGGAGGCGCCGCAGTATCCCACTCATCTCACATCCCCAGGAGGCCGCCGGACTCCAGCCGCGTCATCCAGTCCGGAGACGGGACAACCTCCGGTGTGCCGACCTCAGACCGTCTCTTTACCGGATACTCCTTCCCGGTGACGGGATTTTTCATCACGATTCTCTTCTCCTCTTTCTCCTCTTCTTCTCCTTCGCCGTTCTCCTCTTCTCTCCTCTCCTTCTTCCGCTTCTTCTCCTGCTCTTCTCTCTTCTTCTCCTCTTCCCTCTTATGGTACAGCGCGATCAGGGTAGGACTAAAAGCCAGCCCTAGCCCCGCAACCCCCATAACGAGAGCAAAACGCGGATCGTCCGGGAGAGTCCCTTCAGGGAGGTAATGCCAAAGCGCTTCATTCAAGAACGGTTTTGAAAAGGATTCATAAACCGCGTTGTTTGCCGGTGGAAGGCCCTGCTCTTTGAGGAATACCGCCGACTGTTTGATCGCCATATCCAGGATCGCTATCGCCGGATGATCGCCCTTCTCCTCAGCCGGACCGCCGGAAGCCCCCGAAGCGCCCCGATCCGGCCGCTCTTCGGTATCGTCGATCAGGATATCGTACGTGATATCCTTCTTATCGACCGTCGCCTCTTCGGTTTCCGTCACTCTTCCCGCCTCCGGAGGACGATATCGACTTCATAGCCCTCTACCCTGATCTGTACCGCAACCTCTCCTTTCTCCTCGAACTTCTCCCGGAGGCCGCTATCCTCCATCAGCCTTTCCGCGACGGTCGCAATTCTGCCGGCCGCGTTCATTCCGTCCAGTACGCCAAAACCCATTAAATCACCTCAAAACCCCGGAAACGCCGGGACACGTTGATTAATCCGCTCTACTTCAGCCGATTTATCGACCGGAGCAGCCCGCCGCCGGCGGACCAGGCCGACGAGAAACCATCCCGCACCGACCGCGAGCAGGAGCAGCGCCGCATAGGTAATGATGCCCCCGCCGGAGGTGTTTTCATTCTCTTCTCCTTTTTCTCCTGACTTCTCCTCAGGAGAATTCATAGAGGATCTAGGAGAATTCTCCGGAGAAGTTGGAGAATACTCTCCCTTTCGTCCCCGCTTTTCATCCACTCCATCAGGCGCTTCATGACCCATACCAGGATTCTCAGCATTTGCAGCCACAGGAACGTTAGCAGGAGCGCCATCAACAGGATCTGTACTACCAGGCTTATTTCCATCTTCTTCCACCTCGCTCTTCATCTTAACGCGGTATTTTCCGCAAACCGGGCATTTCCGCTTCTTTCCGATTCCGGCCGTCCGAACCTCCCATTCGTTGCCGCATGAGAGGCAAACGGCGATTCTATCAGCAGAAACCATAGGAGAAAAGAGGAGAAGTGAGGAGAAAAAGAGATAGCAACAAAGGAGAAGTCAGGAGAATAGGAGAATTCTCCAGGAGAAATGAGGAGAAAAAGAGAGGGTGTCAAAGCCGCCCCCGCAACTCTTCACAGACCTCAGCGATCCACCGGTCGAGATCATAGTATCGGATATCTCCTTCGGCCCGGTCTTTCCGCAGGTAACATTCGCACTGATAGGTATCCCCTCCCAGCCGATGGCACCTCCAGCCGTCGCCCTCGTCTATGTGATCCTCCAGGGGATGCCCGCACACGCAGCAAATGTTACCCATCATGCCTGATCACTGATCACTTCACATTGTTAAGCAGCCCAAGCATGGCCAAAAAAAGAAAGGCCACAAACTGCACCTGCAATAGCACCGCTCCAGCCGATGCAGCATAGAGCGCCCAAGCCGTGTTACCCACCACCCAGGACGCAAACCCCGCCGCCCGGACCCGGGAGGATCGCGCCGTGACCAGGACGGCACCGAGGAGAGCGCATACCAGGCCGACCACCTCGAAGCTGATCACGCCGTCCACAGCTCCTTCGCGCACTCCTCACAGACGCCTTCCGGGAGCGTCTTCCCAGCCCTTTCAAACGCCTCTAGATATTTCGCCCGGTATGCATCAATCATAGGATCTCGACCGCACCGAGGACAGCCGCCGCGGTGAGGCACCCGCTCCACCGGCACCTCTTCGCCGTCCACCGTAGCAGTAGCAGAGCAGGCAGACCCGACCGGCCCGGGACCGTCAAACGGATCGAGTTCGGCAGAGTCATATAGGCCCGACACGCAAAACGCCCGCCTCAAAGCATGAGCCTCCGCGCATTTTTGGAGCATGACGTACGGCATCCGTTCCCAGGCCCCCGGTTTTTTGCCCGGAGGTGTCGGCCGGTAGAACTCCTCCAGCCGAACCGTCACCCGGATCGGGTGAGACATCCGCTTATGCCACACCGTGCAGGTAGCGGAAAACAGTTTTCCGTCCCGCTCCTCGAAGGTTGTTTCCATCCCATCAAAATCCCCGGAACGGTGAGCGATAGCCAAAAACCCATCCCGGCCGACGAAGATCCCTGCCGGTGTCGCCCATATCTGCCGAGCGAACGGGTCCAGCCGGTACTTCTTCGCAAGTTCCAGCATGAGCATGAATTGTTCCGGACTGCAGCCTTTAGCGACCGTCTCAAGCAGGATCTCTCGTTGATGTGCGTCATACTCTACAATGTCGGTAGTCACTTCACCTCGCCCCCGGTATGCATCTCTCGCCATAGTTTCCGCGCCCGAGGTAGACCGCCCTTTGTGATTGCCAGGACCTTCGCCCAACACTCCGAGCAGTATTCAAGCCGGATATCCCCTTCGCCCCGGTTTTCGTAATCGATGAATCCGCCATCTATCCGGCAGGCAACCTCCCGCCGCATGAGGAGATGCCCGCACAGAGAGCAGAAGGTTTCATCCTCACTGTCATTCATCGGTATCACCCACGATATGCTGTTGTGCCTTAAACTCCGGTTTCGGTGCTGCAAATCGGGATTCGTGCAGCAGATTGTACTTGTGCGTTTTTCGGTGCTCCCGGAGGATAGTGCTATCCTCGTCGCCGGACCTCTTCGGCCGGCAGGCCCGCGCGAGTTTCCGCCGGTGAGCGTCCCTCGCGTCCTTAATCTCCTGATCCTTCACCATCAGAGATACACCTCCAATTCAGGATATTTCTTGATAATCGCCGCCTTTGCAACCTCGACGGATACGCCGCCTTTCGATGCTACCAGGGAGCAACGGACTTTCATAGCCCGGGTGAAAGCATCCTTGCCTCCGCACTCATGCACCCACTCCGAGATACTCCGGTACTCGTGAGCATCGTTGAATTGCCACTCAATAAGTGTACTAAGTTCCGAAAACTGCTTTGCCTGTTTCCGCTTCGCTTCCGCTTTTTGAGCGTTAATAGAGTCGATACGCTCCGAAATTTGTAATACGTTTTCCTGTAGGGTTTCTAACTGCTTTTGCAAATCAGATGTTACCAACCCCGCCATAGCAGGATCGTTGAGGGATGCCGATCCAAAATGCAGCCGTAATAGCCGACAGACTAAATCGGAAAAACTACCGTGATTTTCCTTATACGCCTTTACATAGGGTTGCAAATCCTCCGGGATGCTAACAGATGTGATCATCCGCACACACCTACCCCCCATAATTGCAAGTGGAAACAGCCAGCCGGAAGAGGGAGAGGAAAGTGTACTAGTAGGTAGTACGTACTACCTATTAGTACAGTAGTAGTAGTAGTAGTAGTAGTAGAGGTTGCACTGGAAATCATGCAGGGTTCACCCTCTTTTCCCGCTTTTCTTCCCTCTCCAGTTCTCGTAGGTGCGCCGCTGAAAGTGCTTTTTCGTCCCATTCTATCGTGAAACTCTCTCCCCCACAACACCGGCATACCTTTGCTTCCGGTGGAACGTAGTTGAGGCATTTTCGGCACATCCACCGCCCCGTAGTCATGATTTTTGGTGTCCAGGACCCCCGTTTTTGAGGGTCCGAAGGCACTTTTTGGGAATTTGGGATCATGCTTATGCCGCCCCCCTGCTTCCATAGGCCGGCCGGCCCCGTACGGTATCCTCCAGGTCCGAGATCTGGAGTTTCAGCCCCATGATCTCCCGGTCACGCTTCTGCAATTGCCGTTGGAATGATGATTCCAGAGCGTTTAGCCGTTTTTCGAGTTCGATCCGGCAAATTACCGGGTTTTCGCTCTTCTTCATGATCGGCCCTCTCTCAGTTGCCAGGAGATCCGCCGGCCGGGTCCGAGGACCCGCACGAAGATCCCCCGGTTCCGGAGGATCCCAGCCGGGACCGGGATACCCTTCTCATCGAGGTCCCGGAGGGTGAATGGCCGGCGGCCGTATGTCTCCTCGACCGCCGCCAGGAAGTCCCGCCGGGACACCGTATCCCCGCTCATACCTCACCCTCTCCGAAGAGCGCCCCGAAAAACTCCTTCCGGAGATCCCGGGCGAACCGCTCCCGATCCTCCGGGTCCTCGATGAGCACCATATCCGTCCCGCAATCACAGACCGGCCGAGGGTCCGGTGTGAGCAGCCGGAACCCGCACCCAGGACACTTCCACACCTCAAACTTCATTCTGCAGCCCTCCGGGTGACATCCTCGATCAGGGTTGCAGCCAGGCCGAACGCCTCCGCCCGGCCGCGTAAGTATATCGCGTGGTCGGGGAGGTCCCGGTTATGCCTCGCCGTCTCCGCGCAGGTCTTCGCAGCCTCCCGCAACCAGGAGATCACATCCTCAACGGTCCGGAGGTTGTCGATATCGGGTAGGTATCGCTCGTCAGTCATTCGGACCGCCCCCGGTGAGGAGTTCTGCAGCGTACCGCCGCAGCTCATAGGCAGCCTTGATCTTCTCCCGGAATACGTCCGGGTCCATGAAATCCCCATAGACTTTGATGCAGCCGCCTTTGCCCGGAGTCCCGACCTCGATACTGTCCGGGTTTTGGGAGATGTGGATATGCCGGTACTCTATCGCTCCCCCGTAACCCGGAGGAAGGATCGGTTCAGGCATCAGACCGCCCCCTGCAGCCGCACGATCGTACCCTGCAACCAGCCGCCCAACTCTCCGGCCGAATCCAGGCGCTTAGCCGTAGCCGGATTAAATGCCGCCCACGTTTTACCGATAACCTGTTTGAACTGCCGATCAGTCTCGAACCGATCTATCTCCCAGGCATACCAGTACGACGGCCGCCCGGGATTGCAAACTTCGATCAGCAGGAGCGCCGAAACCCGCATGAGTTTAGCGATCTTTTTGAGCGCGACAAACTCAAAGGACGGAATCAAAAACTCCTGATAATCCTGTTTGTATCGCTTGTACTCCCCGACCGCCAAAATCCGCTTATTAGCCTCCAGGACGATATCGATATCATAGAGGCCGACATTCCCGCCGACAACCCCGCGCAGCGACTCCCGGTAATTGTGATCGCAGGTCCGGCACATCTCCGGGACCGCACCCGGAGACATTATGGCACCTCAATAACAGGAGAGAGTTCAGCGTCTGTTTCTATTCCCCGGCTTTTTAGTATAGCCCGGGTGATGCTATCCCGCACCCGGGAGAATATGCAGATCCCCGGAGAGCCGATATGTGCCGGGCAATGCCGACAGCCAACACCAGGGCATTCAATGCCCATAGTCCCGGCCGCCGTATCTGCAACGTCAGCAACCGCACAGAGGACGGTAGCCCGCGCCCGGAGTTCCTCAGCCTCATCCCGGAGGGAGTCGGCGAAGGCCCGAAACTCTATCCGATCGTCGGCCGTCACTTCGGCACCTCCGCAACCTGCCATTTCACCCGGCGGCCCGTGTAAGGACAGTGATCCGGTCGTACCGATGGCCTATCTACAGAGATCGTACAGGGCATAGGCGCCCCACAGGGGGCGCAGCACTCAAAAACCCGGATCGGAATCGTTACTGCAGCCGGGGTTTTCGACGGTTTAGCCGTCGCCCGGGGATCGATCTCCCACACAGGAGGAGACTCAAGCCGGCACAGGCGCTCGTCAACCTCGTTGAGTTCCTGAGTCTCAACCTTATGCAGCCGGTCCTCCAGCAGCGCAAGCGCCCGACTATAATTGTTCTCCACTTCAGAGATCCGCCGGGAGAGGGTTTTGAGTTCGTCGGACATGATGCAACTCATCCCCACACCCCCGCGATAGTTTGATATTCTCCTACGCTCATTCTGAGTGCCGACATCATCGCGGCATCCGGGTTGTCTCCGTCGCGGCCTATGGTTACTGTGGAAAGTTGTTCATAGGCAACGGGGGAGGCCCCTACTTTTACAATATCAGTCATACGGTTACCTCTGTAGTTTCAGTGTTCTGAATTTCCGAGTATGCAGGAGTGACCAACTGGTACGTCTTGCCCCTGAGAAGATTGGAAATGGTCGTAGGATCTACTCCGTACTCTTTCCCCAACTGCTCTTGCGTCAGCCTTCCGCGTCCCCTCGGCAGGTGTCGCGTCTCAGCGTACCGTCGCCGGATCTCCACCACCTGTCCAGCAGTCAGTCTCGCCCGGGCGTTCATTTCCCCCGGCCGACCTCCACCGGGAGCGTTCGGGTTCCGCATGTTCTCCCAGGGAGTAACCAACTGGAGATTGTCAATCCGGTTATCGGTCTTGTCGCCGTTGATGTGGTCGATCTGAAGGCCCGGGTCAGGGGTAATCCCACCATGAGCGCCTATCCAAACCGCGCGGTGGTACTGGATGGTTACAGTCTTCCCTCCCCACACAGGAGTGATCTTCCTGTACCCATTAGAATTAAGGGAACCTTTGATCTCAGCATTGTAAGCATTGTAGATTTTCCCCTCTTCAGGCTTCACGAACCAGTGGTGCCGGAGAAATTTCTGAGACGCTACGTAGTCGGGGAGGCTGAAATCAGCATTACAACCCGTTTCGCTCATGCTGTTTTCACTCCTCTGTCGTCAATACCGGCCACAGATGGGATTAGGCCCTCCTGCCGGCCGTAGTAGGTGATCAGATACCTGATCACATCGGTATCCGCCCGGACACCGATATGTTCCTTGATCCTTTCAAAAAGGGTAGAATCCCGCTCCACGAGATTCACCTTCACACTTTTGCTCATTTCATCTCCTTTGTCTCACAATGAGACATTATGAGATAATGTGAGATAAGTATATATGATTTGTGGTTTTATGACTCAACACAGGACGTTTTGTGACAGAGAAGGAGGCGTATAATGACCGTTAAATCGTTTCGAGTGACGATGACTGACGAGGAAACTCAGGTATTTCAGGAGATCAAGAAGAGCCTTGGATTGCGCGCAGATGCGGAGGTAATACGCTATCTGATAAATTACTATTACCAGCGAGAGTTTCCGGAAAAAAAGAAGTCCTAAACCCTTTTTCTCAGCCGCGTTCTTTGCGCCGGCCCTGTTGTTAGTTGCTACCCTTTTATCAGCGGCAAATCAGAGAGTTAGGTTACCCGAAAGTATGGCCATATTTGGCCAAATATGGCCATAGGAGAAAAGAAAACGGAGAAAGGAGAAAATGGCAAAAGAAGAAAAATCCGAGCAAAACCGCGTTACCAGGCACATCACATTGAGTCGGGAAGCGGATGAGTTCTTACGAAACAGGGTCACGTGCGCGTCTCGATTCATCGAACGGCTCCTAGAAGATGCTGAAAAGGGAATTCAGGGCGCTTATGTAACCGTATCTCCAATCGAAGAGAGCCGCTGGGGGGGATCGAACCCCCGACCTGCTGATTACGAATCAGCCGCTATACCACTAAGCCACAGCGGCAACTGCCCTAAAGCATTCCACCTCTAAAATTAAAAAGGTATCACCTCCCGGAAACCAGGACCGCACCG
>Ga0116179_1003647_pt1 | contig 10556 bp, 11 predicted proteins | sample AD_UKC071_MetaG_FD_89751 | JGI IMG/M metagenome (GOLD analysis project Ga0116179, IMG submission 89751) | Active sludge microbial communities of municipal wastewater-treating anaerobic digesters from USA - AD_UKC071_MetaG | ecosystem: Engineered > Bioreactor > Anaerobic > Digestate | place: USA...
CTACCTCGACACCGACTCCGACGGGGACGGCATCCCGGACCAGGTCGAGGCGGGCTCCGACCCGACCAAGCCGGTCGACACCGACGGCGACGGCACCCCGGACTTCCAGGATGTCGACTCCGACAACGACGGTCTGCCTGACCAGACCGAAGGGACCACCGACACCGACGGTGACGGGATTCCGGACTACATCGACGCCGCGACTGCGACCATCACGGGCCATGTCTTCAACGACCTGAACCGCGACACGGTGCTCAACGGCGGCGAGCCCGACATCAGCCTGGTCGATGTCGAGCTGGTTGATGCAGCCACGGGCAAGGTCCTGGACACCCAGACCACGCACAGCCCCTACGTGTTCAAGAACGTCGCGAACGGGTCCTACATCGTGCGGGTCATCGAGGGCGCATCGTTGGCCGGATGGACGCCGACGACCGAGCCGGACCGGGTCAAGGACGTGGCGATGGTCAACCAGGCCAACGTCGTCGACCGCAACTTCGGCTACTACCAGGCGGCTCCGCTGCCGCACACCGGTGCCGAGGTCGGCGGGATCGCGGCCGGCGCGGCGGGGTTGATCGCCGTCGGCGGACTGCTACTCCTGGCAGCTCGCCGCCGCAAGGAGCAGGAGTCGGAGCAGGTCGGCTGAGTCCTGACCTGACCTGACCAGACTCGGCCCGCCCCTTCGGGGGTGGGCCGAGTCTGCTTCTGTTGCAAGGAAATACGGGAAGAGCCGGTATGCCGGTGGGGCCCGATGCGCCGCCGGATCCATAGCACCGCCTTGCACGGCATACCGGCGCTGGTCAGTCGGTGTGGGTCCGAGCGTCGGCGAGCAGGCGGCGAAAGCCGTCGAGCAGCAGGTCGAGGCCGAACTCGAACTCGGCCTGGTCGTCGCAACCCGGCCCCACGATGCCAGTGGGGTCGTGTCGGGCGGCCGCGGCGATCTGGGCGACATGCGGGTATGCCGTCGCGAGCTGCCGGAACATCTCGGCTTGCGCCGCGAGGGCGGCAGGATCGGCGGCCTCGGCAGGGTCCAGTGACGGAGGCGGCGGGCTGGGGAAGGCCTCGAGGTTGAACCCCCATACCCGGCTGCCGAGGGTGTGCATCACCTGATGGGTCAGCGTCGGAGGGAACCCGCCCGTCGTGAAGGTGGCAATGACCGAGTCGAGGTAGCCCAATGCCGCGGGGCCGGGTTGGCTGCGGGTCGCCAGGAGCGCAGAGGCCCAGGGGTGGGCGAGCATGACCCTGCGGGCGTCGAGGATGCGCGCTCGGGTCGCGGTGTGCCAGTCGGTGTCGGTGGGTGCAGGCGGGATCTCGGCGATGACGGCGTCGACCATGCCGCCGAGGAGTTCGTCCTTGTTGGCGACGTGTTTGTAGAGCGCCATCGGCACGACCCCGAGGGTCCGGGCGAGGGTGCGCATGCTCACCTCGGCGAGGCCGACGCGATCAGCCAACTCGACGGCCGCCTGCAACACGGCCGTCCGGCGCAGCGGGGTCCGCTCGGGTGCGGTGTGACTATTCACGGCGCTCACTCTTCCGGATCCACTTGACGGGTGTACAGCGTACACGTACCGTCATCTGCACCTGAGGTGTACGCCGTACACTCTCCATCCCTGCAGATCCCGTCTGGAGCTCGCCCATGACCCCCACCCGCCGCACGGCCCTCATAGCCGGCCTGTTCTACCTCGTCACGTTCGTGTCGATCCCCACCCTCACGCTCTACGCCGACGCCAAGACCCGCGGGTTCACCACTGGCCTCGGCGGCGACTCGGGAGCAGTCCTCGGCGGCTTTCTCGAGGTGGTGGTTGGGCTGGCCGGTATCGGCACCGCCGTGACCCTCTACCCCGTGGTCCGGCGACATGGCGAGCAGCTCGCCCTCGGCTTCGTCGCCGCGCGCGTGTTGGAAGCAGCGATGATCTTCACCGGGGTCACCGCCATCATGTCGCTCGTCTCCCTGCACCGATCCGGCTCTGGCGCAACGGATTCCGCGGCCCTGGTGGTCATGGGTGACTCCCTTGTCTCGACCTACAACTGGGCCTTCCTGCTGGGTCAGAGCCTCATGCCGGCGCTCAACGCTCTGCTGCTCGGGACCCTGCTCGTCCGCTCCGGTCTGGTTGCCCGAGCCATCCCGCTCATCGGCCTCGTCGGCGCCCCCATCCACCTCACAGCCGTCGTGTTGAGCTTCTTCGGCGTCATCGCGCAGGTCTCTACCTGGACTCTGCTCGCGGCCCTGCCCATCGCCGCCTGGGAGTTCTCCCTCGGTGTCTACCTCCTCGTCAAAGGCTTCCGCCGCATCCCGATGGCACCTGCTGCCGAATCGCTGCGAGTGGCTCAGAGCGAGGTGCCGGCCAGGTGATCGCGTAGTCCCTCGATCCGCGACTCCGGATGCGGCTCCCACTCCAGGATCTCGGCGGTCACCCGCACCGGCTCGGTGGTCCGGTACCACGGGTATGCCGTCCACGGCGCGTGTCCGCTCCTCGACCCGATGGCCACGGCCGCGAACGGCCCGGTCGGCACGACCCGATAGACGCGGCCGGGTTCCTCGCCCGGAAGCAGCTGCGCCCGCCAGGTCGCAAGGTCCAAAGCCGTCGTGAAGTGCAGGTATGCCGTGCCGCCGCCGAACGTGGGGTCGGTCACCTGGTCGGAGCTGATGACGGCGCCGATGGCCAGGTCGGCCTTGCTGCCGAAGAAGAACGGGCCGGGCGCCGGACCCAGCACTGATCTGGGCACTGATCTGGGCGCGGAGCTGGACGCGGAGTGTGAGGCCGTCGATCTCATGGCGTGCCGCTCAGGATCGACTCGAGAACGGCCGCCTCGCTGAGGTCGCTACGACGCGATGCGGTGAGCAGGACGATCGGTCCGGTGGTCATGAGTTGCCGGATCCCCGCGAGCGCGGCCGCGTGAGTGTCGTCGCGGAGTTCGGATCGATATCGCGTCGCGAACTCGGTGAACTTCGCGGGGTCGTGGGCATACCAGCGGCGCAACTCCGTGGACGGGGCCACCTCCTTGCACCACAGCGTCAGGGCGGCGCGTTGCTTGGAAAGTCCGCGTGGCCACAGCCGGTCGACGAGCACGCGCTGACCGGCTGTGGGATCGGGCGGGTCATAGACCCGGGCCACCCGCACCGGTGAGCTGCCCGGCATACCGTCAGCCCCCGGTGCGTGGGGGATAGACCGGGCCGCCCTCCCAGATCTCGCGGGAGATCGCGCGCTGCTCGTTGAACCCCGCGCCATCGGAGGTGTCACGACGGGCATCCCCCCCAGGGGTGCCATCCGCAGGAGTGTCCGCACGAGGGCGCTCCTCACGGGCTGCCGTGGGGGCTGCGCGGTCCAGGGCCGTGATCGCGAGCACGGAGTGGGCGTAGGCGCCCCCGGCGCGCATCTCGGCCGCGACCCAGATCGCCTCCATCACCTGCTCGTCCGTGGCGCCGGCCCGGTGAGCGAGTGTGGTGTGACCGGTGATGCAGTAGGGGCACTGCGTCGTGTGCGCGACGGCGACCGCAATGAGTTGCTTGGTGCGTTCGTCGAGGGCGCCGTCAGCAAAGACCGCCGCGCTGAAGGCCTCGAAGGCCGCGTGGATGTGCGGCGCGAGGGCCACCCGCCGGCCGTGCAACTGCGGGGTGACCCGGGGATAGGGGCTGTCGGACATCTCGATTCTCCTGTCGCGTCGGGATCACCAGGTGCCCCGGGCATTGGCGCGGGCGCGCCCAGCACCGGCAACGGCATCGTGGGCGGTGGCCGCGACGTAGAGGCACAGGGCCGCGACCAACAAGCCCGCATCGCGCAGCGCGACGTCGTAGAAGCCGGAGTAGGTGAGCAGGTTGACGATGATTCCGCCCAGCCACGCGGCGACGACCAACGAGCCGATGCGCGGCCGGATGGCCACGAGGACACCAGCGACGATCTCGATGACGCCGACGGCATACATCGCTTGAGTAGCAGTCCCGGGCACGATGTTGTTGATCCACGGGGCGAGATAGCCGTCCCATTGGGTGAGCACATTGGCGAACTTGTCCAGCCCGAAGACGATCGGCGCCACGGTGAAGAGCGTCTTGAGCAGGACGTAGATGTGCTCCAGCGCCCGGTCGGCGGCTCCGGACGCGGCGCGCTCGGCGGCGGTCGAGAGGGGGGTGTCGAAGGACGGTTCCGGGACGGACTGTTGGGACATGGGTGTCGCCTCCTGCTGGTCACAGGGGGTTGCCCGGAACCGCCCCAGCTCAAACCCGTCAGACGTGCGGCCCCTCGCCCAGCACGGCGGGGGGCGACCCGGCGGAGGCCGACACGGCATACCGGGTGCTCTTCCCTTCGCGCCGGAAACGTAAGATCGGACGATGCTCGACGTGCTGCGCTCGTGGTCGCGGCGGCGGTGGATCGCGGCGGGGGGCGCGGCCGTGCTGACGGTCCTGGTCATGGCGGTGCCGACGGCCCTCATCCCCACCCCGGTGTTCGGCCGAGAAATCCCGCCCACGCCGTGGGCCTGGCCGGTGCTGCTCGTGAGCGCGGCGCTGAGCGGGCTGCTCTTCGCCACCTATGTGCGCGAGCGGGGGTCCGTCGATCCACCACCGGAGGGCGCCGGAGTGGACGGTCGCGGCACAGCGGGCGCGCTGCTCACCTTCTTTGCGGTCGGGTGCCCGGTGTGCAACAAACTCGTGCTGCTGGCGCTGGGGTATGCCGGTGCGCTCCAGTGGTTTGCCCCGGTGCAGCCCTATCTGGCTGGCCTGGCCATCGTCCTGCTGACGTGGGCGCTGGTGGTGCGGTTGCGCGGTCAAGTCGCCTGTCCGGTCACGTCTTCCGAGGTCGGAGGCTGAGGTGGCGGTCTGGTTGTCCTTGCTCCTCGGAGTGGTGGTCGTCGTGGCGATCACCGCGCTGACCGCCTACTTCGTCGCGCAGGAATTCGCCTACCTCGCCGTCGATCGCCCGGCCCTCGCAGCCGCGGCCGCCCGTGGTGATGCGCGCGCCGAGCGGGCGTTGGCGATCACCCGGCGCACGTCGTTCATGCTGTCGGGGGCGCAGCTCGGCATCACCGTGACCGGTCTGCTCGTGGGTTATGTCGCCGAGCCGCTCATCGGCGAGTCCCTCGCGGCGTTGCTCGGTGGGTCATCCACCGGGTGGGCGCTGGCGATCGGCGCGACCGTTGCCCTGGTCTTCTCGACACTGGTGCAGATGCTCTTCGGCGAGTTGCTGCCCAAGAACTACGCGATCGCCCGGGCCGATGGCTCGGCACGCGCCCTGGCTCGCTCGACTCGTCTCTATCTGGCGGTCTTCGGGCCGCTCATCTGGGTCTTCGACCGGGCCTCCGAGCTGTTCTTGCGGGTGCTCGGGATCCAGGCCGTTCATGACGTCGACCACAGCGCGACCCGAGACGACCTCGAGCACGTCATCGCCCGCTCTCGTGAGGAGGGCCAACTCACTGCGGAGCTGTCCACGGTGCTGGATCGCATCGTCGACTTCCCACGCCAAGACGTCGAGCACGCCATGATTCCGCGCGTGCGAGTCGATGCGCTTGCGGTCACCGATTCGATCTCCTCTGTGCGCACCCAGATGGCGGCCGGTCACACCCGGTATCCGATCCTTGACGACGACTCCCGCATCGTCGGGGTCATCCACCTCGTCGACCTGCTGCGCTATCCCCCCGACTCGGCGTGGCCGGTGGGCGAGTTCGCCCGCCCGCCGCTGGTGCTCGCTCCCTCCATGTCGCTGCCCGATGCGCTCACCAGCATGCGCGCTCGAGGGGAACAACTGGCCTGCGTGGTCGATGAGTACGGCGGGTTTGACGGCATCATCACCATCGAGGACCTCGCCGAGGAGGTCGTCGGCGAGATCACCGACGAGCACGACAGCCACCCAGCGCCTGACCTGCCCGTCAGTGTCAGTGAACCCTGGCGCGTTCCGGGCGACCTGCCGATCGACGAGGTCGAACGTGCCCTGCTCATCGATCTTCCCAAGACCGAGCGCGAGACCGTCACGGGATTGATCATCGAAGTGCGGGGCGCGTTGCCGACTGTGGGCGAGATCATCGACGTCCCGTTGCGGGCGGACCCACTGGCCCTGGACGACGACCGTCCGACTTCACGCCAAGTGCTGCGTGCCGAGGTCCTGGCCATCGACAACTTCGTGCCGGTGTCGCTGGAGTTGGCCGTGGTCGACGTGCCGCTGGCAGACGGGGATGACGGGGCGGAGTCATGAGCGTCACGCTGGTCACTGTTGCGCTGATCCTGCTGAGCGCGTTCTTCGTCGCTGTCGAATTTTCCCTCATGGCGGCTCGACGTCATCGTCTCGAAGAGCGCGCGACCCACTCCCGGTCGGCGCGCGCGGCCCTGCGCAGCTCCGCGGAACTCACCCTCATCCTCGCCGGCGCGCAACTGGGCATCACAGTCTGCACGCTGGCTCTCGGGGCGGTGACCAAGCCCGCGGTCCACCACGCGCTCACCCCCCTTTTCGAACGCACCGGTATGCCGTTCGCCGTGGCAGACGTCGCGGCCTTCGTCCTGGCGTTGGTCATCGTGACCTTCCTGCACCTGGTCATCGGGGAGATGGCGCCGAAGTCCTGGGCGATCAGTCACCCAGAGCGTTCCGCTATCGCCCTGGCCCTGCCGATGCGGGCCTTCATGCGGGTCACTCGTCCCGCGCTGCGCGCGCTCAACGGGGCCGCCAACCGGATGCTGCGCTGGCGGGGAATCCAGCCGGTGAACGAGTTGTCAGCGGGTCAAGACGCCGCTGGGCTGCGTCACCTCGTCGAACATTCGGTCAACGTTGGTGCCCTGAGTCCGGCGTTCAGCGTGCCGTTCACGACTGTGCTGGACCTACCGCGAGCCACGATCGCCGACCTGGTATCGGACGAACCGGTGGCCTGGCTGCCGGAAACGGCAACCGTGGGCGACCTCCAGCGACTCACGCGCGAGAGCGGCCACCTGCGAATCCCGTTGGTGCGCGCCGGGGTAACCTCTGGTCAGGCTGCTGACGGCGGCGGACAGGGTGTTGAGAGTGTTGCGGGTGCTCGCCGTGGGTCACCGGTGGCACCTGGCGTGAGCGACGTCGTCGGGGTGGTCCACGTCCGCGACACCTTGGCCATCGCCGACCTGGATGCGCCGATCGCGTCGCTGGCTCGTCCGGCCTTCGTCGTTCCCCCGGAGACCTCGCTGCATCGCGCTTTGACGCAGATGCGCTCGACGCGGCATCACCTCGCCGTGACCTCGGGCCCGGAGGGGTTCACCGTCGTGACCATCACCGACGTGCTCACTCATCTCTTCCCGCCGCTGCCAGCTGGCACCGTCTGAGCCAGGGGTGCTCGCGAGCGGTCGGCGGGCCGTAACCGTCGCCGCTGGTCGACAGCGGCGGGTCCTCCAGCAGCGAGGGAGCGATGTGCGGGTATGCCGTCGCGACCTGCCGGAACATCTCGGCTTGCGCCGCGAGGGCGGCAGGATCGGCGGCCTCGGCGAGGCCAGTGACGGTGGCGGCGGGCTTCTTCGGCGTCATCTCGCAGATCTCCACCTGGATGCCGTCCGGCCGGCATACCCGCTATCCAGGCTCCGACTCGATAGTGAGGCGCGATGTCAGACGTGCGGACCCTCGCCCAGCACCACCGCCGCCGGCTTGGCCGGAGCAACGACGCTGGTCGACGAGTCGAAGCGGATGGATTTCGGGTCGACGGTCACCGGCAGGGTGGTGACCGGCGCAGGGGTCACCGTCGCGGATGGGGTCAGCGCCGCCAGCGTCACCGGAGCCGCGCTGCCCACCCCGATCCGGTATGCCGTCCCGCCCGCCATCGCGGTCTGCAAGAAGTCGGCCGTCACCTGGGCCACCGCGCTCTGAGCAACCGCCGGCGCGATCTTGCTGGCGCACGCGCCTGTCGTCATGGGTTGCACCAACCCGATGGTGTCGGACCCGCCGCCGGCGACCAGTCCGATGTGGGAGGCCCGAGCGACCGACGCGGTGAGCACGACTGCGTTCGGCTGCTTGGCGGCGAGTTCCTTTCCGACAGAAAGACTTCCGTCGCCGCCGACCTGCTCGTCGCACTGTCCACTCAGCACTAGGGTTGGCGCCAGGTTGGCCTGCTTCCAGGTCAGCGGGGTGTTGATCGCAGGCTGCAGCGCCACGACGGCCTTGAGCGAGGGGAAGGTGCCGCGGGTGTTGGCGTGCACGGCATACCCGGCTCCGCTGCTGTGACCCACGAGCCCGAGCCGGGTGAGGTCGAGCTGTCCCTTGAGGTCAGCGGCCCACGGCAGTCCGAAGGTCTCGCCGGCGTTCATCCGGGTGAGCAGCGACAGATGCAGCGTGACGAGGGCGTTCTGGACGGCGACCGGGTCGGCCTCTCCACCCCACGACTCTTCTTTGGTGTGCACATCGATGGCGACGGTGGCCACGCCCCGTGCGGCTAGCTCGCGGGCGATGTAGGCCATGCTCGCCGTCGCGTGGACGTAGTCGGGACCAGTGGTGAGGCCGTCCTCGTTGGCGCGGCGGTCCGTGCCGCACACCTCCGGCCACGGGGTCGTCGACACGGCCGGCAGCAGCGTGTCCTTCGGCGCATCAATGCAGCCGGGGTAGGACCCGTGCACGATGACGACAACCGGGTGCGGCCCGGGAGTGCTGGGCACGGCGAGGACCCCTTCGATGGGGGAGAACAACTGGCCACCTCCGGCCCGACCGTCGACCATTCCAGCCGGGAAGCGGTAGCCGTGCAGGGCCGGCTCGGCAGCGATCTTCTGGGTGGGTTTCGGGTTCGTCGTCGCGACGGTCGCGCTCGCCGTTGCGGCCGGGCTGGTTGGGCCGGCCGGGGCGGTCGGGGTTGCGCCGCACGCCCCCAACACCAGGTATGCCGTGACCGCGCCGGCCGCGACGGCATACCTGCGGGCCGGGAGGCGACGGGCGACGGCATACCGGCGGGTGGTGGTGGACGGCGTGGCCGGCGTGGCCGGCGTGGACGAGAAGGCGAGGCGCGAGGTCATGGCCGGGAGCCTAGGAAGCGTGGTCATCGGATCACCTGCGGGATTGTTGCGGTCGTGTCACAACGCTCCATCAGCTCGGCCTCAGGCTGGATCGGGTGTTGGGAGCGAAACCTACGTCAGGACGTCGGTTTCGCTACGACGTCTTCGGAGCTGACCCGGATGGGCGGGAGTTCAGGGGCGCTGGCGAGCGGTCGTCGGGCCGTAGCCGTCGCCGCTGGTCGACAGCGGCGGGTCCTCGAGCATCGAGGGAGCCGGCACTGGCGGCGCCTGCTGGTCCAGCGGGTCGTCACTGGGCACGCCTGGGCCGTGCTGGCGCAGGAAGCGCCCCGCGAGCGCCGTCGACGGGTGCAGCGCGGCCGCCGCGAACACCCCGATAGCCGCAATGACCAGCCAGCCGGCCGCTCCCCAGGTCATCGCGAGGAAAGTGTAGACCGCCGGCGCCCAGACCTTGCCGAGCGTGCCGCTGAGCTCGGCGGCACCGGCATACTCGCCGCGACGGCGGGGGTCCATGAGTTCGGCCTCGAAGGACCAACTGGCCGCCGAGAGGTAGAGCTCGGCGCCGGTCACCGTCACGTGCCCTAGCCAGACGAGGGCGATGGTGATCCACCCGACGGTGTCGTGGGTGGCCAGGGTGATGAGGCACGAGATGACGAAGAAGGTCGTCGATACCCGGATCGCTTTGAGCGCCGTCGTCACGTCGCGGATCCCGCGGGCGGCCGCCATCGGCAGGAAGATGCACATCACCGTGTTGGTGCCGAAGAGGAACGCCAGCAGCACGCGCGGCGCGTCGGTCTTCTCGACCAGCCAGAGTGGGATGACGACGTTGAGCAGCACTTGGTTGGTCCACAGCACGCCGCCGAAGAAGGTCGTGAGCAGCCAGCCGGGGTTCTTCAGTGGGCCGGGACCGGGGAGCTTGACGGTGCGTTCGGCAGGGGTGCGGTCGTCGTGCGGCGCATTGGGCAGCCGCCGGATCGCGATCGCATTGCCCAGGAAGGCCGCGGTCGTCGCCCACGGCAGCGCCCGCAACACCTCGTTGGAGTGGAAGGCCAACGCGATGCCGCCGAGCATCGAGCCGAGGGTAAAACCGACGTTGAGCGCGGAGTACATATAGGCGCGCGACTTCACCCGCTCGTCCGGTGGCAGGACGTCGATCGTGTATGCCGCGTGCGACGCCCCGCCCAGCGACCCCACCACCTGCATGACACACGCCATGATCACGTAGCCGCGAAAGCCGGTGATGAACGGCCACATCGCGAACCCCGCGGCATGACCGAGCGCGCTGAGCGACCACATCAGCTTGGGCCCGAATCGGTCGACCAGCCGCCCCGCCGGCACCGCCGCGAGGAACGCCGCGACGCCCGCGATGGTCAGCCCGAGCCCGACCTGCGCCGCGGTCAGCCCGACGATCTGGGTGAAGAAGACCGCCGACCCGGTCATGAAGGTGCCCTCACCCAGCGCGAACAGCAGCGACTGCCGCGCCAACCGCCCCGCGAGAGGCGAGGGCGCCCGGAAGCGGGTGGCGAGGGAGGTCAGGCCGAGAGACACAGTCGTCGAGTGTGACAGGTATGCCGTGTGGTCACCTCCCGTTTTCGGAGCCCCCGACTCCGGCGTATCAGTC
>Ga0116179_1003649_pt1 | contig 10554 bp, 7 predicted proteins | sample AD_UKC071_MetaG_FD_89751 | JGI IMG/M metagenome (GOLD analysis project Ga0116179, IMG submission 89751) | Active sludge microbial communities of municipal wastewater-treating anaerobic digesters from USA - AD_UKC071_MetaG | ecosystem: Engineered > Bioreactor > Anaerobic > Digestate | place: USA...
GGCGTCATTGGCAGCTGAGATGGCGCGACGGGGCGCGGCAAGCCGGGTCGCCGTCATCGGCGCCGGCTGGGCCGGCCTGGCGGCGGCGGTGCGGCTGGTGCAGGGTGGCGCCAAGGTCACGGTATTCGAACTGGCGCGCCGCCCTGGCGGCCGCGCACGCCAGGCCGACGGCGCCGGGCGAGGCTTCGACAACGGCCAGCACATCCTGATCGGCGCCTACACGGCAACGCTGGCCCTGATGCGCACGGTCGGCGCCGACCCTGACGCCCTGCTGCTGCGCCAGCCGCTGGCCCTGGTCGACCCCGCAGGCCGCGGCCTGCGCCTGCCGCCCGGCACGCCGCTGCCGGCCTTCGCCCGCGCCGTGCTGGCGGCCCACCACTGGCGCTGGCCCGACCGCCTGGCGCTGCTGGCGGCGGCCGGTGGCTGGCTGGCGCGCGGCTTCCGCTGTCCGCCAGCCTGGACCGTGCAAGACCTGTGCGGCCATCTGCCGCCGGCGCTGCTGGCCGACCTGGTCGACCCGCTGTGCGTGGCCGCGCTGAACACGCCGATGGACCGCGCCAGCGCGCAAGTCCTCCTGCGGGTGCTGCACGACGCCCTGTTCAGCGGCCGTGGTGGCGCCGACCTGCTGCTGCCGCGGGCGCCACTGTCGGCCCTGCTGCCCGAGCCGGCCTGGCAGTGGCTGGCGACACAGGGTGCCGATCTGCGGGGCGGTCATCGCGTCACGTCGATCAACCCATGGAGTGACGGCCGCTGGCAGGTCGACGACGACGCGTTCGACGCCGTGGTGCTGGCCTGCCCGGCCGGCGAGGCAGCGCGCCTCACCGCCGGCCCGGCACCCGCCTGGTCGGCAGTGGCCGGTGCGCTCCAGCATGAGCCCATCGTCACCGCCTGGCTGCGCGACGACCGGCTGCAGGCGCCCGCGCCCATGGTGGCCTTGCCGCCCGCGCCCGCCGGCCCGGCGCAGTTCGCCTTCGATCTCGGCCGGCTGCACCATGACCCCGCCTCGCGCGGCATCTGGGCATTCGTCGCCAGCGGCGCGGCGCCCTGGCTGGGCGATGGCCTGGCGGCCTGCGGCCGGGCCATGCTGGCGCAGGCGCGCCGGGCGTTTCCTGGCGCCTTCACCGGCGACGACGCAAGCGTGTTGCTGCACCTGGCGGCCGAACGCCGCGCCACCTTCGCCTGCACACCGGGCTTGCAGCGGCCGGCCCCGGTGATCGCCCCCGGGCTGCTGGCTGCCGGCGACCATGTGCAGGGCCCCTACCCCGCGACCCTGGAAGGCGCCGTGCGCAGCGGACAGGACGTGGCAGACGCTGCGCTGCGGACAATTTGAGCGCCTGATCCAGCATTCACGATGCACCATGCGGTTTCGCCATGCAAAATAGGCACAACCACAGGACATCCCATGACGACCCCCAAAGAAGGCCAGACGCCCGCGATCCAGGTCATCGAGCGCATGTTCTCGCTGCTCGATGCCCTGGCGGCGCACCAGGACCCGGTGTCGCTGAAGCTGCTGAGCGAACGCACCGGCCTGCACCCGTCGACCGCCCACCGCATCCTCAACGACCTGGCGATCGGCCGCTTCGTCGACCGGCCCGAGGCCGGAAGCTACCGCCTGGGCATGCGCCTGCTGGAACTGGGCAACCTCGTCAAGGCCCGGCTGGACGTGCGCGACGCCGCCATCGGCCCGATGCGCGAGTTGCACAAGCTGACCCTGCAGCCGGTGAACCTGTCGGTGCGCCAGGGCGACGAGATCGTCTACATCGAGCGCACCTACAGCGAGCGCTCGGGCATGCAGGTGGTGCGCGCCGTGGGCGGCCGCGCGCCGCTGCACCTCACCTCGGTGGGCAAATTGTTCCTGGCACACGAGGAAGCGCAGCGTGTGCGCGCCTATGCCGCCCGCACGGGGCTGTCCGGCCACACGCGCAACAGCATCACCGACATCCACCGCCTGGAGCGTGAACTGGCCCAGGTGCGCCAGAGCGCCCTGGCCCGCGACGACGAGGAACTGGAACTGGGTGTGCGCTGCCTGGCCGCCGGCATCTACGACGACCAGAACCGGCTGGTGGCGGGGCTGTCGGTGTCGGCACCGGCCGACCGGCTGGAAGAAGGCTGGGCCGACCGGGTCAAGGCCACCGCGGCGCAGATCTCGCAGGCGCTGGGGCACCACGCCCCCTGAAACGAACGCGGGGCCCGAAGGCGCCGCCGCAAGCCGTGCCGCGCCAACGGGCGCGGCGGCGCCATCAACCCAGCCGCGCCACCGGCGCATGCGCCGGCATCGCCGTCGCACCCAGCCACTTGCGGATGCGCTCGGCGTCGCCGATGCGCGAGTACTTCCCGGTCGAGTCCAGCAGCACCATGATCAGCTTGCGCCCGGCCAACTGAGCCTGCATGACGAGGCAGCGGCCGGCCTCGGCGATGTAGCCCGTCTTCTGCAGGCCGATGTCCCACTGCGGATTGCTCACCAGGCCGTTGGTGTTGCGGAACTGCATGACGCGGTGGCCCACGGCGACCTGCGCCTCATGCGAGGTTGACAGCTCCCGCAGCAGCGGCACCCGGTGCGCCGCCTTGACCAGCACCGCCAGATCCTGCGCGCTCGACTGGTTCCGGCTCGACAGGCCGGTGGGCTCGACGTAGTGGGTGTCCTTCATGCCCAGCAACGCAGCCTTGCGGTTCATCGCATCGACGAAGGCCGCGATGCCGCCCGGATGGTGCCGGCCCAGCGCATTGGCCGCGCGGTTCTCGGACGACATCAGGGCCAGGTGCATCATTTCGCCCCGGGTGAGCTGCGTGCCCACGGCCAGCCGCGAGCGGCTGCCCTTCTCGGTGTCGATGTCGTCCTGGGTGACGGTGAGCACCTCGTCCAGCGAGGCCTTGGATTCGGCGACGACCAGGCCGGTCATCAGCTTGGTGATCGAGGCGATGGGCAGCACCGCGCCCGGGTTCTTGCTGAACAGCACCTCGTTGGTGTCCTGGTCGACGACCAGGGCCACGCTGGACTTCAGGTCGAGCGGGTCACTGCTGCCATGCAGGCCGAGCGCCTGGCCGAAGCTGGGCTTGGCCTGCTCCACCGGCTGCAGCGCCACCCGGCGCAGGCCCGCTCCCCGCACTGCCACCGCCTGGCGCGCACCGCTGCGCAGCTTGGCCGAGGCAGCCGGCTTGCGCACGCCGACGGCCTTGCCCGGCTTCACCGACTTCGCCGCCTGGCTGCGGCTGCCGTCGGTCCGCGCCTGCGCGGGCGTGCCGATGGTCAGTGCGGCGCACAAGGCCAGGAGCAGCAACGGCAGGGACAGTTTCATGGAACGCAGGTAGCAAAGGAGTGGAAAGCAAACGCGCCGCGAGTGTAGGCGACCCCAAAAAAGCACGCAAGATCAGAAACTTGCGTGCCCTTTGTAAAGTGAAACCCGAGACCCCGCCGGCGCGCCCTGCCCAGGCCGGCCGGCGCCGCACTCAACCCTGTGCCGCCACCCGTTCCGCCTTGGAGTGCAGCTTGTTCAACGCGGCCAGGTAGGCCTTGGCCGACGCCACCACGATGTCCGGGTCGGCGCCCACGCCGTTGACCACCCGGCCGCCGTGCTGCAGCCGCACCGTGACCTCGCCCTGGGATTCTGTGCTGCCGCTGGTGATGGCATTGACCGAATACAGCACCAGTTCGGCACCACTTCCCACCTGCGACTCGATTGCCTTCAGGCTGGCGTCGACCGGACCGTTGCCATCGCTCTCGGCGCGGTGCTCCACCTCACCCGCGGCGAACACCACCGCCGCATGCGGCCGCTCGCCGGTCTCGGAATGCTGCTGCAGCGACACCAGGCGGTAGTGCTCGTGCTCGCGCGTCACGCTCTCGTCGCTGGCCAGGGCGATGATGTCCTCGTCGAAGATCTCGGCCTTGCGGTCGGCCAGATCCTTGAACTTGGCGAAGGCGGTGTTGATGTCGGCCTCGCTCTCCATCTCGATGCCCAGTTCCTGCAGCCGCTGCTTGAAGGCGTTGCGCCCGCTCAGCTTGCCCAGCACGATCTTGTTGGCGGCCCAGCCCACGTCTTCGGCACGCATGATCTCGTAGGTGTCGCGGGCCTTCAGCACGCCGTCCTGGTGGATGCCGCTGGCGTGGGCGAAGGCGTTGGCGCCGACCACCGCCTTGTTCGGCTGCACCACGAAGCCGGTGGTCTGGCTGACCATGCGCGAGGCCGGAACGATCTGCGTCGCGTCGATGCCCACGTCCAGGTTGAAGTAGTCGCGGCGGGTCTTTACCGCCATCACGATCTCTTCCAGCGAGGTGTTGCCCGCCCGCTCGCCCAGGCCGTTGATCGTGCATTCGACCTGGCGTGCACCGCCGATGGTCACGCCGGCCAGCGAATTGGCCACCGCCATGCCCAGGTCGTTGTGGCAGTGCACGCTCCACACCACCTTGTCGCTGTTCGGGATGCGCTCGCGCAGGTTGCGGATGAAGGCGCCATACAGCTCGGGCACCGCGTAGCCCACGGTGTCGGGAATGTTCAGCGTGGTCGCGCCCTCCTTGATCACCGCCTCCAGCACGCGGCACAGGAAGTCGGGGTCGCTGCGGTAGCCGTCCTCGGGGCTGAACTCGATGTCCGCGCACAGGTTGCGCGCGAAGCGCACCGACAGCTTCGCCTGCTCGAACACCTCGTCGGGCGTCATCCGCAGCTTCTTCTCCATGTGCAGCGGACTGGTGGCGATGAAGGTGTGGATGCGGGCGCGCCGGGCGCCGGCCAGGGCCTCGGCGGCGCGGGCGATGTCGCGGTCGTTGGCACGGGCCAGCGAGCAGACGGTCGACTCCTTGATGGTCTGGGCGATCGCCTTGACGCATTCGAAGTCGCCGTTGCTCGACGCCGCGAAGCCGGCCTCGATCACATCGACGCGCAGGCGTTCGAGCTGGCGGGCGATGCGCAGCTTCTCGTCGCGGGTCATCGAGGCGCCGGGCGATTGCTCGCCGTCGCGCAGCGTGGTGTCGAAGATGATGAGTTGGTCGGCCATGGTCGGTGCTCCTCTGATGTCGCGTCTGTGTGGTGTCAGGCGGTGGTCGTGCGCGCTGTGGCCTGGGGCTGCCGGCCGAGCGTGGCGCCGCTGCGCAGCAGGCCCGAGACCACGGCCTTCATCGACGCGGTGACGATGTTGCCGTCGATGCCCACGCCGAACAGCGTGCGAGTATCTGCGATGCGCAGTTCCAGGTAGGCCGCAGCCCGGGCACTGGCGCCGGCGCCGGGCTCCATCCGAATCGCGTGCTCGTGGTAGTCCAGCACCTCGATGCGCACACCGCTGGCGCGGTGCAGCGCGTCGACGAAGGCGTCGACCGGGCCGTTGCCCTCACCGCGCAGCGCCAGGGTCTGGCCGGCGGCGCGCAGCTTGGCCGCCAGCCGCACCGTGCCATCGCCCTGCTGGTCGAGGTGCTGCTGGTCGATCACCACTTCACCCTCGCCCAGGTGGTAGGCGTCGCGCAGGAGGGCCCAGATGTCGGCAGACGTGAGTTCCTTGCCCTGCACGTCCATCACCGCCTGCACCGATGACGAGAACTCGATCTGCAGCCGGCGCGGCAGTTCCAGCCCGTGGTCGGCTTCGAGCAGGTAGCTGATGCCGCCCTTGCCCGACTGGCTGTTGACGCGGATGACCGCGTCGTAGCTGCGGCCCAGGTCCTTGGGGTCGATCGGCAGATAAGGCATGTCCCAGATGTCGCCGTCACGACGCGCCGCAAAGGCCTTCTTGATGGCGTCCTGGTGCGAGCCGGAGAACGAGGTGTAGACCAGGTCGCCGACATACGGGTGGCGCGGGTGCACCGGCAGCTGGTTGCAGTGCTCCACCGTGCGGCGCACCGCATCGATGTCGCTGAAGTCCAGGCCCGGATGCACGCCCTGGGTGTAGAGGTTCAGCGCCAGGTTCACCACGTCGACGTTGCCGGTGCGCTCGCCGTTGCCGAAGAGGCAGCCTTCGATGCGATCGCCACCGGCCATGATCGCCAGCTCCGCGGCGGCCGTGCCGGTGCCGCGGTCGTTGTGCGGATGGATCGACAGCACGATGCTGTCGCGGCGTTCGAGATGCCGGTGCATCCACTCGACCATGTCGGCGAAGATGTTCGGCGTGCTGTGCTCGACCGTCGACGGCAGGTTGATGATGCACTTGTGGCCCGGTGTCGGCTGCCACACGTCAGTGACCGCATCGACCACCCGCTTGGCAAACGCCAGCTCGGTGCCGGAGAACATCTCCGGCGAGTACTCGAACGTCCAGCGCGTGCCGGGCTGCTGCGCCGCCAGGTCGCGCACCAGGCGTGCATGGGTGGTGGCCAGGTCGACGATGCCGTCCTCGTCCTGTTGCAGCACCACGCGGCGCATCACCGGCGCCGTGGCGTTGTACAGGTGGACGATGGCGCGCGGCACACCCTGCAGGGCCTCGAAGGTGCGGGCGATCAAGTGGTCGCGGGCCTGGGTCAGCACCTGGATCGTCACGTCATCGGGAATGAGCGCGTCGTCGATCAGCATGCGCACGAAGTCGAAGTCGGCCTGCGAGGCCGACGGGAAGCCGACCTCGATCTCCTTGAAGCCGATCTGCACCAGCATCTGGAACATGCGCAGCTTGCGCGCCGGGTCCATCGGCTCGATCAGCGCCTGGTTGCCGTCGCGCAGGTCGACGCTGCACCAGACGGGCGGGCGCGTGATCACGGCATCGGGCCAGGTGCGGTCGCTGAGGCGCACCAGCGCAAACGGTCGGTACTTGGCGGCGGGGTCTTGAACCATGGGCATGGACATCTCCGGGGTGGTGGGCTGGTCAATGGCGGGGAGCCACGCAGCACGGGAGACGTTCCAGACGCAAAAACGGCCCGCTGCGTGACGCTGGCGGGCCGTGGATCCTGTGAAACCTGAAGACGAAGGAACCTAGCGCGCCAGGGGCACGCCTAGTAGCAGGGTCAGGTTGCGGATCGACATGAGCGACGACTGTAGCACAGCGCTTTCAGCGGTGAAGACCGATCTCGTCGGGTTCGTCCGTGCTGGTCGCGATCACGCTGGTCGGCCGCCCCTTGAACTTGCGCCAGGCGTAGACCAGGTAGCCCGAGACGCCATAGGCGCAGAACAGCGCGAACAACACCTTCGGCGGGTCAAGGGCCACCACCGCGATCACCAGCATGATCGCCACCAGCACCACGAAGGGCACGGTGCGCCGGCCGCCGAAGACCTTGAAGCTGTAGAACGGCGCGTTGGTCACCATCGACAGGCCCGCGTACAGCGTGACGCCGAAGGCAGCCCAGGCCGCCCAGTCGATGCGCGCCGCGCCCTTGACGCCGGCGTCGTCGACGACCCAGATCAGCCCCATCACCAGTGCTGCCGCCGCGGGGCTGGGCAGCCCCTGGAAGAAGCGCTTGTCGACCACACCGATGTTGACGTTGAAGCGCGCCAGGCGCAGCGCCGCACCGGCGATGTAGACGAAGGCGGGAATCCAGCCCAGCTTGCCCATGCCGTGCAGCGCCCACTGGTAGACGATCAGCGCTGGCGCGGCGCCGAAGCTCACCATGTCGGCCAGGCTGTCCATCTGCTCGCCGAAGGCGCTCTGGGTGTTGGTCATGCGCGCCACGCGGCCGTCCAGGCTGTCGAGCACGGCAGCGGCGAAGATGGCGATGCAGGCGGTGTCGAAGCGGCCGTTCATCGCCATCACGATGGCGTAGAAACTGGCGAAGAGCGCCGACAGCGTGATCGCGTTGGGCAGGGCATAGATGCCCTTGCGCCGGGGCGGCACGGGGGTCGCAGGTTCGTCGGGGTCCACAGCAGGCTGGTCGGTCATCGGCGGCGAGGATAGCGCAGAAGAAAAAGCCGCCCGAGGGCGGCTTCCGTCGCAGGTGCGGGCCGTTCAGTTGCGGCTCTTGTCCACCAGCTTGTTGGCCTTGATCCAGGGCATCATGGCGCGCAGCTTCTCGCCGACGACCTCGATCTGGTGCTCTTCGGTCAGGCGACGGCGGCTCAGCAGCGTGGGCGCGTTGGCCTTGTTCTCCAGAATGAAGCTCTTGGCGTATTCGCCGGTCTGGATGTCCTTCAGGCACTGGCGCATCGCGTCCTTGGTCGCGGCGGTCACCACCTTGGGGCCGGTCACGTACTCGCCGTATTCAGCGTTGTTGCTGATCGAGTAATTCATGTTCGCGATGCCGCCTTCGTAGATCAGGTCGACGATCAGCTTGAGCTCGTGCAGGCACTCGAAGTAGGCCATCTCGGGCGCGTAGCCGGCTTCCACCAGGGTCTCGAAGCCGGCCTTGATCAGTTCGACGGTGCCGCCGCACAGCACGGCCTGCTCGCCGAACAGGTCGGTCTCGGTCTCTTCGCGGAAGTTGGTCTCGATGATGCCGGCCTTGCCGCCGCCGTTGGCAGCGGCATAGCTCAGCGCCAGGTCACGCGCCTTGCCGGTCTTGTCGGCATGCACGGCGATCAGGTGCGGCACGCCGCCACCTTGCGTGTAGGTGTTGCGCACGGTGTGGCCGGGGGCCTTGGGCGCCACCATCCAGACGTCGATGTCGTCACGCGGCACGACCTGGCCGTAGTGCACGTTGAAGCCGTGGGCAAACGCCAGCGAGGCGCCGGCCTTGATGTTGGCGTGCACGTCGGCGTTGTAGACGCTGGCGATCTGCTCGTCGGGCAGCAGGATCATGACGACGTCGGCGCTCTTCACGGCATCGGCAATCTCGGCGACCTTCAGGCCGGCCTTCTCGGCCTTGGCCCAGGACGCACCGCCCTTGCGCAGGCCGACCGTCACCTTGACACCCGAGTCGTTCAGGTTCTGGGCGTGCGCATGGCCTTGCGAGCCGTAGCCGATGATGGTGACGTTCTTGCCCTTGATCAGGCTCAGATCGGCGTCCTTGTCGTAGTAGACCTTCATGGTTCTCTCCAGTGAAATTGGGGGGTCAATCAAGCAGCCGCCGCGGAACCGGCTCTGCCGGGCCGCCAGCGGCGCCCCCTTGAGGGGGAGCGCCGAAGGCGCTTCGGGGGTGGGTCAAACTCTGAGAATGCGCTCGCCACGGCCGATGCCGCTGGCGCCGGTGCGCACTGTCTCCAGGATCGCCGTGCGGTCGATGCCCTCGATGAAGGCATCGAGCTTGCCGGCGTCGCCGGTGAGCTCCAGCGTGTAGCTCTTTTCGGTCACGTCGATGATGCGGCCACGGAAGATGTCGGCCATGCGCTTCATCTCCTCGCGCTCCTTGCCGACGGCGCGCACCTTGATGAGCATCAGCTCGCGCTCGGTGTAGCTGCCTTCGGTCAGGTCGACGACCTTGACCACCTCGATCAGGCGGTTCAGGTGCTTGGTGATCTGCTCGATGACTTCGTCGGACCCGGTGGTCACGATGGTCATGCGCGAGAGGCTGGGGTCCTCGGTGGGAGCCACCGTCAGGCTCTCGATGTTGTAGCCGCGGGCCGAGAACAGCGCCACCACACGGGACAGGGCGCCGGGCTCGTTCTCGAGCAGCACGGCAATGATGTGTTTCATGTCGGTTCCTTCGAGCAGTGGCTCTTCAGACCTGCAGCGGTAACCGCAGGCCCTTGGCCACGCCCGTCAAACGTTGGGAATCAGTCGGTCCGGATTGCGGTCGGCCTGTCGCGCAACCCCTGCCGCTGTGGCGGTCACCACAACGGCCGGGTTGCACTTCAGCCGGTCACAGGTCCTCGGACCCCAGCAGCATCTCGGTGATGCCCTTGCCTGCCTGAACCATCGGCCAGACGTTCTCGGTCGGGTCGGTGCGCACGTCCAGGAAGACGGTGCGGTCCTTCAGGCGGATCATTTCCTTGAGCGCCGGCTCCACCTCGGAGGGCTTCTCGATCTTGATGCCGACGTGGCCATAGGCCTCGGCCAGCTTCACGAAGTCGGGCAGCGCGTCCATGTAGCTGTGCGAGTAGCGGCCCTCGTAGTCCAGTTCCTGCCACTGCCGCACCATGCCCAGGTAGCGGTTGTTCAGCGCGACGACCTTCACCGGCGTGTTGTACTGCTTGCAGGTCGACAGCTCCTGAATGCACATCTGGATCGAGCCCTCGCCGGTGATGCAGAACACCTCGCTCTCGGGCTTGGCCAGCTTGATGCCCATCGCATACGGCAGGCCCACGCCCATCGTGCCCAGTCCGCCACTGTTGATCCAGCGCCGCGGCTCCTGGAAGCGGTAGAACTGCGCCGCCCACATCTGGTGCTGGCCGACATCGCTGGTGATGTAGGTGTCGATGTCCTTGGTCAGCTCGGACAGCGTCTCGACCACGAACTGCGGCTTGATCACGTCGGGGCTGGTCCTGTAGGCCAGGCACTCGCGCTTGCGCCATTCGTTGATCTGGCCCCACCAGGCCGACAGCGCCTGCACGTCGGCGCGCTGCGGGCTGTCCTTGACGAAGGCGATCATCTCCTGCAGCACGTCCTTGACGTCGCCGACAATGGGGATGTCGACCTTGACGCGCTTGCTGATCGACGACGGATCGATGTCGATGTGGATGATCTTGCGCTCGACCGAGGCGAAGTGCTTCGGGTTGCCGATCACGCGGTCATCGAAGCGCGCGCCCACGGCGATCAGCACGTCGCAGTGCTGCATCGTCA
>Ga0116179_1003660_pt1 | contig 10533 bp, 7 predicted proteins | sample AD_UKC071_MetaG_FD_89751 | JGI IMG/M metagenome (GOLD analysis project Ga0116179, IMG submission 89751) | Active sludge microbial communities of municipal wastewater-treating anaerobic digesters from USA - AD_UKC071_MetaG | ecosystem: Engineered > Bioreactor > Anaerobic > Digestate | place: USA...
TGGCCAGGAAAACGGTCGGGTGAAAGCCTCACCACTGGCCCGTAAGATTGCGGCCGACAAAGGCATCAACCTGCGCCAGGTGCAGGGTTCGGGCGATGGTGGTCGTATTGTTAAATCAGATATTGAAGGCTTTACGCCGGCCAAAGCAGTGGCTGAAACCAAAGCGGTGCCATCCGCGGCAGCGATTGTTACTGCACCTGCCGGCGAGGTAAGCTTCGAAGACCGACCCGTGTCGCAAATGCGCAAGGTGATTGCAAAGCGCTTGTCGGAAAGCCTGTTTACGGCACCACATTTCTACCTGACGATGTCGATCGATATGGACAAGGCGGTGGCCAGCCGCGCGCAGATCAACGAAATGGCACCGGTGAAAATTTCTTTCAACGATATGGTGATGAAGGCGGTGGCCCTTGCGCTTAAAAAACACCCGGCGGTGAACAGCAGTTGGCTGGGCGATACCATTCGCACCAACCACCATGTGAATATTGGGGTGGCTGTAGCAGTAGAAGATGGCTTGCTGGTGCCGGTGGTACGCTTTGCTGATACCAAGGGCCTGGCGCAGATTGCCACCGAAGTGAAAGATTTTGCCGGTAAGGCCAAAGCGAAAAAACTACAACCCGCAGATTGGGAAGGCAGCACCTTCACCATCAGCAACCTCGGTATGTTTGGTATAGATGATTTTACGGCGATTATCAATCCGCCCGATGCTTGTATCCTGGCGGTGGGTGCCATTCAACAAATTCCTGTGGTGAAGAACGGTGCTATTGTACCAGGCAACGTGATGAAAGTGACCCTGAGTTGCGATCACCGCGTGGTAGATGGTGCAACAGGCGCGGCTTTCCTGCAAACCGTGAAGTCGTTGCTGGAGGAGCCGTTGCGCATGTTGGTGTAAACGACAAACTGTTAACTCATACAAGGCGCTGCAGATGGGTCAACCGTTTGCAGCGTTTTCTTTTTGTAAGACCTTAGTCCCATCCAGGCCAAAAAACCAACGGTGCCAATGATCACCACCGGCAGCACCAGCGAAGCAGGTTTTACCGATCGCGCCATCGACAAATAACTCTTTCTTTCATTGACGCCGGGTAGCATATTGAGCAGCGATTCAATGTCGTTGTCTTCAATCAACAGGCCAATGCCTGCGGCTTCGAGGCAATCGGCATCGGCGGTACTGCCGCTGATATAAACAATGTTTTCAGCAGCCAGTTGGTAACGGTCTTGTATAAACGAAAATACCAATGGCTTGCTGTAAGAACTGGGGTTGCCCTCTTCGGCCAGGAAGAAAGGCGCGTACTCGATATCACCCGTGGCAATGCCTTCGTCGAGCACCAGCCGGTTGCAGAGTACCACATCAAAGCCCAGGGTGTTTTTTAAGTGATTGGCCACACAAGAAAATTGTTCGGTCAACAGACCCACGGTATAACCGCGTTTTTTCAGCTCAACAATCAGTTCCCTGATGCCGGGCATCAGGTCGATATCATCAGCAATTTCAAGCAGGGTAGGTAAGCTGGTGCCCGCGAACAAAGACGCAATGGCAGCAAGCCGCTCGGGCGGATGGGGATACAATTTTTGAATGGCGGCATATTCTTGCGACAGGCCAAGGGCGCCGGCCGCCGTTTCACCAAAATGCCCCTGCAATACCAGGTGGTTCATTTCGAGCAATACCATTTTCTTGATCTTGGTGATCGACTCGAGTACAGCCGATTCCATTTGCCGGCTGATCATATCAATATGTCCCAGGGTTTGCAAACTTTGCGCATCGGCTTTGTTGAGAATAGTACGTGTTACCTGCTTGCTCATTTTGCCCAGGCTTTCGAGCGATTGCATGGCATTCTGCACTTTGCCGATATTCACTTCTTTGATCCGCGCACCCAATCGGTGCACATCAATCAGCAAGCCCACATCCACCCCATAGTCTTTTTCAAAACTCACTTTCTCCAAAAAGGATTTTCGGGCGGCGATCATACCGCTCAAGGGTTGTTCGAGGTGGCTCAATTCGGGAAAGAGTATGCTCAACAAGGGCTTGGCCACCAGTTGGGTCACCCGGCCAGCCTGGCGCTTGAAGGTGGACTTCACAAAGTCGGCCTCTTCGTTGATAATCGGGTTGGCGAGTAAGTCAACCACATCGGGCGGATAGGTAATAATATCGCCGTCGAGGTATACAACGGTATCGAATTTGGCAGCCAGCAAGCCTTCGCGCATCGACAAACCCTTTCCCCGCCGGCTGCTGGTAACAATGCGCACCGCTTCTTTCTGCGCCTCGGCAATGGTATTATCGGTCGAATTATCGTCTACCACGATAATTTCCATCGGCAGGCTGCTTTGCTTGATGATCCGGATGACTTTGCGAATGGTGGCGCCCTCGTTCAGCACCGGAATGATTACAGACACCATGTACGTATGTGTTTTTCTGAAAGGATGGCTCTAAAGGTATTCTTATCCAAACAGCCTGCTAGCCAGTGGGTTGGTAAAACAGGCTATTTTAATGCCATTTTCACGTCATTAACACCATAAAATTTCGTGCCGAGTATTGATTACCAGCGCCTTTGCGCCCATCTTTCCTGCCGCGGCGGTGGGGCAGGTTCTCCCCGGTCGAAGAGCTTCACCAGCAGGAGGCCGGCGGCAAAACCGCCAATATGGGCGGCATAAGCCACCCCATCCGACTCGCCGGCAATGGCGCCAAAGCCGCTGACCAATTGCAGGCCGATCCACAAACCCAGGGCCACCCAACTCGGAATGGCGATGATAAACCAGCCCAACAGGGCATTTACCCGACGGGTGGGATACAATAAAAGGTATCCGCCTAATACCCCAGAAATGGCGCCGGAGGCACCCAGGCTGGGGGTCAGCGGGTCTGCACCGGTAAAGGCGGTGAATGCCACATGGCTCAACGACGCAATCACCCCGCAGAGCAGGTAGAACAGCAGGTAGCGGCCATGCCCGAGGCGGTTCTCCAGGTTGTCGCCGAAAATCCATAAATAGAGCATATTGCCACCCAGGTGGGCGATGCTGCCATGCATAAACATGGAGCTAATCATGGTGAGGTATACCGGAATGGGCGTGGGTTGCAGGCCGGGTACGAGGTAGGTTTGTCCGTCGACCAGCACCTTTTTACTACTGGTCACTATATCTGTATTGCTGAGAATTTCGCCCGGCACGGTCGAGAACGCATACGTGAACGCCGCATTACCGCCAAAGCCCTGCAGAAAAACAAACACGAGTATATTGATAGCAATGAGGGCCCAGGTAACATAGGGCGTGGTGTGCCGGTCGCTGTTGTCGTCGCTGATGGGAAGCATGCAACAAATTAGGCAAACCGTCGCAGCCGCAAAAATTATCTTATCCCTCGAAAATCAGGGAGAAAATGATCTGCCTGCTTTGGATCTTATCGATCACATTCGAAAACTTCAACCGCTCATCGCGCGAATGCACATTGCTGATGCCATTGCTGATCTTGATTTCGGGCGATAGAATGAACATCTTATTGTAGAAGTTAAAGCCAATGCCGGCTTCGATGCCGAAATCGGCCTTTTTCAGTTTCACGAAATTTTCGGCATTTTTCGCAGCGGCTTTGGAAGTGAGATCGGTTTCATATTTAACGCCGCCCATCATGTACACCCGGAAATTGCCGATGCGGTCGGATTTCAGTTTGATTTGCAGGGGCACACCGAGCAAGATAGACTCCACCTGCTGGTTCATCACCGGCGTTTCCTCTTTCGATTGATCGGGGTATTTCAAATGATAATTGATCGACTTGTTCACGAAGAGCAACTGCGGAAAAACCACCCGCGCTTCAAAGCGATTGCTGAGCCGGAACGTATGAATGCCGCCAATGCCAAAACCGAAATTGTTGTTGGGATTGCTCACCAATACCGAATCGGACTGTAAAAATTGGGGATGTTGGTTGATCTGGAAGCGGTTGGAAGTACCCATGATCACGATACCGATATGGTACCATTTTTCATCGCTGTCGGGCAGGTTTAACCCTTCACGCAACTGGGCATGGGCGATCAGTGACAGGAAAAGCAGGCTGCAAACGATGCAGCAGGTGCGAACGAACGATAAAAAGTACATACGTAGAGATCGACCATATTAACAAATTAACGGCCAATTCTTTGATTAATTGCCGTGCCGGTGGTTTATAACAAGTTTTTTGGTTTCTGACCGGTATAGATGGTAGCAATGCAAAAACTAAGCGGCTTCACTTCGGTTAACTCGTACTGGCATTGGTTGAGTATGGTTCGCAAGGCTTCGCCTTCCGGAAAGGCTTTCACCGATTCGTTCAGGTAACTATAGGCTTCACGGTTGCGCGAAATCATACTGCCAATACCCGGCGTCACTTTGTTCATGTACCAGGAATAAAGCTTGCTGAACACCGCCTGGCGGGGTTTGGAAAACTCCAGGATCACCAGCTTGCCGCCGGGTTTCAATACCCGCCACATTTCTTTCAAACCGGTTTCCAGGTGCTCAAAATTGCGAACCCCAAAGGCCACGGTCACCGCGTCGAACTGGTTATCGGGAAAAGGAAGGTCTTCGCTATCGGCTTCCAGGAGGGTGATTTTATCGCTCAAATGGGCTTTCTCAATTTTTTTCCGGCCCAGCTCCAACATGCCTTTAGAAATATCCACACCTATAATCTGCTCAGGCTTAAGATATTTTGCGGCAGCCAGCGCGAGGTCGCCGGTGCCGGTGGCCACGTCTAAAATTTTCTGCGCTTTGTTCGTTTTTAGCTGGGAAATTGCTTTTCTTCGCCAATACAGGTCGATCCCGCCGCTAAGGAACCGGTTCAGGAAATCGTAGCGGAAGGCGATCTGGTCGAACATCTCGGCCACCTGCTGCTTCTTACTCTGCTTTCTTTCTCCATACGGGAGAATATGATCGTGGGGCAAAGGATTGCTCATGGTGCGCAAAGGTAGCGAACGAAGTTTATTTCTGTGGCAATAGGCGTTTCACTGGCCTGAAACCTAAAGCCACTTTTATGACCCCTTCTCAGGTAGTAATTACCCCTTCCTTCCGGCGTGAAGTGATCCAGACAGCCGGCCGTATTATCCAATTCACTATTGTTTACTGTATCATGGTTTGCCTGGGTTTGGCCCTGGCAGCGGCCTGTGTATGGGGCGGTATCATGGTTGTTATAGGCATCCGTAATTTTCTTGCGCTGATGCTGGGGTTGGGTATTGCCGGCCTGGGACTAATGGTCTGTTTTTTTCTGCTGAAGTTTTTGTTCACGGTCAATCGCACCGATCGGTCGGGGTATCGCGAAGTGACGGTGGCAGAAGAGCCGGCGCTGTTTGACCTGGTGCGTACCATCGCCCGACAAACAGGCACAGATTTTCCGAAACATATTTATTTGTCGCCCGATGTAAACGCGAGCGTGTTTTATGATTCCAGTTTTTGGAGTATGCTCTTGCCCGTGCGTAAAAACCTGGTGATTGGCCTGGGACTGGTCAATGCTTTGAACAAGGGTGAACTGCGGGCCGTGATCGCGCATGAATTTGGACACTTCTCCCAACGCAGTATGAAACTGGGCAGTTTTGTGTACCAGGTAAACCGCGTTATTTACAATATGCTGTACGACAACGACGGTTATGCCAATTTCCTGAAAAGTTGGGCGGGCATCAGTAGTTATTTTGCCTTCTTTGCCCATATAACGGTTCGAATCATACAAGGCATTCAATGGGTGTTGCGCGCGATGTATGGGTATGTGAACAAAGGGTATATGCGCTTGTCGCGCGAAATGGAATTTCATGCCGACGCGGTGGCCGCGGCCGTTTGCGGAGGTAATAACCTGGCATCGGCACTCGAAAAATTGCCGCTCGCCAATGCCTGTTACGACGAAGTATTGACGGGCAGCAACCGCTGGTTAAAAGAGGGTTTGCTCACGCAGAATTTTTACAAGGCGCAATCCTATTTGCTGAGCAATACGCCGGCAGAAGAAATTCAAGACCGGTATCGCCGGGTTACCTACAAAGACCAGTGGGCCTCGCACCCGGCTACCGAAGAGCGTACCACCCGCCTGCGTTCGTTGCAGGTAAATATGACGCCCGATACCGCTTCGTCGTGGACCGTCTTTAACAAGTATGGTCAATTGCAGGAAACGATCACGCGGTTTGTGTACGAGCAGGCGGCGATTGAAGTTGCAGACAAGAAGTGGATCGATGGCGACCAGGTAAATGGCAAATTGGAAAACGATCGTTCGGCTGATCGCATGCCGGCTTTGTTCAATGGTTGTTTTGATTATCGTTTTCTGTCGAAGATGACAAAGGAACAATGGATGACCGATATTCCTGTTAGCGAAGCGCCCATCATGGATGAGGAACAGGCATCACTGGTGTATAAAATCAGTGCCGCTACCTATGATCAATCGATATTGGAATCCATCGCCAAACAAGAAATTGATGCCGACTATTTTGAGTTTGCCGGGGTCCGGTACCATCACTCTGATGCCGAGGAAATCATCAAACGCATCCGCCTGGAAGTAGAAGGCTGGGAACATGCGATCGAACGCTTTGACCTGCACTTTATGAAATACACCTGGTGGCTGGCTGTTCAGTCGGATAGTACTGAACGATTACGACAACGCTTTGATCGTTTGTCGCGGTTAACCGAATACCAACGTGCTTTTACCGAAACCAGTGATCATATCCATGCACTGCTGGCGCCGATGCGCGAAGGAGGCGATCTTACGTTCGACAAAGCCAGCGAGATAACATCGCATTTGAAAGAGGTGCTGGAGCCTTCGGTTAAGAAACAAGTGTCGCAACTGGTTGATATGTCTTTGTTCGCGCAGCAGGAAACCCTCAGTGCGAAGATGTCAGCATTTTTGTCGACAGATGTGATCTATATTTTCAACGACGCCTTGAACCACGATGCATTTGCCAAATTACTGGACGTGCTGGAAGAAGTGCAGGAGGGTTTGCAGCAACTGCAATTCAAGGCGTTAAGAACCATGCTCGAAACCCAGGCCGATCTGATCAGTAATCAAGCTCGAGCCTGAGTTTGTCTTTCAGGTCTTTAACCAGCGGATACTGTTCGGCCAGCAACTGAAACCGTTCTCTCGCGTTCAGCGGTGCTGCTGTTTTGGGCAGTAAATCTTCGCGCTGTTCAACCAGGGTCTGAAAACTCAGGTACCGGTTTTTAAAACTTGCCTGCAAAAACTCGCCCAGCGGAATGCGTTCGGCATCGATGAATTTCTGCTGCAGGTTATTGGTTGATACAATGGTAAAACTTTGCTGGTCGACGATGCGCAACTCGGCCATTTCGAAGCTTTGCTGCGCGGGGTTTTTGTTTTCGGCCAGTTTGCCAATGAATTGTTTCCAGGCAAGTTGCAATGCCTCGCTGCTCAGGGGAATGGCCGTAGCCACTTCTTTTTCTTTTTCGCTGGTATTGACCTGTTGGCGAATGTTTTTGAGGTTGAGTTTAGACGGTTGGGTTTTGGCCGTCATCAGTTTCTCATCCACCGTTAATTTGGCTGCCGGTTGCCGCGGGTTGGTAACGGATTGATTGGTAGTTGCTGCGGTTTGCACCGGCGCTATCGGCCTGGTTTCTATCACCGGTTGGGGCACAGCCACTGGTTCTTTGATTCTAACGGGGGCGAGTACCCGAAAATTCAGCGGACGTGCATCGGCCATTCGCTGGGCACCGGTTTCGCTGGTTAGCTCGATTGCCTGTTTGAGATAACAGAGTTTGATCAGGGTGAGCTCCACCTGTAATTTTTTATTGCGGGCGGTGCGGTATTGTATTTCTGCTTCGTTGAGAATGTTTAATGCGCTCACCAGGTAACCGGCATTGGTGCGGGCCGACATCTGTGCATATTTTGGTCGGAAACTCTCTACCACTTCCATCATACCCGCGAGTTTTTCGTCTTTGCAGAGCAATAAGTTGCGAATGAATTCAGAAAAGCCGCCGAGTACCAGATCGCCTTCAAATCCCTTGCGGTTGATATCGTCGTACAACAACATCGCCCCTGTCAGGTCTTGGGCCAGCATGCAATCCATCCACTTAAAATAATAGTCTGCATCGAGTATGTTCAGGTGCTCGAGGGTATTGCGATAGCTGAGTTCGCCATTGGTGAAGCTCACAATTTTGTCGAGGATACTAAGCGCATCGCGCATACAGCCTTCGCTTTTCTGCGCAATCACTTGCAGTGCCGCCGCTTCGGCGTGAATGGTTTCCTTTTCGCAAATTTCTTCGAGGTGTTCTACCGTGTCTTGCGGGGTAATGCGTTTGAAATCGAAGATCTGGCAGCGCGACAAAATGGTGGGTAATATCTTGTGCTTTTCGGTGGTGGCCAAAATGAAAATGGCATAGGAGGGGGGCTCTTCCAGGGTTTTCAGAAACGCATTGAAGGCACTGGTGCTGAGCATGTGCACCTCATCGACGATATACACTTTGTATTTGCCCGCCTGTGGCGCAAAGCGCACTTGTTCAACCAGGGCCCGGATATCATCTACCGAGTTGTTGCTGGCAGCATCAAGTTCATGAATGTTGAGCGATACGCCATCGTTGAAAGAGACACAGGAGTGGCAGGTATTACAAGCTTCGCCATCGGCAGATGGGTTTTCGCAGTTGATGGTTTTGGCCAGGATGCGCGCGCAGGTGGTTTTACCCACCCCCCGCGGACCGCAAAACAGGAAGGCATGCGCCAGTTGCTGGTTCTTAATCGCGTTCTTGAGCGTGGTGGTGATATGCGATTGACCAACAACGGTTGAAAAATTCTGCGGGCGATACTTCCGGGCCGAGACGATAAACTGTTCCATGCCGGCAATTTAGCCTTTTTTCGGGGCAGTTTGCTTTCGCTGTCGCACGCGGCCCAGTCGCTTACAGTATGGGGTGGCGGTGAAAAGCCTGGTTTCGGTCGAAGAGGTAGCGATAGGTGGTCAGCACCCGGCTGCGGATGGGGGTGAGGGTTTCAGCCACCGCAATCATTTTGGGGTTGAAGTCGCCGATCCACTGCATTTCATATTCATCGTAATGTAATTTGTGCTGCACAATTTTACCCGCTTCCACAATCAGGTAGCTGTCCACGCCCTTGCCCTGCCATTCGGGTACCACGCCAAATACCAATCCCACAAATCGCTTATTTACCTTGAATCGTTTCAACCAAAGAAAGCGCAGCTTTTGCAATAGCCCGAATTTTCCGTTGAGGTACTTAAACCATTGGTTCAGGTCGGGCAGGTTGATGAAGATCGCAATCGGTTCGTCTTTGTAGTACACAAACCAGTTGATGCGTTCATCAATAACGGGTTTCATGCTGCGAAACATCAACTTGCATTGCTGCAGGGTCAGTTCTTTGTTGCCCGCATGTTTGGCCCAGGCTTTATTGTACACGGTGCAAAAATCAGCCGCGTATTGATCGATATCGTTTTTCGACATATAGCGGGCGCTGAAATGAGGGTCTTTTTCTATCTGCGCATGGCGAACAAAAAGTTTTTCCTGGAATGGTTCACGCGGATGCATCCCAAAACAAATCTGCTGATAGAACAATTGAAACCCATAGTTCTCAAACAGCGCCTGGTAATAGGGCGCATTGTAATTCATGCAATACAGTGGCTGTTGAAAACCTTGCACCAGCAGGCCCCACCACTTATCGCGCTCGCCGAAATTGATCGGGCCATCCATGGCTGTCACTTGTTTTTCGGTTAACCATTCCCGTGCCTGGTCAAACAGTAAATTGGCAGCAGCCTGGTTGTTGATGCACTCAAAAAAGCCGACACCACCCACCGGGCCCTGGTCGCCTTTGTTTTTATATCGTTTGTTTACAAAGGCCGCAATGCGGCCGATGGGCTGCCCCTCGTCCAGCAAGAGCCAGCGTATAACTTCTCCGCTTCTAAACGCCTTGTTTTTGGCGGGATTGAATACCTCGTTCACATCTTTGTCGAGCGGGCGAATCCAGTTTGGATTGCCTTTATAGATATGCACCGGCACTTCCAGAAAGCGGCGTGCCTGTTTTTCGTCTTTTACTTCAACTAATTGCATCATGGTTCTTTGCCCAAAAAGGGCAAGTTAAAGCGAACGGGTCTATTTTTCTTTCTTTTCAGCGTAGGTGTATTGGTTTGAAATTCCCAATAATAGATTTTCAACAAGATCAGGAAATAGGAAATCAGCAGCGGGCCAAAAATCAGACCAGGCAGGTTGAAGAATTTTAACCCCATCACCACCCCCAAAACGGTGACAATGGGATGGGTATCGGCCATTTTTTTGGCAAGCAGAAAACGAATGATATTATCGGCCGAACTCAACACCACCGCGCCAAAAGCAATCAGGCCCACCCCCGGCCATACCTGCCCGGTGGCGATCAGGTAAACGGCGGCTGGCACCCATACCAGCGCAGTACCCACTACCGGCACAATCGACGACAGTCCCGTGATCACCGCCCAGAACCCCGGTTCAGGCAAACCGGCAAAACGATAGGCGAAATAAGCCAGCGTGCCTTGCACAATGCCGATCAGTGGCACGGCAAATGCATTGCTGATGGTCTGGGCAACCAATTCCCGACCAAACAATTCAATGCGATTGCGTGGAAAGGGCAGGAAAAAA
>Ga0116179_1003662_pt1 | contig 10531 bp, 11 predicted proteins | sample AD_UKC071_MetaG_FD_89751 | JGI IMG/M metagenome (GOLD analysis project Ga0116179, IMG submission 89751) | Active sludge microbial communities of municipal wastewater-treating anaerobic digesters from USA - AD_UKC071_MetaG | ecosystem: Engineered > Bioreactor > Anaerobic > Digestate | place: USA...
CAGCTGCGCAGTGCCCCGAAGTGGGCCTGGGTCGCGCTCATCCTGTTCTTCCCGATCGTCGGTGCTGTGGTCTACCTGGTGGCCGGTCGGCCCTTGTCGGAGCGCCGTACGCGTCAGGTCGACGCACCTCGCCCACGGCCGCGCCCGATGCCGATCGCCCCTGATGATGACCCCACCTTCCTGGCCTCGATCCGCGAACTCAACGTGAGCCACGAACGGGTGCTCGACGAGTGGGAGGCCGACCTTCGGCGCCGTGAGCAAGAGCTGAAGGACAAGGAGCAGGGCGACCGGCCCGACGAGCCTTCCGACCCTCGCTGACGACAGATCGCGCCAGCCCCGGCTGATGCGGTAGCGTCGGCCGGTCCCGGGAAGCGCTCAGGAAGGCACCCATGTCGACTCCCACTCGGCTCGTGCCGCTGCTGCGCGACGCTGGCTGGTCGTTCGTCCTGATCGGGTTCCTCGGCCGCCTGCCACCCGCGCTGGCGCCGCTCGGGGTGACCCTCTTCGCGTACGACCAGCTTGGCTCCTTCGCCGCAGCAGGCAGCCTCACCGCGACGTTGGCTCTGGGTGGGGCGGTCGGAGGTCCGATGGTGGGCAAGCTCTCCGACCGGTACGGGCAGCGCCCCATCGGCATCGCGGCGACGGTGTTGTCGTCGGCTGCCCTGGCCGCGTTCATCCTGCTCTGCCGCCCGACCACTCCCTTCTGGCTGCTTCTGGCCGTCGCCTTCCTGTTGGGCATGGGCAGCCCCCAGGTCGGGTCCATGGCGCGCGCCCGGTGGGCGGCGATGGCGAGGCCGCGGCCGGACCGAGCGCAGGCCATCTCAACAGCGATGGGGTACGAGGGCGCAGCCGACGAGGCGGTCTTCGTGGTGGGACCTGTCACGGTGGCTGCGCTCGCGGCGCTGCATCCGGCTGCCGGTCTCGTGGCCGCCCTGGTCCTTGGCCTGGTGGCGCCGTTGGCCTTCGCTCTGCATCGCTCGGCGCTCCCACCAGGGGGCGGCCATGAGGATGCCCACGTGAGGGTGAGGTGGGGGCCGTTGGTGCCGCTCGGCTTCGTCTGCGCGGGCGTCGGGGTGGTGTTCGGGTCGTCGTCGACAGGCATTGCCGCGCTGATGACCGAGCAGGCCAGGCCCGGCCTGATCGGCTTGGTGTACGGGGCGATGGGTATCGGCAGCGCCATCTCAGGTTTGTCTGCCTCACGGGTGCTTGCGATGTGGGGTCAGCGCCGGCGCGTGGTGACCTGCGCGGCAGCCATGTGCCTGGTGACGCCCTTGTTCGCGCTGACCGTGCAGCCAGCCGCGCTGGCCGCGGTGTGCTTCGTGAGTGGGCTGTCGCTCGCGCCGGTCCTGATTGGGGCGTTCGCGCTGGCTGAGCAGGCTGCTCCGCTGTCAGCGCTGTCGACGGTGATGACTGCCATGGGTACCTGCGTCGTCGTCGGTGTTGCGGCGGGCGCGTCGATCGCGGGCCCGCTGATCGATCGGCTCTCGCCTTCGGCTGCTCTGATGCTGCCCGCCGTCGGGGCGGTCGTGGCCTTCCTGTTCGCCGCCCTGCACTGGGCCTTGCAGCGCGGCACCGTCAGTCGCTGAACCTGAGCAGCCGAACCTCAGGCCGTCGGAACCTCAGCACGCCGGAACCTCTGTCAGCCCGATCTCAGCCGCGGAACCAGCGGTTGGCTGCGGGCGTCCAGACCAGCAGCACGGCGAGCGCGATGAAGGCGATCGGTGCGGCCATCGCCCACCACACTCCCCACCACCACCAGGCGATGAACGCGCACGCGCCGATCCCGAGCAGCGTGTGCACGCGCCGAGGGCTCCGGCTCCGGGTCGGCAGCAGGAACGCGACCAGGAAGGCCGCGATCGGGAACCCGATCAACGGTGGCCAGATCGCCGTGAGGCGGTCGTCGTACCGCTGCAGGATGTAGTACAGCGCCGACTCGCCAGCGTTGGCCGTGTTGAAGCTCTCCCGTCCGTACCGTGCCGTCAGCCACGTGAGACCGAGGCCCGCGAGCCATGTCGTCGTGCCGGAGATCGTCATGCAGGCCGCCGCCGCCACCGCCACGGGACGCTGCATCGGGCGCTTGGTTCCCTGGGGTGCGGGCGGCTGAGGGTAGCTGACCGGAGGGACGTACGGCCCGTGCTGCGTCATCACGGGCGCCTGCTGGGGCGGGCGGCCGATGTGGGGCGGCGCGTACGAGTTCACGCCTTCGATCGTACGGAGCCCGCTCAACCGCCTCAGCGGAAGGTCATCGGACCACCGACGGGCTGGGGCGAGGGTTCGGTGTTGGCATCGGTGAACGGGAGAGCGGGACCGATCCACCGCTCGAGGGTCTGCCCGGCCAACAGGCGGTACGGGAAAGCGGCCGTACGGGCACGTCGCTCCAGCTCACCAACCACCGCTGCGCCACCGGCGGACACGATCAGGTTGCCGAACCGGTTCCCCTTCAGTGTGGCCGGCTCAGTAGCCACGACGACGGGTCGGAAGGTGGCCGCCATGGTCGCGACGACCCGGCGCGCATGGGTGAACGGTGCCTGGTCGGTCAGGTTCATGGTCACGGTGCCTGCGTCGTCCAGCACCCGAGCCAACTCGGCGAACCATTCGGTCGAGCAGAGCTCGGCTGGCACCTGCGCACCCGCGAAGGCATCGATGATGACGAGGTCGCAGTAGTCCGCTGGCATGGCCGCGAGGCCCGTACGACCGTCGACCGGCCTCACCTTGATCCCCGACTGTCGGGGCAGCGGCAGCACCCGGCGCACCTCCTCGGTCATCGCAGCATCGGGCTCCAGCACGATCTGGGCCGACCGCGGCCTCGTGGCGGCGACGTACCTCGGCAGGCTCATCCCCGCCCCGCCCACGTGCACCACCCGGATCCGCTCACCGGCCGGGGCGATGGTGTCGATCACGTCCGCAATGCGTTGCACATAGTCGAACTCGAGGCGGGTTGGGTCGGCCGGGTCGACGAACGACTGGTCGGTGCCGCCCACGCGTACGAAGAAGGCACCGCGCACCTCACGGTCAGGAACGAGCATGCTGCGATTGTCTCAGCGGCTGGTTGGCGAGCAGTCGAGGCTCAGCCACAATGGTGCCCATGACTGAGCCCGTGACGCCCGATGCTGAGGCCGACGGCCCTGCAGAGACCACCGCCACGCCGCGACGCGCAGCCGAGCCACGGAAGCGGCGGGGTCCCGGGATCGTCACGTCGATCGGGATCCTGCTGATCTGTCTCGGGCTCGCTGGCTTCGGTTGGATCGGCTACCAGTACTACGGCACCAACGGCCCCGCCGAAGAGGCTGCCCGGACGGCGTCCTCGGGGCTGCGCGACCAATGGAAGAGCGAGGGGACGTCCACGGCTGCCCCCAGCGGAGCCGCACCGGCGCCAGCCCCACCCTCGGCTGGCAGCACCGGTGTCCCGGCTGACCAGCCCGCGAAGGTCTCCCTCGACTCGGCCATGGCGATCATCCGGATCCCGCGCTTCGGGGCGTCGTACGAGAAGCCCATCCTGGTCGGCACCTCCGACTACTCGCTGGCCAGGGGCGTGGCCTGGTACGAGAACACCGCCCGCCCCGGTCAGGTCGGCAACTTCGCCCTGGCTGGCCACCGGATCACCCATGGCGAGCCGTTCGCCCGGCTGCTGGAGATGCAGGCTGGCGACGAGGTGGTCATCGAGACGCGCGACTACATCTACACCTACGTGCTCGACACGCCGCCCTCGAAGCTGACCGTCAAGGACGTCGACACGTGGGTGATCGACCCCGTACCAGGCAAGAAAGACGTCAAGCCGACCCAGGCGCTGCTGACCCTGACCACCTGCCAGGACCTCTTCCGCTCTCCCGACCGGTCCGTCGGCTTCGCTCATCTGGCCAGCACGAAGAAGAAGTAGGACGAAGTAGGGTGACGGGCGTGACCGACCAGACCGATCCCACACTCGCCGCCGACATCGACGCCATCTGTCGGTTGACCGGCCAGTTCACGCTGCGCTCCGGGCAGCAGGCGACCGAGTACTTCGACAAGTACCTCTTCGAGGCCCAGCCTGCTCTGCTGGATCGGGTGGCCGCCCAGATGGTCGGGCTTCTGCCTGAGGGAACTGAGCTGCTAGGCGGGCTGGAACTAGGTGGGGTGCCGATCGCCACCATGGTGTCGGCCCGGACCGGGATCCCGGCGCTGTTCGTACGGAAGAGCGCCAAGACGTACGGCACCTGCAAGCTCGCCGAGGGCCCTGATGTGGCCGGTCGTCGGGTGACCTTGATCGAGGACGTGATCACCACAGGCGGTGCTGTGCGTGACGCGACCCGGGCCCTCCGGGAGGCCGGAGCGATCATCGAGACCGTCGTCTGCGCCATCGACCGCAGCCCAACGGGGGGTAACCCGCTTGCCGACGTTGGCCTTGAGGTGCGAGCCGTCCTGACCAAGGAGCAACTCGACGCTGCTCGACAGCACTGAGTTCGACCGGACCCGTTACGCTAGCTCCCAGACCGGGCAGGTGGCCCGACGGACGTACGGAGACCAGATGAACGGGTGGGTCGTCCTCATCATCCTGCTGGTGATCGCGGCGGGCCTCGTGCTCTACACGATCAGCGCCTACAACTCCCTGGTGCGCATGCGCAACATGGTCGAGGAGTCATGGCGCCAGGTCGACGTGGAGCTGAACCGACGTTATGACCTGATCCCCAACCTTGTGCAGACGGTCAAGGGCTATGCCCGCCACGAGCAGGGCACCCTCGAGAACGTGATCAAACTGCGCAACCAGGCCGCAGGCATGGGTGGCGCCGGGCAGGCGAGCGAGCAGCGGGCCCAGGTGGAGGAGCAGCTCACCGCAGCTGTGCACCAGCTGCTGGTGACCGTCGAGGCCTACCCGGACCTCAAGGCCAACGCCAACTTCGTTGAGCTGCAGAAGCAGCTGGCCGACACAGAGGACCGCATCGCGGCCGGCCGTCGCTACTACAACGCCAACGTCCGCAACTACAACACCCGGATCGAGTCGTTCCCGACGAGCATCCTGGCGGGCATGTTCAAGTTCGAGCGGGCCACCTACTTCGAGGTGAACGACGCTGCCGTACGACAGGCGCCGACAATCAGCTTCGACGACGCCGCCCCGGCAGCCGCGGCAGGCAGCAGCGCCACTCCGGCGGTCGGGTCGGCCGAGGCCTACTACTACGAGACCCCGAACTACGGCGTCCGCTCAGGCATCCAGGACACGCAGAACCCCAACGTCGACCCGCAGGCCTCAGGCCAGCACTTCGGCTACCAGCCGGCGACCCCGCCGCAGCAGCAGGAGGCGCCGCGTCAGGGGCAGTACGGGCAGCCCGGGCAGCCGGGTCAGCAGGGCTGACGCGCTCGACGCAGTGAGCCAGCAGCACGGCCAGGTCAACCAGTTCAACCTGGACGAGCCGGTCAGGATCGGGTCACGCGCCTCCGAGCTGGCGCTCATCCAGGCCACCACCGTCGCGGAGGCGCTGGTCAAGGCGGGCATGCGGCAGGGCTACGAGATCGTCGAGATCGGTGCCCTCGAAGCAGGCGATCCTTCCCTGTTCGCTGGCGGGCGCCTGATGACCTACGCGCTCCGACAGGCCGTCGTGGACGGTCGTTGCGACCTGTCGGTGCACATGCTGAAGGACCTGCCGTCAGAGCCGTTGGCCGGCCTGACGATCGGTGCCTACCTCAAGCGGCTCGACCCTCGAGATGCGCTGTGCGCGCGCGAGGGCTGGACCCTCGCCACCCTGCCGCCGGGCGCCACAGTGGGGCTCAGTTCGCCGTTGCGTCGCCAGCAGGTACGAGAGGCGCGCCCTGACCTCACCATCGTCAGCATCCGTGGCTCGGTCTCGGCGCGGCTGGAGCGGTTGAGGGAGGGCGACCTCGACGCCACGGTAATCGCCCTGCCGGTGCTGGGTGACCTCGGTCTGAAGGGCTGGGTGACCGAGATCCTCGACCCGGCCCAGGTGGTCCCCACGATCGGCCAGGGCACGGTCGTCGTCGAGGTACCCACGAGCGGAGTGGCGCCCGGCCTGGCACGTGCGTTGCGACGGATCGACCACCTGCCGACGCGGCTGGCCTCGCTCGCGGAGCGTTCCCTGCAGGAACAGCTGGACTCGGGCACGGAGGCCCCCTTTGGCGGGCTGGCCAGGCTCACCGGGCCGGACGACACCGCCGAACCGCGGAGTCGGCTGGTCCTGACCGCCGTGGTGTGTGGTCCGGACCAGACCGCCGATCTACGGCGCACTCGCAGCACGCTGCTCGATGACGTCGATACCGACGACGACGCTGCGGGCGACGTGATGGCCGCCGTACGGCTGGGAAGCACCGTAGCCAGCGACCTGCTGGCCGCGGGTGCAGGCACGTTGCCGAAGCAGTCCATGGAACGTACGTACCACTCCCGTAGCCCGCGGGTGATGATTCCGCGCCTGCTGGGTGCGGCGGGGGAGGCGTTTGCCGAAGCGATCACCGCGGCAGGTGGCGAGCCAGTCGTGGTCACCCTGACTCACACGACGCCAGCCAATGTCGACGAGCTCGACCGGGTCCTCGACCTGCTCCCCACAGCCGACCGGGTGGGGTTCAACAGCGCTGAGGCAGTGCTGCTGCTCGATCAGCGTGCGCACCAGCGGGGGACGAGTCTCTCCGACGTGCTCGCAGACACTCCCGTCGCGGCGTTCGGAGCCCCGACCGGTAACGCGCTGGTCGCTGCAACCGTCACCGTCGACCTGCTGCCGTCCCTTGACTCGTCGGTCGGCAACCTGCTCGACCTGTGGCCGCCAGCCGATCCAGCTGTGGCGCAGCCGCTCGCCATCCTGCCCGGCTCGACGAACGCCTCCCCACAGCTCGCCCGCGGGTTGGCTGATCTGGGCTGGCGGGTCCTTGAACTGCCGGTCTATGCACGGGAGACCGCATCGCCGACCAAGGAGCATGACGACGTGATGGCTGATGGCTGGCCAGAGGTCCTGGTCGTCACCTCCCGCAGCGTCGCCAAGGCGGTCGAGGAGCTGTTCGGTCAGCCCCCCGACGATGTGCGGGTCGTGGCCGTCGGCCGGATCCCCGCGCGCGACGCCATCGAGGCAGGCCTGCGAGTCGACGCCGTCATACCGTCGATGAAGCCGTCAGCGATCGCCCAGGTCGCGTTGGCCGGGGTCACCTCGCGCGAAGGCTGACCTCACGCCGCGGGGTCACTCCGCAGTGGTGACAGCCGCCTTCGCCTCACGCCGGTGGCTGATGTACTCGACAATCATCGGCGTCACCGACACCAGCACGATCACGATCAGCGCCACGTCGATGTTGTCGCGGATGAACGCGATCTGGCCCAGGAAGTAGCCCAGCAGAGTCACGCCGACAACCCAGATGACGCCGCCGATCGCGGTGTACAGGATGAACGTGCGGAACGTCATCTTGCCCACGCCCGCGATCAAGGTGACGAACGTACGGACCAGCGGAACGAACCTGGCGAGAATCAGGGCGCGGGAACCGTACTTCTCGAAGAACTGATGCGTCTTATCGACGTAGACGGGGTTGAACAGCTTCTGCCCGATCCACGAGTCACGCGGCTTGAAGATCGGCGGCCCGATCACCCGACCGATCCAGTACCCGGAGACGTTGCCGAGGACCGCCGCCACGATCAGCACGCTGAACACGACCAGCATGGTGGTCCCGACCGACCCGCCGTACGAGATCACCGGCGTCGACGTGCCGGAGATATTGACGGCCATGAACATGCCGACGGTGAACAGCAGGGAGTCGCCAGGCAGGATCGAGAAGATGCCGCACTCGGCGAAGATGATGAACGCGACGACCCACAGCGTGGCTGGTCCCGCCCATTCGATGATGCGGGCAGGGTCCATCCAGTCCGGCAGCAGCAGGGGGACGAGGGCGTACAGGCTCATCAGAGTCACGACAAAAGGGTACCGTCGCCCCGTGACGACCGACGATTCGTACGAGTGGACCCCGCCTGGGGTGGGCGTCGGCCCTCATCCCGAGCCGTGGCCCGACGACCCTCGGTACGACACCGACCTACTCACCAACGGCGACGCCCGCAACGTCACCGACGCCTACCGGTACTGGACCGTCGAGGCGATCAAGGCCGACCTCGACACCCGACGCCGGCCCCTCCATGTCGCGATCCAGAACTGGGAGCACGACTTCAACATCGGCTCCATCGTTCGCAGCGCCAACGCGTTCAACGCCGCCGGGGTGCACATCATCGGACGCAAGCGCTGGAACCGCCGCGGTGCGCTCGTCACCGACAAGTACCTCGACGTGCACCACCATCCGACGGTCGACGACCTGGTGGCCTGGCTCGGGTCGCAGTCGATCCCCCTGGTCGGCGTCGACAACCTGCCAGGGTCGGTGGCCCTGGAGACCCACGAGCTGCCGGAGTCGGTGTGCCTGCTGTTCGGCTCGGAGGGGCCGGGCCTGACCGACGAGGCCGTCGCTGCGTGCTCTGCCCTCGTCCACATCACGCAGGCGGGATCGACCCGATCGTTGAACGCCGGGGCTGCCGCCGCGATCGCGATGTACCACTGGGCCGTACGGTGGGCCCCGCCCGTCATTGGGCGCCAGTAGGATGCCGAGCATGGCAGACGAGCTCGTGATCGGGTACAACCCCATGCCCGCCACCCAGCGCGTCGCGCACTTCCGGGCTCTGATCCGGTCGCGGCTGATCTGGTTCGGCCTGGCGATCGTGATCTGCATCGTCATCTACCTGTGGCAACGGTCCAACCTTGACGGCGTCTCCAGCGTCGCCCTGTTCGTCATGGGCCTCGGCTTCAGCGCCGTCTGGGTCGTCATCGCCGTCGTCGGCTACTTCGCGGCCAAGCGCTCGCTGGACTCGATCGGGGAAGGGACGGCGATCACCGTCGACCGCGAGGGAATCGACGTCGGCGGAACCCGTACGGAGTGGGCGCAGGTCGCCAAGGTCGGCACCGCACGTGGCCGGCTGGGCGTCGGCCCAGACCTGGTCGTCACCGATCTCGCAGGCGCGGCGCATACGGTGCCCCTGTCCTACCTCGACACCCTGCCCGGCACCCTGGACTCAGCCATCCGGGCCTACTCGGCGGGACGCCACTGGCTGGACACCTCCGGGCTGGACAATTGAAGTGAGGCTGTCTGGAGATGGAAACCTCGGACTGTTCAGCATCGACCCCGCACGCACGCGGTGGGTTCTGATTTGAGAGACTGGTCCTGACACACGTTCGTCTCAGGTAGGAGTCCCACATGCCCATCGCAACCCCCGAGAAGTACGCCGAGATGCTCGATGCGGCGAAGAGCGGCTCGTACGCCTTCCCCGCCATCAACATCTCCAGCTCGCAGACCCTCAACGCCGCCCTTGCCGGGTTCGCCGAGGCTGGCTCCGACGGCATCGTCCAGGTGTCGACCGGTGGCGCCGACTACCTCTCCGGCCCGACCATCAAGAACATGGTCAGCGGCTCGGTCGCCCTCGCCGAGTACGCCACCGTCGTGGCCGCGAAGTACCCGGTCAACATCGTGCTGCACACCGACCACTGCCCCAAGGACAAGCTCGACGGCTTCGTCCGGCCCCTGATCGACATCTCGATCGACCGCGTCAAGCGCGGCCAGAACCCTCTGTTCCAGTCGCACATGTGGGACGGCTCGGCCGTACCGCGCGACGAGAACCTGCTGATCGCCGAGGAGCTCCTCGCCCTCACCGCGCAGGCCAAGCAGATCCTCGAAATCGAGGTCGGCGTCGTCGGAGGCGAAGAGGATGGCGTCGCCAACGAGATCAACGACAAGCTGTACTCCACCATTGAGGACGGTCTGGCCACGGCCGAGGCGCTCGGTCTGGGCGAGAACGGCCGCTACATCACGGCCCTCACCTTCGGCAACGTGCACGGCGTCTACAAGCCCGGTGCGGTCAAGCTGCGCCCCCAGGTACTCAAGGAGATCCAGGCGGCCGTTGGCGAGAAGTACGGGCGCGAGAAGCCGTTCGACCTCGTCTTCCACGGCGGCTCCGGCTCGTCGGCACAGGAGATCTCCGACGCGGTCGACTACGGAGTGATCAAGATGAACATCGACACCGACACCCAGTACGCCTTCACCCGCAGCATCGCCGGTTACATGCTCGGCAACTACAACGGCGTGCTGAAGATCGACGGCGAGGTCGGCAACAAGAAGCAGTACGACCCACGCGCCTGGGGCAAGGAGGCCGAGGCGGCCATGGCCAAGCGCGTCATCGAGGCGACCCAGCAACTGCGGTCGGCCGGCAAGTCGATCGGCTGAGGCTGGTCGACCACCAGCAGGACAAGGGGAGCGGGCTCGTCCATCTGGACGAGCCCGCTTCCGTCTACTCGGCAAGAGATCTCTCCTCAGGGACAGTTCGGGGTCGGGTTGTCCACAAATCAGAGCTCCGCGAGTGGAGACGGCAGGCGCCACCCCCTAGGGTCGATCTCGTGACCCCCGACACACCATCACGTGACTCCGCCCCTGCCAGCGCTACGCCCAGGTGGGCCCCGAAGCATGCCGTCGTCGACGCCGCTCCTTCCGAGCTGGTCGACAGGCTCGCTGACGCCCCCGACGTCGCCGCCCCAGTCGCAGC
>Ga0116179_1003666_pt1 | contig 10522 bp, 10 predicted proteins | sample AD_UKC071_MetaG_FD_89751 | JGI IMG/M metagenome (GOLD analysis project Ga0116179, IMG submission 89751) | Active sludge microbial communities of municipal wastewater-treating anaerobic digesters from USA - AD_UKC071_MetaG | ecosystem: Engineered > Bioreactor > Anaerobic > Digestate | place: USA...
CAAAAGAATCCACGGTATCCTCAAAGGGATTGTACAAGGCATGAGGGGTGAACTCGAATATCTCTATACTTATGGCTATCCGCCTCTTATAAATGACGCTGAGTTTACCGACCGCTTCGCCAGAGTGGCAAAAAAGGTTGTGGGAGAAGAAAATGTGAAGGAGATACCCGAGCCTACCATGGGTGGCGAGGATATGGCCTATTTCTTGAACGAGGTCAAAGGCACTTACTTCTTTCTCTCTGGCTGTAATCCCAATAAGGGTCAAACATATCCTCACCACAACTCGCGTTTCGATATCGACGAGGACATCCTTCGGCTTGGGGTAAGCCTGTTTTGTGCTGCGGCGATAGATTATTTGGAAAGTGAAAGAGCGTGAGGAATATAGGCCTGTCAGTGCTGTCCTTTCACGGAGTCTAAGGGCAGAGAAAAGAGACCTGCGCTCGCTAACCTCAAACTGCGATCATCCATGAGGTTAGCGAGCGCTTCTGCCTTACCACCAACGGCTGTTGCAAGCCAATCCTTCCAATCCTGGTCATGGGCCGCCTCATAGCATGCCTCTTCAAGCTTGGCCTTTATTAGGTCAGCTACTCCCTTTGATACCGCGACTGCCATCATACTACCTCATACGCAATCGTATTCCAACTCCTTAAATCGCTAAAAGGATCTGGAAAGGGGAATAAGTGGCACGGCAAAGTCCTATGATCGAAATCACTACTACAAACTGGTAAAGCACCTCTTTCCTGACGCTGCATATTTTAACGTAATATCTGCCAAATAATAGCAAAGTGCCGTAGATCAGCAGTGGGGACACGAGCAGAGCGAACACATCGCTCCCACCACGTCGACCTGCTCTATAAGTAGCTGTGGGCCTGGAATCAGGCCATGGATCATGAAAACGCCCAACATCACAGTGGTAACCGCATCGCCTGGTTTGCCAGAAGATGAGCATGAACACCACGGCACCTAGACACATGGCATTATTTGCGACCCTGGCGACCGCTATTCCCTTATGGGTTCTCTCATCTTTATGCATCGATAGCTTCATCTATGCCGTTTAAGGCAAAGCTTTTGGTAAGTGGTAATTTCACTTTGATTTTACGCGAGGCAACGAATCGGTTTGGCTTTGATTTTAGGTGAGGTAACTCGGATGATTGACTTTCATGATGCTTAGAGTGTAAACTAATTAAATTCTAAGTAGAAAGGGGTTAATAAAACCTGATGATGAGTAAATATTTTCAGGAAGACAAGTGGTGGGTAAGCCCTTATAATTTCGATGAAGCTGTGCTCGGTCAGTTTAACATTCCTGCAAGAGTGAAGATTCACGATGCGACGCTTCGAGACGGAGAGCAGACCCCTGGGGTCGTCTTTCGAAAAGAGGACAAGGTGAGAATAGCTCAGCTTCTGGACGAGGTGGGCGTGGACCGCATAGAGGCGGGCATGCCTGCCGTTTCTCACGAGGATTTTGAGGCCATACGGCAGATTTCCTCCCTCGGCCTTAACGCGGAGATATTCTCCTTCGCCAGGGCGGTCATCGGCGACATCGACAAAGCCTTGGAGTGCGGCTGCACAGGCGTCGTCATAGAGATACCCATCGGTTACCCGAAGCTCAAATTCCAGTTCGGTTGGACATGGGAGGATGTGCTCCGCAAAAGCGTGGAGTGCATAAACTACGCAAAAGAAAAAGGGCTTTATGTGGTTTATTTCCCCTACGATACGACTCGAGCTCGCTACGACGACCTCGTCAATCTTCTCACCGGAATCATGAAAGACTCGGCCCCCGATTCAGTGGGGATAGTCGACACCATGGGATGCGCCCTTCCCGAGGCGATGAAGTTCCTCGTAAGAAAGGCGAAGGAGCTGACAGGCCTTCCAGTGGAAGTGCATACTCATAACGACTTCGGAATGGCCGTGGCTACCGAACTTGCTGGGGTAACCGCAGGAGCGGAGGTCGTCCACAGCTGCGTTAATGGCTTGGGCGAAAGGACGGGGAACGCTGCGCTTGAGGAGCTGATAATGGGATTGCGCATCCTCCTCGGAATGGACGCGCCGTATCGCTTGGACCGCCTTCTTCCCCTTTCCAGGGCGGTCGAGGAGATCTCTGGCGTCAAGCTTGCCGGCAACAAACCTGTGGTCGGCGAAAGGATTTACACCCGCGAATCCGGCATAGGGATCGACATGGTGATAAAGAAGCCTCTCGCCATGTTCGCCGTCTCGCCGAAGCTCTTGGGAAGAGAGGGAGAGGTGGTCCTCGGCAAGAAAAGCGGAAAGGCCTCGGTCGAATATATGCTTTCTGCCCTCGGGATTAGTGGCCTCGACGACGAGGCGATCGAGGAGATAGTGGGGTTGGTTAAGGCACGGGGCACGGAGAAAAGAGGGCTTCTCACCACTGAAGAATTCATGGAAATAGTCTCCCGATTTACAGCCAATCCTTAGACACCCGGCTATCCTTGCGGTCGATCTGACTATATCGCATGGCAGGCCTTTCTCTCCTACCGGTGAGGGAGCCAGAGCAATTTATGCAGGCAAAACAAGATGATGACAGCCACGAGGGAAAGAGTTGTGGCGAAGCTATAGTGAAGGTCAGCCCGATTACGGCGCACATTGGATATAGAGCAAAAATGCGCAAGACCTGCTTCAGGCATATTGCGCGCTTTGTCCGCTTCTGCGGCAAAGAGCTCACACTTGCTTGAAACTGGGATCGGTCTGAGATATATTCAAAAAGTGATAGGGCAAGAAATTTCAGGGTGGCGAGACATGCGCACGCGAGCGAGTGCAATATCGGTTGCCATTCACAGCCCTTTGGATAGGATTGAGTTTTCGGCAGATGTCCCGCATGTTATTTGGCGATACGTAAACTGAATAGATCACCGTACACAATCTGGCGGTAAGGGGGAGTTTAGATGTGGCAGGAGATACCGTTTTCAACGCCTGAAATAGTGTTTGGAATGAATGCGGTGCGTTATACAGGAGCTAAGGCAAAAGGACTGGGCGGAAAGCGCGTGCTCGTTATCACCGGCCCTTCGGTGAAGTCTTCAGGTGCGCTCGATAAGGTGTTAGATTCGATCAAAGCGGCTGGCCTCGATTGCGACGTGAGCGTGCAACAGCGTTCCACGCCTGAGCCGACTACGGAGCTGGCTGAAGGAGCGGCCGAGCAAATCGTCGATGGGAATTGCGATGTGGTCGTGGGCCTTGGCGGCGGCAGCATTCTGGATATAGCCAAGATGGCTTCCGCGCTGACCGCAAACCCTGGAAAGACGCGGGACTACTTCGGGCCCGGGAAGGTGAAAAACAGAGGGCGCACGACGATAATGATCCCCACTACGGCCGGTACCGGGTCGGAAGTGACAAAGCACGCGGTCTTCCTCGACGAGGAAAACAATGTAAAAAAGGTCGTGGCGTCGAGCGCTTTGCTGCCCAACGTGGCGATCATCGACCCCATGCTTACGGTTTCGTGTCCGCGGAACGTAACCAGCGCATCGGGTTTCGATGCTTGGTTGCATGCAGCAGAGCCTTTCGTCTCGAAGAATGCGAACCCGATAACCGACGCCATCGCGCTGGAGGCTGTGCGAATCATAACGAAAAATCTCGGGATAGCATGGTCTGACCCGAACGACCTTGAGGCGCGCTATCAGATGTCGCTCGGTTCGTTGATGTCCGGCCTGGTGTTAAATAACTCGGGGACAAGTCTTGTGCACGCTCTGGCGTATCCTATCGGCGGAGAGTATCACACGCCGCATGGCATATCGTTGAGCGTCCTTTTGATCGCCTGCTTTAAGGCTATAGCCGCGTCGAAGGGGCCGCGTATCGTCCGCTTGGCCGAGGCGATGGGCGAGAACGTGAATGGGCTTCCCGTGCGTGACGGTGTGGAAGTGGCGCTCGACGCTATGGCGGCATTCATGAAGAGCGTGGAGCTTCCGATTTGCCTCGAGGATATAGGCATCACGGATCGCGGATCTATTGGGCGTTGGGCTCAGGACGGGTGGAACGAGCGCCGGCTTTTGGGGCGCTGCGCGCGCGACCTTACGGTTGAGGACATCGCTAAAATCTACGAGGACGCCTTTGAGCCGCGTTTATGATGCGCGAGCGTTTTCTACAGGGCAATGGATGGCTCGTCGAGCCTGAGCGCGTGGCATTCGCTTTTAGCGGCTACACGAATCGATTTACTCGGCAAGCAGCATCACTTATTAAATAGTAAAGGCCACAAGTATCTACCGCACCCTCTGGGAGGTTGAGGTCCCTTAAAGACCCTTGTGGATGCCCGTCGACAGATGTCGTTCATCCTTCTTTAATAATGCATCCTCAGTTCGCCTTCGATGGCTTTCACCACGAAAGGTTCCTTCGGTAATTCTTCACAGAGCAAATCATAGATGCGGTTAAGGGTTTGTTTTTCTTCGCCGGCATTTTTAGCAGCTTTTATTGTTGACTGACACGCCAGGCGCACGTCCTCTTCGGTTATTTCGTAGCCGTAGCCCTGTAACATCCATTTCAGCGCCGCCAATCCCACTTCGATGGCAAAACCCGGCTTCGTTTCGGCCATATCGCGGGCTGCCCTGGTAAGGGTCTTGGGGTCGCAGGAAGAGAAGTCGGCAAGACGGATGGCTTCGTCGTACAGGCCCGCAGATTTTGCGGCGGCGAACCACTTCCCTTCTTTCCCAGGCGTTGCTGCTACGAGATCATTTAGAATTTCGGTCGGATTTTTATTGGGATACTTCCGTACGATAGCGCGGAAGGTCGCAAGATAGGTGTTCCTTTGGTTTGCCTCGAAGGCGTAACGCCTGTAGGCTTCGTCGGCCATGCCGCTTTCAAGCAAGATTGCCTCACAGACCTCGCTGATTTGGTAGTCGGGCTGGTTTAGACCTCTGGTCTCCTCAGCGTATCGAAGGGCTTCGGCCCTTTTGCCCATGGCCAGAAGTGCCTTCACCCCCCAGAGTCGTTCGTGCCAAAACTTATGCCTTGCAAGACTGAGCAATTCCAGAATTTCTTCATACCGCCCTGCCTTAAAAAGGGCGCTCAGGCACCCTATCGTTCCCTTGTAGAATCCATATTGCTTCGTATTGAGCTTCCAGTATAGCTTTAGTTCTTCCATAAATTTGTCGGCCCAGCACGAGGCCAGTTTTTGGGTTGCGCAAAGATCGCCCCAAAAATAGGGAAGATTTTCTATGTATGGTATATCGTCGGCCAAGACGGCCTGCCACAGACGCTTTAGCCATTTTTCGCGCACTTTCTTTTGAGCAGGCGCGGCAGCAATGATGGGGACCAGGGTTTCGATGGCGCCGTTTACTGCCGCCCCTATGGCTCCAGACGAACTATCTACGTTTTCGAGCGCGCCGGATACTTTTTCCAGAAAGAGCACCGCTCCTTCGGCTCCGAGGATTGGGTCTTTTGCTGCGACCTGTTTAATTTCAGAAAGGGCTTCATTTATACGTTTGATCGGGGGTCCGCTGCGCCACCCGAAAGCCTTGCGCCTGAAACGGGGGCTGAAGGCCCACTTATACTTATTTTCTGAAGTCACCAACATCACTCTCCACTCTTTCTGGCATGATACTCAATGTAGAGATGTGGCTGACAGATAAAAACGCATCGGTAAGTTTTCCATGAAAATAATACCATTACGGGAAGAACGCGAAATAGAGCCCTCGGGGGGACGGTTGCCCTTTTCGTCAATTGTGGGGAAAACCGCAGCTGATATATACGCAAGTATTGACATAGGAGCAAAAAGATAATATACGTAGAGCTAAGGAAACAATAGAAAATGATAGGGAGTGATAGAAATGGAAAAACTCCTAACGCCAAAGGAGGCAGCCGAGCTTCTTAGGCTTTCTCCTGTTACAATAAAAAAGTGGCTATGGCAGGGAAAGCTAAAAGGGGTCAAAGTCGGCAGCCTCTGGCGCATACGAGAGTGTGATCTTGCGGCCTTCTTGAAGTTGGATGACCGTGAAGATGGGGAAAAGGAGGCAATGAGCTCAGAAGACTGGGCGGCGATAAAGCGCGGCTTGGAAGACGTAAAAGCTGGTAGGTATGTGACGCTTGAAGAATATGAACAAGGCAAAAGGCCGTGACCTATGAGATCAGACTTTACCGTGAAGCCATTAAGGCCCTCGATCGCATGGATCGAAAGACCGAAGAGCGAATCCGCCGACGGCTGCGGGAGTTGGCCGATAACCCCACAGCTCCGCGCCTGAGCAAGCCGTTGAAGGGCATGGAGGGGTTGAGGTCGTCTCGTGTGGGGGAATGGCGGATACTTTACGTCGTGGATGAGTTAAATATGGCTGTAGCCGTATTGGCTGTGCGGCCGCGCGGACAAGTTTACCGGCGACTATAGGATAGCTGTTTGAGTCCAACCGCCAAGAGTGATGTCTCCTGATGTCCTGCTTTCTCAAACTCCGCAGGCAGAATGTCTACTATAGCTCCAAGAAGCCTGCTATTATTAAACAAGCTTGCCCGCCTCAATTGTGGGGAAACAATGTGATTTCGAAGAGATTATTTTTGAGGAAAACCGGGGGGTTGACAAAGGCGTTGCGGGCGTGTAAGATACATCGAAATTGAGATTTTATGGCGGAAGGGGAGCAAAAGGTGATCGATCTGCCGCGTAACGGCGGTTCCGCGCATGCATACTTTAACTATTACTTTAGCTACGGCCAGTGGCGATATTATTACGCCAGTGGCCTTCCAATGCGTGGAAATCGATCACCGGCATGCCGAGGCGGTCCATAGAGTAAAGCTAAAGTAGCCTAAGCATACGAGTAATAAGATAAAGTAAAGAGATAGCCGGAGTTCGGTTTCCACATCCGAACCCGGCTATTTTGTTATATAAAGGGGAGGCGTGAGCAATGAAAAGAGTGGTGGCGAAGATGAGAAAGGGCGCGACGAAATTGGAAGTGGCTCAAGCGTTGCGGTTGATGGAGTGCAGAAAGTTAGAGGCCCGCTTCGTCAATCATCCGGATGGATGCATGGTAGTTGCGGAGGGAGAGGTAAAGGACTTCTCTTGGTTGGAAGGTTTGGCGGGGGTGGAGGAGGTTGTCGAGACCAAATCAGCCTTTCCCTTGGCAAGCCGTGATGTGAGGGCGACGCCCACGACGGTTTCTCTCGCGCCAGGTGTGCAGATCGGCGGCGGCGAGGTGGCCGTGATCGCCGGGCCCTGTGCCGTGGAGGATAGGGACCAGATTTTGACGACGGCTGAGTCGGTGAAGGCCTCGGGCGCCAAGGCTTTAAGGGGCGGGGCATACAAACCAAGGACAAACCCTTACTCGTTTCAGGGCCTCGGGAGCGAAGGGGTATCGCTCTTGGAGGAGGCGCGATCCCTCACAGGGCTTCCGATCGTTACGGAAGTCATGGCCCCCGAGGATGTAGAGTGGCTCCTGCCCCATGTGGATGTCTTTCAGGTGGGTTCGAGGAACATGCAGAACTTTTCTCTCCTGAAGACATTGGGCAGGGTGGACAAGCCGGTCCTGCTCAAACGCGGCATGATGGCCACCATAGACGAGTGGCTCCAGGCAGCTGAGTACGTATTGGCCGGTGGCAATTCTAACGTCATCTTATGCGAGCGCGGCATACGCTGTTTTGAAAAGCGCACCCGCAATGTTTTGGATCTCAGCGCGGTTCCTCTTATAAAGTCGCTGAGCCACCTCCCCATCGTAGTGGATCCGAGCCATGGCACCGGATGCAGAAACCTCGTCCCGAGCATGAGCCTGGCTGCGATCGCTGCGGGCGCCGACGGCCTGATCATAGAGGTTCACCCCAATCCGGAGAAGGCCTTGAGCGATGGCGATCAATCTTTGACGCTCTCTGAGTTCGCATTGCTCATGGAGTCCGTAAGGCAGCTTGCTTCTGTCCTGCCCGGGCGGGTAAAGGAGGAGGTTTTATGCAGCTCCGCTTCGGTCGCGTAGGCGTAGCAGGGGTGGGGCTAATAGGCGGGTCGATATCGCTTCGCCTGCTCCGGGACGACCTGGCGGACGAGACGAGGGGTCTGGATGCAGACGCCTCGGCCCTCGATTTTGCCCGCTCGCACGGCATCATATCTCATATTTCTTCTTCGGAGAGCGACTTCATGCGTGGCCTTGAGATATTGATCATAGCTACGCCGATCAGACAGATGGAAGAGTTGAGTCTGAAGCTCATCCCTCACGCAGGAGGCGATCTTAAGGCTGTAATCGACGTGGGGAGCACGAAGGCGTTTGTGGGGAAGCGGTTGAGCGAGATCTGGGGCGAAATATATGTGGGACTGCATCCCATGGCCGGCAAAGAGCTCGGGGGTCCCCAAAACGCGTCGCCCGACCTATTTGAGGGCGCCTGCTGTGTCATCGTGCCCCAGTCTTCAACTTCCGAAGAGGCTTTATCCATCGCATTCGAGCTCGCCAAAGCCATAGGCGCCTCCCCGATCCGGATGGGCCCGGAGGAGCACGACGCCATAGTAGCATGCACAAGTCATCTGCCCATGTTTTTGGCTATGGCCCTATCCGCCACAGCTGGTGCCGAAAAGCGCCGCCTTCCGCTCCTGCCGAAGCTCGTAGCCGGCGGCTTCCGCGACACGACGCGCATTGCGTCGGGTTCCCCATGGCTCGTTTCCGACATCTGGGCCACCAACGCATCTGCCATACTCCCGCTCTTGGACGGGGTCATCCAATGGCTCTGCAAGGTTAAGATGTCTTCGCCTGAAGAGATCGAAGCCCTCGCCCGAGACGCCAAGGCCGCGAGGGAAGAGATTCTCCGAGAGGCACCATCGAGGTGGACGGCATGAGGCGCATATCGCCTGCGACGGGGGTGAGGGGGAAGGTCGCTCCTCCTGGCGATAAATCCATATCTCACAGGGCCGCCATATTCGGCGCTCTCTCGCGCTCCGGGATAGAAGTGGAAAATTTCTCCCCCGGCGCCGATTGCGCCAGCACATTGCGCTGCCTCAAACTGCTCGGTTGCGACGTGGACCGAAATGGTGATTGCGCGCGTGTAAGCTGCGAGGTTTTACGCGAGCCGGAAGAGGTGCTCGATGCTGGAAACTCCGGCACCACGGCTCGGTTGTTGTGTGGCTTTATAGCGGGAGCACAAGATATATTTGCCGTAATCACGGGCGATTCCAGCCTCAGGAGGCGTCCCATGGATAGGGTCGCAAGGCCCCTTTTGGCCATGGGAGCCAGCATAACTGGTCGCGAGCACGGGAATAAGCTTCCCCTCGCGCTGCGCGGGCGACGGCTGTCGGGCGGGGAGCACATCCTTCCCGTGGCGAGCGCCCAGGTCAAGTCGGCGCTGCTCATAGCTGGCCTGTCGGCTCAGGGCAGCACTACCGTAATAGAACCGGCCCCTACGAGGAATCACACAGAGCTTCTCCTCAATTTCCTCGGCGTGCCCATAGAGAGCGAGGGCAACAGGGTTACAGTTTATCCCTGTTGCGATCTGCCGGGCGGCAAGTGGCGCATCCCGGGAGATTTTTCATCCGCCGCCTTTTGGATCGTGGCCGCTGCCATATTGCCGGAGTCCGAACTTCTCATCGAGGGCGTGGGGGTCAACCCGACGCGCACGGGATTGCTTTCCGTCTTGAAACGCATGGGTCTAAATATAGAGATGAGAGAAAGAGGCACTTCAGGCGGAGAGCCCGTGGCTGACATATTGGTAAAGTCGTCGTCCCTCGAGGGGACGAAAGTCACGCCGGACGAGGTTTCTCTAATGATAGACGAACTGCCGATCCTCGCCGTGGCTGCCGCTCGGGCTAAGGGCTTGACGGAGGTGAGGGGGGCCGTAGAACTGCGCGTAAAGGAGAGCGATCGCATTCGCTCAATGGCCGTAGGTTTGAGGAAACTCGGCGTAGATATAGAGGAGCTGCCCGATGGATGGAAGATCCGCGGACCGGCCGAGATCGCTGGCGGCAGGGTCAGGTCTTACGGTGATCACCGCGTCGCCATGGCTTTGACCGTAGCCGCTCTATTCTCTGCTGAACCTGTAGAAATAGCGGGCGATGCCTGTGTAGATATTTCATATCCCGGCTTTTTTGATGTGCTCGAAAGGTTATCTTTAAGGAGAGAAAATTTATGATAGATGCGAACACCTCCCTCATCGCCCTACTGGGAAATCCGGTTAGCCACAGCTTGTCGCCGCGCATGCATATGGCCGCGATCTCCCACCTAAGGCTCAACATCTGCTATCTCGCTTTCTGCGTACCCGAGTCCCGCTTCGAGTCGGCTTTTTACGGATTGGAGGCGCTCGGAGCGATAGGCGCCAACGTTACCATACCGTTCAAGGAGCGCGCCTTTGCCTTGGTCGATCACTCAGACATATCTGCTGAGGCTACGGGCGCCGTGAACACGATAGTCTTTGCCGAGAACGGCTCCGTGGGCTACAACACGGATGTAGTTGGGATAAAGGAAGCTTTGAATTCGTTGGGGCACACGTCGGGGAGCGCCCTGCTTTTGGGCGCTGGCGGCGCCTCGCGGGCGGTACTCCATGTCCTGGCGGAGAGCGGTTTTTCTCCGATATGGGTTGCCAATAGAAGCGAAGATCGCGTCCATAAACTCATAAAAAGGCTCAAGAGTCG
>Ga0116179_1003667_pt1 | contig 10521 bp, 10 predicted proteins | sample AD_UKC071_MetaG_FD_89751 | JGI IMG/M metagenome (GOLD analysis project Ga0116179, IMG submission 89751) | Active sludge microbial communities of municipal wastewater-treating anaerobic digesters from USA - AD_UKC071_MetaG | ecosystem: Engineered > Bioreactor > Anaerobic > Digestate | place: USA...
CCGCCGTATCCAGTTTAGTGTGGATAAAGATGAAATGAAATCTATCAATGTAAGCCTGTCACGTTTAAATGCTTTCCTGAGAGCCCGTGATAGCAGCCAGGCTCTGGCTGCCGCCGCGGAAATCCGCGAACACTGGGAGCATCTAAATGAATAACGCCACTCGAGAGTCTCTGCAGGGAGCGATGACAGACCCATCACGGGGGCGACCTATATTGCCCGTTTAATGGCTTTTAGGACTAAATCCTTATCAGGGTTGTCCACCATAGTAAAACTGCCGATGCCGGTGGGAAGGACAAAGCGCAGCTGGTCGTGACTGGCCTTTTTATCGCCCAGCATCCCACTATAAACCGCCTCGGGATCATATTCAGGGCTCTGTACCGGCAGGTCTAAACGCTGCAAAAGGCAACGAATGCGCAGGGTTTCCTGGGGCTGTATTAATCCCAGTTCTTCGGCCAGATAAGCGGCTATAACCATCCCCATGGCTACTGCTTCACCATGGCGATGATCCCGGTAACCGCCTAGTTTCTCCAGGGAATGTCCAAAAGTGTGCCCCAGGTTCAATACGGCCCGTAAACCTTTTTCCTGCTCATCCTGGCCAACAATCTCGCTTTTAATACGGCAGCATTCATAGACAATATGCTGCAGGCATGCTTTGTCACGCTGCATGATTTGGCCGGTGTGCTCTTCCAGGTAATTGAAGAGATCCTTGTCCCAGGCTACCCCGTACTTGACGACTTCTCCCAAACCGCTTACATAATCCCGTTCTTCCAATGTATCCAAGGTGTTTAAATCGGCTATCACCAGACGCGGCTGGTGAAAAGCCCCAATCATGTTTTTGCCCCGGGGGTGATTCACTCCCACCTTACCGCCTACGCTGCTGTCCACCTGAGCAAGCAGGGTGGTAGGAATCTGTACAAAGGAAATACCCCGCTGGTAAATGGCGGCGGCAAACCCAGCCAAATCTCCGACTACACCTCCACCTAAAGCCACCACAACACTGTTGCGATCCAAATGCAGCTGCAGAGCACGATCAACCACCTGCAGGGTTTCTTCCATGTTTTTATATTCTTCGCCGTCTGGGATTAAAGCGCGGTGCACTTCCAGCCCCGCCTCCTGCAGCGACTTTTCCACCATTGCTCCATATAGTTTAAAAACGGTGGGATTGCTGATCACTAAGATACGGCTGCTGGTTATTTGCGCTGTCCACCGTCCGCAATGAGATAATAAATCAGTGCCGATACGGATCGGATAGGATCTGTCTTTTAACGGCACTGTCAGTTCTTGCATAGCAATTCCCTCAGACAATCCTACAACACTCCTGAATCCTTGCTGAGCCGGTTGATGATATCATCCACTACACTGTCAATGCTGCGTCCGCTGGTTTCCACGATATGCTCAGCATTTTCATACAGGGGCTTGCGCTCTTCCAGCATAGCTATAATATCGTTGACGGTTAAATTCTTTTTCAGCAGTGGGCGGGTACCTTTTTTACGGCTTACTCGCTGGAAAATCTCTTCGGGATCAGCCACCAGGCATACCACAGTGCCGTTATCTCTTAGCAATTGTATATTTTCTTGATCCAGGACAATCCCTCCGCCGGTAGCAATTACCAGATCGCTTTGGCCGGCCAGTTTCTTTGCCATTAGCTTTTCTTCGGAACGGAAGCGGACCTCCCCGTAACGCCTAAACAGCTGACTAATGGTCATCCCAGTCAACCTTTCAATTTCCCGATCCATGTCTACAAATTCGCGGTTCAGGCGTTCGGCCAATCTGGTCCCTACCGAACTCTTTCCGGTACCCATAAATCCAGTTAAAATTATATTTTTGCCCATTTCCACACCTTTTTCAAATAGCTCCGGTACTCCCGGTATGACGTTTGCACTTCATCCATATGATCGCCAGCAAATTTCTCATTGAATGCTTGTGCCAGGCCGTAAGCCATCATGGCCTCCCCTACCACCGCCGCTGCCGGCACGGCACAAATATCTGAACGTTCCACATCAGCCTTTTCTTCTTCCCAGGTACTGGTGTTGACACTGGTTAATGGTTTATACAACGTGGGGATGGGTTTCATGTACGCTCTAGTCAGGATGGTTTCCCCGTTGCTGATCCCTCCTTCCACCCCTCCGGCTCGATTAGTTTTACGCTCTATACCGGCTGCATCTCGTAAATATACAGCATCGTGCACTTGTGAACCAGGTAGGCGGGAATTAGCAATGCCTTCGCCTATCTCGAACGCTTTTATAGCTGGTATACTCATCATCAAAGCGGCCAGGCGGCTATCCAGACGCAGGTGCCAGGCAGTATGACTTCCTAATCCAGGGGGCACTCCCAGGGCGCCCGTTTCAAACATCCCGCCCAGGGATTCACCTTCTTCTCTTGCCTGGTCTATCCTAGCCATCATCAGTTGGGCTGACTCAGGATCATAGCAGCGCACCGGTGAATTTTCCAGAACCTGCTGCACCTCAGTCAAGTTGTGCCGGGTAATATCCACCGGAGGTGCTATCACTCCCCCAATCTCAATTACCTGACTATAGATATATATGTCAAAAGCCTCCAGGTATTTCTTAAAAAAAGCACCCGCTGCCACCCGGGCCGCCGTTTCCCGGGCACTGGCTCTTTCCAGCACATTGCGCAGGTCATTATGATGATATTTCATCCCTCCAGCCAGATCAGCATGGCCAGGTCGAGGCCTGGTCACCCGGCGCTGCTCCACCTGGGAACAGTGACCAGAGCCCATGATATCGGACCAGTTTTCATAATCGCGATTCCAGATTACAAAGCTGACCGGGCTGCCCAGGGTAACTTGGTTGCGTACCCCTGATAGTATAATTACTTCATCCTGTTCTATCTTCATGCGGCCACCCCGGCCATACCCCTGTTGGCGCCTGCTCAACTCTCGATTTATGTCTGAGATGCTGATAGGCAGTCCGGCCGGAAGTCCTTCGATAATTCCCACCAAGCCTGGTCCATGTGATTCACCCGCTGTCGAGAAACGCAGCATCAAATCCTCCTACTTCTTTTTAATATATCCTCCCCGGAACTGTTTGGGTTCCATCAATACCACAAAGGCACCAGGATCTCGTTCGTATATATAGTCAGACACTGCTTTAATCATATTGCGTTTTACCACCATATGTAAAACAGTTTTAGGTCCGGCTTTGCCCGTAGCTTCCCAGCAGGTTACCGGGTAGCCGGCCTCACGCAAAGCATCCACCAAATCGCAATGGTCGCGATCAACGATCACCTGAACACCCCGGTATCCCAAGGCCAGCTTTTCTTCGATAAGGCTGCCCACTAGAACCCCCAGGGCGAAACCACTGCAAAATACCACCAGTTTGATGGGGTGATTCAGGGAACCGACCACCAAACCCAAAGCCACAGTGTACACCATAATCTCAAAGAAGCCGATCACTGCTGCGGGAATCCGGTCTCCCCTTATAATCAGAATCATACGAATGGTTCCTAAAGATACATCGATAACCCGGGCAAAAAATATGAACAATAATTCCAGAATCATTACTGAGCTGCTCCTTGTTTTATTATGTTTTTGGTGGTACGGTGGATATCCTCACCCTTCCGCCTACCGGATTTACAATAATGTATAGATAATTATTATACTTATCTTTCAAGGTAACCGTTCCCCCGTTAGCCGGAACACCCGTACAGGCAAAGGAACAAATAATCATCCCATTGCTTCTTTTGGGAAAAGTGGTGGTTCCTACATATTTAATACCGTCGCTTAGTTTGATCTCTTCTTCATTATATTCATATTTACCCGCATACGGTTTAAATTCTACATACTGAGGCTCCCCTGTAGTTATGGCCTTTTGCCGGGCACTGCGCAGTGTCCAGGCCATCTGCTTAGCATCCTTTTCCAAAGTGTATTTGCTTCTCATTGGTTCAAAAGATGGATATGCCAGCAGTAGGATTAAGCCAAGTAAGGCTGTAACCAGCAACAGTTCAATCAGGGTTACTCCCCTGGTCTTGAAGACCATGCTTGACCACTTCTTTCATGAAATCCACCGGGGCATCTATACCCAGCAACAGCTTTAAGGTAAGGGCTCCCTGGAAAACAAACATGGATAATCCATTAACTGTGGTCAACCCCTGCTGCCTGGCCATAGCCAGGAATTTGGTTTCTAACGGATTATACACTATATCACATACTACAGCTCGATCTGCAACTCCCTCCAGTGAACTTACCGGGCTTGCCTCCAGTTGGGGATACATGCCCACCGGGGTACAGTTAACAATCAAATCAGCTCGGTCAGCAGCTTGGGCCCAGTTGGCAGGGCTAGCCAGCTTACCCTGGGTGACAGCCGCTGTGATATGAGCCACATGCTCAGCCAGACTGCAGGCCTTGGCTTCATCAGTATCCAGGATGGTCATTTCCCGGGCGCCGTTTTGGGCCAAGGCCAAACTGATGGACCGGGCTGCTCCTCCGGCGCCTAGCAAAACGCAGTGCTCCCAGCTGGATACACCTGCTTCGTGCAGCGCAGCTAAAAAACCAGGTCCGTCGGTATTGTAACCCACCAGCTGATCTTCTTCTATAGCCACTACATTTACGGCTTGGTAAACCTTAGCCTCCGGTGACAAACGATCTAATAAAGGTATAATTGCTTCTTTAAAGGGAATAGTAACATTTACCCCTCTAAATCCCAGGGCTTTCAGACCCATAACCGCCTCACGAAGCTGCCCAGGGGATACTCGAAAGGGAAGATAAATGGCATCAATACCTAGCTTGTCAAACACAGCGTTGTGCATTAATGGTGAATGGCTGTGGCTTACCGGATTGCCTAACAGTCCCAAATAAGCCATATCTGTATTAAACATACACTCCTCCCGCATAGTTCAAAGCGAATGCACCTGCATTCGCTTCATATTTCAAATTATGGCATTTCCCCGGGATGAATTCAACCGCAATGGCCTTACCTGCAGGCATCAGGATTACTTATTCGGGAAGCGGTCCTTACTGAGACGGCGCAGCACAAAATATTCCATGGCTCGGGAAAACTTGGTTCCCACAAACTCCCGGCGGGCGATGGGGACCACCAGTATGGTAAAAAGACCAGCCCGGTTGCCTCCTAAAACATCAGTGAATATTTGATCGCCTATTACTGCCGTTTCTTCTGGTTGAACTCCCATCAACGACACTGCCCGGCGGAAAGCACGCCGGCGAGGCTTCTGCGCCCGGCTTATAAAAGGAATTCCCAGGCTTTGGGCTACCTGGACTACTCTTTCCTGACCATTGTTGGATAATATGCAGGCCTTGAAGCCCTGGTCAAGAATAGACTTGAACCAGGTGACAATTTCCTCTCGAATATAGTTGCTGTTCCATTCGGTAATGGTATTGTCCAGATCCAAGATAAAGGCCTTAATATTTTTACTTTGCAGCTCGTCAAGGGGAATATCCAACAAAGAATCCACATACATGTCAGGATATAAAATGCTGGACTTGCCTTGGTTTTGGCCCCGCAATCGCTATTCTCCTATCTTTTCCCGGATTACCCGGGCGGCTATTTCCGGACTGACCGGATTAATATGATATCCTGTACCCATTTCAATGCCATTGGTAACTATTAACCGGGGAGTAATCTCCATATTCCAATGATGACCTGGCTGATAGGCAACATTTATGGGAGCAGTATTAAATACTATATTATACGAAGCGTTCTCCAACTTGTCTAGCAGAGTCGTGAGTAACCGTTTCACTGTTTGGGCCAAATCACTGATTTCCAAGTCAGTAATTTCCCCGTAGTGCTCGGCATGCCGGCGAGGTACTATCCAGGTTTCATATGAGTACCGGGAAGCATAGGGACATAGAATCACAAAATGATCACTTTCCCAGATTATGCGCTTTCCCTGGGTACGTTCTTCCTCCAAGACCTTGCACATAAGGCATTCATGGTTTTCTTCATAGTAACGGGACATAATCTGACAGGTTTCCGGAACCATGGGGAGCCCCACCATCTGGCTATGGCTGTGACTAAGAGAGGCACCCGCAAAAAGTCCCCGGTTTTTATAGATCTGCAGGTATTTCATGCGCTTATCCTCAGCCAGGGTATTGTAGCGCTGGCGCAGCATCTTAAAAACCAATTCCAAATGTTCTACAGGTAGTTCATGGAATTCCACATCGTGTCGCGGCGTCTCCACGATAACCTCATGCTGGCCAAAACCACTGGCCCGCGTAAACAAACCCTCCATCTGCGAAGAAAAAGAGCCTTCCGGGCTAAATGCCGAGTATTTGTTGGGAACTGTCCGTACCTGCCAACCCGGGGTGTTGGCTTCCGTTCCCTGCTGGCGGTAGCAAGCCAATTCCGGGGGAGTAGTGGCTTCCTGTCCTTCGCAGAAGGGACAAAAAGAATTTTCAATGACATGCTGGCCTCCTGAACGGTTGATGGGAAAGTCACGGGGTTTCAGTTCCACATCGGTAGCAATTACCACCCAGCTGTTCTTGAATAAATCCTGACGCAGTTCTGGCATAATACAAGACCTCCTTGGCGGTACCCTGAATCTTTATAAAAGGTACTGTACCCTCTTTTACATATGACACCAGCTATAAAGTTCCTAAATCTCTTATACGCCGCATCCCCATGATTTTCCTTTCCCTTATGGTATATCACTAAATTCGTGTACTGAAGGTTGTGACATTTATTGCACATCTGCTGACAATTATGCCACTTGGGGCAGTACTCCTAGAACCAATTCTTAAGGAGTTTTAATACCATCTATGAAATCATTGTCACACATCAGTCGCCCCTTCTCATGACCACTCCTCTAATTAATATTATACCGTCCCGGATTCAATGGCATAAATGTTGCTTAGCCAATAGTATATACCAATCCGTAGAGGAGGCTCAGGGATTACTCGGACATCAAGTTATAGGGGGGATTATAATGGCCACTAATTATTTATTTAACCATAGGGATCATAAATTCATTTATAAAGAATGGCTGGACATGGAGAAGATTTTTTCTCTCGATGCTTACAAGGACTACTATACTCTGGATGATATTGATACCTATTTGAACTTAGCATATAAGCTGGCCAAGGAAGTTTTGGCACCTACCAACGATGAAGGTGACCAGCTCCATGCACAGTTGGTGGATGGACAAGTAAAAACTCCGCCGTCTTTTAAGAATGCTTATATGAAAGTAATGGAAGCTGGTTTGGGTCCTCAATCTGCAGACCGGAAAACCGAAGGCAAAATACCGCTCAGTTTGAACTGTTCTATTTCCGAAACCCTGATGGCAGCTAACATGGCTCTAGTCATTTACTGGGGCTTGACCTCCGGAGCTGCCGGAGTCATTCAGAAATATGCTGACTCAAAGTACCAAAACCTGTTCCTGCCCAAAATGTTTTCCGGGCAGTGGAGCGGTACCATGAATTTAACTGAGCCCGGAGCCGGCTCGGATGTAGGCGACATTTTAACCAAAGCTTATCCAACTGATGTTCCTGGTATTTATAAAATCAAAGGTACCAAACAGTTTATTTCCGCAGGTGACCATGATCTGGCGGAAAACATAATCCATCTGGTCCTGGCCCGTATAGATGGAGCCAGGGAAGGCACTGCCGGTATATCTTTATTTATGGTACCCAAATACTGGGTCAATGATGACGGCAGTATGGGGGATCTTAATGATATTCAAGTCGTAAGTATTGAAAACAAAATGGGAGTCAAGGGATCGGCTACCTGTGTTTTATCGTATGGAGAAAACGACAACTGCCGGGGTATTCTCCTGGGAGATCCTCCTGGTGAGGATGGCCGGGGTCAGGGTATGAAGCAAATGTTCAATATGATGAACGAGGAGCGCCTAGGGGTGAGCAGTATGGCTCTTGCCAACGCCTATGAGGCTTACGAAAACTCGCTCCAATATGCTAAGGAAAGAATACAGGGCCGGCTGATAACTGATCCCAAAGGCCCCCGCGTAAAACTGATTCAGCACGAAGATATTCGTCGCATGCTTCTTTATCAGAAATCAGTTATCGAAGCTCTCCGGGCGCTTATAGTCAAAACTTATTACTATATAGATCTTTCTCATGATAGTCCTGATCCTGCCGAACGGGAATTTGCCGATATGATGGTACAGATCAACACGCCCCTGTGCAAGGCCTATGCCTCAGACATGGTTTGGAAAATGGTGGCCGAAGCAATCCAGGTGTATGGGGGCTATGGATTTATAGAGGAATACCCGGTTGCCCAGATTGCCCGCGACTGTAAAATCCATTCTATTTGGGAGGGCACAAACTATATTCAGTCCATGGATCTGGTAGGCCGAAAATTTCTAATGGGTCAGGGTAAACCCTTCAGAAAATGGTTAAAGGAAATAAAACGGTTTATTGAAGAAAATGAAACTGAAAAGTTTGCCAAAGAATTCTCTATGCTTTCTCGCGCTTTTCAAGCTTACCAGCAAATACTGGCAGCTCTCCAAGGATACCTGACTTCCGGCAAAATAGCCATGATGCCCCTTTATTCAACCAGAATACTGCACGCAACGGCCATACTATACTGCGGTTCGCTGCTGTTAAGTCAGGCGCTGATTGCTGCTGCCCAACTGGAAAAGCTGGGACCAGACCACTATGACATCCCCTTTTATAGAGGAAAAATCAGCAGTGCCAAGTTCTACATTATGAATGTAGTTCCCAAGATCTCTGCCCTTCAAATGGTTATTGAGGAAGGCGATGACTCTGCGTTGGGTATTCCCGAAGACGGTTTTTAAAGGATCTCCCCAGAATATAAATCTACTTAAAGGAGGTATTCATCTGAAAGGTCAGCTGCACATTCACACCACTGCTTCAGATGGGAACCTTACTCCCCAGCAGGCGGCTGATATATATGCCGATTTGGGTTTTGATTTTATAGCTTATACGGACCATGATCATCTTCTCAAACCCGACTATAGAAAAAAGCTGGCGACAGTAAAAACCGACCTGCTGGTGTTCGTGGGCATAGAGCTGACTGTAAGTACTCGCTGGGGATACGTGCATGTGAACCAGATCGAAGGCGACAAAGAGAAGCTTTATGTATTTAATCATCCGGCTGATTATGGATTATCCGTAAAGCAAATCCTGGAATGTATTGCTGATGTGTTACAACAATATCCTGTTGATGCTATTGAAAACACTCATATGGGATTTCTTACTCCGGAGTTCAATGACGCCCGGCTGATCTATCCCAAGATAGCCAGTGACGACTCTCATGACCTGCTATCCTGCGGGAGAGCCTGGATAGAACTAGACTGCTGCCGCAACAAGGACGCAATTATTAGAAAGATCAAGCGAGGTGAATTCACCTGCGGCTATGCCAGGGGATATCCTCAAGCAGGGCTAGGGTAAGAACTCCTCTGGTTTGTTTTTATACAAGGGAGGGATATTAATGGGTCGGAAAACGCGAAATGTAGGCATAGTAGGTATAGGTCAGACTGAATACTCCAGTCACAAGGAGGATCAAAACCAACCGGAAATGATAAATGAAGCCGTCCGCGCCGCCCTGCGCGACGCGAATTTAACATTGGATGACATAGATTGCATCGTGCACGGCAACATGGAACTATTCGAAAGCGTACACCAGCCTGACCTATGGCATGTGCTGGGCACAGGAGCCTTTGGCAAACCCCAGTTTAGAATTACCACCGGCGGCACCACCGGCGCCACTCTCGTCTGCGCCGCCGATAATCTGGTGGCTTCAGGAATGTATGATGTAGTTATGGCCATAGGTTTCGAGAAACTACAGGAAGCCGGCAGTACAACTGCTGGCATAACCAATATGGCAGATGCTTTATGGATGCGTCATTTTCAGACCGGTGCATTGCTGGGAGCACCAGCCAATAATATTATCGAGGAATTCGGGGAAGATCGTGCCCGCCGGGCTGCTATGAAACTCCGCATCATGATGGACAAAAATGCCACCCTGAACCCCAGAGCCCACCGCAGATTTGGATTGGAATACGATCAACTGGAACACCTGATGAATACTTCCCCTCCCCTGGTGGGAGAACTAAGACTTATCCATATGTGCTCCCAGAGCGATGGGGCCTGTGTAATGATATTCGCCTGTGAAGAAAAAGCCAAAGCTATCAGTTCCCATCCGGTGTGGATAAGAGACCACATCGCTGTTCACAAGGAAGAAATGGTGGCCAATAACTATGCTTATGAACGGCCCGAAACTAGCCACCATAGAGCGGCTTCCCAGCTGTTTGCTCGTAACGGCATCACTGACCCGGTTGAATACTTCGATGTTTTTGAAATGTATGACCCTTCCAGCTGGTGGGGATTGGATTGGATTCGTGAATTTTTCCTGCTTAAAGATGACGAACATATCCGCATGGTGGAAAATGACGAGTTAACCATAGATGGCAAGCTGCCCCTAAATCCCTCCGGCGGTGTAACGTCTTCCAATCCCATCGGTGCTACGGCTATGGCCAGAGTGGCTGAGGTAGCCCTGCAGATCCGGGGTGATGCCGGGGCCCATCAGATCAAAAAAGAGGTTAAACACGGCTTAGCCTCAGGCTTCGGCG